>Ga0080008_147689_pt1 | contig 16666 bp, 21 predicted proteins | sample ConCONMetagenome_FD_69211 | JGI IMG/M metagenome (GOLD analysis project Ga0080008, IMG submission 69211) | Hot spring microbial streamer communities from Conch Spring, Yellowstone National Park, USA - CON_C (SPADES assembly) (version 2) | ecosystem: Environmental > Aquatic > Thermal springs > Hot...
ACTGACACTCATAACACACACCACAGGACAGACCGGGAGCAACTATTACCTCATCTCCCACCTTTACATTCTTCACCAAAGAACCAACCATTTCCACCACTCCGCTAACATCTGAACCAAGAATGTGAGGAAGTTCTGGCTTGACCGCCAAAGCACCCATTCTGACCCATATATCCAGGTGATTAAGGGCAACCGCCTTCACCCTAACAAGGACTTCATCCTCCCTTATATCTGGGATGGGAAAATCCTCTACATACTTTAAGTTCTTTTCGTCTCCAAAGTTCTCTAAAATCACAGCTTTCATAGAAGGATATTATAGGGCTTTTTTCTTTTTATCCTCATACATAAGACTGTCTGCCTCTTTAATCATATCCAACCAGCTTTGAAAGTTTTCTCCACATTGCACAACGCCTACGCTTATAGACACTTTAAACCTCCTACCTTCTGCAAGTATTTCCATTTTTTCTAGTTTGGACTTTAACCTTTCAACGATCTTTTTCGCATTTTCCAAATCCGTGTTGGGCAATATAACTATAAACTCATCCCCACCCCAACGACCCACTATATCCTTTGCACGCATGCTCGTTCTTAAAACCTTTGCCACCTCTGCTAATACAAGGTCTCCCACGTGATGCCCATAGTTGCCGTTTACATACCTAAAATCATCAAGGTCTATAAGAATCAAACTAAAAGTCATCTTAGAGTACTTGCACAAGCTAAAAAACTCTTCAAGAGCTCTCTCCAAAGAACGTCTGTTAAACAGATCAGTTAATGGATCAAGATTTGCCTCCGCCTCAACCGTTTCAAGCTTGGACTTCAACTCGTCTATAATCTTCTGCTGAGCCTCCAACTTTTTCAAAAATATTTCACTCTGACGCTTTAAGTCTCTTACAAGCATTAACAACTCCAGAAGAAGAGACGTCGCAAAATCCTCTCCAGCTTCTTCTTTTTTTTGTAGTTCGGTGATCCTTCGCTTTTTCATGGACGTTTGTTCGTAGCTCTCTTTTAAGGATTTTTGAAGCTCAGCAATCATGTCGCTTAAAACCTGAGCAGTGTGCTTGAAGTATATTTTAATCTTTACAAGGTCGCTTTCTTCCTTATAAATACTGTTATAAAGCTCCATTAAAACACTATCTTCAAGCTTTTGCCCCCTTGCAATAAGATTACAAAATATATAAAACCATCTTTCATAATCTTTGGGTGTGGGCACTATCTGATTTCTCAGCAAGAATTTTATTTCCTCTCTAACTATGTCCGCCAAGAGTTTTCTCTCAGATTGGCTAAGTGGCTCCTCTCTACTTAGCTTTTCGTAAAGAGGACAGGTTCTTGTATAAAACATTCAAAATACTCCTATCCTATAATTATAAGACATGAGGCTGGAAAAAGAAACTGCACTTTCCAAGTATACCACTATAGGGATCGGGGGGATAGCCAAGTACATGGCTTTTCCAGAAAACGTAGAGCAAGTAAAAGAATGCCTTAGAATAGCCCAGTGGGAAGGTATTCCTCTCTTTGTTTTGGGTAGGGGTGCAAACACCATCTTTGGAGATTTTGAAGGCATAGTGATCAATACAAAGACGTTGAGAGATTTGAAAATAAAGGAGCGCGATGGAGGTTTGGAGATCACAGCTCAGGCAGGCGTTCCCTTAAACACTTTGGTAGAACTCGGAGTTAGGGAAAACTTGGAGGGTATTTACAGACTGGTGGGCTTTCCTGCCACTGTAGGCGGAGCAGTGGCTATGAACGCAGGAGCCTTCGGCTATGAAATTTCCCAGAATTTAAAAGCGGTGAAATTTCTCTCCTACAAAGGTGAAGAAATTCTTTTAAAGAGGGAAGCTCTTAACTTCTCCTACAGAAGCTCTCCTTTCCCTTCTATGGGTATAATCTTGGAAGCAGTCTTTTTCTTTCCCAAACTGAATTATAGTGTTTACGAAGAATATGAGAGGATAAAAAGAAAGAGGAAAGAAAGTCAGCCAATTCAGATGCCCACTGCGGGTTCTACCTTCAAAAATCCACCCACTGATAGTGCGGGGCGACTTTTGGAAAAGGTAGGAATGAAGGGCTACAGGGTTGGGCAAGTGGCCTTTTCGGAAAAGCATGCAAACTTTTTAATAAACTTAGGTGGAGCGGTCTTTGAGGATGTTGTTAAAATTATTAATCACGCAAAGAGAAGGGTTTTTGAAGAGTTTGGCATTGAGCTTGAAGAGGAGGTGAAGCTAGTTGAAAGTAGTAGTGCTTATGGGTGGAAGGTCAGCGGAGCGTGAAATATCTTTGAGAACTGGTGAAGCCATTCTAAAAGCCCTGAAAGAGCTCGGTTGTGAGGCTATAGCCCTAGATCTAGAGGAAAACCTATGTGAAAGGTTGAGAGAAATAAAGCCCGACAAGGTTTTTATAGCATTGCACGGTCCTTACGGGGAGGATGGAAGGGTGCAAGGACTTTTGGACATTCTGGGCATTCCTTATGTAGGTTCTGGTGTGCTGGGTAGCGCCTTAGCTATGGACAAGGATTTTACAAAGAAAATTCTCAGGTTTCATCAAATTCCTACGCCCGATTGGGTAGCGGTAAAGAGAGGAGAAGAGGTATCTTGGGACCGCTTTCCTGCGGTGGTCAAACCCGCCGACCAAGGCTCAAGCATTGGACTGTTCGTAGTAAATGATAGAAAAGAGTTAGAAACTGCCATAGAAAAACTCTGGAGCATAACTCAAAAGGTTCTGGTGGAGGAATTCATAAAAGGCAGAGATATTACCGTGGCTATATTAAAAGAAGAAGCCCTACCCCCCATAGAGATAAAGTCCAAGAAGGGTATATACGACTATGAGAGCAAGTACACAAAAGGAATGAGCCAGTATGAATTCTTGGAAGACGAAACACTGGCAAGAGAATTGCAAGAGTTGGCACTGCGTTCTCATAGAGCCCTGGAGCTCAAGGACTTGTCCCGGGTTGATTTTAGGGTGTCTGATGAAGGTAAGCCCTTTGTTTTAGAAATCAACACCATACCAGGTATGACAGAGCTTAGCCTTTTCCCTATGGCTTGCAGAAAGAAAGGCATTGATTTTAACAGAATGATATCTATGTTAATATGTTAATATTTTAACCAGTAGCTATGAAAAAGGAAGGGAAAAGAAGATGGGTAGCCACCCTTGAGATTACATTAGCTTTAGTATGGTTAATTGCCATGGCACTTGCCGGTTTTTTCCTCCCTGGTTTTTTGACCTCCCTTCCAATGTTCAGAATAAAGGAAATTTATATATACGGTGCTAACAGCATTTCTCCTTTCGCCATCTCCTCAAGCATTTATCAGGTCTCGAAAAACAGCTGGCTCTTTTTGGACTCCAAGAGGCTTTTGGCAAAAGCCAACGAACTAACAAACAATTCCCTGGAGAGTGTAAAAATAGAAAGAATACCCTCTTTGTATGGTGCCCGTGTGAATGTTTATGTTCAGGAGAGGGTTCCCATAGCCTATGTGGTGCATGACGACAGTCTTATGATGATAGACAAGCACGGAGAGCTTTTTTATAATCCGGCTATTGAAAATAAATTACCAACCATATACACATTTTCCTTTGAATATGTAAAGAAACATTACACCAATTTAAACAATTTAGTAGAGTCAATTAAAGACATAGGTTTAAGCATTAATGAAGTATATGTTACCGATAGGAATACTATTATTCACATATCGGACGGGAGAATGGTCCTGCCCTCACTTGGTCAAATATCTCCGTTAGTTCTTGATAGGATGAAAAAAATTTATAATAAACTTGGAACAAGGAAAATGGATGTTCTTATAACTTCTGAAAATATGGCGGTGATAAAAGAGGGGAAATAAAGGTATGAAGTTTGTAGCTTCTTTAGACCTTGGCACCAGTAAAACCGTGGCCCTCCTTGCGGAGATAGACAGCTATGGAGATATGCACATTATAGGTGTAGGAGAGGTGCCAAGCAAGGGTATAGAGAAGGGGCAAATAACACGGTTGGACCTGGCGGTTGCCTCTATACTAAAGGCTATGAAAGAAGCCCAAGAAATGGCTGGCGTCAAGTTAACCTCCGTAAACCTCGGAATATCCTCCCCTATTCTAAAAAGTCAAAACGAAACGGACACAATAAACGTATCGCCACAGCCGGTAGAGATAGACGAAAGTCAAATAGAAAGGCTTTTAGAAAGGGCTACCACAAGGGCAAAGGAAGAAGGCTATGAGATAGTAAGTGCCATTCCAAGAAAGTTCATATTGGACGACCAGGAGGGAATTCTAGATCCCGTAGGGCTTTTAGGCTCAAAGCTAACTGCAGAGGTGCACATTATAAAGGTAAGCACAAGCATTCTAAAAAACGTTGAAAAAGCTGTCCTATCAAGTGGTTTAACCATAGCGAATAGATATTCTTCCATCCTTGCCAGTGCCGAGGCAGTTTTATCACAGGAGGAAAAGGAAGAAGGTGTGTTGCTTTTAGACATGGGAGCAGGACTTACGGACTTTATGCTATTTGTGGAAGGCTCCCCCGTGCTAACGGGCACAGTACCTATGGGTGGGAATAGCATAACCAAGGACATAGCCCACTTTATGAAAATAAACATAGAACAAGCGGAGAGGATAAAATTAGAACATGGCTTTGCCTTAGCGGACATGGTCAATGAGTCGGAAAAAATAAAGGTAAAACCAAGGGGAGAGGATAGAGAAATTATGGTGGGGAAAAAGGAAGTTTCCGAGGTTATACAGATAAGACTGGAAGAGATAGCGGACAAAGTTCTTGAACAGATAAACAATCAGGGAATAAATTTGTCCGCAATAAACGCAGGGATTGTTTTAACTGGCGGTTCTTCAAAGCTTGCGGGTATAAAAGAATTTTTTGAAAGATACACGGATCTACCCGTTAGGATAGGTAGTCCAACGGGTGTTATGGGTTTGAGGGAAAGAGTTCAGGATCCTGCTTACGCTACTGCAGTAGGCCTGCTTAAGCTAAAGCCCCAATTGGTACATGGCTATTCTTTTAACCAGAACCCAGAAAGTTTGGGTAGGGAGGGTAAAGTTAAGCTTAGCTCTCTACTAGAAAAAATAAAATCCTTCCTTAGGGAGGTACTATAATGGAAGTGGTAAATCCAACGAGGATAAAGGTCTTTGGGATAGGAGGCGGTGGTTCCAATGCGGTAAATAGAATGTACTTGGATGGTATTGAGGGTGTGGAGCTTTTTGCAATCAATACGGATGTACAACATCTTGCTTCTCTTTCTGTTCCCAACAAAATACAGATAGGAGAAAAGGTCACTCGGGGTTTGGGCGCGGGAGCAAGACCTGAGGTAGGAGAGCAAGCAGCTTTGGAGGATATTGACAAGATAAAGGAGGTACTAAGAAGTACGGACATGCTATTTTTGGCGGCGGGCTTGGGTGGTGGAACTGGAACGGGTGCCGCACCAGTGATCGCAGAGACAGCTAAGGAAATGGGTATTCTTACAGTGGCAGTAGTCACAAAGCCCTTCAACTTTGAGGGACAAAAGCGTATGCAGGTCGCCCTGGAGGGTTTAAAAAGGCTGAAAGAGGTAGTTGACACATACATAGTCATAAATAACCAAAAATTAGTGGAGATAGCGGAAAAGAACTTTAGCATAAAGGATGCCTTCAAGATGGTTGATGATGTGCTTTCTAAGGCAGTTAGGGGTATAACCAGCATAGTGGTAACACCAGCCCTGATAAACGTGGATTTTGCGGATGTGCGCACTGTGATGGAGAGGGGAGGACTAGCCCTCATAGGTATGGGTGAGGGAAGGAAAGATCTTGCCATAGAACAGGCTATTGCCAGCCCACTTTTGGAAGGAAACACCGTCGCAGGGGCAAGAAGACTGCTGGTAACCCTCTGGGTAAGCGAGGACGTACCCTTCAGAGATGTGGAGGAGACTATAAGCAGAATAAGGGAATCTGCGCATGATGACGCACTGATCATATTTGGCGCTGTATTAGAAAAGGATAAAGAAGACTTTATGCGCGTAGTAGTCGTGGCTACGGACTTTGAAAACGCAGTCCAGCAGGCGCAATTCCGCGTTGTCAAGAAGGAACAGAAGCCCCTCCAAAAGGTACCTCCTGAGTCTACGGTGGAGCCCGTCCAACCTGATATAGAGGAGTTGCCCGCTTATCTTCGTAGAAAAAAGAGAATCTAGGATAGTTTAGTTTTTAAAAGGATCAAGGCTATATGATGTATGAGCAAAATCAAGCCCAAGGTGTAGTATAGCTGGTTATGTTTGTTTATCCATCGGAGTGTTATTTGAAAAAGTAAAAAGGCAAACAGAACAGCAAAACTTACATTCATCACTTGCAGAAGGTAAGGTTCTCTCTTTTTTTTCTCAGGAACAAAGAGCTTTGATAGGGTTAATTCGTAAGTCTTAAACTTGGTAAGATAGTATTTATAGTCCTTTTTAAAAACTAAAGACCCGTCTTTTAAAATCAGTTCATCACCTTTGAACTGTGCCTGTCCTGCGCTTACCAAAAAGTCGTCAATTTTGAGAAAAACGTTCTTCAAAAGGTCTCCTTCTCTCTTCTCAATTCTTATAGTTATTCCGCCAAAGGTGTAGAAGCTTTTCTCAGGGATTGTTTTCACAACCTCCGTGTAATACTTATAAACAAAAAGTTTTCTTATGTAAGATACATCCTCATGCCTTATAAAGTAGCCTACGAGCAAAACAGAAAATAGCAAGGGGGAAGACACCAAAAAAAGTTTAAAAAATAAAACCTTTGGGTCTATACCAAAGGAAGCCATAACACTCAATTTTTTAGACTCCTTTAGTTCAAAAATTAACCAACTGGAGGAAACAAAAAAGGAGGATGGCAAGAAGTAGCTAACAAAATACAAAAACCAAATACCCAAAAAGGTGAAAGATTCTATGAAGAGAGTTTTAAAAAGAACCTGATCTAATTGAACAATCTGAGTTAATAAGAATAGAGAAGACAAAACTATGCTTATTAAAAGTGATAACCTTACCACCTTCCAGCTTAGAAAGCTGTACAGCATCAAGGCTTTAATTTTTCCCTCAGTCTCTCTCTTTGCCCTGGCTCACCCCTTTTGCCTTCTTCCAAAAGTTGCCAGGACTTTCTGTAAGCGTCCAAGGCTTGGTCTTTTTTGTTTAACTTCATCAGAACATCCCCTATGTGTTCCCATATTACAGGGTCTTCCTTTTCCTTTTCTAGGGCTTTTAGCAAAAGCTCGTATGCCTTATGGTATTGTCCTTTGTAGTAAAGTACCCATGCGTAGCTGTCAATGTATGCAGGATTTTCTGGGTCCTTACTAAGTGCCTTTAGTATGAGCTCTTCTGCCTCTGATAGCCTTGCATCCTCATACCACAAAAGGAGGGAGTACCCAAGATGGTTAAAGAGCTCGGGGTCCTCGGGGTTTAGCTTTATGGCTTCCCTTAGGTTCCTTTCGGCATCTATAATCCTTCCCAACTTGTCCAAGATGATAGCTTTCAAGAAGTATCCTCTGTAATCCCTGGGGTTTAGCCCTATTGCCTTATCCACAAATTGCAAGGCTTCTTCGTTCTTCTCCTGCTCGCTCAGAAGGTTTGCTATAAGCAGATTAAGGTCTGGATTGTTTGGTTCCAACTCCAAAGCCCTCCTAACCAAAGCCTCAGCCTTTTTGTAGTCCTTCTGGTCCATATAAACCACTGCGAGCCTTTCCATGATTTTGGGGTTGCTGGGGTGCTGTTCCAATAGCTTTTCATAAACCTTTAAGGCTTGGTCTGTTTTTTTGTTGGCTTCAAGGGATACTCCGTAAGCAAAGGCTACGTCTAAGTTATCGGGATCTTGAGAGTAAAGCTCCCTTGCCAGCTCCTCCGCTTTGTTAAAGTCTGAAGTCCTTATTAGAAGGTAAATGTATCTTAGCTTGTAGCCCTTTTCTGGGTAATAATCAATGAGCTTTTTATAAACATCCTTAGCGTCCTGAAAACGTCCAGTTATTGTGTAAAGGTTTGCAAGCCTTTCAAGGGCGGTGCGGTTTGTAGGTTCCTCCTTCAGCACACTCAGATAAAGACTTTCAGCCTTTGAAAACTCCCTTTCACCTTCGTAGATGCTTCCCAAGATGGTAAAGCCTGCCTCAAAAGTCTTTTTTATTTGCAGAGACTTGTTTAAATACTCTATAGCCTTTTCCTTTTTACCCTCAGTCAGATAAATCCGAGCTAGCATATAGTAGGGCAGGGGATTATCAACCGCCAAATTTGCCAGCCTTTCCAACACTTCTTTTGCATCCTGTAAGCGGTTTCTCCTTATGTATTCATCTGCCAAGAAAATCATGATCTCCTTGGAGTTTGGATTTGCCCTGTAGCCCTCCTCCAAGGCTTCCAAGGCTTTTTGACGGTCTCCCTTGAGAACATAGATGCTATGAAGCACCAAGTAGGGCTCTTTATCTTGAGGATGTTCCCTTTTAAACCTTTCCGCATATACAAGGGCTTCTTGGAATCGTTTCCGCACCGCCAAAAGCCTTATGGTATCCACATACAGGATGGGAGTGGGAGCCTTCTGCAAAGCCCTAAGGCAGAAGTTGAGTGCCTCTTGGGGCTTACTTTCTTGCAGATACCTGCAGAAGACGTAATCCCTGTAGGGGTTATAGGCAAAGGCAAAGTATAGAAAAAAAGATAGAAAAAACGAAAGCTTCATGAGGGCATACCCTTATGGATCAGCATAGGAACTTCCACCCTTCTGAGGACTTGAGAGGAGGTGCTACCAAGTAGCACACGCTTGAGACCCGAAAGTCCTCTACTGCCCATCACCAAAAGGTCGTAATCGCCTTCTTTTACAAATTCTACTATGCCATCTACGGTATTACTGTGCTTTTTCACCACAAGCTCTGCCTTCCATCCCTTTTCCTTAGCCCTTTCCAAAAGGGAGTTGAGATAATTAATTTTCTCCTCTTCTATCTTTTTGACTAGCCCTTCCGTTAAAGCATCCACCATAGGCAGTTCTATGGTTTCTTCCACATGCAAAAGAGTCAGCCTTCCATCCTCCTCTGGTGGAATTAAGTTGAGGAAAAATTCAAAGGCAGATTGGGCATGCTTTGAAAGGTCGTGGGCAAGGCATACCTTTTTAAAGCTCTCTGGGGCTTTACCCTTCAAGACCAAAAGGGGCTTGTGGCAATACCTTGCTACCTTCTCGGAGGTTGAACCTATCAAAATTCTCTCCACCAAGCCTTTGCTGTGGCTCCCCAAGATTATAAAGTCTGCCATCTCCTCCTTTGCCAATATAACCTCCGACGGTTCTCCCACGTCCACTACTATATCCACGGACAGTTCCGCTAAGAAATCCCTCAGGGCTTCAAGGCGCTTTTTGGCGGATTCAATGCTTTGGGTTTCTAACTCTGCCAACTTGGAAAGGTCAATGGGACTAATTCTGAGACCCTCAGGGTATGGAAAGTAGATAAGAGGAGATACCGCGTGCAACAGAATCACGCTGGCGTTGTGCTTAAGGGCCAAGAATTTGGCTAATTTCAAGAGAGGGTTTGTTATGTCAGTAAAATCCACGGGAACTAAAAATTTCATTTTCACACTCCCAGTTTTAATTTTACTACTTCCCATAGATAAGGAAAGAGGTTTGGAGTGCCCGCCACAATGTCGGTGCCATTGTTTAAACCCTTTGTAAGCTCCGCTGTCCCTCCTGCCTCTCTCACAATAACCATTCCCGCAACCACATCCCAAGGGTTCAACTCAAACTCAATAAGCCCATCAAAAACCCCATCCGCCAAAAGACACAGATCCACCGCTGCCGCACCCGGTCTTCTCACAGACCCTACCTTTTCAAAAACCTCCTTAAAGATCTCCCAGTAAAGGTTTAAGTTCCTTTTTGCCCTTGAGGGAAAACCATAAGAGACAGACATCCTTCGCAGTTCTTCCCTTGTGCTCACCTGGATTCTTTTTCCATCTTTGTAGGCACCAAGTCCCTCTCCCGCGTAATAGAGGCTGTTAAAGTAAGGGAGATAGACCGCACCCACAATGGGTTTTCCTTCCAACACCAAACCCACTGACACACCAAACATGGGAAATCCACACAAAAAGTTCTTTGTGCCGTCCAGGGGATCTATATACCAGACCGCCTCTCCAAAGATGGACCCACCGTTTTCCTCCCCTACCACCGAGTGATGAGGGAAGTGCTTTAGTATGTAATCTCTTATTCTTTCCTCCGCTTTCTTGTCTGCCTCGCTTACTACATCCTTTTCGCCCTTGAAATAAACCTGGTTAGATAGAAGTTTGCGGAAGTACTCCTTTAGCACCAGACCGCCAATTAAGGAAGATTCCTTTGCCACCTGAAGAAAGCTCTCTAAATGCATCAAAGTAAAATATTATCACACACATACCTTGGGTGAGAAATTACCCCCATATTTGAGACTTCCTGAAAAAGCTACGAGCCTATAGCGTAGGTCATAAAGGTAGGCAAGTAAAGTAATCCTTTTCCTCCACCTGCCTTATACCCTTCCATACTCACAACCCCTATATCCTCTGCCTCCCATAAACCCAAAACTATCCACTAAACTGGATGTCAGAGACTTTTGGAGGTCTGCCTGCCCTTTTCTTTTCCTGATCAACTCCAAGGTAGAAAGTTAGGGACTTTAGGACCATTTGGTATAAACTATAGAGGCGATTTTTCATGTTAGTCCCTCCTTGGTGGGGTTTGGGAGTATTATAATCTCCCTCCCCGCCAAAGCTTTTTTCTTAAGGGATTTCCAGCTTTTCTGAATTTCTCACTCAACATATTTTGTAGAAAATATACTTTATATATGGCATGAAATTAACAAGCTTAACAAGGAAATTGAAGTTCTTGAAGGATTATCACAGACAGATCCAATTCTAATATGTTCTATTTCACAAAGGATTGAAAGAATAGCTATCAAAATTGATGAAATCCTTGAGAAGGAAGGGACTAACCTTTAAACTGAACAAATACAATTTGCCAAGAGATAAAAATAATAGAATTAAACTAAACCCTTACTCCCTTTGCTTGTGAGGAACCTCTAAAACCTTGTAGAGAAGAAGCCTGATTTCTTTAATCTCTTCCCTCAAATCCTTAATTTCCTCTCTCAATTCATTAAACCTTCTATCCATATCATATCTCAGTTTGTCAATCCTCTTTTCCACTGAATCAATTCTTTTTTCCACCGTATCAATTCTTTTGTTTATCTGTTGAACAAGCATCCACATAATACCCGTAAAGGTAGCCAGTATCCCGATAAGCCCGCCAAGTATTGCAACATAATCCCTGAACTCCACAAGGATAATTATAGGCAAAAGTTTTAAAAAGAATAGACCCGCCCCGCCATTTTATGAAAGAGATAAAAGCAAACCCTTATTCCCCCTGTTTGTGAGGAACCTCTAAAGCCTTGTAGAGAAGAATCTTGATTTCTTTGATCTCTTCCCTCAGACCGCTAATCTCACCCCTTAACTCACCGAGCCTTCTGTATACATCCTCAAACCTTCTATCCATATCATTCCTCAACTCACCAAGCCTTTTATCCATATTATCCCTAAAGTCATCAATCCTCTTATCCACCGTATCAATTCTCTTATTTATCTGTTGAACAAGCATTCCTATAATCCATATAAAGATGGCGAATATCCCAATAAGCCCGCTAAGTATCGCAATGTAATCCCTGAATTCCATAGGGATAATTATAGGCGAAAAAGTTTTATAAACAATAGCCCTGTCCCGCCATTTTGTGAAGGGATAAAACTAAACCCTTACTCCCCCTGCTTATGAGGAACCTCCAAAACCTTGTAAAGAAGAAGCCTGATTTCTTTGATCTCTTCCCTCAAATCCTTAATGTCCTCTCTCAGTTCGTCAATTCTCTTTTCCACTGAATCAATTCTTTTATTTATCTGTTGAACAAGCATCCACATAATACCCGTAAAGGTAGCCAATATCCCAACAAGCCCACCAAGTATTGCAATATAATCCCTGAACTCCACAAGGATAATTATAAGCAAAGGTTTAAAAAAATAGTAGCCTTATTTGAGTGATGATATATTTTTAAAACTATGCCAAAGGCAATAGACCTTGAACTTTTACAACTCCTTGAGGACAAACTTGGGAAAGAAGAGGCGAGAAAAGTGGCACAGGCAATAGAATTAGGGCTTGAGGTTATGGAAAAGAGGGCAGAAGAGCTTGCACTTCAGAAAAAGCTTGAGCTTAAAGATGAACTTACCAAAGAGCTGGCAAGCAAGACGGATTTGTTGGCATTAAGGGCAGAAATACAAGCTATGGAACAAAGGTTGGAGGCAAAGATTGAAAAAGTTAGGTCAGAACTCAGGGAAGAAATCCTAAGGCTTGACCGTAAATTTACCATATTGTTTATCATTCTCTTTTTCACCATGATACTTGTTAATCAAAACGCCCTTGAGTTTTTGCTAAAAGTTTTGGGAGTGATAAAGTAAATTTTGCTATCAGATATAGACTATGTCCCCTTTTATCTTTTCCCAAAGTGGAGTTTTTTGCTTAAGGGCAGTTAATGTTAAAACATCCGCTTTAGTTCCCAAAAGGTTTTCAATGTAGTCCCAGAATTCATAAAACTCTAAGCCCACTGGTCTTTCAAGCTCTACAAGAATATCCACATCGCTTGTTTCCTTTTGTTCTCCTCTTGCGTAAGAACCAAAAACTCCAAGGATCACTATACCATACTTTTGCCTTATTTCCTCTTTATGCTCTGCGATTATTCTCTTTATTTCCTCAAGCGTCCGCATGCTTTTCTCAAACAATTTTAAATTTAACCTTTTCCCTTAGCCTCTGTGGTATATTTTTAAAACTATGCCAAAGGCAATAGACCTTGTACTTTTGCAACTCCTTGAGGACAAGCTTGGAAAGGAAAGGACATAAGATTATGGAAAAAAAGGGCGGAAGTCCCAACTTTCCCAAGGCTTAAAGGTCAAAGCTTGGCTGGTTATTGATCTCCTTTAATATAAGTTCAAGTTCCCTTTTGAGAACCGGAATGTCTTGAACAATAATACTCCAAATTATTTCATAATCAAGATCAAAGTAATCGTGTGCTATAACATGCCTTGTTGATATTATCTCAGCCCAGGGAATGTGGCTATACCTTGTTTGGATTTCTTTTGGAATGTTTCTTGCCGCTTCGCCTATGATTTCAATGTTTCTTACAACTGCATCCTTCGTTTTGTCATCCATCAGAAATTGCTCGTAGCTTAACCCTTCCACATAATTTTCTATCCTTTTTATGCATTCCAACATATCTAAAAGATAAAGTCTCCAATCTTTTCTCCTCTTAGACATAGATCAAATCTTCTTCTATACTCTTCCATAGCAACGGCTTTTGTTTGACTGCATTAATGGATACCAAATCCACCTTAAGTCCAAGCAAACGTTCTAACTCAAGCTTTGCGGTGATGAACTTTAAACCCAGAGGACGCTCAACCTTTACAAGAATATCCACATCGCTTGTTTCCTTTTGTTCTCCTCTTGCGTAAGAACCAAAAACTCCAAGGATCACTATGCCATACTTTTGCCTTATTTCCTCTTTATGCTCTGCGATTATTCTCTTTATTTCCTCAAGCGTCCGCATGCTTTTCTCAAACAATTTTAAATTTAACTTCTTTCCGTAGCCCGTGAAGAACTTACTGTCCAGAAAAAGCTTGAGCTTAAAGATGAGCTTACCAAAGAACTGGCAAGCAAGGCGGACATTCAAGTCTTAAAGGCAGAGATACAGGCAGTTAGGGCAGAAATGCAAGCTATGGAACAAAGGTTAGAGGTAAAAATTGAAAAGGTTAGGTCAGAACTCAGGGAAGAAATCCTGAGGCTTGACCGTAAATTTACCATACTGTTTATCATTCTCTTTTTTACCCTGATACTTGTTAATCAAAACGCCCTTGAGTTTTTGCTAAAGGTTTTGGGAGTGATAAAGTAGGACATAAGATAAGTTAAAATTTTTTCCACCATGCGGGTGGTTTTGAGTGCCCAAGATATACCAAAGAGATGGTTTAACATTGTGCCCTATTTACCAAAGCCCTTGGAGCCGCCCTTGGACCCAAGGACTATGGAGCCGGTGGATCCTTCAGCCCTCCTTGCCATATTTCCAGAACCCATAGTGGAGCAGGAGGTCTCCCAGCAGGAGTGGATAGACATCCCCCAAGAGGTGCTTGATGTGTATTCCCTATGGAGACCGACGCCACTGCACAGGGCTAAAAGGCTTGAGGAGTATTTGGGCACACCAGCAAAGATATACTATAAAAACGAAAGCGTATCACCACCGGGTAGCCATAAGCCAAACACTGCGGTAGCCCAAGCTTATTACAACAAGGTCTCCGGTGTGAAGAGGCTGACTACAGAAACGGGGGCGGGTCAGTGGGGAAGTTCTTTAGCCTTTGCCTGTCAGTTCTTTGGTTTGGAGTGTGAGGTCTTTATGGTTAGGGTTAGCTACAATCAAAAACCCTTCAGAAGAATACTTATGGAAACTTGGGGGGCAAGGGTGGTGCCTTCTCCCAGCAATCTAACCCAGTCTGGCAGAAAGTTTTATGAACAAGACCCAGAGCATCCGGGAAGTTTGGGAATAGCCATAAGCGAAGCCATTGAGCGTGCGGTTTCTACTCCGGACACCAAATACTCCTTGGGTAGTGTGCTAAACCATGTTTTGCTACATCAAACGGTTATAGGACTGGAAGCCAAAAAGCAGATGGAGATGGTCGGTGATTATCCTGATGTGGTTGTGGGTGCGGTGGGTGGTGGTAGCAACTTTGCGGGTTTATCCTTTCCCTTTTTGAGGGACAAGCTGGCGGGCGAAAAGCCAAACCTTGAGGTTATTGCAGTGGAACCATCCGCATGCCCTACCCTTACTAAGGGTGAATACAGATACGATTACGGAGACACCGCAGGGCTAACGCCCCTTATAAAGATGCATACCTTGGGACATGATTTTGTGCCCCCTCCCATTCATGCGGGAGGTTTGAGATACCACGGAGATGCACCCTTGGTTTGCTTGCTATACAATGAGGGCTTTATAAGCGCCAGTGCATACAAGCAGAGGGAGGTTTTTGAAGCGGCTGTTCTCTTTGCAAGGACGGAAGGCATAGTGCCAGCCCCCGAGTCCGCCCACGCCATAAAAAAGGTAATAGACATAGCCTTGGAGTGTAGAAGAACGGGAGAGAAAAAGACCATCCTCTTTAACCTATCAGGGCATGGCTACTTTGACCTGAACGCTTACGATAAATTCCTAAAAGGTGAGTTGCCGGATACTTAGTTTTTATTCAGAAAATCCCACCTTTAAAACTCCCTCCTTTTCCATCAAATTTTGGGCTTTTTTTGTTATTTTGTAGCCCACCACTGCAGGCAAAACTTTCTTGTCCATAGCCTTCTCCAAAATTTTCGCCCTGTTTATAGCCCTTTGCACATCAAAATCGTCTATTGTGTAAGAAACCTCCATTGCCACCAACACAGGCTCCCCCATGTTTAACAAGGTTCCCTCAATAATTAAGTCCAATCTAAGCACATCTACCCTCTCTTCTTTGGAGATAATTCCCTTTTTCATTGCCAAAGATAGGTATTCGTTGATCTTCTCTTGGTCAATAGCCTTTGCGTCCAAAAGGTATTCCGAAAAGAAGAAAAGTATATTATCCTTTACTTTCATTTCTAACCACATACCTTTGAGAGGCCACACATCTTTATCTAACTTTCTCTCTATTGCATCCGCCTTCTTTTTCACCTCTTGCACCTCCTTTTCAAGGGTATCAAACCTCTCTTCCACCCTATGTCTAAAGTTTTCAAACTTCTTTGGAAGTTCCAAAAGCTCTTGGGCTAAGATCATTCTCCTTAGTTCCTCAAGCCATTCGGGATTTTCCATGAAAACCTGCATAATAACCATTAATCTAAAGCAAAAAAGTTTTTAGGTCAATCAATACCAAAGTTTAAAATAGTATGATTTATATCATTGTTAATAATTAAAAACAAAGTAAATTTACCCTAGTATCAATGGCTAAAAACGAAGTAAAAATCGCCATTGAGCTATTACTTGAGGAGATTGGGAGGAACTATAATACATTAAATCGGGAGCTACAAAAAGCTGTAGAACTCGAAGAGTTTGATAGGGTTCAGTATATTACAAGGATGTGTCAGGAAGTAAAGGCTTTCAAAGAAAAAATGGAAAATCTTAAAAGCGAATGGGATGATATATTTAGCGGTGTATCGTATATGCCCACTAAAAATTGTTCGGGTAGAAAAAAGGAAAATAAAAGTAGATTAAAAAGAGGATTGAGAACTCCAGAGGAGAAGTTTATCCTTCCAATCTTGGAAGCACTGATTGAATTGGGAGGAGAGGCACACGCAAGTGATGTTTTAAAGCTTGTCCATGCCAAAATGAAAAACATCTTAAATACCTATGATTACGAAGACCTTTCGTCTAATAATCAAAAACGATGGGAAAACACAACCCAATGGGTAAAATGCAAAATGGTAGAAGAAGGGCTTCTTGATAGGAACGTTCCACGAGGAGTCTGGAGGATAACAGAGAAGGGCAGGAAATTCTACCAAAATAATAAAGCTTTGACTGTCCAAGATATTGTCAGAATTTAACAAAAATCCGTGTTATATAAAATAACATGGCGACCCCGGTGGTTGAAGTTTTGGGGGATGTTTTTGAGTTTGCCTTTAAGTTGGGCTTTCTGAAAGGCAGGGTGGAGGAGGACGAAAGCTTTAAAGAGGG
>Ga0080008_153458_pt1 | contig 16475 bp, 20 predicted proteins | sample ConCONMetagenome_FD_69211 | JGI IMG/M metagenome (GOLD analysis project Ga0080008, IMG submission 69211) | Hot spring microbial streamer communities from Conch Spring, Yellowstone National Park, USA - CON_C (SPADES assembly) (version 2) | ecosystem: Environmental > Aquatic > Thermal springs > Hot...
CATAATAGCACCTTGTGAATAGTATTATCATCTTGTATATTAAGCATGTAAGGTAATAAGGGGTAAAAAGCCTAGTAGCTGGTCTCAAAGCAAGCGTAGCTATTTACTTATACTCGCACGCCAGTACTCTGCCCACAACTCACTGGGTTTTTTCTTTGAGATCTCTTTTGCCACTCTATAGAGTACTTCGAGTTCTTCCAGAGTGGCATAGTCAATAGGTTCGCCCTGTCTATTATTATGCTCCCACGCCTCGATAACTCTGTCCATAATACTCTGAACTTCGGGTCTGGAGTAAAAGGCTATTTTGTAAATAACTTCTCTGTTCTCGTCGATTAGGGCTACGAGTTCCCGCTTAATTCTGTCAACGTCAACTCGACTACTTCTAGAAGACAACATTACACCACTCTCTATAACGCTACAATCTTATTTAAATCTAACCTCCCCTCGCTAGCGTGTAGTACTTCGAGAGCCCAGCCTAGTTTCTCAATTAGAATCAACACAGCCGCCTGTGGTGGTATAACACCGTGTTCTGTTATAATAGCGTCTATGTACTCTGGAGGCGTTACGTCGAAAACGGGGTTTAGTACTTTTACACGGGGGTGCTTTTCAAGCCACTCTCGCGGGACCACCTCCTCGGGGGATCTGAACTCTATTGTCACGAGCTCGCCTATTAGCGTGAGTGGTGAGAACTTGTAAGACTCGGCGGCGACGTAGACTCTAGTCCTAGCCTCTTTAGCTGCGAGAGCCACTTGACTAGTACCTATTTTATTCACCACAGCTCCATTACTCGCAACAGTGTCCGCGCCCACCACGACGTAGTCTACTTCATTGATCACGTACCTCACAGCGCTGTCTGGAATTTGAATGACGGGGACCCCGCTCTTAGACAACTGGGCAAAGGTTGTTCTGCCCTGGTACGCTGGCCTGGTCTCGGTGCTGTAGACCTTCACGACTCTTCCCTGCTCGTAAGCCTCAATAATGACTCCCACGGCGGCTGAGCTGTGACAGTGAGTTAGTATAGTAGAGTTCTCTCTTATTCTTCTAGCTCCAATTTGACTAATTCTCCGAGTAGCCTCCTCAGACTCAGATATAAATTTCTCAGCGCGCTCTACTAGGCGTTCCTGCGCCTCTCTAAAGCTCTGAGCGCCTCTGAGCGAGCTCAGAACGTACACGACGGCGTTGGGTAGACTAACGGCAGTGGGCCTCGTTGATATTATTAGCTCGCCCACACTGACCATGTACTTCTTAAAGGCCACTAAGTCCCTCTCGCCGCTGTATTCTAGCGCGGCTATTTTCAAAGCCTCGGCGGCTGCTCTCGCTATTCTCCCTGCGCCTCGTATTCTCATATCTCTTATTCCATTGGCGATTTCCAGTAGTCTCTGTGGATACGTAGTCACTGGACGCCACCTAGTAGAGATCTCAGCCTACTCACCACGTCTTCCAGCGGCACAGTCAGGTTAAGTCCAGATCTCTCGATAAAGCTCAGAACTAGTGGTAGTGCTTGAGGCGCGAAAAGCCCGTGCTCTGTGACAATAGCATCAATGTACTCTGGTGGGGTCATGTCGTATATTGGCACGAGTGCCCTGTAGTTCTCGGGTATTCTAGCGGCTTTATCGCTCTCAACGAGTAGTTCCCAGTCGTACTCGGGGAGTTTTAGTAGCTCTCCATAAAAGGTCTCGGGGCTGAACTTGACTGTAGGGGCTATAACGAAAACCCTCTTACGGGCTTCTTTAGCCACTAGGGCTACGAGGCTAGTCCCTATTTTAGAGACTACAGCACCATTAGAAGCCACAGCCTCGGCTCCAACAACCACTTTGTCGACTTTCTTCATGAAAAACCTCGCGGCGGAGTCTACTACTAAGTACACGTTAAAGCCGAGACTCTCAGCATACTCTGCTACTAGTAAACCCTCGTTACCTGGTCGCGACTCAGTAACGTAGAGCTCAATGCTCTTACCCTGCTTAGCGAGGTGTTCTAGTAGTTTTCTCGCAGCAAGACTATTACTGTTTGTCAGTAAAACCTCACCACTATCAATTCTCCTAGACGCGATCTCAGACGCTCTCTCCAGAGCTCTAATGTACTTCTCCTTAAGCTCTAAAATGTAGCTGTCTACGCCGCTAAAGCCGCGCTCTAAAATGTAGAGCCCCACTTGCCTAAGCATATTAATAGTAGCCATAGAAGCGGGCCTCTCGCTTAAAATGCTCTCTTTAAGCTGTATAATTCGCTCTACGAGCTCTCTACTAGAGCCCCGAGAGGCGGTGACGTAAAGCTCCTCGAGAACCCTCAAAGCCAGCTCAGAGCCCGTTAACCTCGAAGGCACAGTACACGCCCTTCTACAGACCAGTTCTCCTTGTTAGCGTAAACCATAAAAGTACACTCTTTTTATACTTTAACAGCGGTTAAGTCGTAGTCTTGGTGATTAGTGGTCATGAAGGTGAAGAGAGCCTCAATGGTACTACTAGTAGTACTACTAGTGCTACAGCTACTCGACATCAGTGTATACGCTCAGAGCAGGTTAAACTATATTGTCGTGGTAGTAACGCCGGGTTTGAGTCTTAATAGCGTTAATAGCACTCTCTCAGAGCTAAATATAACAGCTCAAATATTGCCACTAGGTCTAGACGGCCCGGCAAATCCAGACTACTACGCTTACTGGCTATTACTAGGTAGGAGGCCGGAGCCAGAGGAAGTATCGCTACTTATTACACCAGAGTACGAGTTAATGAGTAATTACACGGAGAGAATTCGCAGAGTGTGGAGTAACGCAGCGCTAGTAGATGTGGTGCTCGCTAATCCCGAGTTGAACATTACAGCGGTGAATAGCGGGTACAATTTAACTATAAACGCGATTAAGCCAGTAGTGCTAGAAGTCCCAGTTAACGGGACACTTCTCTGGGGGGAGCTGAGTACTAATATTACTACTGAACTGGTAGGGGACATGTTGACAATTAAGCTAGAGAGGTTTAATGTGTCTTTTATTGTTAATGTCACGAAGACGAGGATTACGGGTCCAAAGCATATTCGAGTAGAGGGCTTAGAGGGTCTGGCTAGTGGTGAGTACTACGTAGCCTTCTATGTACTAGAAGTTAACGAGCTCAACGGGACTATTAAACTACTCTTTCCCGGCTCTCTGAGAACCAGCGGCTTCGCATCTCCAGGCATTAAGCCAGTGGGCGCTTTACTGGTTCCGTGGGTTCTCGTCTACGCGTACAGGGAAGTCTACGTCAACTTGCCGCTTGAAGCTAGAGAGTGGATTGCGAACTTGACAATTGAGACCACGAGGAGAGTAGTCGAGAGAGTTATTAGTGATGTGAGTACTAGAGTGTACATTGTCTACGCGCCGCACACGATTGTCGCCGAGGCTCTCAATATAACTAGCGGTGTCGGCGAGAAGCTTGCAAGAGAGGTCTTTACGCTGTTCACCAGGCGAGTTAAGCCCGGCTCTCTACTAGTCCTCTTCAGCCCTGTTGATACTAGTGAAAATAGTGGCAGAGGCTTTGCGGTCTTTCACGGAGAATACACTGGAGAGACGGACTTAGAGCTCACCGTGTCTCAGTTCACGTCTCTCGTACTCTCCTACTCGAGTCTCTCGCCACTGCCGAGTGGGAGGCTACTAGATGAGATCGTTGATCTCAGGAATCGTGTTAAGGAACTGGAGGGCAAAGTATCGGACCTGACTACCGAGCTTCGCGACTTAAACGCCACTCTCCAGGAGACTAGTAGTAGACTAGCTTACTGCGAGAGCGCTAGAGACTTGCTAGAAAACAGGCTCAGAGATATTGACAGAGTGAGAGCTGAGCTGGAGGAGTTGAAGAGAACAGCGTATCTCTACATCTCAACGGGACTACTAGTAACAGTCGCAATAGCTACTATACTCGGCTTCTTCACCGCGAGGACTTGTAGAGCTATTGTGCCGCGAGTAGTTAGAGAGGTAAAGGCGGAAAGAAAGTAGTAACTGAATTTGGATTAGTAAAGCTAAAGCACTATTTTTAAGTAGTAATCACCGCTCCAGCGACTTTAAAGCGCCTCACCGCTGAGTTACTTATCAGGGGGTCTCGTAGTGAGTAGTATTGAGGCCTGTAAGTTCACTTCTGCTATTGAGGCCTGTAGAATCCTAAGGACGAGCTACAGTAGTGCCAGGCTTATTGGACTTGGCACGGGCTCTACTATTAAAGTGTTCATTGACGTGTGTATTGACTACATTAGAGAGAGAGGTATTTACGCATCTTCAGTGGACACAGCTCTCTATCTCTATGAGAAGTACGGGCTGCGACCACTAGACATACAGACTCTAGAGCACCTAGAAGTTTATGTAGACGGGGCTGACGAGGTTTCTAGTAGACTAGACCTCGTTAAGGGCCGTGGAGGCGCACTGCTCAGAGAGAAGTCGCTCGCGCTCTCAGCTAGTACTAGAATATATGTAGTAGACTACACGAAGTATACGAGTGTTGAGTACCTCTACGCTAAGCCGATACCAGTAGAAGTAGTTCCCGTGACAGTTAACTACGTTCTGAGAGAAGTGAGAAAACTGGGCTTTGAGCCTCAAATTAGAACTTGTGCGGGTAAAGATGGTCCAGTTATTAGTGATAATGGCAATTACATCATAGACTTGAAGCCGCTCAGGCACGTAACTAGCGCTAAGAGTGTGCACGAGAGGCTTAAACTAGTACACGGCGTTATAGAGACGGGGATTTTTCCGGGCGAAGACCTAGTGGACGTAGTTGTAGTTGGCTACCCAGACCGCGCGGTCACCCTCAAGAGGGGCTAGTAGAGCTGGGTGTATGGGACTTGAAGAAAATTACACACATGTTTTTCGCGTTTACGCTAGCACTCTGGCTCCTCAAGAGCCGAATTTACCCCACTACTAGCCTCCAGCTCTACTATGCGTTTATAGTAGTGGCGGTCTTCTCCTCGACGCTACCAGATCTCGACTTAAAGCTCAAACACAGAAAAACGCTACACAATATTGTAGTCCCAGCGCTTCTCGGAGCGGTCTTCTACGCTCTGGCACCACAGGCGTTAATACTAACAGTAGCGTTTATAGTGGGCTGGTTGAGTCACGTAGTGCTAGACGCGCTCACAACTAGAGGCGTGTATCCACTATACCCACTAGTAAAATACAAACTAGCACTTAGACTATGTAGAAGCGAAAGCCCGCTCTGGAACACTACTATAATATTAGTCTCACTACTAGTTATCACACTTCTACTCATAGAGTAGGAGAAAAGACTACAGAAATTCTTTTAACCTCTCTCGCCAAGGAGAGGAGTGAGTGTGCGTCTTGAGGTATATTAGAGTAATTTTGATAAACCTGTTTACTCTGACTATGGCTCTACCTATAACAGAAGCGATTAGTATTACTAGTATGCTACTTAGAAGCAACTACTACAGAAGTATGTGCAGTAGTTATGGAGTCGGGTACCTTGCAGGTACAGGTTACACAGTCTCCGAGGTACATGTCCGCGTGGAATACCAGATTACGCGTTTATACATATAGCGCAGTATGGATACGAGTACAGAAAGTACTTCTACTGGAGCTTTAATGTAACTATTTGCTGGGACGAGTACTGCTACTACACATATCCCAGAATTCCCCTCCCAGACTACGTTGTAACATATGCCCTCCACGTGTACCTCCCACACGGCGTCACAGTCTCTGAAGTGATGTGGGTGCAGGCAGAAGTATTCATACCTCCTCTGTGACTGAACACCACAGCCAGTACAGGCAACTCTAAGGGGCTGTTTCTGTAGATAAGGTGGGTTAGGGTTGTTTGAGCCCTTTTAGGGCTATAAGGTAAGCTGACGCCGTGTGTCTGTCTAGTCTAAACCTCTTCATAATCTCGTCGTGTTCTCGGGAGCTTGTTGTCCCCTTTGGGTCTACGTACTTGACTTCTATGCCGTATAGTGGTGCCTTCAGCGCTATCATCTCGATGACTGAGCTCCTGAAGACTGAGACCCTGTAGTTGTAGTTCTCGTGACCCCTATCGCCAATTCTAACCCAGAGGAGCTTCAGCTTGCCCAGAACCTCCGGGTTCTCTAGAAACAAGACTTTGACTCCGTGGTGGCGCGCGTACTCAAGCATCTCGTGAACTCTCATACCAATAATACTCCTAGCCCTGCGTCTACTGCAACCCTTCCAAGAACAGCCACTCTCGGGTGAACGGCCAATTTGTATGTATTAATCTCTCAGTAGAAGTCGTTAGTGCGACGCCGGTTAGACAGAGAAAAACACAGGTTTTCTTCAATAATACTTTAATTAGGAATAAAAGTCTCCGCGGAGCTAATAGAGCCCTGGTGCTTGCGGAGTAAAAGATCAAGTAGTAGCAGAGATAGATTGCACTTCGTATTGCCTCGCACTCAATACTCTTGATCTAAGGTGGTTTCAGAGTAGTTTACTGGTGAGGTTGCTGGGTGGTCTGGGATAAGTTTACCGGCTTGCCTTCACGTAGTATGAATTCTGGTATTTTCTCTCTATACTTCTCAAGGAACTCTCTGTCTTTGTCCAGTTTCCTCTTACTGTCCACTAACATTACTACAACGCCGTCTCTCACTGGATACCAGTGTTTACAGTCTGGGCAGTAGAGCACGGCTGTCTTAATAGCTATTTTTAAGCACTCGTAACAAGGATATGTCTTACCCTGCTGTATGTTTCCTCTCAAGTAGCCACAGAAACTCTTACAGAGAGGGGTCTCAATGCCTGTTACTTCTACGTTCTGCTTCTCCTCTTCTATAACGTATAGTTCTAGTGGAAATCTCTTACAGTACAAGCACATTAGTATGTCTAGGCCCCAATACCTCATCACGGAGAGCTCGCCTCTCTAATAATGCTCTCAATTCTCTCGAGGACACTCTTAGCGACCTCCTCGCTCTTAGCCTCGAGCATTACTCTCAAGAGGGGTTCAGTTCCACTTGGGCGCACGAGCACCCAGTAGTCTCTAGAGATCACTTTGACCCCGTCAACGGTAATTAACCGCTCGCTCTTGAACTCCTCTCTTACCCTCTCAACTGCTCTTAGAGCGGAGTCTCTGCTCATTGTGTACTTCTTCTTCACAATGTAATACTCGGGGAGCTCTGAAAAGAGCTCAGAGGCTTTCTTACCGCTATTTGCTAGTAGCTCAAGGAATAGTGCCACCGTCATGGCGCCGTCGCGGACATACTGGTGTGGGGGGTACATAAAGCCGCCGTTTTCCTCAAATCCGCAGAGTGCGTCGCCCGATCGCCTCATGGCGTGAGCTATGTCAACACTGCCGACTCTCAACCACACGACCTCGACTCCTAGTGGTCTCAGCAAGTCCTCAACTACAGTACTGGAAGAGACGCCAGTGTAGACTCTCCCTCCGCGCCCCTTGTAGAGCCTCAAGTGTCTAGCTAGGAGAACAGCTGAGCGGTCACCCCAGTGAACTCGTCCACGTTCATCTATGAGAATAGACCTATCGGCATCTCCGTCGTGTCCGACTCCGAGATCGCAGCCGAGTGCTTTAACAGCGTGAGACGCCTCGCCGAGAGTCTCTGGAGTAGGCTCGAGGGGTCTTGCAGGCTCGTGGTTCAAGTCCCCGTTTAATACTACGGGTTTTACTCCGAGCTCTCTGAGTAGACGTGGAGTTGTGAGTGCACCCACGTTGTTAGCTGGGTCTACTAGGACTTTAAAGCCTCGTTTAGCTATCAACTCTCTGTCTACGTGGCTTAAAATAGCCTTAATGTACAGCTCGTTGACGCCTGAATACGGCTGAGCACTGTGCGCCGCGCTCCGCCAGCTCGTAGTCCTGAATCTCCCGCTCCAAAAGATCTCTTCTATAACTCTCTCTTCCTCTCTCTCGATCTCTATTCCGTGTGGTCCGATAACCTTAACACCATTGTACTCAGGTGGATTGTGACTAGCTGTTATCACTACTCCCCCGTCGAAGCCCTCGGACTTAACAGCGTACTGGAGTGCTGGTGTTGGAGTGTAGCCGGCGTTGTAGACTTTTACTCCAGAGAGAACTAGTGCGCCAGTAACAATGCTCTTAATAGCCTCGCCCCCGGCTCTGTAGTCTGAGCCCACTAGTACCCTGGAGCCCTCCGCGAAGTAGGACCCAATAGCCCAGGCCAATTTAGCTATAAATTCAGGGTTGAGCTCAGAGCCCACAACTCCCCTAACACCGTCTGTTCCAAATAGCCTCCTCAAAACACACACCCTTTTCACTCTTCAGACTCTTCTAGTACTTCTTCAAGTATCTCGTGTATTTCAATACTACCCCCTCTGAGGTCAAAAACTGGTGTTAAGCCTCGCTGCTCAATCCAGAGTCTTGCTTTTAGTGACGCGCTAGTTAAATAACTCAATGCCTCTTCTAGCACCTCTTCCACGTCTTCACCGCTATCACGCACCTCTTCTAGTACTTCGCGGAGGTCTTCTCCGTGTTTAATACTCATGTAGACAATACCGTCTCTGAACTCTATAGCTAGGTATACTGGTAAGTTGTCGTGTGGGATAGTCAGAGCCTTATCACTAACAATATTCACTCTAAAGCCCTGCTCCTCTAGGTACCTCGCCAGACTATAGATACTCAATCTAAGTCCCCGCTCCCTGTATTGATTCTATAAAAACTCGGTAAAAATACCGTGAACAGGGAGCACGCCGTGTCGGCGACCCCCAGCAAGAACGTGCTAATAGTCCTCTCAGCGGCTAGTAGTAGGGACCTCGAGTGGGCTCTCCGCGTATTAAACTCGAAAAGCCCTGAGAGCCTCTGGATCGTCGTGGACGAGAAGACCATGAAAACACTGGCTAAAAGGGGCGTAACGAGGGCTCTGGGCGAGAGGATAATGGTTTATAGTGGTAAGAAACTAGAGGAGTTCTCTCTGAGAGTACTAGTTATCACTAAGCCTGACGAGCTCTACTTGTGTGATGAGAGAGGGGTATTTGAGCCTCTCACTAGGCTACTCAGGCTCTTGAGAGTGAGCGTATACGAGTGCTAGCCCTTACTGTGAATCTCAATAATATCCCCGTCCTCGACCACGTGGTCCAGCCCAACCCTCTCTCCGGGGTACTTAGCCGAGGGACCCCACACTCTAGCGTAGAGGAAGTTCTTGACTAGGTCGCTGTGAACACTCTCAGCGACATCGCGTACAGTAGCCCCTCTCTTTAGTACTAGGGGCTTTTTAGCTACTTCGCCGCTTGGGGGCTTAGTGTATACTCTAATTAGTTCTAGTGCTTTGTATAGAGCGGGGCCTAGCTCGCTAAGTCCTTCACCACTAATTGCCGAGCCGAGAATTATTGGTGAGTCGGGGAGAGTTCTCTTTAGGAACTCCAGCTCTTCTTGAGTAGGCTTTTTCAAGTCTAATTTATTCACGAAGACTACAGTGGGCTTGTAGACAATAGCCTCAAAGAGAGCCTGCTCGACGTCGTCTAGTGCGACCTCTCCGTAGAGTTTTACGTGCGCGTTGTATATTCGGTAACTCTCTAGGAGCTTTCTGAGGTCATCTATAGTTGCGTCGAGTAACTTACCCATTAATGTAACTCTAATTCCCGTTTTACCAGTTCTAATTACGTCTATAATCACTCTGCCTCTAGGCTTAACTAGGTATATACCCTCTTCGCGCAAATACTCTAGAATGCTCTTCGAGTCCTCGGTAATACTCCTCGTAGCGTCGAGGACTAGCAACACGCTGTCGGCATTCCTAATGAGGGCAATACTCTTTCTCGACAAGAGAACTTCGGGTTCTAGTGGTGGCGTGTCTACGAGCTGGAAGTATATGTCTCGGTATTTCATCATCCCCGGGACCGGGTACTGCGTCGCGTAGGGGTATTCTGAGATAACGGTCTTAGCTCCAGTCAGCACGTGGACTAGCGTGCTCTTACCAGAATTAGGCGGCCCAATGACAACTACTTGTGCAGCGCCCTCTTTTTCAATAAAGAAAGAGGACTTACCCGAAGACTTCTTTCTCCGCCTCTCTTCAAGCTCTTCTCTCAGCTGAGAGAGCCTCTTAGTAGCCCACTCTCTCAGCCTCTCAGTGCCCTTATGCTTGGGAACAGCTGACAAGAACTCTTCTAGAGCCCTGATCTTCTCCTCTATGGTCCTGGCCTCCATGACTTTAATCCACTTAGCCTTAGCCTCGGCGGGCAGGTTAGTGGGCATTACTGCTCAGCCACGCTCGCTTCTAGTTATAACTAACTATAAACGGGGTGATTAGTGCTCGTGCGACCTCCCAGTAGACTTGGTGAACTCAAAGAGGCTTTTACTGCTTTTACTCGACTTCTTAGCCCTGTACCATTTAGGTGCTAGTTCTCTCAATACTCGCCAACTCCTGCGAATAAATAGTGGTGGAGTTGTGTTTAACTGATAGTACTCTTGAACCCATTTTTTAGTGTCGGGATCTGTAATATACCCCGAGCCGAAGTCGCCGAATACTCTCCGTAGAATTGTTAAGTTCAGATCACGCGAGACTTTCGCCACAATACTGGCGGCGGCTACTGGGGTGTACTTGGCATCAGCGTGAGGCTCTACTACTAGGCGCGTAGAGCACTTAAAGAGCTCTCTCAGAGTGGTCTCAATACTTGCCCGCCAGCCCTTAATCTCGTCTATAAAGACGTGTACTTCGCTAACACTACTACCAGCCAGCTCCGCGATCACTCCTAGTATTCTCGTGACGGCTCTCACCTCGACCGTGTTTAAGTTCTCGTTGTCGAGGATACGTGGAGGTGCGTAAACGAGCACAGCTAGAACTCCACTACTTAGAATAGTCCTGTAGAGCCTCAATCTCTCAGCTGGTGTGAGGAGTTTACTGTCTCTCACTCCAAGTGAGGCGAGTTTTTCAAAGACGCGTGGCTCAGCGGCGACGCCGGCTACTACCATGTCACCTATGAGGGGTCCACGACCGGCTTCGTCGATGCCAATAACTAGTGCACTCATTAAGCTCAGCCAACAGTGAGAACTCTACTTTGGTGTATAAGTCCACTGGGTAATTTAAGCACCTCATTTAATTCACTAAGAGCGAAGTGGGGGATACTAGGTTATAAGGGTGTATTCCTCTACTAGCTGAGATAGGGGTGTTACCTAGTATGAGTAGTTTTTACGACAACTTAGAGATGTGGATTAAGAGGCAGGAGGAGGTTAAGAACCTATTTGGAAAAGCGGAGGAGAGCTACGAAAACGCTGACAGATTAACACTCATAACACTCGCTAGACTGGCATTTCACCAAATGGAGAGGACTATTGAGGCGTTTGACAACTGGCTTAAAGACCCACTAATAACAGTACACATGCCTCGCGAAATGCTCGTTGAGCTGTGGTCTAAACTCAGAAGAATACTCTACGAGCTAATAGACCTAGACGTGGAGCACACCAGGAAATTCGCAGAGCACTTAAAGGAGCTTGAGAGTAAGGGTCTAATAAACCCGCTGTTCACGTCTAGACTAGCTAGTAATGAAGAGAAGAGGCAGAGAAGACCAACTGTTACTATTTAGCGCCTAGACTTGCTCTTCAAGTCTATTTCAACATCAAAGGGCGCGACCTTGGGGTAGAGCGCCTCATAGAGCTTTTTAATAGCATCCTCATGAGGACTTATTACGGAGGCGACTTTACTCAGTAGCTCTCTCCCTAGACTAGTGACAACGAGCTTCTTGTTATCTGAGACCTCTACGAGCCCCGTGTACTTTAGAATTGTCAGGTCTCCGAGTAGATCTCTACTGCTCGGAGCATTTCCTAGTACTATAAAGTTATATCCTAAATTAAGACCATTCTCTCTCATTAAGTATAGGAGGCTTGCGAGGGCTTTCTCGCTTATACCGTTTTTAGCGAGAGATATTATGTAGAGTAGAGTGAGGAGCCTCTGGTTCTTCTCTACATCACTAAGTGTGATCACGTGTCTAGTAACTATTTTCACGTCTTTACTCTTCTCCGAGCCGGTAGCAGGCGTAGCCACTTTTTGCTTCTTAAGCCCACCCACGAGACTACACCCTAGCCTAATTATTAATTGCTCTGTTGACTACTAATAAGCTTACTGGTAGTACTAGTTAGGGATTTATTAATGGGTTTAAAACCGTGAATTGCGGCAATTAGTGCTTTGTACTTTAAGAGGGCTTCATGGTTAGTGTACTTGAGAAATCCACTATCATCAATGCCGAGCTCTCCTACTAGTTGAGAGACGTCGATGTTGCTGGGACTACTAGCTCTGAACTCGTGAATCTGTTTAACTAAATTAGAGATCTCGTTAAGTAGATTTGAGACTCTCGAAGTAAATTTCTTAGACTTGACAAATGCTATTATTAGCGTGTAGGTTAGTGAGACGGCTGAGAGTAGTGAGCCTAGGAACACATCGCTAATTCCACTGCCACTACTTGCTATGAGGAGTCCACTAACACTATTTACTGTGAGCCCTACTTGAGGGTAGTAGAAGAGTACTCCCAGCGCTAAGGTCGAGATTAGAAAGCCCACTAGTATGGGGAGTGATCCACCCTCGAGTAGCCTCAGGAGCGCTACAATGAGGCACAACACTACTGGTAGACTCAACTGCACTCTCTCCGCTAAATACGACTTCTTGAGAGCGTTAATGAACTCGCCGATGTCTTCTCTAATACTAGGTAATACTTGGTGGAAGTACACGGGGTCTTTCAGAGCGTTAATAGTCTCTATTAGCTCTTCTATAGTACTGTAGAGCTTAACGTACCTCGTTAGTAGAGATTTATTTGGAACTAGAGGCCTCTGGGCGCTTCTGAGGGCGTTTTTAAGGTCTTCTAGTTCACGTTTACTCCAGGCTAGGCTTTCAGAGCTCTCTACTAGGTAAATTAGCTTGTCAATATGCTCTGAGAGGGCGTCTAATAGTGGTTTCACGGCATAAGGCCCCGGCTTCCAGCGTGAGCGCTGTCTGATTGTTTATACTCAACTTCTCTTTAAATACGTTGGCTAGAGACTATGTAGTGCTAACTATGTTTTTAAGGGGGTTTCGGTCTTCATAGTCGCTTGTAGTGCTTATGTGAAAGCTTTATAAGGTTTTCTGTGGTGTTTGGCTACTTGATGTGGATGAGCTCTGTGAGCTGGGCGAGGGGGACTTTTCGTGAAGCAGTCTTCGATGAGGGGGGCTCAGTGAACCCCGGGGCGACCCGGGGAAATGGGCTTCCGCAGTCGGGGGCTGCGGATCGAGAAGCCGTTGAGAAGTAGATGGTGGGGAGTCATGAACATGAACCACCATCTACCGAGAAACGGTGTTTGCGTGCTGGTTTAATTACGGAGCACGTTACTTCCTCTCATGGTGAGTAGCGTGAGCAGTGGCGCGGGTATTCGCGTAGAGCCCGTGATCAGGCGGAGAATTAGTGCTCACAGCCATATAAGAGGCTTGGGTCTTGACGAGAAGGGCAGGGCTATTTTCAAAGCTGATGGACTAGTCGGGCAGCTAGAAGCTCGCGAGGCGGCGGGTGTAGTTGTGAAAATGATTAGGGAGGGCAAATTCGCTGGCAGGGGCATTCTACTCGTGGGGCCACCGGGTACTGGTAAGACAGCGCTCGCTGTAGCCATAGCTCGAGAACTAGGTGAAGGCACTCCTTTCGTCTCTATGAGCGGCAGTGAGATTTATAGTCTCGAGAGGAAGAAGACGGAAGTCCTAATGGAGGCTGTTAGGAGCGCTCTCGGTGTGCGTGTAAGAGAGGTTAGAAAGGTCTACGAGGGCGTAGTGAAGGAGATTAGAATTAAGAGGGCTAGGCACCCATTAATGCCGTACTACGCTGTGCCAGTAGAAGCCAAGATAACGCTGGCTACAAAAGACGAAGAAGTAACTCTCTCAGTGCCAGAGGAAGTCACGCAGCAAATTATTGAACTTGGCATTAGAAAGGGCGACGTTATATGGATTGACGCGGAGACGGGTAGAGTCTACAGAGTGGGTAGGACTAAAGAGCTTGAAGAAGGTAGGACTTACGATATTGAGGTTAAAAAAGTCGTGGAGACACCTAAAGGCCCTGTTAAAAAGGAGAAGGAGATCGTCAATGTGTTGACACTCCACGACCTCGACTTATACTACGCGGCGCAGAGGAGCTTTATCAGTATTTTCGGGTTCGGATTCGAACGCGAGATCTCACCTGAGGTCAGAAGAGAAGTGGACCAGTTAGTCAAGAAGTGGCTTGATCAGAAGAAAGCCGAGTTAGTCCCCGGAGTTCTATTTATAGACGACGCGCACATGCTCGATATAGAGGCGTTCAGTTTCCTCACAAGGGCTATGGAGAGCGAGTTCGCTCCTATACTAATACTCGCGACTAACAGGGGCTTCGCGAAAATACGCGGCACTAACATAGAGTCTCCCCACGGAATACCACTAGACTTGCTAGACAGGCTCCTAATAATACCGACACGACCTTACACAGCGGACGAGATCAGAGAGATCATTAAAATAAGAGCTGAAGAGGCCGAAATAGAGCTCACGCCGGAAGCTCTCGAAAAACTAGTAGAAATAGGTGCGAAGACGAGTTTAAGGTACGCTGTTCAACTACTAGAACCAGCTAGAATATTAGCAGAGGAAAGAGGTTCGAGTAAAGTAGACGTAGAAGACGTTGAGAGGGCTAGAAAGCTCTTCGTAGACGTGTCTGTGAGCGTAGAGTACTTAAAGAAGTACGAAAACGCGTTTTTGAAGTAACATCACTCTATACACTCAGCTTTAAATGCCAGCAAGCCGAGTCTCTTAGCTTCTCTCAGGACTTCAAGCACATCTCGATCCTCTAGATCCCGCCACTCAATGTAGGCATCAGCGACGGCATATATCAGCCCAGACCTCGGGTTTAAGCAGTACAGCTCACTAGCTTCTCTAGCAACTCTATAAGCAGAGTCTACGTGACACGTGGGGACAGCGATAATTACTCTACTAGTACCCATCTTCTTGAGAAATCTAGAGGCGGCAATCATAGTAAAGCCAGCCGCTATACCATCGTCGACTACTAGCACGTTCTTTCCACTTAGAGGCTGGTACTCCTCACCACACCTAAATACACTCAATCTGCGCTTAATCTCGCTCAGCTGCTCTTCAATAGAGTGCTTAATCTCCTGTGGTGTGAGTGCTAAGCTCAGTGCGAGTGCCTCGTCGTAGAAGTATGCCCCGTCAGGTGCTACGGCGCCGAAGCCCGCTTCCCGGTTCCACGGTATTAGTAGCTTACGGCACACGAGTACATCTAGCGGGGTGTTGAGAGCTCTCGCCACGGTGAGGCCCACGGGAACTCCTCCCGCGGGTATAGCGTAGACGACATCAGCACTGACACCGAGCGACTTTAACCACGCAGCGAGCTTTTGCCCGGCGTCGAATCGATCTCGGAAGACGTAGAGGAGGTCTTCGAGCTCGTTGTTTAGTACTACTCGCACAAAAATACACCTCTAAACTCTTAATTATCATGGAGTGGCGTTAAGTAACCCTACAAGTCAGCTCCAGAGCAGGGTGTCCAGAAGGTCATGGTTAAACTGGGATTTATATACAAGAGCCTCTTCGAGGAAGACTTTAGAGTTCTGCGCGCAATGGAGAGACTCCACGCTAGGCGCGAGTACATACCCCTCAGCCTGCTCGAGAAAGCGACGGGGCTTTATGAAGAGAAACTAGTACTTATTCTCACCAAGCTCCACACACTGGGATTAATTAAGAGAGAGACTATTGGTGATGAGAAAGTCTACAGGTTAACCTACACTGGGTACGACATGCTAGCTTTGAGGGGACTAGTAAAGGCTAATTTCATTGAGGCTCTTGGCGACAAGATTGGCGAGGGCAAGGAGAGCGAGATCTATGAGGGACTAGCTCCGGGAGGTGTTCACGTGGCAGTGAAATTCTTGAGGCTCGGCAGGACTAGTTTTAGAAAAGTAGTTAGAGTTAGAGACTGGGGGGTTGATGCGTCGCTCTCGTGGTATAGGCTGTCAGTAATTGCCGCTGAGAGAGAGTATAAGGCTCTGAGAGAGCTAGTAGTGCACAGGACTCTCGTTCCAGCCCCCTTCGGCTATAATAGACACGTAGTTGTAATAGAGTTCATTAACGGAGTAGAGTTGTATAAGAAACCCGACTTGGAGGACCCGCGCAGAGTCTTAATGGATATTCTCGAGACACTCGCAGTGGCTTATCACAAGGCTTCAATAGTCCACGGAGACCTCAGCGAGTACAATATTCTCATTAGACGTGGCGACGAGAAGCCCTACATAATAGACTGGCCCCAGTACGTCTACAGAGAGGACCCCAAAGCCCCTGAATTACTCAGGAGGGATGTCTACTACATTGTGAGGTTTTTTAGAAAAAACTACGCAGTTGAAATCACGCCGGAAGAGGCTCTCAAGAGTATTGTGGAGTTTAGTGGTGTGTGAGACGCGATCCGGGAGTGGCGCGTTTCCCCGCTAACGGTACTTGACGGTGTTTGTGAGTACTTGTGATCCCGTTAGCGGGGTTGCACCTCTTTGTGGGTTCACCGGCTTCACCCACACTTCATGGGTGCCCGTCGAGCCCAACGCCACGGGGCTCCCATCTGAGTCTCTATGTCACCGCAGAGCGGA
>Ga0080008_188689_pt1 | contig 16369 bp, 19 predicted proteins | sample ConCONMetagenome_FD_69211 | JGI IMG/M metagenome (GOLD analysis project Ga0080008, IMG submission 69211) | Hot spring microbial streamer communities from Conch Spring, Yellowstone National Park, USA - CON_C (SPADES assembly) (version 2) | ecosystem: Environmental > Aquatic > Thermal springs > Hot...
TGGGTTGTTGAGTGTGTATGAGGAGGAGATTAACGGGTTTATCTACAGGGAGTACAAGCCTCTTGGTAAACCTAGGTTTCTCGTGATAGGCCTCCCCGATGTTGGGCTTGTGGGTGAAATAACTGCTGTCCATATGATAAGAAGCCTTGGTCTAACCGATAGTGTTGGTGTTGATAGCTACACCCTGCTCCCACCTGTAGCTGTTATCAGGTCTGGTGAAAGCCTATGCCCCATCAGGGTCTACTCAGGCGGCGACATAGCGGTTATGGTGACCGATATAGCCTTATCCCCTAGGGCTATCGTGCCCCTTGCTCTCTCAATAGTAGAGTTTGCGAGGCTCAGGGGGGTTGAGACCCTCATAGGTGTGACCGGTGTTGCTAACCCTGAGAGGGCTGAGATGGAGAAACCTAACGTGTACTGGCTCTCTAGCACAGTTGAAGCTTCAAACATAGCTTTAAAGGTGCCAGGCATTAGGAGGGCTGAGGAGGGCTACATAGTAGGCCCCTACGCCATAATCCTCAAGGAGTCTGTGAGAAGGAGGGTTAACACCCTAATCTTCATGGCAGACTCGTTCCTAGACCTACCAGACCCCGAGGCTGCAGCTGAGATACTAAAAGTCTTAACCCAGATAACAGGTGTTCAGGTACCGGTTGGTAAGCTTATCGAGGAGGGGGAGCTGGTTAAACTTAGGATGAAAGAGTTGATGAAAGAGACTAGGAGCGCGCTAGCCAGGATGGGTAAAGGGTACGAGTATAGAGCTCCGATAATCTATTAAAGGGGTTAAGCCTATGAGCTACTACGATCCCTTTGAAGAGATGAGAAGGAGGATATACAAGGCTGTAAGAGATACCATGAGGAGCTTTGAGAGGGAGTTCGAGGAGGTGGAGAGCTTGATAGAAGAAGTGCTATCAGAGACCAGAGAGTGGGAGAGAATGTTCGAGGAGAGAGTCGAGGAGATAAGAGGAGGCTACATAGAACCACTTTCAACAATAATAGACAGGGGGGATAAGATATTATTGATAGTCGAAACACCCGGAGCAAGACAGGAGACAGTAGAGATCATAGTAACAGAGAGAGCTATAAGAGTAGAAGCAAAACTAGATGAGGAGAGGGTTAGAAGAGCTCTAGGAAGCATAGCCCACACAAGAAGGCTAACAACCATGAGAGGAGAATACAGGCTACCATACCCTGTAGACCCAACACAGGTTAGAGTAGAGAGGAGGGGGTCGAAAGTGTACATATGGATACCAAAACTACAACCCACATAACACTTAAAACTCCAAACCATAGAATAGTATCCTAGGAGCCGGGGTGGCCGAGCGGCCTAAGGCGGCGGGCTTGAGACCCGTTGTCCCCCTGGGGACGCGCGGGTTCGAATCCCGCCCCCGGCGCCACTGGGGCCGTAGTCTAGCCTGGCTAGGATGCGGGGCTTGGGCCCCCGTGATCCCGGGTTCAAATCCCGGCGGCCCCACCATCTCGCAGATTAACGCATTCACCAATATTAGTATGGAGACGATCGTTCCAGTTATCTAGAAATAGGTTTACTTCAGATAACCTATACTCAAACCTAGAATCATGGGTTTCGTGGAGAGTCGACCACCCATATCATCATGAGATTGACCGTGAGCTGCATGGTTGGAATGTACAACAAAAATGTAGAGAGTGTGTTCAAATAAAATCTACGTTGTTACAATATGAGTATTATAAACAAGGCTATAAGGAGGCCGTATATCGCTATACCCTCTCCAAGCACCACTATGATTAGGAGGGGCCCTGTGGCCTCTCTTCTCTCCACAATACCACTAGCAGCAGCTGCACCTGCAGTACCCACAGCGAACCCAGCGCCAAGACCTGCAAGTCCTACGGCGAGAGCTGCACCCACAGCTTTAGCTATTACCCTAATCCCTTCATCCTCCTCAGCATAGCTTACCGCAGAGGGGATGCTGAGAGCTAAGACTAGCACTATTAGGGGGATAGCACTAACCATGCCTCCATACCTCAAACCATCCACCTCCATACCATATCCACACTACGCTGTGGAATCTAAACCTCTTATAGGTGAGCACACATTTAAATACATTTCATTGTAGAACAGGCTCTAGGGGTCTTAGGGTGATGGTAGCCGGGCGGGGATTCGAACCCCGGTCACGGGGGCCAGAGCCCCGCATCCTGGGCCGCTAGACGACCCGGCTACCCCTTATCCTCTATTATAGGCGTGGAGGGCTTTAAAGCTATCTAGGGGTTGAGTCCTTGAGTCTATGGCCTAGGGTTGTTGAGAGATGTGATAGTGTGAGCTCCTGCGTCCAAGCCCTCGAGGAGTTCCTAGAGTCTCTTCGCGTAGATCCTAGTGTTTGTGAGGAGACCCCCATTGGGGGTGATTATAGGAGGGTTTATGCTTGGGTTGAGAAGCTCATAGAGTCTGGTGTCCCTGATGGTAGGTCTAGGCTTATCCTCTACGTTATAAGCAGGTACCTTGTTAACGTTAAGAAGCTTAGTGTGGAGGAGTCCGAGAGGGTTATAGATGTATTTATAGAGAATAGCTGTAGGAACCACGGTAACTGTGGGAAGATCTATAAGAGCTGGATCAGGAGGGTCCTTGAATCCGTTAAAACCAGGGGGTGGCGTCCGTGGAGTATCTCTAGGATTAAGGAGAATGATAGGCAGCTCTACGAGATCGTATCAAGGATAGTGGGTGTGGTTGAGGAGTGAGGTGGTGGACCGGCCGGGATTTGAACCCGGGACCTCTCGGGTGCAAACCGAGCGCTCTTCCAGGCTGAGCTACCGGCCCACCCTAGAGTCTACTATGGGGCTCGGAGGGTTTAAAAGAATTCAATTAATGCTGGTATGAGCCTGGAGTTGATATCCAGGGGTATCCTTAGGCTTAATGAAAGATCTTGCACTCTACAAGCTTGGGTTCTAGGGAGGACTCTCTGAAAACCTCCATGGCTGTCGCAATGCACCTTTGTATGCTACAGGTGCATGTGAATAGGTGTGTGTAGCTCGTCTTATCGGTTGAACCGAAGCCCTTGATGGCTGGTCTTATGCAGTACTCCTTTCTAAGCATCCCCCCGGCTATCACCTCTTCAAGGTCTAGGTTTGCCTCCGCTATTACAGCAGCAGTTACCCTAACGTTGCTATTTGAGGTTAGATAGTCTATATGCCATTTGGTGCGAGTTGGACCCCTACAGTGCCTCGTTAAACGCGCTCTTAGACCCCCGGGGCCTCTAGCTGAGCCTACGTACATGTATATGCCTTTATCGAACCCTAGGGTTCCTAGGCGTCCAACGTTAACCTCTATATCCTCTAGGATTTCGAGGATTAACATGTAGATGCCAGGCCTCCCCGGTACACCCTCCCCTTGGTGCGCAGTATTCACATTCCATGGGTCTCCGCTGTGCAACTTCAACCTAGCTCCTCGTTATCCTGGCTATGAACCCTTCAAGTACGTCTATGAAGGTTCTAGCTTCTTGCTCTCCGTGGATTAGGGATGGTAGTAGGTGTACGGTCTTACTACTTATGTAGAGTACGCCGTTTAGCCTAGCGTATAGGTTTAACGCCTCCTCAACATGCCTACCCCATCTCCCACCGTAGACCTCCGACACCCTTCTGGGCTTCACCTTTGTAAAGTGTACTCCAAGCATGCTACTAACTCCTGTAACCCAGCATAGCCTCTCCCCTTCGCCGCAGATCTTATCAATCCTTCTCCTAACGTTGGCCCAGAGCTCCTCAGCTCTCTCATATAGGCTCCTGTGCTCCACAAGGTATTTCACTGTAGTGTACCCCGCTACGACAGTTGCTATGTTGCCTACAAACGTGCCCCCATGGAAGGCTCTCGATCTAGGATCAGGGTGTTTGATGTGATCTAGATGTTCCATTACATCACTCCTACCCCCTATGGCTCCAGCTCCTGGGTAGCCTCCTCCCACCACCTTACCGTAGACCGCTATATCAGCTCTAACGTTGAAGTACTCCTGTGCACCTCCAGGTGCAAGTCTAAAACCTGTTATAACCTCATCGAAAACGAGGAGCGAGTCGTACCTATCAACTAGCTCTCTAAGCCCCCTCAAGTACCCCTCTTCAGGCTCTACGCAACCACCCGCACCTAGTGCGGGCTCTACTATTACAGCTGCTACAGGGTACTCCCTGAGGGCTCTCTCAACAGCTTCAAGATCGTTGAAGGGCACTACTATGGTGTACTTGATGGAATCCTCTGGTAGCCCCGCTGACTCGGGGCCCTTAAATGGAGGGGTTACTCCTACGTGTAACACGTCATAACCCCCATGCCATCCACCCTCCATCTTGATAATGTAGTTCTTCTTGGTGTAAGCTCTAGCAAGTCTTACAGCGTACATGTTAGCCTCCGTACCACTATTGGTGAACCTAACCATCTCAACACCAGGTAGCACCCTGGTTAGAAGCTCGGCGTACTCCAGAGCATAGGGGTTCTCGAAGCCCAGATGTACACCAGACCTGGTAGCTTCGCTTACAGCCTCTAAGACGAAGCTAGGAGCATGGCCTAGGATGTTAGCCCCATGTCCCATCCAGTAGTCCACGTAGCTATTCCCATCAACATCCCAAACCCTGGGGCCTTCACCTTTAACTATGAAGGGAGGGTGTGGCTTAAGATATCTTATAGCATACGTAACACCACCTGGGAAAACCTTCAAGGCCCTCTCGAACAACTCCCTGCTCCTAGGGGTTCTCCTAGCATACTCAACTTCAAGCTCTGATATGAGAGTTGAAGCCCTTCTATCGTAAACCTCCATCAACCCCACCACCTCCCTCTAAGAGCTCCTACTAAGGTTAATAACCACTACTATGGGGGAGGTTCCAGACCTTCTCCCTCGATAGAGTGTAGTTAACAAGGAATCCTAGGATTATCCCTGCTAGCTGCCCTATTAAAGGATTTAGACCTAAGAGTGTGTAGAGGAGGCGCATTGTAGCATATTGTGTGAGTACCCCGAGGGCTACTGAGATGTGGTAGCCTAAATACCTTCTTATAACACCCTCTAAACCCCCTGTGAATGTTGTTTTAAACGTCCATAGCTCATGCCATATGTAGTTCCAAGCTATACTAGCCTCTATACCGGATAGACTTGCTACATCTACAGGGGCTCCTATGCCTAGAGCTAAAGCCATGACGCCTAGGTTAACGGGGATCCCTGTAATCCCTACGAGAGCGAACCTAGCCATACTGGATACTGTGAGGATTTGAACTAGGTATAGGATTAGATCATCCATCCCAAGCTTGCTAGAACCCGCTCTTCTAGGTTTGAATATGTAGGGTACCTCTAGGACCCTGGCTCCGGGGTTTAAGGCCAGCACCTCCAGTAAAACCTTGTATCCTAAGCCTTTAACCCCTTTGAGACTCACAGTCTTCCTATTAATAAGGAAGAACCCTGATATGGGATCACGCGTACCCCTAGACTCGGGCACTAGAATCCATGCTAGTAAGAGAGCCCCTAAGCTTACAACCCTCCTCGCTAAACCCCACCCAGAAAAACCACCACCCCTAGTGTACCTTGACGCTACCACCACATCAGCCCCGAGTTTCGCAGCGGTATCAAGTAGCCTGGGGATGAGGCTTGGAGGGTGTTGGAAGTCTGCATCCATCACCACCACGTAATCTCCTCTAGCTTCATTCAACCCCCTCACTATAGCTGTTCCAAGACCTTTAACACCAACTCTTCTAATCAACCTAACCCTACTATCCTCACGTGATATGCGCTCGACCACACGCCACGTCCCATCCGGGCTATCATCGTCTACCACTATAACCTCGTAGTCTTCGATCCCACTACTACCTAGTATGGATCTAAGCTCCTCTAGGAGAGCCCCTATGTTCTCTACCTCGTTATACGTGGGTATGACTATTGAGATCCTCGGGTTCAAGAGATCTTAACACCATTTAATACCTTGGAGAGCTATATGGAGTACAGCTGCTCTCTAACCTCACTAGGCACTTCCTCCTCATCTAGGACCTCATATGTTATCGGTGGAGCTCTAACCACAGGACCTACAACAACATATCTTGAGGGATCCTTCTCCTCCCTACTCTTCAAAACCCTAACCTTAACGTACAAGCCATCCTCTCTCCTCACATAAACATACTTACCATGCTTACCGCCCAACGCCTAGCCCCGGGAAGCCTTAACTTATTTAGGGGTTTTAAGGTTTGGTCACTCAGAGAGCCGGGGGGCTATGGCCGTGAACCGCTCTCCCGTAAGCTTGGGGGGTGAGATGGTTTACGATGTTCACTGCCATCTCCACGAGTTTAAGGTGGAGGATTTGGAGGAGGTGTTCAACCTAGATAGGGGTATACGTGTGATAGCAGTCTCAGACGATCTAGAGTCCAGCCTGAGAACACTCGATCTTGAGAAAACCTATCCTGACAGGGTTATAGCATGTGTAGGCCTACATCCATGGAGTATAGGTGAGGAACCCCTCCATAGGGCTGAGACCATAGTTAGGATGGCTGAGAGGGAAGGTGTTAGATGTGTAGGCGAGGTGGGGGTGGACGCGAGGTTCCTCCCACAGTACACGTGGAACATCCAAGTTAGAGTTTTCAGTATGTTTATAGAGCTCTCAAGAGAACTAGGAGCCTTCCTTAACATACACGCCCCGGATGCTTGGAGGAGTGCTTTAGCCGAGCTTCTACGACACGATGTTAGGAAAGCTGTATTCCACTGGTATACAGGGCCTGTGGAGCTAGTGGATGTTATAGGAGGTAGAGGTTACATGATATCAGTAAACCCAGCTGTTAGGATACAGGAGAAGCATGCAAGAATAGCTCAGCTAACACCCTTAGACCACCTCGTGTTCGAGAGCGACGCACCATACAACTATAGAGGGTTACACTTAAACCCACTAATGATCAGGGATACAATAAACCTTGTAGCCAGGCTTAGGAACGTTGATGCAAACGAGCTAGCATCGAAAGCTAGGTGGAATACTGAAAGACTTCTGATTTAAACGAAGTAGAGGGTTAACTTTTAAAAACCTTTAGTGGTAACGCATGATACGGAGTCACAACCTCTAGGAGGGTTGTGTTTTGAAACGTGAGGCTTTAATCTTAGATGATTTTAGCGATGCAACACTAAACCTGGTAGAGGTCCTTATAGGTAATGGGTTCACAGTCCACCTGCTTACGAATAGTGAGAGGGCTAGGATGTTCCTACTTGAGCCAACCTACATCCACTTATTCGATGACCTCTCATCTCTAGCGGATGCGTTATCGGATATAAACTTGGATAACGTAGAGGTGGCACTTCTCCTCTCACCGAACGACGAGCTTAACCTTATGCTAGCTAAGATGCTTAGAGAGAGGGGGGTTCCGAGAGTTGTTGTCACGCTAAGAGGGTCTAGGGGGGTTGAGGAGGCTAGAGAGCTTGGCGTTGATGTTATAGATGTATCACATCACATTATGAATAGGGTGCAGAGGTTCCTGCAACTTAGATACTCTAGGATAACGCCGATCAGCGGAGACATAGGTATGCTTGAAATGCTTATAACAGGTGATTCTAGGATTCTAGGTGCTACTGTAATGGATTTAGAGAGGAGGTATGAAGCTGATATTATTGTGATAAGAGAGGGGAGGCTGGTTAGGGATCCTGATACGGTTCTTCAAGTAGGTGACTATCTTATAGCTGTAGGGTCTATGAGTAGTCTTAGTGAGCTGTTAAGGAATGCTTAGGAGAGATTGGCTTAGAAGAGATCTAAGCACCCTAGATATAATGGTGTTAGCTCGTAACGATGCTCAATCGACGTACTACCTGCTAATAGGCTTCATAGCCCTCTATGCTGGCGAGTACGCGTTCCTAGTAGCCTTATACGCTATAGCCTTAATGATAGCTATAGCTCTATCTTACGGTGAAATGGGATCCCACTTCCCGGAGACCGGGGGGTCGTATCTTTACGTTAAATACTCTTTCGGGCCTACCGTAGGCTATCTCTCAGCATGGCTTCTAGCCTTAGACCAGCTTATAATGATAAGCTATGGCACCTTGGATTCAGCTTTATACCTTAAAGGTGTGCTCAGCATGTACGGTTTAAACCTGTGGATTCCAGCTAATATCTTAGCCGCTATACTATCAACCCTACTATTTACAGTAACCCTTACCGGTATACGGGAGTCTGCTAGGGTTGCCTTGGCTATAGCCTTTCTAGACATCTTCATAGTCTTCGCTATAATCCTAGTATTCAATATTACTACTGGTTTAGAGCTTAAACCTCCTAGTTTTAAATGGGAGGGGAGAGAGCCTGTAAGCTTGTTCCTAGCCTTAGCCCTAGCCTCTAGAGGGTTCACAGGCATAGACTCTATAGGCCAGCTTGCTGGAGAAGCGAGAAGCCCCTTAATCCAAGTACCTAGGGCTACCTTCGCCTTAATAATAGCTATGGGCTTTATAAGCCTTAGCCTAACTGTAATCCTCATGAACAGGGTTTCCTATGAGGTTCTAAGCGGTAATCCTGAGCTAGCACTACTAATGATAGCCGAGAACACACCCTACGTAGGGGGTGTAGCTGTAATCCTGGTAGCTGTAAACATCATCCTTATAATGCTCTCTGCCGCCCTCACAGGCTACATATCATTTTCACGGCTAACATACATGTTATCTGATGAGAGGCTACTACCGCGAAGACTGGCTATAGTTCATCCTAGGTTTAGAACCCCCTACGTGGCATTAATCATAGCATACATCGTATCACTACTCTTCATAGCACCTGGAGATCTGAAGTTCATAATCGAGGTCTACGCTATAGCCTCTCTTATCAACTACCTCCTAGTCTCCCTATCCTTAGGAGTGCTGGAGAGGAGAGGTAGGCTTCACGGAGGTTTTAAGAGCCCTAGGATTGCTGGAACCCCGGTAACCACTATCATTGGGGCGGTGTTGATTAGCTTTGGCATAGTGTTAAGCCTAGTGGAGAGGTATCATGTGCTATGGATTCTAGCTTTCTGGCTTCTTCTAGGAATTCTACCTCATGGCTACTACCGCCTCACTAGACGTTGAGCCATCACCTAGGGTTCTATGCTACCTCATAATAGAGTATACATGGTCTAGGATAGCGTATTTAATCTCATCCTCTTTACGAGGATCCCTTATCACACCTCTAACAACTAGGATCACACCATCCTGTCTAACAGACTCTATGTCCACCCTGATATTCTCTATACCTAGGGAGCCTGCCAGCCTAGATACCTCCTCTTTAACCCTCTTCAACCCAAACCCGTGGGGTACGAGTATGCGAACTCTGATCTCATGACCCTCCTCAACCCTAAACCTCTTGAAGGTGGAGTGTACTAGCCTGGTGTAGGGTATGTATACTATATCCCTATGGGAATCCCTTACAGCTAGAGCTGTATCCTCTAAGGCTACTATATGTCCTTTCACATTATTAAACTCTATGTAATCCCCTATCCTCAATCCATAAGCTTTAACCGATATAAGCCCCGTGAAGTACTCCTCAATAACGTGCCTGAAGCCTACGAGAAGTGTTAGAGATCCTACTATGAATACCGAGAGGGCTACAAGAGCGAGTAATGGGAACCCGTAAACGTGGGCTGTCACAGCTAGGAATAACGATGCAGCTAGGATAATAAATATGAACTCTAGGAGTAAAAGTAACCTCCTATCGATAACCCCCGAGAGCAGCCTATGAGCTATCCTATGTGCTACCCAGTAGACAAGCAGAGCTCCCAAGGCCGCTGCAACGGTCACGAGTACAGTATAGAGTATCTCCTCCCCTACATTTAAAGCCACAGGTAACACCAATAACTTCTACCAGAACCCTACAATTAAATGCTTTTAATGAACTAAAATCCAACAAGGATCATTATTTATAAACTCCAACCCTACTCTTGAGGATTACCGGCGCAGATCTATTGACCTTATATGATGTTAAAGGTAGAGTTGCTATTGTAACAGGGCCCGGTAGGGGATTGGAAGGGCTATTACCGTTAGGCTCGCTAGGGAAGGTGCTAGGGTTGTTGTTAACGCTAAGAAGGGCTTAGAAGATGTTCTTGAGACCATCAAGTTTATAGAGGAGGTTAGTGGTAAAGCTATCTACGCCCTAGCAGATGTGAGTACTAGGGAGGAGTGTAGAATTCTCGTAAGTAGAGCTGTGGAGATCTAAGACAGGCTCGATATACTCATCAACAATTCCTGTTAGGACTGCTATCCCCCTTCGAGAGTCTAAGCGATGTCATAATAGGCAGGTATCTGCTGACATTAAATCCATAGTATACTGCTCCCAGGAATCAACACCCTATATGAGAGGGCAAGTGATATTGTTAATATTTCACCGCTAGCAGTTATAAAGCCTCTACCAAGCCTCTCAGTATACAATACTATGAAAGCCGCTGCTATACAACCAGCAAGGAGTACGGAAGTTGAGCTAACGGCGAAAACGTTAGGGTCCTCAGCGTAGGGTTAGGACTTCATGGGTGTAGAGTATCATGGGGGATTCGAAATGCTACACTACCACATAAGGTAATATCAACCTATGTAAATCCCGCGTAAAACTTGAAACAAGAGATATAAGGCTCAGCTGAGGAAAAGATTGCAAGGGGCCGCGACGCCTAGCCAAGAGCTCCGAGTCACGGAGCACGATGAGGCTAGGACGCGTGTCGGGCGCGGCACAACATTAAACTCTACTCTAAGTGCTTTAAGGTGGTAAAGAGGGGGTTTGGGGGAAGTTGAGGGTGGGTTTCCTCATGTTCTCTCTTAAGGTTTGGGGGCTTGGAGCCTCACATTCTCTCCTTTAGATAGGCTTTTAACTCTTGCTATCTCCTTTAAGTTACCGTGCCACGGTGTTGAGGTGAATCTTTTAACCCAGTTCTCGTCTAGGCCTGCGTTTAATACTGTTTTCAGCATTCTATCTAGGAGCTCCTTGGGGATTCTACCTTCTCTGGCTGCGGGGCACTCCATGTCTAGGTGTATTACGAATTCCCCACTTGTACTATCATAGTGTATCATGAGAGGCCAGAATCTACAGTCGAAGGGCCTCTTAGGGTATACATTGCATAAGCCGTCTGATCTAAGGTATGGGCAGACGCCTCCATGTGGGTCGCCTAGGGTGTGTACAATGCCATATCTTGTTTTAATAGGTTTAGCTACAGCTTTAAACTCCTCAACCTCCTCATCTAGGAGGATAGCGTAGAACCTGCGGCAACAGTTTACCTGACACCCTCTGCATATCTCACCGAAATCCACGAAGTCGAGTAGCCTCGCGAGCTTACCCATACACAGGCCAGCTCCTCTAAAGCTCTACTATACCTAGTATATAAACCTTTACATATAGAGTGGAAAGGTCTCATGAAGCCCGCTCACGGAGGCGCCACGAGCCCCCCATCTATTACTACTGTCTCCCCGTTTACCGAGGGGATCTTTATTAGCGATACTATGAGCTCTGCAACCTCCTCAGGCTCTGCAAGCCTCCCCGTTAAAGTATGCTTCCTAGCCCACTCTTCGGGATCTAAGTGTAACGCTATAGAATAGCTTAGCCTATCCCAGCTCTAACGAAACCTAGAGCTTTCGCCTACTGTCCTAAGTTTTACACAGGATTTACATAGGTTGATATTATCTTACGTAGAAGTGTAACATTTCAAACCCCTCATGGCACTCTACACTCTAGAGTATAGCCTACCCTCCACTGGGGAGGGCGTTGTGTTAGAGTTGAGATGCGAGGTTTCTCCCGCAACAAGGAACCAATGTTAAACAACATAGACTCCCATGAAGCCCTTACCTCTTATATCTGTTTCTGCTTAAGGATTCGCTTTTGCTGGTGGTTTTTAGAGTATTTTTATGCAGTGACTGCCTTTTTCTTCGAGTTTTGCTTTTTCAACTAATAGTTTGTATTCGAATTCTCTAATCTTAACCCTTCTTCCTTCTATGCATATTGTTTTCTTGTAGTGTGGTGCGTCGTAGACTAGGGTTTCCGCTTCTCCTCCTTCGAATGCTGGGTTGAAGTGGTGGGTTTTCGCTAGTCTCACTATCTCCTCTACCTCCTCTAGTCCTATTGGTTTGCCTAGGAGTTTGAATGGTAGCCCCATTACTGTTATGCTTGTTATTATGAATTTGAAGCCTTCTCTAACCAGTGTTTTAAGGTATTCTTCCGGGTCTAAGCCCCAGTTTGGCGCGTAGACTTTGACTCCTAGTTTTGAGGCTATGTGTTTAACTCTCTCCACCTGGTATCTGCTTGATAGGGCTCCTACGAGTATTGTGTCGTATTCTTCTATGTTTTTTATCTTAGCTAGTGCTACTCTAAGCTCTTCCACCTCCTCTTCCTTAACCCCTGTTACCTCTACATTGTATGTTTTACTTTTGAAGCCCATGGCCTCGGCTTGGAGTACGGCTACCCAGGTGTTGATTGTATGGAACATCCAGCTATCGTCTCTCATAGGGTGTACTACGACTATACATGAAACCTCAGCCCCCTCTCTTATAGCTTTGTATAACGCGTAGTTGCTATCCTTACCCCCTGATAGTAGGGCGCAGACCTTCACGTTCCAAGGGCCTCCAGGTGCTTTGAGATCTCAGCTAAGCATACCTCCCTAGCTTTAACTGGAGATCCCCCAGCCGGGTCCTCCTCTGCTTCAACGATAAGCCTGGCGTTGATAAGCTCTATGACATCGTTAACAATGGATACTACGGCTTCGCATAAGCCTAGCTTCACGTAGCACAGTGTTACATCCTCTAGTGAGAGCTTCTCACCGCACTCCGGGACCTTACCTAGTCTAATGTAGTAGTCTATGCTGTAAACCCTCCTACCATCATAGTCAACCCTTAAAACCCTATAGTGTTTGTTGACGAACTCCTCCACAACACTATATCCATCCATGGGCTTTAGGCCTCTACAAGTGGTGTTACCAGAGTTAAAGGTGTTTTACAGTAGGGGCACGTATACCTAACCTTCCTAGCGCACGCACGGCAGAAGTAGGCTTCATACTCTTGAGCACACCTAGGGCATGCGTATACAATGCTCTTCTTAACCCTACCCACACCCCCCGTCATGTCAAGCCAGGTGGCACATATCCTACACCTAACTGTAACCCAGCCTAGGTGGCCCATAGAGTTTATACCCTTAGCCATCCCAACAGTCAACTTCCAAGACCCCCGAGTCTCTCTAAACTCTAGGGTTATTAAACCTAACACTAGCCTATAAAGGTTCTAGTGCCCCCGGTGTACGTGGGGGTTAGGGTTTGGTCTCCCTTGTAAGGGCTTTAATGATAGTGCTCTTCCTGCTAACACTAGCCTCAGCTACGGCTGGGCTGTGGGTTTACAACTCACACATATCCCCTTTGAAAGCTCTCGCCTCAAAGCCTAGTTTAGCAGATGTACTAGACGGTGTTGAGAGCCTCATCTACACAATGGAGTTTGGCGACTCAACGTGGAGGGTTGAGGTTTTAAACGATGTTAGGGCTAGAAGCGGGGTAATAAAGGTTTATGGTGGTGGAGGCGATGTCATAGCAGAGTATAGGTTCAACTACACGAGGACAACCCTAATATGGCTTGTTAGAGTTGAAGCTAACGGTAGCCTAACATTCCTAAACCCCCTGGAGTACTATGAGGCTTTCGCTACAAACATTAAGTTCAGCCAAGCCCCCGACGGCTCCATAGCGGCCGTAGAGCCGTTCCCGGGGATAGCCCCCTTATACGCTCTAACATACGTGGGGAACGCAACACTCATAGATTGGTCAACATTCTACAACCCCAGAAGAGTTGCAAGCCCACCACAGTGGGTTCAAATAGCGTTCTCAAAGGTAAGAGTGGAGGGTGGAGAAGCCCGGGGAGTAGAGGTTCTCATACAACCACAACAAACCCCTCTAATAGCGCAGTTCAAATGGTATAATGTAGGAGTGCACGCTAAACTAGCAAGCCTAAGCAGAATACCAGTAGCCTGGGAGCTAACACTCCTAACCCAAACCCCCGCTGGAGAAACACTAGATATAAAGGTGAACGTGGAGAGCGTAAAGCTTAGATCGTAGATTACATACAGAAACCCATAGAATAAGTACACAGAACCCCCTATGAAACACTACTAACTAGAAGCTAAAAACACAACAAAGGTAATACCGTAGAAGGGGGGAAGAGAGATGGAAACATGGAAACCCTATGAAAAACTCGTAGTAGTAACATTCAAAATAGAACCAACACTACTAGCCAAACTAAACGAACTAACATTCAAAACCAGAAGAAGTAGAAGCGAGATAATAAGAGAAGCCATAATAACATACATGGCAAAACACGAGGACACCAAAGAACCAAACTAAAGAAGACTATTAAACCCCAGACCAACAATAGCAAAAACAGGAGGCCGCCGTAGCTCAGCCCTGGTAGAGCGCCGGACTCATACGGCCCCTACAAACACGGAGTCGGAAAAGGGAGAAGAGGGGCCTGGGGGATCCGGAGGTCCCGGGTTCGAATCCCGGCGGCGGCACCACTATGCTGTGAATAAGCTAAGCTCCCCCTCTGCAGCCCTAACAGCTAGGATACCCCTTAGAGCGTCAACAACATCTCTAACGGATATAACCCCCACGAGTTTACCCTCATCATCTACAACTGGTAGATGTCTAATCCTATGCTCGCTCATCAACATGGCAGCTTTAACAACACCCTCAACACCTTTAACTACAACCAGATCCCTAGACATAACACTATCCACAGGAGAGTCTAGGGAGGCACCCTGAGCTACAAGCCTCAATAAATCCCTCTCAGTAAAAATACCAATAGGCCTACCCACATCATCTACAATAACAATACTACCAATAGAGTTCTCATACATAACCCTAACAACATCCCTAACAGAAACCCCAACACCAACAGTTACAGGAGGCCTCCTAACAAGATCCAAAACCCTAAGAGACAACTCAACCACCGAGATTAGAGGAGAACAGGGGAATTTAAAAAACCTTATAAGCCCCAAGCCTAAAATAATACTCAAAAGGAGCCGCCGTAGCTCAGCTGGTAGACCGCCTGCGCGGGCCGAAAGCGCCGGCCTTGTAAGCCGGTGGTCGCGGGTTCAAATCCCGCCGGCGGCTCCAAACTGTGATTTTGAGATTGTATCTTTGAGAAATATGAGGTTAATAGCTTGGATTGTGGAGGATTTAATGGTGGATTGGGGTCTAGGTCATGGCTGAGATTCGTTGTGGAGATTTGTGGAAGATCTATGGTTCTGGGACTGTTGCATTGAGAGGTGTTAGTTTTACTCTGATGGACGAGTCTTTGGTTATTCTCGTTGGTCCAAATGGTAGTGGTAAGACTACTCTGGTTAGGATTATTGATGGAGAGATTAGTCCTAGCAGGGGTTTCGTCTCGGTTAATGGTTTAAGTCCTGATGTTGCTAGGGCGAGGGGTTTCTTTGGTGTTATGCCTCAGGAGGCTATGTTGCATGAGTATCTCTCTGTGAGAGAGTACTTATACTACCTAGCCTTGATCCAAGGTTTGAATAGGTATGAGGCTAGGAGGGAGGTTAGTAGGATAATAGATGATTTCATGCTCCAAGAGTATGCCTCCACGAGGATCGAGTATTTATCGGGTGGGTTGAAGAGAAGAGTTCTCCTAGCTCAAGCGTTCCTCGGTTCACCGGAGGTACTTCTACTCGATGAGCCAACGGTTGGGCTAGACCCGGAGATGAGAGTTAAACTCTGGGATATAATAATGAGGTACGCTAGGGAGCGTGGTAGCATGATTATACTGGTGACACATTATATCGATGAGGTTAGGGGCATAGCTAGTCGTGTACTGCTTCTCTACAAGGGCCAGCTGGTGTTCAACGGTAGCCCAGAGGAGCTTCTAAGCAAGGTGGGCTATAAGTATAGGGTTCAGGTGAGACTACGTGGGTCCAAGGCTCTAGAGGATCCCCCGCTGAGACTTCATCATAGGAGTGGCGATGTTATAGAGTTTTATGTCGTGGATGAGGGGGAGCTTATTAAGCTACTAGACTACCTAGCGGGTTTCAGAGACTGGATCTCGGAGCTTAGCATAGATAGGCCTAGTTTGGAGGAGTCGTACCTCCAGCTCATAAGATTACTGGAGGGCGGTGGCGGTGGTCAACATCTATAGGGTCTACGCTATTAGCATGATCTACGCTCTATGGATACTCAGGAACAAGCTATTCTACCTATACCTAACGATCCTATTTCCATTCACCATACTGGTACCATTCCTTATTATCGCTCCAGCCACACTCGACCCCTTCATAGCTGTTGGCACGGTGACCCTCACCCTGATATACTGTTTCAGTACCGCAAGCCAAGACCTGGCCGTTGACAGGCTCTTGAAGAGGATAGCTATCCTACTAACAAAGCCTGTTACACCGCTAGAGTACTTCCTAGGAGTACTACTATCAAATGCTATGCAGACACTCCCAG
>Ga0080008_156851_pt1 | contig 16236 bp, 18 predicted proteins | sample ConCONMetagenome_FD_69211 | JGI IMG/M metagenome (GOLD analysis project Ga0080008, IMG submission 69211) | Hot spring microbial streamer communities from Conch Spring, Yellowstone National Park, USA - CON_C (SPADES assembly) (version 2) | ecosystem: Environmental > Aquatic > Thermal springs > Hot...
CTCCGCTAATAAAGCCTCAAACCGGGCATTCATCTCCCGAAGCAAGGCTTCAAAACGATAGTCCATCTCTTTCCTTAAATACTCCATCTCCTTTCTTAAGTTTTTAAGCTCTTCCTCTACATGAATGATGCGTTCTATAAGAGATACCTGGTATAGATCTTTCTCTTTTTGTTTGTAATATTCCTCTAAAAACTCGCGAAATAAAGCAAAAAGTTCCTCTTTGGAATATCCTCGAAGGTTTGATAGGTCAATGGGTTCCATGAGTTTAAGATAAATTTTTTCTTTAACCTGTCAAGAGCTATGCGAGGCTTTGTGGTATCAATAAAGTGGTAAACAAAAGGGGGGTCATTAGGGGACCAATAGAGCTATCGCCCTTTTGATTATAAACTTGAATTTTCCTCAAATCTTGCTAAATTTTCTCAGTCATGCTCTTAAATTTCCAGTCTTTACTTCAAAGTAAAAGCTTACAATACTACTTTGACTTGGTGTCCGTTTTAGTGGCTAAAGAGTTAAAGGTCCGCTACAAAAATAGCATTCTTGGATATTTCTGGTCGCTACTAAACCCTATAGCTTTAGCCATAATCTTCTACTTTGTTTTTAAGGTTGTCATGCGTGTCCCTATCGAAAACTACAGCTTCTTTTTGATATGTGGTCTTTTTCCCTGGCAGTGGTTTGCTAATTCTGTTGGAAGCTCACCTATGGTCCTCCTTGGCAACGCAAGCCTCATAAAAAAGGTTAACTTTCCCACCTACATTATTCCCTTAGCAAGCATCCTTAACGATGCAGTCCACTTTCTTTTAACCATACCCGTGATACTTATTTTTGGGTTTCTTTTCAAGGTTACTCCAAGCCTGGTCTATGTATGGGGTATACCTTGTTGGTTTGCCGCCCAGTTTTTCCTCACCTATGGGTTAAGCTTGCTTTTCTCAAGCATAAACCTTTTCTTTCGCGACCTTGAAAGGCTGGTTTCTCTCTCCTTGCTACTACTTTTCTTTCTAACACCCGTTTTTTACGATCTATCCTTGGTCCCCAAAGAGTATCACGGTATCATTTTTTTAAATCCCGCAACCGGCATTATCATCGGCTGGAGAGACCTTTTTATGAAGGGAACGTTCGATGTAGGGCTTTACTTTGTTTACTTCTTTTATAGCTTAGGTATATTTTTTGTAGGATTTTTTATCTTCAGGAAACTATCCCCTCGTTTTGCCGAGGTTCTGTAGAACTAAAGCTTGTCATGCAGGAGAGCGTGGTCATCTTTGAAAGGGTAACCAAGAGTTATCCCACCTATACTTACATTACAGCGGGATTTAAGAATTTTCTGATCCATCTTCCAAAAAGCTTGAAAGGGTTTAAAAAAAGGTATACTGTCTTGCGGGATATTTCCTTTCAGATAGCCAGAGGAGAATGCGTTGGGTTTATCGGTAGGAATGGCGTTGGGAAAAGCACTCTACTTGGGTTGATAGCTGGGGTTTTAAAACCGGATTCTGGAAAAATCGTAGTCAAGGGACGAGTTTCCCCGCTTTTGGAGCTTGGAGCAGGCTTTCATCCAGATTTAACTGGCAGGGAAAATATTATACTCAACGGTGTCCTCCTCGGCATGACCAAGGCTGAAGTTAAGGCAAAGTTAGACTCCATAGTTGAGTTCTCGGGTTTGAAGGACTTTATCGACCAGCCAATAAGGACATACTCTTCAGGCATGGTAGCAAGGCTTGCTTTTTCTGTGATAGCCCATCTTGACCCAGAAATCCTGTTAATAGATGAGATCCTTGCTGTGGGCGATGTTGAGTTTCAGAAAAAGAGCTTTCAGAAAATCTTAGAGTTTAAGGAGAAGGGAATAACGATAGTCCTTGTAAGCCATTCGCTCGATAGCGTCGTAAAAGTTTGTGACCGAGCCATCTGGTTAGAGAACGGAGGTATCAAGATGGACGGAAAAGCTAAAGAGGTTGTTTCAGCCTATTTAAGAAGTTAATCGCGTAGAAATAGAGGGCAATCTTCCTTGGCGCTACCGTTTTTTAAACCATTTTAATTCATTCTTCAAATCTCCGGTTATTTTTGTGGCTTCGTCTACGGTAGAAATTATTCTGGGAGTAAGGATGACTATAAGCTCTGTTTTCCTTCTTCCTTTGGACTTGGTTTTAAAAAGGTTGCCGAGTAACGGAACATCTCCAAGAATTGGGACCTTCCTTTCAGATGAGCTTTGATTCTCTGACATCAGACCGCCAAGGACTATGCTTTGCCCTGAGGTGGCAACCACGGTCGTGTTTATCTTTCTAATTAAGATGGTTGGCGAGGCAATGCCTGGAGGGTTTGCCCCCATTTCTGACACCTCTTGGGTAATGCTTAGGGTCAGTAATCCTTCAGTGTGCACCGTTGGCTTTACCCTCAAGATTACACCGGTTGAGCGGTACTGAATAGTTTGCACAACACCTGTCCTTATCCCTACGGCTTCAGCAGTGGTGACCTGACCTGTAATTACTGGAACATCCGTTCCTACTTGAATGGTTGCTTCCTCATTGTCTAAAACCAAAAGTCTTGGGGTAGAAAGGATGTTAACCAGGTCTTTCGTGGCTAAGGCATTGAGGAGAAGCCTTAGCCTTCCAGTATCGGCAAGGAAGGTATAGGTCAATCCGGGGGCGGTGGGAACTCCGAATAGGGCTCCGAGCGTATAGTTGCCGTCGCTCATACGGTTAGTGATCAACCACTCAAGCCCGTATTTTAGCTCATCGGTTAGGGTAAGCTCGGCCACCATAGCCTCGATCAAGACCTGTTTAGGGGGAACATCAAGCCTTTCAAGGTAGGAGAGTATCTGTTTATACTGAACTGGCGTTGTCATGATGAGAAGGATGTTTCTTTTATCGTCAGCCGACATTTTTAACCCTGTAACGCTGAAGGATTGAGGACCTGACGGAGTTTGAGGCTTACCAGGTTGGGTAGGAGCGGGAGGCTGTGGTTGCTTAACATCTCCTCCCAGGAAAAGTTTCTGTAGAGATTCCAGCAAATCTGAGGCTCTTGAATACTTAGGCGTGTAGATGTAAGCCCTTTCTTCAGAACCAGCGGACTCCGCGGTGTCAAGCCTTTTTGTCCATTCAACTACTTGATTAAGGGAAACCTCATCCGGTGCCAAAACAAGGACGCTGTTCAAATACTTAATAGGGAGAAGATAAATACCCGGGTCGGCAGGAGACTTAGCTACAGGGAATTTTAAGGCTTCAAGGATTGAGGTTATCTGCTTAACAAAATCCTCTGTTTGCCAATAGGTTAGCTTAAGAAGGATTATCTTTCTGTTTTGAAGATAGGGCACATCAAACATTTTAATGAAATCAACAACTTCCCGAATGTTAGAAGATGGACCTTGGAGGATAAGGGCATTCTCTCTGGGATAAATCCGGAGATTGACATTTTTATAGAACTCTCTTACAAGGAATTCTAGGTCTTTCGCCCTAAGATACTTAAAAGGATAGACATAGATAATCTCGGCAAAAGATTCCGGAGGCTCATCTCCAATCCAAATATCAAGTGGTTTGGGTTGAGGGGGCTTTGGTTTGGGCTTTGGTTTGTAGAGATGCAAGATCCCGGCTTTATCTTCGGCTGAAATTCCGTATCTCTCTATCATAGAAAGCACGGACTCAAGAAGCTTGTCAGGTGGCATCTTTTCTTTCATCTTAAGAGTAATCGGGGTTCTGGTTTTCATGACTTCTTCATCCATTAGGAAAGGGACCTTGAGGGTTTCCCCGATGACATAGATAACAAACTCTGAAAGGGGCATGTTTTCGGCAGTGACCAGCACAGGCTCTTTGGTATGGACTAAGGACTTAACATTGACAGGAGGCTTTTTTTCCTCCTCTTCCGGCTGTGGAGGGGGAAGGGGCTTTGGTGGCTTTTTTCTTTCGAATTTGGGCGGAGTTATTTCTTCGTAGGTTGTGCCCCTTGCAGTAGTGGCGTTTAGGTTCTCGCTCGTTGAAGGATAACAAATTGAGGTTAAGAGCAACACCAGTAAGAAGGCTAAGATGGACCGAAGAAATTTCATTTGGTTGGTCCTCTCTTAGGTGTAAGAATGAACAACTCCTTTGTCTCTTTCCCCCTTTTTAGAATAACTGAGTTGTCTGTTATCTTAACGACCCTAAACCCATCGATCAAGATATCTTTTTCCTTGGCAAAAAAATGTTGTCCTAAGAAATCTCTCATCAAAGCCTTTTTTTCTTTACCTACCATCATGATGGCTAACAAGGTATAAGCATTCTCAGGAGGTCGGTCAAATTTTCCACCATATTTTCCGTCAACGGTGAAAAGATTTCTTTCCATTATCTCTTTATATTCAACCTTGGGTCTTTTGATGAGGCTTGCCATCGTCTCGTTTATAGCGTTTGAGGTTGAGTTTGGACTAACCTGAGTGGCGTTTAAGCTCGCGAGGCTCTTTTTTGGGGTTAAATCCATGTTGGGTTCTTTAGAAAGCATAAACCCAAAGTAGCAAGCTAAAATCAAAACTACTATGTCCAAAATAAAACCCTTTAGCCTTAGAATTTGGGCTTTCATCTATATTTCCCTTCGGAAGACTGAAAGGGTTAAGTTTATGGTAAAATCCGGTCTTGAGGGTGTAACCTCAAGGTTCCTTACTATTATAAGTTTTTCAGCTGTTTCTACAATCTTTAAAAATTCAAGAAAAGACTTAACATCTCCCCTTAGACGGAGGACTATGGGAATTTCTGAAACTTCAGGTCCCTTCTTCACCTCAGGGAGCTCAAAGTTTATGACCGCTAAGTTCTTTTCTTCAGCCTTGGCTATAAGCCATTTTAGGAGCTTGCTTCTTATAGCGTTGTAGGTCCAATCTTGCGGGTAAAGCAGGAAAAGGTCTTTTGTGTCAAGCTTTTTCTCTTCTATCTCCTTGGGTTTAATCTGGGAAAGCCTTCTTTCGTAAAGTTCCCTTTTCATAAAGTAGGTTTGCTTAAGTTGGTTAAGCATGCTCTCTGCTTCTTTGAGCCTTGTTTGCAAAGGTTTAACGAGAAAGTTAGCCAAAGCAAGGGCTATTATAATATACAAGCCAAATTTTCTTAATTCTTCGCGTTTATTCATAGGGTTTTAAGCTCGATGGTTAAACGAAAGTCGTATAGTTTTGTTCCTGTTTTTTTTAAAGGAGGTCCCTCAAGCTTTACTGATTTTACCATGTTTGACCTTTCGAGAAGCTCAATTACTTCCACTGGGTCTTCAAAGGTTAAAGCTAACTCGAGCTTTTTTTCGTTCAAAACTAACCTGTTAACCGTGCATCCGATGGGTAAAGTCTTGGCAAGCTCATTAAGAACTGTAAGCCCTGATACTGCCTCCGAGGTTTTGTTGTTTAAAGCAGAGATTAAGGCTGAGTAGTCCTTGTAAGGCTCAGTCCTATTTTCAAAGTAGGCTAATTCCCGGTCAAGGCTGGAAATTTTTGTCTTTAGGTCCTTGATAGCCTTTTCGTAATTTTGCAAGGTGGCATAAAGGTAGACCCCATAACCAAGAAGAAGATAGATAGGAAGGCGAAGGAGCGGGTCTATTTTTAGGGGTAGCGCCCTTCTTACTTTAAACTCTTTGAGGTTTACTTTTGATAGCCCTTCAAGAGAAATTGGATATATTCTTTCAGGATATCTAAGGATGGTCTTATCTGGGCTAAAGTCTTTTAGCATATCGCCATAGATAATGATTTTTTTTATTTCTTGAGAATAAGGCATGAGCCCGGTTAAGAAGAGTTCAACATCCTTCTGGGTAAGCTCGGCGACGGATAGACTGCCTAAAAATTTTCCTTTAACATAAGCGATAAGATGATAGATGTTCTTTTGTTTATATATCTTTAAAGCAGTATCCTCCTCTACCAAAAGCAAGTCTTCAGGTATTACATACTGAAAGGGAAATATTTTCTCAACCCTTTCTTCCTCATCCTTTGACCAAGCCCAAAGGTCGACAAGGGTAAACTTTTCCGTAGCCTCAAAAATTTTAAAGGTATAGCTAACCTTGGGAAGGGGAAAAAAATCTTGGACCTCAACCTTCAAGGCATCTTTGAGCTTCTTTAGCGGTATAGGGGGATAGCTTCTTCTTGTGTAAAAAAAAAGCTCTCTTGAGATGACAAGGACCCTTTTCTGAAGGTATTTAGTAAGCTTGAAAGCACCTGGGGAGATTTCTGAAATTTTATCCCCTTTAATCTGGTAGAACTTTGCCTCATCCTTGGTAAGATAACAGACAAGCATTATTCTTCTTTCCAGTAAAGGGTAGTGTATGGGGTGTTGAGGTTCTCCTGAAGATAAAGCCCGGCTTTTATGGTGTAAAAGGGTTTAGGCTTTCCTACTTTTATTTTTAACTCAACATAGCGAGAAGGAAAAAAGTACACCCCCTCATCCCTCACGATCCTCCTCCCGGTGAGGGAGTATAGCTCTGCATCAGAGTATATGGGTTTTGTCTGTAGGTATTCCTTTAGCACCTTTAAAGTGTCGTTGTCAATGTCAAGATAAGCTCTCAATACTGGGTCTTTGGCGGTGTTTGGATTAAAACCAGTTTGAGGAAGCAGAGTAAGATAAGGTTCTATTTTTTCATAAAGTTCGGGCTTCATCCCTCTTATGAGCTTTATTTCCTCCTTGTATTGAAGGGGATAATTTCTCGGTGCATACTTTAGTCCTTGGGAAGAATACCAATATTTTTCTGCACCGTTAATTCGGGTTAAGTCGTCTGGGTCAATCCAATCAAGCAGAGAGTCTATGAAGATGTCAACCTCCTTTTGGTCAGCTCCAAAGTAGGTCAAAAGCCGACCCAAGGCTAAGGTGTTGATGGTGGTTAAAGAAAGCATTCCGTTAGAGTCTTGAACCTCAACCGTGATATCGTCAGATAAGTTTACCTCAGTTCCGTTTAGAGGTATGGTGGTTAACGCAGGAAGTCCTTCAACTTGAGGTAAAAGCAGTTCTCTTGCCCCAAAATTCCCGTTGAGCATAAGATAGAGCAGGGCGTCGTAAGCTGAACGGGCTTTGAGCATGGCTGTAGCCTTATCCTCAAAAGTCCTGGCTGTTTTGATGTATTCCCTAACCAGCCAATTAAAACCGATGGATACTGTAAGAATTACCATCACCAAAAGCACCATGAGAAAGGTTGCTGAACCTCGATTAGGGGTTGACATCCGGATATATTTCCTCATAGATAAGCTTGGTCATTGAATTGGTGTTTACTTTTAAAAATAGTTTTTTTTCTCCCTCTTTGTCTTTGTAGGTTATCAGTATAGCGGAAGGCAGGACCTTTTTCAATCTTCCGTCAAACTCGTTAAACCATTCATATTTTCTTTTAAGGAAGTTAAATCCGTAATACTGAAAGGATATTTCTTCAAGGTCAGAAAATACAATGAAGGAATTTCCCTTTTTGTAGTTGTTAAAAACTACATCGTTTTCAATATCCTGATACTTTTTAGTCATAACAGGAAGCTCATAGTAAACAAGGTCAAACATTCCCCCTTCCTTTTTTTCTTTTACTACCCAAACCACGACTGGAGCATCGCTCGCAAAGGGAGCTAAAGAAACATACGAAAAGCCATTTCCGTCCCCCTTAAAATAGGGGAACCAGCGGTGCGCCCTTGTCTTTACAAAATAATCTGTCATCGAAGCAACGCTTTTCTCAAGCCAAATGACCTTAGCGTAATTCCAAAAGGCAAACCCTTTATCAGCAAGGGCTTTGTATTCCCTTAGGGTTTGATTTAAGGCTAAGCTTCCAAGGAGGAGCATGGAAGAAAATATAGCCAGAGCAACCACTACTTCAATCAGGGTGTAGCCCTTAGAAGCCAAGCTCTTCCGGAGAGGCAAGGGGTTTGCTCCTAAAGATGTTTACTTTATAAGAACGAACCGTATCTTTGTAGTAATAATTTAAGGTGACCTCGTAAAGGTAAAGCTCATGCATCGCTAACATCTTGGTTTCGCCAACTCTTTCTGGTCTTGATTTAGCGATGAGCTTTGCTGACCACTTGAGCGTTACTCCGTCCCCAAGGTCTTTAGTGCCCTCTTCCTGAGAAAAGTCTAAGGTTCTAAGAAGGGCTGGCGTCTGAGAAACTTTAGTGGCTATGAGTTGGGCGGTGTTGGCCTTTTCGAGATAATTAAACCCAAGCCTAAAAAGATACATGCTTGCCGCAATGCCAGCGGTCAGCACAACGCCCGCAATAAGGATATCGACAGTAATAGAGCCTCTCTTAAACCTTTTCACTATGCACCTTCCCCGTAAGGTTTTACCCTCTCTAAAGAAAGCTCCGCGAATGGGGCTTTAATTATAATTTTATACTTTTCTTTTCCTATTTTAAGCTCAACCTCCCCGCCGTTAGAGGTCCCGTTTTTAAAAAGCTTAATAGGTTCTTTTACCTCTATGTAAACATCCGGGAACCTTTTTTCTTCTCCGTTCACCACCAAAGCCCCGTTAGCTGAGGAAATATTTTTCTCCTCGCTGTAAAGAAAGCATTCCCTTTTTAAGGAGGCAAGATAGAGCAAAATTTCTTGAGCTTTCAAGGAATTCTTGTAGCTCTGAAAAAGTTCATAAGAAACGGGCAGTGTTACAGAAAACAGGATACCCAAAATAGCCACAGCCACTAAAATTTCTATCAAAGTAAAGCCATGTTTTCTTTTTGTATCCTTATGCCGCATTTAATTCTCCTCGCACATTCTTGAGGAACCTCCGCTTTTATCTTCCCCAAGGTCCCTCGGCACTGCGTGCCTTCCCTTCCTTGTCCTCTGAGCGCAAAGCGAGAGGTACCCTAAAATTTTATCGCCCCTACATTCATGACCGTAAGAATAAGGGACACAATGATAAACCCTACGATAAGCCCCATAAAAATAATGATAGCTGGTTCAAGGAGCGTGAGGAACCGCTTAATAGCTGTTTTAAAGTTATCATTGAAGACTTGATAAAGCTCAAGAAAGATGTCAGCAAGTTTTCCGCTCTCGTCCCCTACTACCACAAGATTGACGAAGATATCAGGCAGGATGGGCATCTGAGAATAGACCTCCGCTATTCGTTTTCCTTTTTTAATCTCCCTTATGCTGGTTAAGAAGGCATCTCTTAGAGCTTTATCTTGAATTATGTTCGCCGAAAGCTCAACCGCTTTGATAAATTCTACACCACCTTTTAGCATAGAATACATGGAATAGCAAAACCTTGAAAGCTCCAAGTTAAAAAAGAGCGTCCGGACAAAGGGTAGGCGGGTTAAAAACCAAGATATTCTCTCTGGGCTAAAATTGACCATTCTGGAACGGTTTAATAATAAATAAGATGACAGCCCCAAAATAAAAATCAGGATAAAAACCTTAGCATTGAAGACTTTAGACAGGGTAAACACAAGTTTGGCTGTAATGGGAATAGAACCAGTCGTTTGAAAGACGGCCAAAAACCTCGGGATGATAAAGTTAAACATGAAGATCAAAGTAAAGAAGCTTGCAAGGACTAAAAAGAAGGGATAGATAAGGGCGTTGATGATTTCTCGTTTTAACTCTATCTGAAACTTTAAATACTGAGCCACATTATCGAAAGCTGTAGCTAAATTGCCAACTGTTTCTCCAACATGGATCATGCTTACGCAGACGGAGGGAAATAGCTTATTCTTTTCAAAGGCCGAAGCCACGCCTTGCCCAGCCTTTATCTCTAGATTTATAGCAGATAGTATTTCTTTGAGTTTAGGCTTTTTGGTCGTTGAGATCAAAAGATTTAGAGCCTGGTCGATCTTCATTCCAGACCGAAGGAGGATACTTAGCTGATTAGCAATGTTGTAAAGGTCTTGCTGATTAATCCCTAAAAATAAAGAAAAAGAAAACTCTTTTTTTACTCTTTCCTTGACTTCGGTGACTATAAAACCTTGTTCTTTAAGCCGTTGAACCGCTTCCCTTTGATTTGTAGCTAAGATAAAGGTTGTCCGCTCAACCCCATGGGTATCTATGTAAGTGCATTCAAATTCCTTCAACATACTCTAAGGATTTCTGAGATAGTGGTTATGCCTTTTAAAACCTTGATAAATCCATCCTCTCTCAAGGTCCTAAAGTCTCTATGCTGTTTTAGGTATTTTCTAAAGGCTTCAAGAGATTTTAGTTTGAGGAAAGCTTCCTTTAGCTCATCGTCGTATTCAAAGACTTCAAAGATGGCGATCCGTCCTCGGTATCCAGTGTTAGCACATTTCTCACACCCTCTACCTTTAACAATCTTAGGCTCGCCTATTAGATACCCCCATTTTCCCAGTATGTCGTCAAATTCGTATTCCTCCCAAACTTCTTTCTCTAATTTCACCTCTTCACTGCAATAAGGACAATTTTTCCTGATAATTCTCTGGGCTATTACCCCGACCATGGAGGCGTTTATAAGGTAGGCTTCAATGCCCATCTCTATGAGCCTAAAGATAGCGCTTGGGGCATCGTTGGTGTGAAGGGTGCTTAGAACCAAATGACCAGTTAGGGCTGAATGGATGGAGATCTCTGCCGTTTCCCTATCGCGTATCTCTCCCACCATGATAATATCCGGGTCATGCCTTAGGATAGCCCGAAGGGCGCTCGCAAAGGTAAGCCCTACCTCTGTTTTTACTTGGATTTGATTTATCCCCTCAAGCTGATACTCAACCGGGTCTTCAATGGTGATGATCTTTCTTTCATCATTGTTTAGATAGGTCAGCATAGAATAAAGGGTCGTGGTCTTACCTGAACCCGTAGGTCCTGTAACCAAAAGGATACCGTAAGGGTAGGAAATAAGCCTCAAGGCTAACTCATAGTGGTCTTTTTCTAAGCCCAAAGTCCTGATATCAAAAGTTAGACTCTCCCTGTAGAGTAGCCTTAAAACAACCCCTTCTCCATGAACCATCGGTATGGTAGAAACCCTAAGGTCGAGGACAACTGAAGAGACCCTGGTGGTAAATTTCCCGTCCTGAGGAACCCGTCTTTCCGCTATGTTAAGCCCAGAAAGAAGCTTGATACGAGAAACCACAGCTCGGGCAAAGTTTAAGTCTAACACTTCCATATCATGAAGAATACCATCTATGCGAAACCTGACCCGTGCTTTGTTTTTAAAGGTTTCTATGTGGATGTCTGTTGCTCGGAGCTCAACCGCTTTAGTTAATAAATTATTTAAATATTTAATAACCGGAGCCTCAAAAGCAAGCTCAGTTAACCGCTCTACATCCTCATCAACCTCAAGAGACTTTATTTCAGGAACTTCCTGGAGGCTAAAATATCTTGCTAAAGCTTTAAGTCTTTCTTCTGAAGCAAGAAGAGGCTCAATACGAAAACCTGTTAGGTTGGTAAGATAATTAAAGGCTTCATAGTTGTAAGGATTTGAGGTTGCGACAAACAAAACCTTTTTTGTTTTATCAACCTTGAAAGGTAGACATTTTCTCTCAATGAGAAAGTTTAGATTGACCCCATCCAAAAAACCATCTCTAAATAACTCTTCATCGGGCGGTAGCGTATCTTCAAGAACGGACAAGTTTAAATACTGAGCTAAGGCTCTGATGAGTTGTTCTTCTGAAACCAACCCCAAGCTAACCAAAATCTGAGGAAGAGGAAGCGAGGACTCCCGGTGAAGAAGGAAAGCCTTCTTAAGGTCCTCATCCTTCAGACGAAATTTTTCCTTTAAAAACTCTTCGAAGCTCATTTAGACCAGTTGGTTATAGCCCTTTCGTTAAGCTGTCCATCAGGACCGAGGGAGTATAGATCATAGGGTCCATGTTCACCAGGGTATTTGTAGACATAGTCTCTGCCCCAAGGGTCTTTTGGGATCTCTTTTTTTGCCAAATAAGGAGCTCTGCACTTAGGGTCCTGACAGTTTATGAGTTCATCTAAAGAATTTGGATACCTCCCAGTATCAAGCCGGAAGGCTTCAATGGCGGTAGATAACATCTCAAGCTGAGCTTTAGCTATCTCTTCCTTTGATTTTTCATATCTTCCAAGGATGTTTGGCATAACAAGCGCCGCAAGTAAACCGATGATGGCAACGACAATGAGTATTTCCAAGAGCGTAAACCCACGCTTTCTTTTCTCTTTTTGTAGGAGATAAAGCATAGAATCACCCCCTCCTCATCCGTTTTTATCTCGCTTAAAAAATAAGATACAATCAAAAGATTGTCAATAACGGTTGAGGCTGATCAAAAAAGTCCCCCTACTTTGTCCTGCCGAGTGTCCTTTTTTGTCCTGCCAAGCGTTGCAGGCATCCCTATCTTCGTTCAAGATGGCGTCCCTATGGGAAGGAGGGACCCCTCGCTTCGCTCGGGACGGTGACAAAAAAGAAACTCGGGGTGACAGAAAAGGGCACTCGGGGCAACAAAAAAGGGCTCGGGCGACAGAAAAAGGGGTTCGGGATGATAGAAAAGAGGCTCGAAGAAGCAAAAAAATTGGCTCAAAATGTATCATTGATTTGTTTGGGTTGAGGAAGCAGAAAAATACAAAATAGCATAGCTTATAAGGCACAAAACGAGATAGGCAAAGAAGGTTCCAAGACAGATTCCTCTAATTCCAAGGTTGTATACCACGACGAAAAGATAGTTGAAGAGAGCGTTCGCAAGGATACCACATAGGGCAATAAAAAAAACCGGCTCTAGCCAGTTAAGCACTTGAAAACTTCGGTATAAGATGGGCCAGATGAACATAAAAGGAAGGCTTAAGGCGTAATACATTGTGGCAATTGTGGTAAGTTGAGCGTCTGTCTGAGTGAACCTTCCGTGCCAAAAAAGAAGATTAACAATGGACTCAGCAAATAAAAAGAAAATCAGCATAAAGGGAAAACTAATTAGTATAGAATGCTTGATAAAGCTATTAACCTTAGTGATCTTTGCCTTAACTTCTGATAGAGCAGTTATAGCCATGTGCTCAAGCTTAACTATACCTCTTGGAGCCGAAGCAACCACAAGCCCATAAGTTAGCGCAGAAACTCCCTTCTCTCCTGTCAAAGAGGCAAAAGCCCTGTCAACAAGGATGTAAAGATGAAAGACGCCATAGAGGGCAGAAAGGTAAAAGAAGTGCTTCAGAATAAGCCTTACTTCATCGTTGATATAAAATTTTAAGTGCAAAAATTCCTTACCTCGTATCAGCAGATAAAGCGTTGACAAAATCTGAGATATTGAAATAGATAATGGTATAACTTTAAAATCTCGAAAAAGATATAAGCCAATAGCTATTAAGACAAAACTAAAGAAGGAAAAAATAAACTCTCCAACAAAATAATCTGTAAACCTCCGTAGACTTCTTAGCACAGCACCAAAATGATGAAATATAAAACTAAAGAATAGATAGGGAAGAAGTAAAAAATAAGATGTAGTTAAATAATTTGTTGCTTCGAGGGTAAAGCCGATAGGGATGTACTTCAATACTGGATAGAGCAAAATATATAAAACAAGCATTACTGAAGCAAGGATTAAGGTAAAGGAAAAGAGAAGACCGGCTAAGCTTTTAAACTCCTCCTCTCCTTTTAATCTTGCAGAGACTAAATTCGGAACACCTATGGAATCAAAAACATCGGCAAAGATGAGAAAGACGCCGATAAGAGATAAGGACATGAAGACGGCATCAGTCTGAAAGCTAAAACCAAGAAGGATGGCAATGGAAAGGTGCTTTAAGTAGCCAAAGCCCCTGGCAAGTAGATTGAGAAAGGATGACCGTATAAGAGCATACCTTATGGCTTCAGGCTTGCTGCCAAAGTTAAAAAGATTTTTCAGAGATGCCAAAAAACTTATATCTATTTTATTCATTTTTGACTTAATAAGTTTAACTCCTCTAAAACCTCTTTTGGGGTTTTTCTTCCAAGCTCTGTCTTATCGAAATCTGAATCAAAACTAATAATTGTTAAATTGTATTTCTCTGCTACTACATATTGATAAGCATCGTCAAAATCAAGGTCAAAACGTTTAGATACCTCAACAACTCTGTTCATATCTTCACAGGATAGCGAAAGAATAGACAGTATTTCACTAAAAATCATATCTTTTAAAAACTGATAAAAACTATAATGCCTCTTTGTTCGAAACAATAAAATTCCTATTGAATGAAGCGAAAAATCAGATAGAAAAAAAGCAGAATTATCTGAATTTTCTAGTAACTTTCTTGATTCATTAGATCTTTCTTGATTTAAAAGAATTTCCAAAATAATATTTGTATCTATTAACACTTTCATTTTTCATCAATCCGCCAGTCTGATATTTTATGCTGTAATTCAACAGAGGTAAACTTATCAGCAAAATCAGAAAGAGCACCAGCCCAATCAAATTTGGGTTTCTCTTTAATTTTTTTTCTTCTCTTCTCCCATAAATAATGGGCAAAATCCTCAAGCTCCTTTCTTAAATCTTCTGGCAATTCTTTTATAATATCCTCAAGCCTTTTTCTCTCCTGCATCTATGTCCTCCCCTGTAGAAGTCGGTTCTCTCAACCTATGTTTATAGATGCATCACCTTACCGTTTCAGGATAAACTTACCTTTAGAATTTTCAAGTTTATAGGGACGGTAGTATTATGCCTGTCTTTTTAAGAAATAGCAAGAGGCTACAAGTTCTGTTGCGGAATAGGCATAAATTTTTTCTCTGTTAAACTTCCAATTAGTTGTATCAATTTTGATTTGATCTGCTAAAATTTCCTTCTCTATGTTTTACTTTAATTTAATTGTTATTTCGATTTCTTGACCTTTGAATTCTTCAGGAAGTTCGATAGATAAAATTTTATCATCTATCTCCATCTCTTTCTTAATAACTAATATTGACATTGTCTTCCTACTTCCTTAAATAATTGGTGAACTTTTCAGCAAAGGTCCTCAAGCTCTTTTCTCAAGTCTTCTGGTAATTCTTTTATAATCTCATCGAGGCTATTTGTCTTCGCCTCTCTGTTGCCCCTGTAGAAATCAGTTGTTTCAACTATTTCTTAATGCATCACCTTACCGTTTCAGGATAAGTTTACCTTTAAAATTTTTCAAGCTTACAAGGGAGATAAAATCAAATATCTCTTTTCAAGCAATAGGAAAGGGCAATGCAATTCGTTTGGAGAGCGTTGTGGGTGGAGACCCCTCGCTTCGCTCGGGGTGACAATAAAAGGGGGGCTCGGGGTGGCAAAAAAGAGGCTCGGGGGGACGGAAAAAGGGGCGATAGCGAGGCATTGCTTTACCATACTATCTCTTCATACAAATCTTTCCATTCAGGATTAAATTTTTCAATCATTTCTATTTTCTTCTTTCCACTCCAGCTTTTTATCTGCTTCTCTCTGTAGATTGCATCACGAACATCAGAAAAAACTTCATAATATACAAGTTTATTTATATTGTATTTTGCGGTAAATCCTTTTACAAGTTTATTTTTGTGTTCGTATACTCTTCGGATAAGGTTATTGGTAACACCAACATAAAAAACCGTATGATACTGGTTGGTGAGGATGTAAATGTAGTATTGCTTCATAAAAAATAATTTTAATAAAACGAAAGAAAAGAAAAAGACCCCTCGGCTGACGCCTCGGGGTGACAGCCACCCACCCTGTCTTTTCGAGCGAAGCGAGAAATCTCCTTGTGGTAGGGAAAGACTAAAGGGGTGACCCCTGCTTGCGCTCGGGGGGGACATAAAAAAGGGGCTAAGGATGTAGCGAGCGTTGTGGTAATATGTCCGAGCCCAGTTGAGAGCGAAAGATGCGTTAGGGGAAGGGTTTAATAAAAAAGAGTGGAAATCCATCTGTTAGACAGCTGTTTTTTGGTAAATCATTAAGGAAAAAGCTTTAACTCCTGAATAAAAAACTAAAGACAGTGATTAAGATAGACAGGATAGTGAAGCCTAACATCATGGTCCATTGGAGAAAGTTGAACCTCTTTTCTAAAGCTTCAAACCGGGCATCGCTCTCCCTCTTCTGGGCCTCAAACCGAATGTTCATCTCCTTTATAACTGTCTCAAATCTAGCATTCATCTCCTCCCGAAGTGCCCTCTGCTCCGCTAATAAAGCCTCAAACCGCGCATCACTCTCCCTCTTCTGAGCCTCAAATCTAGCATTCATCTCCTCCCGAAGTGCCCTCTGCTCCGCTAATAAAGCCTCAAACCGCGCATCACTCTCCCTCTTCTGAGCCTCAAATCGAGTGTTCATCTCCCTTGTAATTGTCTCAAACCTTGCATTCATCTCCTTTGTAATTGTTTCAAATCTTGCATTCATCTCCTCCCGAAGTGCCCTCTGCTCCGCTAATAAAGCCTCAAACCGGGCATTCATCTCCCGAAGCAAGGCTTCAAAACGATAGTCCATCTCTTTCCTTAAATACTCCATCTCCTTCC
>Ga0080008_114259_pt1 | contig 16183 bp, 15 predicted proteins | sample ConCONMetagenome_FD_69211 | JGI IMG/M metagenome (GOLD analysis project Ga0080008, IMG submission 69211) | Hot spring microbial streamer communities from Conch Spring, Yellowstone National Park, USA - CON_C (SPADES assembly) (version 2) | ecosystem: Environmental > Aquatic > Thermal springs > Hot...
GGGCCCTGACCCTCTCCACACTGGGGAAGCTGTAGACGCCCCCGACCCTAGCGTTAACTACGTTGTGGAACCTCCCACCTAGGACCTCCATAGCCCTCCTAGCCCAGAGCACCGCCCTGGACGCCCTCTGGAATACGTGTGCGTAGCTCTCGAAGAGCTCGCCGAGGGAGCCCAGACCTACGAGGTCCGGTAGGTTTAGGTAGGCTACGTGTATTAAGTGACTCTTAACCCTCTCAGCTGCTAGGGCGGCCATCCTAAGCCTATCCTCATCCTCGGGGACCTCCACCCCCAGGCAGCTCTCGAAGGCCCTGCACGCCGTTATAAAGTAGGAGACCCCGCAGAGACCGCATATCCTACTAACAAGGTCCGGGACCTCCGCGTACAGCCTACCGCGTACTAGGTACTCGAAGAACCTCGGCGCCTCGGATATCCTAACCTCAACCCCGACTATCCTCCCGTCCTCGGTCTTGAGTACTACCTCCCCCTCGCCCTCAACACGTGTGAGTAGGCTGTGGAGCACCTCCCCTCACCCCCTGGTCTGGAGTCTCGCTAGGGCTGAGTGGCTGAAGGACCTGAGTAGGGCGTTTACATCCTCCCTACTCATACCCATCCTCTCCAGCACCTCTAGGAACCTAGCCAACCTCTCGGCATCGACTAGGGATGTGTTAAGCCCGTAGCAGCCGTAGCAGCCCCTCCCGAAGCTGGGGCATATGGCACCGCAGCCCCCGAACGTCACCGGCCCTAGGCATGGCACCCCCTTCGAGACCATAACGCACTGGACCCCGGCCCTCTTACACTCCGAGCACACGTTCTCGACTATAGGTACCTCACCACCGCCGTAGATAACCTTGACCAGGAGTCTAGCTAGGGAGTCCCCGTTAACCGGGCAGCCCGGGAGCCTTACGTCTACCCTAACCACCCTATCCAGGCTCTTGACCTCCGGTAGGACGGATACGAAGTCCGGGTTCGGGTAGGACGCTAGGATAACCCTCCTAAGGTCCTCACCGACCCTAGCGGCCTGGACCCCTCCGAATACCGCGCAGGTCCCGAGGGCTACTACCAGCCTAGCCCTACCCCTCACGTTCTTAACCAGCTCCTCCTGCTGCTGGGTGGCCACGGAGCCCTCCACCAGCGCTACGTCCACCTCCTCCAGGGTGTTGAGGTCCTGGAACTCCGTAGCGTAGACCAGGGTGACCCTCCTCAGTAGCTCGGGGCTCGACGCTACTGCGTAGAGGAACTCGTTTACGCAGCCCGAGCACGAGGTTAGCTTAACGACAGCTACGGACACCCTCCTCATAGGCCGCTCACCGCTAGGTAGTCCCTAACCTCCTGGTAGCTGAACACGGGACCGTCCCTACACACGAAGAAGTGCCCGAGCTGGCAGGTTCCGCAGATCCCTATACCGCACCTACACCTCCTCTCCAGGGACAGGAACACCCTATCCTCCCTAAACCCCCTCTTAACCAGCTTAGCCGCAGCTACCTTCATCATGACCTCGGGGCCGCAGACGAAGGCCACCGAGCTACGCGGGTCTAGGTCTACCCTATCTATCAGGTCGGTTACGAACCCCACGTAGCCGTCCCACCCTACGTAGGGCATGTCTATGGAGAACAGCACCGAGGAGTTCGGTATGGCCCTGTACTCCCCGTACTCGTACTTGTACAGCATGTCTACGGGCCTCCTAGCACCGTACAGCAGTACTAACCTACCGAAGCGGTCCCTGGACCTAGCGACGTACTTCAGTATAGGCCTTAGGGGGGCTAGCCCTATACCCCCACCTACGATCAGCACGTCGAAGCCCTCGAACTCCCTGAGGGGCCATCCGCGCCCGTAGGGGCCCCTAACTCCGACTAGGCTACCCGTATCTATGCTGGAGTGCGTGTACGATGTAACGGCACCCACGGCCTTGACTGTGTTCTCGACCACCAGGTCGCCGTCTACGCGGCTGTAGTTGGATACCGATATAACTACCTCCCCGAAACCCTTTACGTAGAGTACGTTGAACTGCCCGGGCTCCGGCTCCGCGAGACCTCCCACCCTGATGTGGTAGGTCCTAACTAGCGGAGCCTCCTCAACTACCCTCACAACCCTACCTACCCTAGGGACTAGCCTAGCTCCCATGCCTAGCCACCACCCTAGATACAACGTCCCTAACGTCCAGCCCCAGGGGGCACCACGTAACACACCTACCACAGCCCACGCAACCCACCAGACCCACCTGCTTAGGGTAGAACAGGAACTTGTGGAGTACGAAGTGCCTGTACCTCATGTAGAGCTCCGGCCTGTAGTGCGCCCCGGCTACCTGACCGTAGGTGTATGATAGGCAGCCGAACCACTGCCTAACCCTCCTAGCCCTACCCGAGGGCTCTAGGTGGTCTACGAACTCCGTGCAGAAGCAGGTTGGGCAGACTATGTTGCAGTTAGCGCAGCCGACGCACCTCGACGAGGCCTCCTTCCAGAAGGCCTCGTCGGCTACGGACCTCTCCAGAGCCTTCGAGATCTCCTGGAGCCTTGGGAGCCTCGAGGTAGCCTCCCTAGCCCTACCCATAGCCCTCTCGTACTCGGCTACCTCATCCCCGGAGGCCTTGGTAAGCCCCAGCTCCTCGATCAGCCTCAGGCCGACCTCCGAGCCGTACTTGAAGAGCACCAGGCCGCCTCCCAGCCTAGCGTAGGCTACGTCGTACCCTCCCCTAGCTGACGGCCCCGTACCCGTGGTACCGCAGAAGCACGTAGCCCCAGGTGTGGTACACTCCTCAACAACTACCAGCGCGACCCTGGACCTCCTACTCCGGTAGCTATCGTCGTTGCTCAGTACCCTGTCCAGAACCTCGATGGAGGCTAGGTCGCACGGCTTTACACCGAAGAGGGCTACGGGGCCTCCGCCCTCCTCCACAGCCTCCACCTCGAAACCCTCCGACACCTCCAGGACCCTCTGGACCGGTGGGTGGAGCCAGTGCTTCGGGGAGCTGGAGGAGTGCCTGAAGAAGCCCGGCTGACCCCTGGAGAGCCTGTAGCTACCCGGCGCCTGCACGTCCTCGAGACCTAGCGGTAGCAGCTCGAATGAGCTGATGGATCCGAAGTAGACGGAGTCCCCGCGGACCGCGTACCCGACGGGTTCGATGCCCCTACCCCTGATCGCATTGAGGAGTGCCCGGAGGTCCTCAACACCGCCCCTGAAGTAAGCCCCGGACTGCTGCTCCAAGTGGATACCCCCGGACCGAGTCGGGACCCAGGACGCTAGTGTCCGCCAGGGTTTTAAATTAAGTGTAATTAAGTCTTACTACCGCGTTGGCGAGTACGTCGGGACCTCCTAGGTGGTGCGGGGGCTGGATAAGCTTAAAACATCCTGTAGACAAGCATAGCGGAGGCTGTATGAGCGGCCAGCCCTACAGCTACGTAGTTAGGGTAGGGGATAGGGAGTACTCAGTCCAGGTCATACCCCTGGATGCCACTAGGTTTAAGGTCATTGTAGAGGGCTCTGAGATCGAGGTAGTTGTAGGTAGTAGACAGGGGCAGGTCGGTGCGACCACCCCCGCACCTGCGGCAACCACATCCACCCCGGCCGCGGTACCTAAGGCTAGTACCGCGGCCTCGGCTGAGGTTGGTAGGCCCTCGGGTAGTCCGGCGGCGCCTACCCCGGCACCCCAGCCTCAGGTCCCCCAGCAGCCTACGCAACCGGCCGCAGCTCCCGTAGCTCCCGCGGGAGCTGTTGAGGCCCCGATAGCCGGGAAGGTCCTTAAGGTGCTGGTTAACGTGGGGGACACCGTATCCCCGGGTCAGCTAGTAGCCACCCTGGAGTCCATGAAGATGGAGGTCCAGGTGCTCAGTAGTAGGGGTGGTAGAGTTAGGGAGGTTAGGGTAAGGCCTGGGGACTTTGTAAACGTGGGGGACCCGATAATCGTACTGGAGTAGGGTCCGGGCTGGCTCAGCTACCGGCGGGTACTCCGTAGACCTCCCTAGTTCCGACCTCCGCGACCCTTACGTCCACCACCCTACCCACCAGGTCCTCGTCGCTCCTCACGATTACCACGGGGCCGTGTGGTAGGGTGTAGCCTATATAGCAACCCTCCCTACTATGCCTACCGACGACCGCGACGCGGATCACCTCCCCGAGTAGCCTCCTCTTAGACCTCCTCTCCAGGGACTCCACGAACCTCCTCAGGGCCAGGCCCCTAGGGTCTCCGGGGCGGGGCTCCGGGTAGCCCTCGAAGGCCGTTGCCCTAAGGGGCCTGAACCTGTAGAGTACCACCCTCTCGGCCCCGAGCCTGTAGGCCCTCCTAAGTACCTTAATCGTGTTCCTCACAGTCCTCCAGCTCTCACCGGGGAGTCCGTGGATCGCGTATACGTATGGCCTTAGACCGGCCTCCCTGAGTAGGCGTACGGCCCTCAGGACCTCCTCGACGGTCGACGGCCTACCCAGAGCCACGTGGTGCTCGGGGTCGCCGGACTCGAGACCTACGTTTACAGTAGTACCTCTGAGGTACCTACCCAGGAGCTTGGCTACCTCCTCGGTAACTAGGTTGGGCTTCACGTTCTCGACCATGACGTAGACCTCCCCCCTCGCTACCCTACCTATGGAGTGTAGGGAGTTCAGCAGCTCCTCTATAGCGTCGAGGTTGGCCGGAGGCTCCCTGGGGTCTGTCAGGGGCCTCGGCCTCACTAACCAGTCCCTACCGTAGTCTAGGAAGTCCGGCGCGCTGAGGACCACCCTCCTAACCCCCAGCTCCACGAGCCCCTCGACCTCCTCCACGACCTTATCTACTGGTCTAGACCTAGCCGGTCCGTAGAGGGTCGGTACTAGGCAGTAGCCGCAGCCCGGTGGTATACCCAGGGGGCAGGCCAGCCTAGCCTCGAGGTCCCCGGACCTGCACACGCCGCAGCCCGTGCACCTACCCCCTCCGAGTAGTGGGAGGGGTAGGGTCGTCCTGAGGAAGTTGCTACACCCCCTAACGACCTCCACGTAGACCCTGCTAGCCCAGTAGTACCTGTACCTCCTCACGGACTCTACGTCCGGCTGGAAGGACCAGAGCAGGGGCTCTACAGCGTAGCCGGGTCTAACCCTGGAGACCACCCTCCCACCGTCCCTGTAGATTACGTTGGGGACGCTCCCTAGGTCCCCGGAGGTGAGCCCCTCCACTAGCTTAGGTAGGGATAGCTCGGCCTCGCCCCAGACCACGGCGGTGAAGCCGTACCTCAGCAGCTCCTCGTAGTCGGTGCAGGCCGGGCCCCCGGCGACCGCCGGGCCCCTACTACCCCACCTCCTCAGGGCGGACACCATGGAGGCTATGTCGGAGGACATACCCGAGACCATCAGGACGTCGAAGCCCCCCAGCCCTACCCTACCCTCCACGACGTCCGAGCACTCGAAGAGCTCCACCTCCACACCCAGGGACTTCAGGATCCCGACTACGAGCCTCGGCCCGGAGCCTATGACGTCTACGCTGGACAGCCTCCTCCCGACCCTCCCAGCGGCTAGGCAGTCGACTAGGGCTACCCTCAACCCCTAGCACTCCAGAACCCCATGGGCTAGCGCTCCCTATAACACCCAGCTACTCCGACAGCCCGCCGGGAGCTTATTAGCTACCCAGCCGAGATTGCGGTGGTGATGAAGCCGCTCCAGTAGCGGACGTGTGACGAGCTCGCGACGATCTGAACCCCAGGTGGGTTGCTACAGTACCACCTCCCCCTCCTTCCAGATACTACCGGATATCTCCTTGTAGGGTAGGATGTAGTTCCTCCTACTTATGAGCACCTCGTCCGCTATACTCACCTGGTCGCCTATCACCGTACCGCTCTCGATCCTAACCCAGCTACCTATGGAGCACTCCTCACCTATGATGGAGTCCCTTATGTACGTTGAGTAACCTATGCGCGTCCTCCTCATCACCAGGGACCCCCTGACCAGGCTCCCCCTACCGACCCTAACCCCGTCGAGTATTACTGTGTAGGGGCCCAGCACGCTACCCTCCTCGACCACAGCCCCATCGCCTACGTAGACTGGGTCCTCAACCTCCCCGAGGACCTCGGCCGACCTACTCACGTACCCCCCGGGGTAGTACGCCCTGAGGGCCGCTACGTTGGCCCTGAGGTAGTCGTCCGGTACCCCTATATCGAACCACAGACCCCTGTGTACGTACGCGTAGACGGGGCCCGCCCTCAGGACTCTGGGTATTAGGTCTACCGCGATCTTCTGCCTCCTCCCCCTCTCCACGTGCTTCAGTACCTCGGGTTCGAACACGTACACCCCCGCGTTAGCTAGGTCAGACCTAGGCCTGTAGGCGGGCTTCTCCACGAAGGATACCACCCTACCGTCCTCACCTCCCTCCAGGATCCCGTACCTCTCGGGGTTCTCAACGGGTACCGCCGTTAGGGTAGCGATGGCCCCGCTCCTCCTGTGCAGCTCCACAACCCTAGCTACGTCCACGTCCGTGAACACGTCCCCGTAGACCACTAGGAACGTCGAGTCGAGCCCTACGCCCTGGTCGACGAGCCTCAGGGGGCCCGCGTCACCTAGGGGGGAGTTCTCCTCCACGTAGGTAAAGCTAACCCCCATCCCAACCCCGTTGCCCAGAGCCTCCCTAATCTGCTGGGACATGTACCTGACGGATACCACAACCTCCCTAACCCCAGCCCTACTCAACAGCTCGACCAGCCAGTAGATCAGGGGCTTGCCGAGTACCGGTAGAAGGGGCTTGGGCCGCGTAATGGTTAGAGGCCTCAGCCTCGTCGCGTACCCGCCAGCCAGTAGAACGGCCTTCATGCTCTATCTAAGGTATTTTAGAACCTAGGGAAATAAAGCCGCGCCCTGAGGAACCCGCGGAACCGCCTCGGTAGGGCTTAAACTACTTAGGCAAAACTTATTAACCCCCCGCACCCGTAGTACTGTGAGGCGTCTACTGTGAGAGCTAGGGAGGGTATCGGTCTAGTTATAACTACCGTGGCCATCCTACTAATGCTCTACGAGCTCTTCTACGTTAACCTAACGCGCGGCGGTATAGGGGTTAGGGGCCAGGTCACCACCGACGCGGTCCTGATCTGCGCAGGCTTCCTACTGATCCCGATAGGCCCCTGGCTATGGGGTCACCGACGAGCTCGAGAGGTTCTTCAAACCAGTTGACAAGACCTACGTCCTACTGGGCTACCTAGTCGGCTACAGAGCTACGTACACTCTGAAGGACGGTGATAGGGTCTTCGCGGTCCTGACCACCGTACCCAGGCACTCACTACTCTACTACCCACTCGCCAAGGCCCTGGGTAGGAGGGATAGGCTCCACCTAGCTGTGAGGTACGGTAGGCGCTACGTAGTTAGAGAGCTACACGCGGTTAACCTAGCCGACACTAGGCTACACGCCGTAGTCCTGAGGGACCTCGGCGAGCGCGCTAGGACCCTCCCCAGGCGTGAGCTAGAGCTACGCGGAGGCAGGTACGTAGTGTACTACGAGGACTCCGGGGACCTCGAGCTTGTTGCGAAGCTCGTCGAGAGCTCCCCGGTGACCCTGTACAAGGTATCCGCCTACTCCAGGGACAACCTAGTCGAGGTCGTAGCCGACGTGAGCTCCGGGAACGCCCTAGCTATCGCCGAGATCCTCAGGGACTTCGGTAGGAGGATTACGCGTAGCTAGGTAGAGCTTGGGACAGGCTTTCTCGATAGCTAGGCTGACTTCCCCGGGCTCTGTAGCGCAGCTACCATAGCTCTACAGCAAGCCCGCCGGTAATGGTTTGGGTAGCTAAACCCCCTCGGCGGCAGAACGGTTTTAGCGTCCGAGTACGTACTCGCGTAAGTCACCGCCGATGGAGAGGGTACTGGGAACCGTAGTGGTTACTGCGATGCGACGTGACGGGCTGATCGTTTACATATTTATGTGAACTCGCTTCAATAATAGTAGGCGCAGATTTATATAGTCTGTTACATTAGTTTAGTTATGGTGGGGTCCGGGTGCCGCGGGTAGCCGTCATAATGGGTAGTAAGAGCGATTGGGAGTACATGAGGGAGGCTGTGGAGCTACTGAAGCAGTTCGGTGTAGATGTTGAGGTGCGGGTTCTATCAGCACATAGGACACCGGAGTCCACGTTCGAATTCGCTAAAACAGCTGCTGAGAGGGGGGTAGAGGTTATCATCGCGGGTGCAGGCGGAGCTGCCCACCTCCCCGGGGTAGTCGCATCCCTAACCCACTTACCTGTTATCGGCGTACCGATACCGTCTAAGCACCTAAACGGTCTCGACTCACTTCTATCTATCGTCCAGATGCCCTACGGCGTACCAGTAGCGACGGTGGCCATAGGTAGCGCTAGGAACGCGGCCCTCCTAGCCCTGAGGATCCTGGGGATCAAGTACCCTGAGATGGCTGAGAAGCTGAGGAAGTTCGCGGATGAGATGAAGAGGGAGGTCCTCTCCACAAGACTCGAGTAGGCCGAGGCTGGGGATCCTGGGGGAGGGCGACTAGAGCGGGTGATGGTTCCGGAGGGGGTACCCCCTGACCCTCTACCTTCAACCCCGAGTAGAGGCTGTGGGTGTTTGCTACACGCTAGGTGTAGCGGGAGCCTTACGACCGCCAAACTCCTCAACCCCTGAGGCGGCTAGGTGATGCGTATGGCGGAGCCCGCGGCTAGGTACGACCCGGATAGGCTGTCGATCGCTACCCTGGCTAGCCACTCGTCTCTGCAGATACTCCACGGCGCCAAGATGGAGGGCTTCAGGACCGTTGCTGTAGTCACTAGGGATAGGCTGTGGTTCTACGAGCAGTTCAAGCACCTAATAGACCACTTCGTAGTCCTAGATAGCTGGAGGGACATCTGCAGGGGGGACACCGTTAGGAGGCTGCAGACCCTAAACTCCGTGCTAGTACCCCACGGTAGCTACGTAGAGTACGTAGGTCTCGACTGTGCTGAAGGCATCGAGGTACCGATATTCGGGTTGAGGAAGCTCTTCAGAGTCGAGGCGGATCAGTGGGCTAAGATGGAGCTCCTACGGAGAGCGGGTATACCGACCCCTAGGGTGTACAGGGTCGGGGACGACATCGATAGGCTGGTTATAGTGAAGCTACCCGGTGCTAAGGGTGGGAGGGGGTACTTCCTAGCTAGGTCTAGGGATAGGGTGGTGGAGAGGCTCAGAAGGTATGTTGAGGAGGGGTTGATAAGGTCCTTTGATGAGGTAATGATACAGGAGTACCTAGTCGGCGTAACAGCGTACTACCACTACTTCTACAGCCCCATACTCGAGAGGGTGGAGATCCTAGGCGCCGACGTAAGGTACGAAACGAACGTCGACGGGCTTAGGAGGCTCCCGCCGAGTGCCGCGGCCTACCTCGACCCCGAGCTAGAGCCGTCGTTCGTAGTTGTTGGGAACATCCCGCTAGTACTGAGGGAGAGCCTCCTACCGAGGGTCCTGGAGTACGGGATGAGGTTCGTTGAGGAGACGAAGAGGAGTCTACCCCCGGGAGTCATCGGACCCCTCTGCCTGGAGAGCGTCATAGACGACAACATGGAGATAAAGGTGTTCGAGTTCTCCGGGAGGATCGTCGCCGGTACGAACATATACGTCTACGGGAGCCCCTACTCCTACCTCTACTGGAGCGAGCCGATGAGTACCGGTAGGAGGATAGCGAGGGAGATCAGACTCGCCATTGAGAGGAGTGCCCTAGACAAGGTGCTAACCTGACACCCTCCCCGGAGGGGTACGGCTATCGCTCGTGAAGTAGCCGGGTACGGGCCTTCGGTCCCCTAAATAGTGAAGCGGGCCTGAAGCCCCACCCGTAGCTATGCCCTACCTATGGGTGACCATCCTCTCGGGGTCTAGTAGCTTAGTACTAGCCCAGACCAGGGCTAGCGAGAGGGCTGCTGGGTACGCTACGTAGGCTAGGGCCTTGAGGTACTCGCCTAGCGCTACCCTAACTACAGCTGATGCTAGAGAGGCGTAGGGGACCGCTAGGACGGCGCTAGCCGGGGGCTTAAGCTCGTCTAGGTTCACGAAGAGGGCTGCGAAGTAGGTAACTGAGGCTATACCTATTATCGAGGCCGACAGTATGCTGGCAGCCCTAACCGAGGGGGACCTGAGGACAGCCGGTAGGGATATAGCTAGCGACGAGAGTACCGAGAGGTAGGAGGATGCGAAGAGGACGGCTACGAGCTCCGGGGTTAGGTACCTCACGGTATCTAGGGAGCGCATGAGGACGGGTAGTAGGTAGAGTAGCAACCCGCCTACAGCACTGCTGGAGCCCCCGATGAGCCCTACGACACTAGCCGCTACGACCTTACCTAGGATGAAGGAGTTCCTACCGATAGGTGTTGCCAGGACCTTCTCCAGGGTCTTCCTCTCCTTCTCCCCGACCAGCGAGTCGGCTATGTAGGAGGCGGCCGGCGTGGTAACGAAGACCAGGCTGAGGGCTAGGAGCCTCCCGAGGTAGGCCCTGAGCTCCTCGCCGACCCCAGCCGGAGCTCCACCGGGTGTTACCACCAGGGTCCTAACGGCTATCGGGTTGAGCACGGCCTTCGCGTTCACCTCCACACCCGCTGCCTCCCCCAGGACCTCCACCTTAGCTCTGGCCACCGTCCCCGATATGTACCCTAGTACCGCCTCTAAGTAGTTAGCCGCCTCATCTACCCTCGGGGAGCCCAACCTCTTAACGAGGACTACCGAGGCCTGGCTATCGAAGCTCGTTAGGTTCCTTACGAAGCCCTTCGGGAGCTTTAGCACCACGTGGGCCGCCGGGTCGTCACCTAGCACCGCTACGTAGCCGTGTGAGCTTACGAAGTTCCTGACGACCTCGATTAAACCGGAGGAGCTGACCAGGTAGCTACCCAGAGTAGCCTCGCCGTAGTCCTCGTCGACTAGTGCGATCACTACCTCGTGTACCTTAGGTAGGTAGACGGCAACTACACCCATGAAGGACATGGTCAGTACCGGGGTTAGGACCACCATAGCTAGGGTCCTATGGTCCCTGACCATCTCCCTAAGCTCCTTCCACAGTACCGCACCCAGCCCGGACAACGCCCAGACCCCAGAGACCGGGGTAGCCGGACCTTAAAACCTCCGAGCGCTCTGGCTATGCCTATACCGGGGTCCACCGCACCTTAGGGTTGTCGGGGACTCCCAAGTACTAGCTTCGCGAACGCCTCCTCCAGGTCCTCGGCACCGCTTAAGCTAAGTATCTCCTCTACAGTACCCTGGGCCACTATGACCCCGGAGTTGATTAGGGCTACCCTATCGCATACCTTACCTACCTCGAACATGTTGTGAGAGGACATCAGGATGGTGGTGCCCAGCTCCCTGGCGAACCGCCTGATAACCTCGCGGATGTATCTAGCAGATATGACGTCCAGCCCTGCGGTGGGTTCGTCTAGTATGGCCAGCCTGGGCCTCACCATCAGGGTGGCCGCCAGCGCTACCCTCCTAATCATACCCTTACTGTAGGTCTCCACCCTCCTCCTCAGCTCCTCGTCGGATAACCCCGAGAGGGTGGCCCCCAGCTTAACCACCTCGCCCACCTCCCTCCCCTGGGAGTATATCCTCGCGAAGAACTCCAGGTTCTCGTACCCCGTTAGTCTACCGTAGAGGTTGGACTCCTCGGGTAGGTAGCTAATCGAGCCCCTTATAGCCTCCACCTCGTCGGGTACCCTACGCCCTAGGACGAGGACCCTACCGGCGGACGGTCTCACAAGTCCAGCCACGATCCTGAGTAGGGTGGTCTTACCAGCTCCGTTAGGTCCTACGATGCCGAAGACCTCCCCCGAGCGGACCTCTAGGTCGACCCCCCTGAGTACCTCGACCCTACCGAAGGACTTCCTAAGTCCCTCGACCCTGACTACTACCTCCAACACCGCCCACCGGGAGCTTCAGTACCCTGAGTGCTAGGTAGGTCAGCTTTATCAGGGAGTTCGACGCAGCCCTCAGGGCCCGGAGGTCGGGGGCCTCGACCCTCAGCTTCAGGACGGTTCCCTGGAGGTCTACGTAGGTCCTAACCCCCCTAATCCTCGGCACAGCCTCAGCTACTAGAGCTCTGTAGGTAGCCCTAGCTACAGCCTCATCGCCTAGCTCGAGAGCTAGCTCTAGGTAGTTAGCTACCTCAGTTGACCCCACGCTACCCGCACCTCCAGCCCCCTTAGCTGTACCTAGCGTAAAATAGCCGACCAGCCGGTTAAGGGTCTACCGCAGGGCGGTCGGGGCGGGGTCCTCGGTAAGTGGGGGCCCCAGCAACTTATTTCTAAGGTCTCCACAGAAGCTGGGGGCGTGGATGAGGGTACTGCTAGTACACGCTGGGACCTTCGAGTACCGGGCCTTGGAGAAGGCCCTGGAGGATGCTGAGGAGCTGAACCAGGGGAACTCCTCCGGTAGCTTCTCCAACCACCTCGTAGTGTTCGTAAGCGTGGAGAGGGGGGATAGGGCCGGTGGGGACGACCTCGTTAGAGCGGTTGCTGAGGACGTAGCTAAGGTGGTCTCCACGGTTAGGGCTGACGGCGTTGTACTCTACCCCTACGCACACCTATCGAGGAACCTGGCTGGAGCTGACGAGGCTCTGGAGGTACTGAGGAACCTGGAGAGGGCTATCTCGGGGATGGGTATCCGGGTCCATAGAGCCCCGTTCGGCTGGTACAAGGAGTTTAGGCTTGAGTGCTACGGGCACCCGCTCTCGGAGCTCTCCAGGGAGTTTAGGGCTGAGGGGTTGAGGAGGGTTAGGGCTGTCGAGAGGAGGTACGTGGTCCTACTACCGACTGGTGAGACCGTGGACCCGGCTAAGTACGTGGAGGTAGGTGATGACGAGGAGCTTAAGGTCCTGATATCCAAGGAGGTGCTCAGGGCCGAGCTACCTGGTGGGGAGCCGGAGGTCACCTACGCCTGCAATAAGTTCGGCTTCGAGTGGGAGCCGATGTCCGACGCCGGGCACATGAGGTACGGACCCCACGCTACGGTCATGGTCGAGGCGGTATCGAACTACGCGTGGGAGGTTGCTAGGTCCCTAGGGATACCGGTATTCAGGGTTAGGGGTACGAACATGTTCAACCTGAAGTTCAAGCCCGTAGCTGAGCACGCCGGGCTCTTCGGCGATAGGCTCTACGAGGTCGAGACCGATAGGGGGGTGCACGTCCTTAGGTACGCCGCCTGCCACCAGCAGTTCGCCATGGTTAAGGACTGGATCATAAGCTACAAGGACCTACCCTTCGGAGTCTTCGAGGTAGCTGATAGCTATAGGTACGAGCAACCCGGTGAGCTCCAGATATGCTTTAGGCTCAGGAAGTTCCTAATGCCGGACCTCCACGTATTCACCAGGGACCTTAGGGAGGCTATCGGGGTATGCAAGGTGATCCAGAGGAGGATCCACGAGGAGATAGCTAAGCTCGGGAGGAGGTACGTAGCGCTCTACAACGTCACCGAGGACTTCTACAGGAACAACTTCGAGGACCTCGTGGAGTTCGTTAGGGGCGACGGCAGGGCCGCCCTAGTATCCATACTACCGGCCGGGATATACTACTGGGTACTGAACGTAGAGTACGTGATAATAGACTCGCTGGGTAAGCCGGCTGAGATAGCTACCTTCCAGATCGACGTAGGTAACGCCAGGAGGTTCGGCATAAGGTACGCTAGGGAGGACGGTAGCGAGGGGTACCCCGTGATAATACACACAGCTATAATAGGCTCCCTGGAGAGGTACATCTACGCGGTAATGGATACAGCCGTACTTAGGAAGAGGTCTGGGCTACCGCCCTGTCTACCGACTTGGCTAGCCCCCGTGCAGGTTAGGGTGATACCCGTCTCATCTAAGTACCTAGACTACGCAAACGAGGTCCTAAAGGCGGTAGCCAGTACCGGGATTAGGGTAGACCTCGACGACCGCGACCTAAGCCTTGCTAAGAAAATTAGGGAGGCTGGGATGGAGTGGGTACCGTACTGCGCTATAGTTGGTGAGAGGGAGCAGGCCACCAGGACGGTCAACGTGCGTATAAGGGAGAGCGGGGTCCAGAGAGCCATGACGGTCGAGGAGCTCATAGAGATGGTCAGGAAGGAGATAGCCGGCTACCCGCAGGTACCCCAGGCAACCCCCTACTACCTAAGCAGGAGGCCCACCCTAAACTACCTCAGAACCGGCTGAGCTCCACCAAATAGCCTGGAGACACTTATAAGGTAGTTACCTTATCCCCTCCTAGGGGGTTTGGCGTGAGCTCTCAGATACGTGAGGTAGGGTCGTCTAGGAGGGCTATCGATGTATCCCTACACAGCCACATAAGGGGCCTGGGGCTGGACGAGCGGGGTAACCCGCTACCGGTAGCCGACGGCTTCGTAGGGCAGGTCGAGGCTAGGAAGAGTGCGGCTATAGTCGTCGAGCTGGTTCGCCAGGGTAAGATGCAGGGTAAGGGGGTCCTACTGGTCGGACCTCCCGGGACCGGTAAGACTGCCCTGGCCTACGCCATAGCTAGGGAGCTAGGTGAGGACACCCCCTTCGTAGCTCTACACGCCTCCGAGGTCTACTCCCTCGAGGCTAAGAAGACCGAGGTGCTCATGAGGGCTGTTAGGAAGGCTATGGGGATTAGGATTAGGGAGGTTAGGAAGGTCTACGAGGGGGCTGTTAAGGAGCTTAAGATAGCCTACGGAAGGCACCCGTTCAACCCTTACCTAAAGGTACCTAAGGAGGCTAGGGTAACGCTGGTAACTAAGGACGATAGCCTCACCCTAACGGTGGGGGAGGAGATAATATCCCAGCTACTTAGGCTGGGCGTTAAGAGGGGGGACCTGATATGGATAGACGCCGAGACTGGGCTGGTGCACAAGGTCGGTAGGGTCAAGGGGATCGAGAAGGCTAAGTACTACGACGTAGACGTCTGGGAGGTCTCCGAGGAGCTACCCAAGGGCCCTGTTAAGAAGGAGAAGGAGATAACGAGGGTACTGACCTTCAACGACCTAGACCTAGCCGTAGCCTCGCAGAGGCTCTCCATCATAGGGTTCCTAGGGGTTGAGCTGGAGAGGGAGGTTGACGAGGAGGTTAGGAAGGCCGTGAACTCCCAGGTCAAGAAGCTCATAGACGAGGGTAGGGCTGAGCTAGTACCCGGCGTACTCTTCATAGACGACGCACACCTCCTCGACCTAGAGTCCTTTGCCTTCCTCTCTAAGGTGCTGGAGAGCGAGTTCGCCCCCATAATAATAATGGCAACCAACAGAGGCATGACCAAGATATATGGGACCGACATAGAGTCGCCGCACGGTATACCCCTTGATATCCTGGATAGGCTACTCATAATACCGGTAAGACCCTACACCAGGGACGAGATAAAGGAGATAGTGAGGGTTAGGGCTGAGGAGGAGGTGGTGGAGCTAACCCCTGAGGCCCTGGAGCTGCTGGCCGACCTAGGGGTTAAGTACAGCCTTAGGTACGCTATACAGCTACTTAGACCCGCAAGTATAGTAGCCTCGAAGAAGGGTAGGGAGGAGGTTAGGGCTGAGGACGTTAAGGAGGTTAGCACGCTGTTCATAGATACCAAGAGGAGTATAGAGTTCATTAAGGAGTACGAGGAGAAGCTACTCAAGTAGGGCGCAGCTCCCTTTGCCTCCAGATGCCCGTTTTAACGCTACGAAATAACCCTACCACCTATGAGGCGGTACTACTCCCTCAGGAGCTCGCGTCAGCTCATTGGGTCGGCCCCACCTACATCGATGGCTCTCCAGGCTTCTGACGCGGGTTCCCGAACATCAACCTACGGAGCGGCTGGTTAAGTACATTACATTAAGAGGAGCCGTTCCTCGAAGGCCTACCGGTTCTTAATTTATCCCCGGGGTCCAACTAGGTGGAGACCTTAATGCGGGGTTGCATAGAGGTCCCGGAGGTTAGGGAGGGGTACCTCGAGTACCTATGTGAGGAGGTCTACAGAGCCTACCTCGAGTACCTGAAGAGTGGTGTTGGGGATGTAGTTATCTTCGTGGGGTCCCCCAGGTCCGCTGAGTGGGTAGCTGTCTCGAGGTGTGTTCTAACTAGGAACCTAGCTATATCCATTGAGGTGTACTCGGGTGAGCCCCGGGGTGGGAACCCCGTTAGGGATCTGTGCGGAAGTGTGAGGAGGGTTGAGGTCCCAGTCGCTCCACCTACATCACAGCTCAGCGAGCGTCGTTAGGTCATCCCGTGAGGAGTAGCTCTCGGGGGTTAAAAACTCTATGACCCTCTGCGAAGTCTGCCGTAGGCGTGGGGCTAGGTACGTGTGT
>Ga0080008_136839_pt1 | contig 16168 bp, 19 predicted proteins | sample ConCONMetagenome_FD_69211 | JGI IMG/M metagenome (GOLD analysis project Ga0080008, IMG submission 69211) | Hot spring microbial streamer communities from Conch Spring, Yellowstone National Park, USA - CON_C (SPADES assembly) (version 2) | ecosystem: Environmental > Aquatic > Thermal springs > Hot...
CCAAGGGTCAAAGGGTCTTAAATAGGTCATCCCTTCTCAAGTAAGAAGGCTCCTTAGCTTAGTCATATCCTTAATCTTTACTCTCTTTCCTTCTACAGCTATGAGGTCTTCTTCCTTTAGTTTTTGAAAGATCCGGGATAGGGTCTCTAGGGTTATCCCAAAGAGAAGGGCAAGCTGAGACTTAGGAACGGATAGAGTAAACTCTTCCTTTTTTCCCTCTTCGGTTAGTTCCCAAAGGTAAGCTATGAGCCTTTCTCCAGCCTCTTTTAGCGTTAAATTTTCAATGGTCTTAAGTAGGTTTTTTAAGCGTATACAAAGGAGACCGATAAGGTTTAGCCCAAAATCAGGGTTTCTTTTTAATAGGTTTAATAAAAGTTTTGTCTTAGGAAAAAAAGGCAAGCGTGGCATCCGTCAAAGCTTGGGCGTTAACAGGGTAGACCTCGCTTCTGGCAAGAACTACCTCAGCAAAGATCTCTCCTGGACCAAAGATATGAATAACGCTCTCCTTGCCCTTTGGCGAAAGCTTATAAAGCTTCATCATCCCGTCAACAATGAAGTAGAAGCCAAGGGCTTTTTCCCCTTCAAAGAAGAGGTGTTCCCCTTTGCTAAGCCTTTTTAGGACTGAAATTTGGACAAGTGCTGAAAGTAGCTCTGGAGAGAGCCCCTGAAAATAGGGGCTCTCTTTTATTGCCCTTTCTAACTCACTTTGAGATGGCATCTAATCTTAAGCAAGCTTGTAATGTTCCCTTAGAACCTTTTTAAGTTGATTAAGGGAGTTTTCAGAAAGTGGGGCAAGGGGTAGCCTTACTTCAGGCGAGTTAATCATGCCCATAAGGTAGAGGGCTTCTTTTGCTGGCACAGGATTTGTCTCTATGAAAAGGATTTTAAAGAGGGGATAGAGATAAAGATGAAGTTCCTTTGCCTTCTCCATGTTGCCCATGAGGCAAGCGTTCATAAGGTCTGCCATCTCCTTTGGCATGATGTTTGCAGCAACAGAAACAACCCCTCTTCCTCCAGCCATCACTGTGAATGAGGCGGTAAAATCATCTCCTGAGAGCACTACAAATTCCTTGGGGCATTTCAAAATTAGCTCAGTTACCTGCTTCATGTCTCCGCAGGCTTCTTTTATGGCGACGATGTTTTCAAAGTCCTGAGCAAGCCTTGCTGTGGTTTCGGGAAGAAGGTTTACACCGGTTCTTCCTGGCACGTTGTAGAGGATGATGGGGATGCGGCAGTTTTTGGCGATGTGCTTGTAGTGCTCGTAAAGACCGTTTTGGGTTGGCCTGTTGTAGTAGGGGGTGACTATTAGAGCTGCATCAGCTCCCATCTCCTCTGCCATCTTGGTTAGTTCCAAAGTCTTTGCGGTGTCGTTTGTCCCTGTGCCAGCAATAACTGGAACTTTCCCTTTGGCTTCTTCTAAGGCTATCTCAAGAAGCCTTTTTTTCTCCTCCTTCGTTAGGGTTGCAGACTCTCCTGTCGTTCCTGAGACTAAGATACCATGCGTTCCAGAGTTGAGATGCCATTTGACTAAGTTCCGGAAGGATTCCTCATCTATTTTGCCATCCTTAAAAGGGGTAACCAAAGCTACGATCGACCCTTTAAGGTATTCTGCTCGATAACTCATGCTCTACCTCCAACAGTTTTTTAGCTATTTTTCTATATTGCCTTTAAAAACAATTTTTTCAAGACCAATTTGAAAATAGGTTGTCTATTAAATGTTCCACGTGGAACAATGTTAGGCTTGTTAGTATAGGGCATCTTCAAAGATCTGAAAGCTAAAAAGATACCTTGTGTCTCCTTCAAGGAAAAGGTCTTCGCCTTCTAAAGCGATGGTTAGCCACTCTCCCCCTTTGGTTAAGATTGGCACTTCTCCTTCGATTAAGCCAAGTTTTAGGGCAATATAGGCAGAGGCAGAGGCTCCGGTTCCGCAGGCTAAGGTCTCAGCCTCAACGCCTCGCTCATAGGTCCTAATCTTTAGATAACGTTTTCCATCTTCTTCGCAGAGCTCAACGAAGTTTACATTCGTTCCAGCTGGAGCAAACATCTCGTGATAGCGTAATGTTCTTCCAAGCTTTTCTACCGGAGCTTGAGATACATCATCCCAGAAAAGAACAAGATGAGGGACGCCGGTGTTAACAAAGTGGGCTAAGTAGATGTCGTGCTCGGTTTTTACAGCAAGGTTGAGCTTTAGATCCTTGGGTGTTGTAAGCTTAACTTTTACCCGCTTGCCCTTGACCTCAGCTTTTATGATCCCAGCTTTGGTTTCAAAGCTTAAGGTTTTATCGCAGAGACCAAGCTCAAAGAGGAGCCTTGCGAAGCATCTTGCCCCGTTTCCGCACATCTCAGCTTCGCTCCCATCAGAATTAAAGAATCGCCAGGAAAATTGAGCTTCAGGTGATGAGGCTTTTTCAACAAGTATAAAACCGTCAGCAGAGACCGAAAACTTTGGACGGCTGAGGGCTTTAGCTAATGTTGGACCTTCAGCGTCTGCATCTATCTCCTTATCAAGGTTTAGAAGGAAGATAAAGTCGTTCCCAGATGCTGAAAGCTTATAAAAGGTCTTATTCTTAAGCTTTGAATAGAGATTTTTTAGGTCTATGCTCATCTTCTAAGGTAAATTTTATATAATATCTTTTTTCAATTTTAACCTTCTTTCCTTGTCGCTTCAAGTGTAAGACGAAGAGTCTCCATGTGAGACGCTATTCTGAACGAAGCGAGGGACTTTATTAAAACTGCCCCAGTTGTTTCGGGACTATCTCAATAAGATGTTCTTTGTTTGGCTAATAGGTTATAAAAAGTGTTTACTTTAGATACCATTCTCAATGCTTGACCCCTTTTAAAACAAACAGTATTATATGATATACAGCCGAGGTGGCGGAACTGGCAGACGCGCTGGATTCAGGATCCAGTGGGCGCAAGCCCGTGCGGGTTCGACTCCCGCCCTCGGCACTTAAAACCATAAAGAGGTGAATCTATGGGACTTCAAAAACTTATAACTACTTACATCCCACAAGGTGTTTTTATCATTACCTCAAACGCCGAGGGAAAGATAAACGGAATGACAGCAGCTTGGGTTTCTCAGGTGTCTTTTAAGCCACGACTCCTTGGAGTAGCAATTGCCCCTCAGCGCTACACCTTTGAGCTTATCCAGGCAAGCAAAACCTTCGGTATTAACGTTCTTGCTGAAGGTCAAGTTGACCTTGCCAAACACTTTGGCTTTAAAAGTGGAAGAAGGGTAAACAAGTTTGAAAACATTCCTTATAAGCTTAGCAAGCGTGGTAACCCGATTTTGCTCGATGCCATTGCCTACTTCGATTGCGAGGTTGTGAGCTCCTTTGAAACAGGAGACCATTATGTTGTCGTAGGAGAGGTGGTAGACTATGAAATTCTAAAGGAAGGGGAAAAGCCCTTGATTTTCCGTTGGGAAGACTACTTTGGAGGAGATTAAGACCAATGATGGAAGAGGATAAGCTTCTTCGTTTTCATGAAAGATTAAAAGACTTTGTAAGCAAAAACTTAAACCTATTTTTAAACATCGTAGGGATTCTTGCCTTTCTTATTCTCCTTGGGTTTGGTTATAGCTATTACAGTAAAAAAAAGGAAGAGAAAGCCTTTGCTGAGTTTTTTTCACTTCTTACACAAGGGCCGACTGAGGCAACTCTTCTTAGCTTTGCCGAGAAAAACTCAAATACCGAAGCTGGGAGGTTTGCCCTCATCTACCTTTGGGATTCAGCTTTAAATCGTGGTGATGCAAGCTTAACTTTACAGCTTGCTGAAAAGCTCGAAAAGAGCTTGAGTTCTCAAGGAAAAGTCTTTGTCAAGTATGCCAAGGCTAAGACCTTTGAGGAGAAGGGAGATTTGGACGCAGCTCTTAAGATTTACGAGACCATAAGCAAGGAAGCCGGTCCGCTAAAGGAGCTTCTTTACCTAGATTTGATAAGACTAAAGGAGGCAAAGAAAGACAAAAAATCAGCAGCAAACCTTGCTCAAGAATTTCTAAAAAAATATGAGAACTCAACGTTAGCTGGCTATGTTACGGTAAAGCTTAAGGAGCTTTCTGGTTCCTAAGAAGGCTTAAAGGAGAAGGCGTATGCCCTTTTCAATCCTAAGGCAGATCGCCGAAGAAAAAATAAAAGAAGCTATGGAAAGGGGAGAATTTGAGTGTGAGGAGTATAAAGGAAGGCCTATTGACCTCCGGGAAGACCCTTTTGTTCCCGAAGACCTACGGGTTGTGTATCGCATTCTTAAGAATGCAGGCTTTCTTCCAAAGGAAGTTGAGCTGAGAAAGGAGATCTATCGAACGATCGAGGAGCTTCTTGACGAGGAGCATCAAGAAACTTATCAAAAGGTGAGAAAGCTTTCCGCTCTTCTTTTTCATCTAAACCAAATTCGGCAAAGACCTCTTAACATTCAGGACGAGGAATACTACGCTAAGGTGGTAGAGAAGATAAAAGTAGCTAAAAAGATAAAGCTTGAAGAGGGCGCATCATCTTCCAAAGGTAAGCCCATTGATTTTTCAAGGCTTCAAATCCTGCTTTCAATAAAAAGCTTTTATCGCCGGGGCGGTGGTAGCTCATCTAAACGCTAAGCTCAAGGTTTAATAAGACTTCAAAGGTGGGTATTAAACCTGACGAATATTACATGAAGATTGCTATACGGGTTGCTTCTTTTGGGCTTGGGTATACTTCGCCCAATCCTGCAGTAGGAGCGGTGCTTGTTGACCCAAAAACAGGAGAAGTCGTAGCTAAGGGTTATCACAAGGCTTATGGTTTGCCTCATGCTGAAGTGGAAGCCATAGAGAAGGCAAAGGATAAGGCAAGAGGGTGTTATCTTTATGTGACGCTTGAGCCTTGCTGTCATCATGGAAAGACTCCACCTTGCACAGAGGCTATCCTTAGGGCTGGGATAAAAAGGGTTGTTTGCGCAATCAAAGACCCAGACCCTATTGCCTGCGGAGGATTATCTTTCCTTCAAAGCCACGGTATTGAAGTTAAAAGCGGTGTTTGTGGAGAAGAAGCTGCCTACCTTACCCGCTTTCATCTAAGCCGGATCATTCGGAAAAGACCTTGGGTAATGATGAAGGTTGCGGCAACGCTTGATGGAAGAATCGCAACCTCAGCCGGCAACTCAAAATGGATAACAGATGAGCCTGCAAGAAAGTTTGCGCACAGGATGCCTTCCTATGGGAAAATCAAGCGTTCCTTCCTTTTGGGTTAGCCTTCCATACACTATGGCTAAGTATTCCTTCTCGACCTTTCTTTCCTTGAAATCTTGGGTCAACTTTTTGTGGGCAAAGTCGTTTTTGGCAACAAGCATGACCCCTGAAGTATCTTTGTCAAGCCTGTGAACTATGCCAGGGCGAAGCTCTCCCCCAACACCAGAGAGGGAGCGAAGCTTGAGCAAAAGCCCATGCACCAAAGTATCGTCAAGATGCCCTGGTGCTGGATGAACAACAATTCCAGCAGGCTTATAAATTACCGCAAGGTCCTCATCCTCATAAAGGATTTCAAAGGGAACTTCCTTTGGCTGAAGAGAATACTCCTTTTCAACGGGTATTCTCACTAAAACCTGCTCGCCACCTTTTAGCTTGTAAGAGGGTTTAACAGATTTCCCCTCGACGAGGATAAAGCTCTTTTCTATAAGGGTTTTGATCCGCTCTCGGCTAAGCTCAGGGAGCTTAGCTCTTAAATAGACATCCAATCTTTCGCCTTTTGCCTCGCCTTCTACAACAAAGGTATGCTCTTTCTTTATAGGGTCTTTTATAGAGCTTTTTTCTACCTCTGACATTGGGGGCAGTAGCTTGTTGTCCTTCCAGCCACTTTAATTTTTTCAAGGGTTGTGCCACATCTTGGGCAGGGCATTCCATACTTTTGATATACTAAATGCTTGGTTTGAAACATTCCAGCCCCTCCAAGCCCGTCCACATAATCCTTTATCGTTGAGCCCCGAAGGCTAATGGCTAAGTGAAGGACCTCCTTCATGGTTTGATAGAGCTTCTGAAGCTCCTCATCGGAGAGAGATCTTGCAGGTCTTAGAGGATTTATGTCTGCCCGGAAGAGGATTTCATCAGCGTAGATGTTGCCAATCCCAGAGATAACCTTTTGGTCAAGGAGAGCTGATTTTATGGGTTTGCGTATGCTCCTTAATGCTTCTTTGAACTCCGAAAATTCAATCTCAAGGGCATCTTGTCCAATACTGATTAGGAAGTCTTTAAAGCTTTTTTCTTCGTCAAAAAGAAAAAGCCTCCCAAATTTTCTCACGTCAGAAAAGAGGAGGGACATCTCAAGAAAGTGTAAGCTTAAGACTTTGTGTTTGAATTTATCAAGAGGGTTTTCCTCGGGAACTAGGATTAACGAACCTGTTAACCCAAGATGAAAACCGAAGATGTGCTGTGAAAAATGCAAAAACAAGTATTTACCTTTTCTTGAAAGGTGAAGAAGCCTTTGTCCTTCAAGTTTTTTTAGCTCTTTCGGCGTTATTTCGTTTTTTTCTAAATAAGCTTCATCGTAGGCTATTATGGCTTTAAGAGGTCTTCCTATTAATATACTTAAGTCCCTTTTTATGGTTTCAACCTCTGGGAGCTCGGGCATAGCGGTTATTCAGTCTTATCTTGAACATGAAGAAAGGATTGATAAATCTCGATGACCGAGAGGAAAAGCCCTAAGATCAGAGGTCCTAAAAATAATCCGAGAGGACCAAGGGCTATTATTCCACCGAGGACGGAAAAGAAGACGAGAAGATTGTGAAGCTTAGCTTTTCCACCTATGAATAAAGGTTTAAGGATGTTGTCAACTTGGGCAACCGTTAGGGCACAGGCTACGAGAAGAATGATTCCTTTTAGTAGGCTTTCAAAAAACAAAAGGTATAATCCCAAGGGGACCCAGATTAAGGCTGTTCCAAGGAAAGGGATAAAGCTGGCAACGGCTGTAAGCATACCCCAAAGTAGGTAGCCTGGAACACCAATAATAAGATAGATAACGGTGGCAATAGCTCCTTGAACCAAAGCGGTAAGAAGCGTCCCATAAAAAACAGCCTTCAAGATGAGGCTTATTCTTGAAAGGATCTCTTCTTTTTTCTCTTCAGAGCCGGGGATAAGCTTTTGCACAAAAGAGACGAACTTTTCTCCGTCTACAAGGAAGTAGTAAAAGGTAAAAAGGGTTAAGACCATTTTGAAGACAATGCCTAAGGTTGCTTGAAGAAAGTTCTTAAAAAGATTGAAGGCTCTTTGAAGGATGTTTGATAACTGTTCGCTTAGCTTTGCTTGAAGGTTTTCAAGATAGGGGGATATCTCTTGATAGAGCTTACCCCAAAAGGGATGAGACTTTAAGGCAGATGCTTGGGCTTGAAGCTTTTGAAAAAAGGCTTGGTCAAAGCTTGCTAAGAAATCTTCAACTTGATATATGAGCTGAAGGCTTATAAAAAATAGAGGAACAAAAATAAAGAGGATCGTCAAGATTATCAAGGTCAAAGCAGAAAGCTCTGCCTTTCCTCTTAAAACTGATTTTAACCTTCGATGGAGAGGATAAAAGAGAAAGGCTAGAATCCCCGCCCAGGCAATAACCGTCCAGAGGGGTTTGAGTAAGTAAAGAAAAAGCCCGATTACTAAAAGAGATAAACCGGTGATTATCGCAAAGGCAAACTTTGAGGTTTGAACCTGCATGCTAAGGATAAGTATAAGACAAAAGAAGAAATAAAGTAGGGGCGAGCGGTTGCTCGCCCTTCACAATAATCTCCTATTCTTTTAAAACTAAAACAGAGCGCCGTTTTTTGCGGCTATGACTACGCCTATAACGACCATCACGACAATCCAACCCCACATAAGGTAGACCGAAACCTTGCCCAATCTTTCGTAGCCAACTTCTTTTATACCCTTGCCACACCTATAAGCAACTAAGGCGGTGTAAAGAAGGACTATCGCTCCCATGACGAAGGTTGCCAAGAAAAGTAAAAGGGAGCCATAGGATGGGTTAACGGGGTAGTTAGCCATGCTGTAGCCTGCTTTGTCAAAATAAGCCATACGGAGGGCTTCCCGAGCTGCGCTCATAAGAAGAACAGTTAAAATAAGCATACCTGCAATCGGTTTGGCGTACTGAGAGGGTGAAGCTTGAGCCTTAAAAAGTAGGGCTAAAAAGATTAAGGCAGAGATGAGGGCAAGGATGAAGAAAGGATTGGTGTAAAACTTGAATTCTGAAGGAATTGTAATAAGCCAAATAAACCCTACAACAGCTTGAATGAGAGAAAAGTAAAGGGCTAATTTGGCTCCAAACTGCTTAACCCAGTTCAAATATTCTTCGGAATACTTTCCCGTACCTTTGAAATAGTCTCCATAAAAGATAAGCCAAACCCCGGTTACAGCTAAGGATGGCACCATGAAGTGAAGGAATCTAAAAAGCTCAAAGGCGTGTAGAGATGTGCCGGAGGATAAATATTTCCCCTCTTTTACCAGGAAGCTTGGCCATTTTTCAGGAACTAGTTGCGCAACCGCTAAAGAGTGCATCACGATTCCAGCAAGGATAAGAAAGGCTAAGCTAAGGATTATCCAGAGAGGGGTGCTCTTTCCTTCGTATCCACCGCCAAGGTAAAATACATAAGCCAAAGTAAAAGCAAGGGCAATGAAGGCTATGAAGCCAAGAGCCCACCAGGCAGACATGGTGTTTGCTGTATACCAGAAAGGGTCGTAGATAACTTGCACGAAAAGGAGGGGGGCTATCCCAAGAACAATAGCCCAAGATAAAGAATTTACGAGTAAGCGGGAAAGGGATCGAGAAAGGAGTTTTGCGTTTGGGTTTGAGCTAAACCTTCCATAGAGGATTAGTAAGGCAGAGCCTATAACCAAATTGACAAGCAAGATATGAAGGGCAAAGGTAACCACCAAAAGGAAATCAAATACTATGGCAGGACTTGGCAAGCCTGCAGGGTCTCTCATGGCGTTAAGATATGTCCCTATGTTCATGGCACACCCCCTTTATTTCTTTTTGTTAACTAAAGTAAACAAGTATTCAGCAGCCGCCATTCTTTCTTCTTCATTTCCTATGAAGGGCGGGATGTAGGGGAAGGCAGATAAAGCTGAAAGGAGGGCGTCTATGTCTTCAGGAGATTCAGGAGAAAGCTTTTGGAGGGAGGCTGGCAGAGGTCTTAGTCCTCTATCTGTAAAGGCATGGCAGTTTGCACAGTTATGGAGGGCGATGATCCTTCCTACCTCAAGGCGGTTCTCAGGGGTTATCTTTCTTAAGTTTTCAGGCAAATATCCCAGTCTTGAGAGTAGCCCTTCTTTCTCAAAGGTTTCGACCTCATTTTTTATTTTTTTAGCAGGAAGGTCCGTGGCTATAGCTTGGTGCCCATACATAAACTCAAAGACGATATAGGGTCTACGCAAACCCTCTCTAATTCCCTCGGCGGAAAGGATCCCGATAAAAGTTGCGATGATAAGAATAAGAGAAAGGACAAAATTGTTTAGCCTTGGTATAATAAAGGCTGTAAGTGCGAAGTAGAGGGTTAGAATGGCGTAGACTATTAATGTCACCTTGGCTAGAGTCTGCATATAAGGTAGGGAACTCAAGAGCTGTTGGGCATGGTCAGGAAGCTTCTTGTAATACCAGTAGCCAAAGATTAGTCCAAGGACCATGCCAACTAAAGCAAAGCGGGAGATGAGCCTTGTGATTTCAAGCCTTGTTTCTCCCTTTAGGGTTGAAGCAATGAGCAACCCATAGATTCCGGCAACACCAAACATCACAGAAGTTCTGGTAAGAAGTTGAGGAAAGTAGGTGGGGTTGAAGAAGCCATCGAAGAAATCACCAGTCTCAAGCCATTTGCCAGGTGTTAACTGAAAGGCAAGGATACCGGTGATGATGATCATGCTTATCCAGGCTGCAAGGGCATAAAGATAACCTATTCTTAAGTGGGTTTTCGGGTCAACTTTTCCTAAGGTGTAGTAATAGGCATATATGGTTGCGATCTCAATCATGAAAAAGACCCATTCCGTTGCCCAACCCCAAACATAGTTATGGATTAGGGCTGAGATGCTTCTTGGTGAAGAGACGGTAGCTGCATACCAGATGCCAACTCCTGAGAGGGACCCGAAGACAAAGCTAAAGATCAGTAAGAGCAGGGTAAAACGTTTGATGAAGGCAAAGTACTCAGGGCGGTTCCTTTCTAAACCAATCTTTTCAATGAAGACGGTTACCCAAAGGGCACCCACCGCAAGGTGGGATGTTAGAACATGAAAAGAAGCAATAAGACCTATCACTAAAGCACTACTTAAATAGGGGACTTCCCATATCGGATACATAGCACCCCTCCTATAAGAATTTTTAAAAAAATATAATGATTTTTTTTTAAGTCAAGAGATAATATTTTTTTGGTTTTATATTCTTAATCATAGAGTGGCACTGACTTTCTTCAGTTTAGCCTTAGAGTGAGATGTTGGATGCTACTAATTCCTTATCCACACAATTTTTACTTTTGGGATACCGAGCCTTTCATAGGCTGACCCTTCCCTTACCGCTATCTCAAGAAAGCCTTCGCTTCCAAAGAGGGCAAGAAGCTCGCCTTTTTTACCATAGCCGTATGTTGGAACAAAGGGAACTTCTTTATCGTTTACTAAAACCTTAAACCTTCTTTGACAGGCGCTTTGATGAAGGGCGGTGATCAGGTTACCAAAGCGGTCAACATCAATCACCGGAACAAGCAACCCATCCTCAGTCTCTACAACTTCAGGTAGAGGAAGAACAATAAGCTCGTCTCTTGAGAGCTCCTTGGCAAAGCTTCTTAGGTTTTCCCCTTTTATTAGCCTTGCTACAGCCGGCGCAAAAAGGTCCCTTGCATGAAAGGTTGAGCTATAGGGCGGTTCAAGAACCTTTTCCTTATCTATCTCAAAGCAGGCTTTTATAGGCTCGTTTTTGATAATGAAGCTAAATAAGCCGTTATCTGGACCGACAAAGGTGTACTCTTCAGTCTGAAGGATTATCGCTTTTCTTTCTGTGCCAACCCCTGGGTCAACAACGCAAAGAAAAATCGTCCTCTTTGGAAAGTATTTATATGCAAAGAAAAGGGCTAAAGCCCCTTTTAGGACATCCTGAGGCGGTATCTCATGGGTTATGTCCACAAAAACTGGATATTGGGACGGGTCTAAACCGCTGAGAATCTTTCCTTTTACAACGCCAACGTAATGGTCCTTGGTTCCAAAATCGGTAAGCAAGGCAACAACCATTTTTCTTCAACCTTTATTAAGCTTACTTTCTTTCCTTCGTATAGGGCAAACTTTGCCTTTTTTGAACGAAAAACTAAGACTTCAAAAAGCTTTGCTTCTTCTACCTCTCCTTGGATTAGAGCAAGGAGAGGGGCTGGCTCGCTCAAGGTAAACAAAGGGAACTTGCCGTTAGCTATGGCTTCTATTTTTCCATTCTCTTCCTCATTCCTCCCCAGGACAAGCCAGAAGTTTTCCTCAATGTAATGTCTCCCAAGGACAAGAAGTTTTACGGTGTCTGGAGTAAACGGAAAGCCTCTTTTCAAGATTTCAAGGGTTCTTTGACCGATGACTGGGTCTGTCAAAAGGCATCCTCCGGCAGGGGTTGGAATTTCTTTTATTCCGTATTCTTTGGCAAGCCTTAGCTGTTCCGTCCTTTTTCTACCTTTTATGGCTAAAAGCTTACTCCTATCAACAAGCCCCCTTTTTTCTACTTCCGTCTCAGGAAGAAGCTTTGCGGAAAGGGGTCTGAGAAGGATCCCTTTTGTGGAAGATTTCTTCTCAATTAGCTCCAAAGCTTGCTTGTTTTGACTCATAGGTCTTTCTCCAAGAACCTCTCCTGTTGCGATAAAATCAGCGGAAACTTGAGGAAGCATTTCTTTTGCGAGCTTAAGCATAAGGATTTTACAATCTATGCAAGGGTTTGCAAGACACCCGTAGCCGTGCTTTGGGTTTTTCAGGATTTCTAAGAATTCCTCAGTTATATCTCTTATTATTCCTTTCGAAAAGCCAAGTTCTTTTATTTTATTTTCAAAAGGGGCTGGATTTTCTTTTAAGTGCCAGCCAAAGAAAGGGGTTATAAATCTTACGGCAATGACCTCGATTCCTTGGTCGCGAAGCAAAAGCCCGGCAAGTAGGCTATCAAGTCCTTCAGAAAAAAGAAGTAGAGCCCTTGGCATCTCTGTTAGAGCTTTAGCAATCTTTTTGCAAAGAAGACCTCTTCAGGCTCTCCAAGCATTCTTGCAAGCTCCCTTAATCGCTCTTCTTGACTTAACCTTTTGATCACCGTTTGAGTTTGACCTCCATCCTGCACCTTCTCTACTAAGAAATGATGATGGGCAAGCTTTGCTATCTGGGGAAGATGAGTTATGCAGATTACCTGATGTTTTTCTGAAAGAGCCCTTAGCTTTTCTCCTACCTTTTGGGCTATTACTCCACCAACCCCTGCGTCAACCTCATCAAATATCAAAGTGGAAGGCTGGGCAACGGACATAAGAGATTTTAAGATCAAATAGATCCTTGAGAGTTCGCCTCCTGAGGCGATCCTTTCTAAGGGTTTGAAGGGAAGCCCTGGATTTGGCTGAAAGAGGATTTCAAGCTCATCAAGCCCAAAGCTGGTTAAGTTTTTAGAAAGCTTCCCCTTTGTCTTTAGGTCAAACACTAAGCGGGCACCCTTCATCCCGAGCTGGGATAGCTCAGCTTCAAGCTTCTCTTCTAGGATTCCTTTTTTCTCTCTTCTTTTTAAGCTTATTTCTTCCGCAAGGGAAAAGAGCTCATCAAGCAATCTGTCCCTTTCCTCTTTAAGCTTTATTAGCTCATCCTCTCCTGTCTCTAAGGTTGAAAGTTCTTTCTTTATTTCCTCTTTAAGCTTAATCAGTCCTTCGGTGTCCAACTGATATTTTCTTTTCAATCGTTCATACTTGGCAAGTCTTGCCTCAATCTCATCAAGGCTTTGAGCATCATCGGGAAGGTCAGCCAAAAACCTTGAAACCTCCCGCTCAAGGTCTTTTAGCTCGTAGTAAAGGGGTTCAAGAGTTGTCTTTCGCTCGGCAAAGCCTGACTCGTATCCCGCCAACTTATCAAGAAGTTTTAAAGCCTGCTTTAGAGGGGTATAAACGCTTTCTAAGGTGGATTGGAGAGCTAAGGCTAAATCTCTTAGAGCGGATAAGTTCCTTAGCTTGTTCCTTAGGGAAAGTAGGTTTTCTTCTTCCTCGGGGTTTGGGTTTAGCTCCTCTATCTCTTTAAGCTGGAACTCAAGATAGTCCTTTCTTAAAGCAGATTGTCTTAGCCTTTCTTCAAAGGAAGCGATCTCTCGGTTTAGGGCTTTATACTTCTCAAAAAGCCTTTGATAATCTTTAACGAGGGAGGATAAGCCAAGAAGCGTATCGTAGAGCGTGAGCTGGTTTTTTCTATCAAAGAGGGAGTAGAACTCGTGTTGACTTGTAAGCTCGATGAGCCCAGAGGTTAGGAAAGAAAGCTCAGCCAAAGAAACTGGAGAGCCGTTTACATAAATCCTTTGCCGGTTCGGGGTAATGATCCTTCGCACATGGATTTCTTCTTCAGGCTCAAGCCCTATCTCAGATAAGCGCTCTTTCAAAAGCTTTCCGCCATAGATGACAGCCTCAACCTCCGCTGAGTGGGCGTTTGGTGAAAGGTAGTTAACCCCTCCTCTTTCGCCAAGGATAAGCATTATAGCTTTAAGAAGGACGGACTTTCCAGCCCCGGTCTCTCCCGTAAAAACGGTAAACCCTTCTTCAAAGATGAGATGAGCAGACTTAATGGTTATAAAATTTTCCACCTTTAACTCAAGGAGCATGTAATAAATTATAAAGCAACAATCTGCTTTTTAGAATAAGGATAGCTTGACATAAACCATTTACACTTTACATTTAGACCAACAAACATTTAAACCAACAAAGCTACTTCTGGAGGACGCTATTAACGCCTATCCCACCTACCGCCTGGAAGACAAGCTAACCCTTCTTAGAGCCCTTTACGAGTATTTAGATTCTGCCCTCTCAAAAGATGATCTTTTCTGCAAGCCTACCTGCTCAGCCTGTTGCACAACAAAGCTCTACGCAACATCGCTTGAGGCTTATTATCTTTTGCCTGCAGTCCCGCAGAAGCCTTTAGAAGAATTACGAGGCAAATCTTATCCAAGACCAAAGCTTACCCATAACGAACTTCTTAGGCTTTATCGCCTTGGCGGAACCCCTCCTGATGAGGAGATAATCGCACTTCTGCCCTGCCCCTTTTTAACGGAAGAAAATCTTTGTTCCGTCTACGATAGGCGACCGCTTATGTGTAGGATTATGGTCTCCACCGGAAACTGTCAAGAGAAAGGGTTTGCCGAACCACCGGAATTTCACTACACCGCTGGACTCCTACTCCTTCAGGTAGTCGAAAACATCGACCTTGGAGGGCTCTACGGGAGCTTGTTTGACCTCTTACTCTTCTGGAAAGATTTAGAAGAAGGAAGGATCGATGAGGTGCCACCTTACCTTCTTTCAAACATTGAAGAGGAAGAATTCCCAATATTGCCTGATGAGAAAGATTATCGGCGCTTTCTTGGTGGATTATACAGAAAAGAACTCCCCTCAGGTAAGACCTTCCGTGAGCTCTGGGTAGAGCTAAAAGAGGGTTTTAGCGAATACTCAGCCCTAAGCTTTCTTAAGGAGATCGCCGAATAGATTAAAGATGTATAAAGCAAGGGTTTTAGAAAACAGGGAGCTATCCTTTTCTATTTATAGCCTTGTGCTGTCTGCTGATGCCTCTCTCTTGGCTAATTTTTTGCCCGGACAGTTTGTAAAGATAAAGGTTAGCTCAGACTATGATCCTCTTTTGCCAAGACCCTTCACAGTTCATGCCATTCATGATTCTGTCTTTGAAATTCTCTATCAAGTTGTAGGAAGAGGCACAAAAGCCATGACAAGGCTTAAGCCCGGAGATGAGGTTGAGTTTTTCGGTCCATTGGGGAAGCCCTTTCCTCGGATTGACGGTCCCTATTTAGCCTGCGCTGGAGGGGTGGGCGTTGCTGGCTTTGGTTATCTTTGTCAGGGGCTAAAGCCTGAGTTTTCTATACCCGCAAAGCTACTCTATGGAGCAAGAACTTTCACTCAGCTTGTCAAGCTCGATTTTTTTGCAACCCTTCTTCCCGTTGAAGTAGCAACGGATGATGGAAGCTTAGGGCTAAAAGGAACGGTTGCAGACCTTCTTTTAGCCGAGCTAAATAAGAAGTCTTATCAGGCAATCCTTGCCTGCGGACCAAAGCCGATGCTTAAGGCTATTGCAGAGCTTGGTAGAACCTACGGTGTGAAGACTTTCTTAGTGCTTGATACCCTACTTGCCTGCGGGACAGGATACTGTCTTGGCTGTGCTGTCCCAAGTCGACAGGGAGGATACTTTAAGCTTTGCGTTGACGGACCAACCTTTGATGCGGAGGGAATAGACCTTGAATTTTTACGCAAAGATAGGAGACCTTGAGCTAAGGAGTCCTCTTCTTCTTGCCTCAGGGACTTGGGGGCTTGGTGAAAAGGAAATCTTTGGGCTTGAATACATATCGGCTCTTATCACGAAAGGTATATCAAAGGAGCCTATGCCGGGTAACCCTCCTCCAAGGCTCGCCGAAGCACCCTGCGGTCTTATAAACTCAATCGGTCTTGAGAACCCAGGGGTCGAAACTTTCCTTAAGGAGTATCTTCCGAGGATTAAAAATCTTGGTCCCAAGGTTATCGTTAATCTTCACGGTGAGTCCATAGAGGATTTTTGCTACCTGGCAGAACGCTTTGAAAACGCAGATGTTTCGGGGATTGAGCTAAACATCTCCTGTCCCAATGTGCGAAAAGGGGGGATACACTTTTCGGAGTCTCCCAAGGATGTTTCTGAGCTTGTAAGGGAAGTCCGAAAAAGGTTTAGCAAGCTTTTGATAGTGAAGCTTAGTCCAAGGTGTAATGTTTTTGACATAGCTTTTGCCTGTGAAGAGGCAGGGGCTAACGCCTTAACCGTTGCCAACACTTACCCAGCTTTAGCGGTCGTAAGCTTAAAACCCTTTGAAGTTTTGCTTGGTGGGCTCTCTGGACCAGCGATCAAGCCGTTAACCCTGCGCTTAGTGTATGAGCTTTCTAAAAAGATTAAGCTTCCCATAATCGCAAGCGGTGGTGTAATGACCGGAAGAGATGTGATAGAATACTTAGCCTGCGGAGC
>Ga0080008_135245_pt1 | contig 16048 bp, 10 predicted proteins | sample ConCONMetagenome_FD_69211 | JGI IMG/M metagenome (GOLD analysis project Ga0080008, IMG submission 69211) | Hot spring microbial streamer communities from Conch Spring, Yellowstone National Park, USA - CON_C (SPADES assembly) (version 2) | ecosystem: Environmental > Aquatic > Thermal springs > Hot...
ACAAGAATGTCCTAGTCATCGCGCTATACGGGTGGGGAGGTAAGGCCGGGGCCGAGCTGGAAGAGCTTCTCACCAAGAACGGGTTTAGAAAACTAGAGGTCATAGAGTTCAGGGCCGGGCAGCGCGAGAACGTGCAGAAAGAATTAGAGGACAGATTGCCGAGACTCCTGAGTAGGAGGTAATACACTAGAAGAAACTTTTTGATAAGAACTACATTAAAGAAACGATTTCAGCGGTTCAGCAGAGCTTTATCATTGTTTTAGCAGAAAATTTAAGGATGGAGCCATGGGAGAATTTAAAACCCTACATGAAGCGAGAATTCTCGGTAGACTACGTAGTCAAAGAGTTCAATAATGCCATCTGAAAAGCCATATATTCATTCAAGACGTTAACTACGAGAGCGTGCAAAAGTCCTTCAATTATTCATTTATACGTCGAAAATAACCTTATACTAGAACCCGAGGAGAAGTATATCGATAAAGCACTCGATGTAGCATTAAAAGCAGGCATAACAATCTACGACTCACAATACATAACCCTTGTATTAGATAGGATAACACCACTCCTAACCCTTGACAAGAAAAAAGACACTGCACTAAGATTAGGCGTCAGAGCGATACCCTAGAGCAAAACACTCCCTCGCCACGATTGGATCAAACGAGATCAGCAATCCCCGACCCCTTCAATAATACGAACAAGGATATATGCGGTAAAAATCACTACCATGAAGAACCAACAAACACACTTCTATAATGATATACACAAAAACCTTCCAGACACTGGCGCTATAACTTACAACTTCATACAATATCGCTTCCAACCCCCATGGAATAATAAGTTACCCCACTACCCTCTAGAGGACTCTGAATACCTTTTCATCCTGTAGCAACCGTAACAATATGCCTTTCTCCCCCTGTGGAGCCAGTTCATGAGCCCTCTTTAGCTTCCTGTCCACAATGTGCAATGGCCATGGCAGAGATTGAGACCATGCAGACGAGATGCTATTGAGTGCTGATAATGAAGCCGTATAGTCTACTATTGTGCTCTCTAATCCCGGAGTTTTAGCATACTCAGACCTATACAGGATACTAAGTAAAACTGGTTTGAGTGTGCGTGTAGAGTCGATACTGCCTGGTCTGAACGTAGTAATCATAAGGTATCTTGAAATGTTGAATTCCGCGTCTCCACGTTTAAACTCCTGGTTTTTATTGAGCCTAGTATATATCCCGGGCTCTGGATTTACAATTTTCAGCTCCCACCCACCGTATTTGAACTTAAATATCCTCGAGTAACTGTGAGACTTAGTCGCACCAATAACAATACTACTTTCTAGTATCCTCTCGGCTACATTGGGTTCTAGATGATTCAATATGATTGACTCGGGTTTCGTTCTGTTAATATATATTAAGGCATTCTCAGAACTAAGTTGCCCTGCAAACGATTTAAGAACCTCAGCTATAATACCCTCTTCGCCCTTGTCCCCTGCATAGACCCGTGGTATTATCTTGTATTGTTCAGTAGACAAATTAATCATAGTTACAGCACAGGCCACTCTTAAAACTCCTTTCTCCATTCCAATGGTTGTCGCGTCAATACCCATGATAGTATTCACAATACGCTTACCACTATTCTTACTCCATAGCTCTAGGTGTGCTAATTTATGAGATAAGCTCCCAATCACAAGCACTACAAAACTCTTTAGAACGGTATTTAGTTTGTACCTAAGTTTACCCTTTCCAATCACGCGAGATATATACCTAGTAAAAATGCCCCGTGATGCCCCGTATAATTCTATCTTACGGCGCATCCCCCGATCAGACCTTTCATCAATTTCGCTAGGGCCTACCACGAAAAAGCCCTTATATGGCTTATCGCTTGCATTTAAATCATCGATTGCATTCTTGACCGTATTTTCAAGGTCTACTTCACGAGTTAAGGACTCTAATCTCCTATGTTCTATTTCGACCCCGTATTTATCTAAGTCTTCAATAAGTTTCTCAATATCATTGTCAAACTTACCTATGACTAAGACGAGCAGTTTCACCTTTCCAGCATATTGTCGTATCTTATCTGTGGGGCTCCACCTGATTACACTGTAATAGGGTTCATTGCCGCTCGCAGTCTCGAATTCGGGTTTAATATAACGAAGTTCAGCCAGCCCAGTACTGGGTTCTTCGCGCGGTCTTCTAGTTATGTTTACATGTAGACCTTCTACCTCTATTTGGTTGATTTGTTTATCGATAAAATCTTTTATTTCCCAATATCTATTTACTGGAGGTATGTGGAGTTTTTCGATAATAGATTCGATACTATCGGGTAGAATTTTCTTTAAGTTGTCTAGTGATGCAACGGGGGTTAGAATCGACTTTGGTAGAAAGACTACCTCAGTGTTTCTCTCACGATATCTTAATAGAAGCCCGTGTGCATGTAATTCTCTCTCAAGTTTTTTGCTTCTAGGTATCAATGCGTATTCGAAGATGTCTTCAACATCTAGATGGGCAACGTCCAGCTTCCTAATTATTCGGTTAGTGTTAGCTAGGTAGTTTAAAACTTCTTTTGTATGCTTTAATATTTTATCTCTATGCCCCTCTTCCACAAGCTTCTTCAGCCTTAAATCGTCTACAATGTAGAATGAAACAGGCGTTCCCGCGATCTTTAGCCAATTGATATCGAATGAGCTCTTCCCGATCACTCCTTTCTCCTCTAACTCAGGAATGCTCATAGTAAACTCTAGTTTCCTCGATGCGTCAATAAACAGATGATGATAATTGTCTATCTTGTCTAGAACCGTAACCATCGCTTTATATACATGTAAAAGTCGAGTTTTGTCCGTGTAGACAATGTTGTCTTGGCTAGGCTTATATAGTTTAGAGGATGCTCCACTCATATAGCCCTTCTCGTAGAGTTTTCCACGTAGAGCGACATAGGCTCCCTGAGATATTATGTCGTCGGCGTCTGGGATTTCACTCGTTTGTTTCAATTCTAACTCTACTCCCAGCTTATTTAACTCGTCGGATAGGGGACTGATATCGCCGAGTATGTGGATTATGTACTTAGTTGAATCGGGATCCCTCCGCGGCTTCGCATATAGTAATTTATGACTCAAGATTAGTGAAATCAACCTGTTAAGGTTGATCTCGCTGACTTTAGCAACAACTATCTCCCGGCCCTCATAATTAGCAGTAAAGGGATATGCTGTCAAAACATATCGGTTATTAGTCATAAAATACCCTCCTCTCTCAGATTCAAAACCTCGAAGTTATAAATGAAGTTTCTACATCTATCAATGTATAACGTAGGTGTAATGCCTCCAGACTCAATAAATGAGCATAGACCCATTGGTGTTATGGTGAAAATGCCCTCGATCTCCTGGTCTTGCCGTCTCTTGTTTTGCTCCACCGGTAGACCTGGCTTAATTGACCTATCTTCAACATTGATCTTGCCGAGTGGTGGTGAGAACCACATAATATTATCATACAGGGGCTCAACCCACTCTACCCTAACCAAACGGTCAAAGCATTCATCAGCGATCTCCATCATCACATCAACTAAGGACTCCATTCTCCCGCTTATGCTCTCTATACTCGCCCAGACGTTAACAATGTTGGATATCCTAGGTACGCTGGTATCGAATCTAACTCTCATGCCTCGTATCCATTCGCTATGCAACTCGGCCAAAAACTTCCTGCACATTTCCTCTAATTGCTCGAGTTGGCCCTCCTCCTGCTGTTTCTTAAGCCTAAATATGCCGATTATCCTGGCGTGCAAGGATCCTTGAGCCCATATCATCCCGGCTGTATCATAAAATAAAGAGTGGGTACCAAGCTTAATGTGGACTGATTCCTGCGCAGGAATCTTGTATAGTGCTGCGTAAACGGCTATAACAGCGTTCTTTTTACGTCCTCTAGGAACTTGAATAGGGGAATACTTTAAGGTAGCCCTGTATGGTTTGCCAACCTCGAGTTTCTCTAATCCAAAATAGATATCGGGTACAAAGTTCTTTGCTCCACCCAAAATCCAATCAACCGGGGCCTCAATATCGATCCTCAAATCTAGACACCTAGCAACGCTACGCCCCACTTAGCTTGCCACTAGGGGTAGTATTAAACGCGGATTCCCCGGTAGATTTAGGCCTGGGCTCAGGGATCTTGGTCTTACTAGTCTGCATAATAGTCATCAGCTTGTTCGCTATTAGTCCACGTATTTCCGAGGCCTTCTCCGGGGATATATACGTGTACAATATTCTATTGAATTCCGCACTATGATATCTATTATTGAGTTTTAAGTGTATTAGCTCGTGTACAATGAGGTATTTTACTACTTCTTCGCCAAGCTCTAGTAAATTCTCATTGATAAATATTGTTTTTGTTTTCAGGTTTATGAATGCTGACCTTGTCTTGTACTTTTTTATCTTTACTCGTACTTCATCACTTATTCCCAGTTCCTCCTTGTATTTCTTTAAGATTTCTTCAACGAGGCCTGCGTAGTTCATCGATGATCACTCTCTCCACATAGTCCAGAATTTCATCGGCCAATCGATCCTTCTCCCTCGCATCTATTGATATTTCCAAACTTAACAAGTCTCTTAATAGTGCATCTTTTAGTTTAACTCTGTCTCCACCGCGTATTTCACGAATTTGTCTACCAGCAGACTCATATCTAGATACTATCCTGGGAAGTGCTTCTTCGAATTCGCTGAGTTTAGATACTTTGATACTAAACCTCTTAGCTATTGATTCTCTTACATCATAACTTATTCTCTCGTATAGTTTCATACCCCTCCTTATCTTCAAGTAGCCATTTAGCTCGCCAAGTATGGTCTTCAACTCGTTTACTACATTAATGTCTAGTCTCCTAGCCCATTCCTCCTCCAGCTTCTTCAATCTCTCATAAATATACTTATAGATGGGATTTACAGGCTCGGAGTCAAGAAATCCTCTTATAGTTGATAATATATCAGCAGTGATGTAAATCGAGATAGGGCTATGTAGATCCACGGAGTATAGTTCCTTAGTTAGCTCTTCCATAGATAGAGGTTCTATTGTGAACTCCTCTACTAATTCAATACCCGGTATCACCGTCTTCTCGTGAACCATTTTTATTAATCTATCCCAGAATTCTTGGGGTACACCTTTACCTCTACGCTTTAGCGTAAATAAGTTATATAGTTTGCCGAGGACGACGACGTGGTTCTTCAACTCGAGTTTACCGGGGTGGGAGCCTAGAGCTCTATATAAGTTTACAGTATGCCTTATCTTAGCAATTGAGTCTAGCACCCTATGGATTCCTAATGAGTAGCCCATAACAAGCATACTAGCAACTTTTTCAAGCTCAGGTACTACCTCCTTCTCTCTGCCTTTCTCAAGTTGCTCTATCACCCTATCTATATCTAATGTAAACTCGTGCCCACCAACCCTCACGCCGTTTTTGAGCACTGCTTTAACCTCATTCACTAACTCACGCAGTTCTTCTAGTCCTTTGTCGACTGAGTGTATGCTCTCTACATATATCTTCTCATAGGTTTCCCTATCTAGTAATTCATACTTTTTGATCGTCTCCTTCACTTGCTCTAAGAGACCGACGAAGTCTATTATTAACCCAAACTCTTTAACTACCTCCCCCTTTTTAAACGGTCTATTAACTCTCGCAATAGCCTGTAGTAGCCTATGCTCATAGAGTGGTTTATCCAAGTACATTACTTTGAGGCGTGGACAGTCAAAGCCCGTTATCAACATATCTGTAACTATAAGTATCCTCGGGTCTTCTTCCTCCTTAAACCTGTCTTGAATTAGCCTATTTACTTCCTGCCAATCCCTTAACCCATGGCTTCCACGCCACCTACTCAGTAACTCGTCGAGGTACCCCCTAATCTCCTCTTTATCGTCATTAGTGTAGATCATTACTACCTCGCTCCACTTTCTCGCCCCATCACCATATCTCTTAGCCAGGGCTTCATCAAGAGCTCTCTTCATTCTAACACAGGCTAGTCTACTGGCAACTACTACCATTGCTTTAAACGTGAAATTTTCCGTATCCTGCACTATTCTATCCGCAATATACTCGGCAATATGCTTTATTCTCTCTTTGTTTTCTAGGAAAACCTTGATCTTGTTTATCTTCTGCCTCATCTCTCTTTTAGTCACTATTATTGGTTCTTCCTCTTCTTCGGCTAAGTCGTCTATACTGCCGATTTCACTAGCGTCCTTTGCCCAGGTTTCAAGGAGATCTCTTATTTCTTCTGGTGTAACGTTTATCTTTATTCCTTCGATTTCCTGGACAACTTGGTATTTCAATGGAACTGTGTAGCCGTCTCTTATAGAGTCTGAGATGAAATATTTGTGTAAGTATAACTCACCGCGCTCTGGGTGTGCAAAGTGCATAAAGGTGTTTCTCTCATAGCTCATAACTGGTGTTCCTGTAAATGCAAGTCTAAAGGCGTTGGGGAGTATTCTATTTATGGTTGCTCCCAGTTCCCCATACTGGCTTCTATGGGCTTCATCTAGGAGTAGTAAGATCTCCTTCTTTCCCATGGGATCTAGGTCTGTGAAATCCTTGGGCTGAAACTTTTGAATTAAGACAACGTATACTCCTCTCACAATAGTGCCCCTAGTCTCAGCCTCCTTGATTTCTCTTAGTATATTCTTCAATTCCTCGATAGACTCGACTACCTTGATTTCTTCTTGGAAGTAGGGGGCATATAGGTCTTTAATGAAGTCCTCGTATAACTGCTTCTGCAGTTCTCTCCTATCGACTATGAAGAATACTATGGGGTCTCGCTCAATAAACCTCTGGTAGAACTGGTATGCGATGTAGAACATTATGTAGGTTTTACCACTGCCCTGCCAATGCCAGATTAATCCACTGTTTAAGCCGTGTTCCCCTCTGAGGTATCCCCTGATTTTCTTGACTGCCTCTATTGTAGCCCAATATTGGTTGTGCCGTGGGACAATCTTTCTCTTCTTGTCGATACCCTTATAGAAGATAAACCATTTGATGAGGTCGAGTACTCTCTCTCTTCTCAGTAGGTCTATTATATTGTGTTCGTCGCTCTCGCTTTTCCACCTATTATGACTCCTCTCTTTACCCCTCCAGTCTCCGAGCATTGGCATGTAGACTGAGTCCTCTTCGCCAACGTAGATTATTCCCAGCTGGATGTACTTGAATAGCCATGGGGCCTCCGCCTCATATCGGAGGAGTTGTGAAACGCCTTCTTCAATAGCTCTTTCACCAAGCCTCGATGGATCCTTAGCTTCAATGGCAATTATTGGTATACCATTAACGTAGAGGATGATGTCTGGTCTTATATCCATGTGCTCTCCGTAAAACTGTACTTCTCTGCACACTGTGAAATCATTGTTATCTACATTGTCGTAGTCCAGTAGCCAAACCCTAACCTTCTTCTTTTCCTCCTCTATGTCTATACCTCTCCTAAGATACTCTAGGAATACGTGTGGCTCGGCATTCTCTAATAAACCCTTAACTCTATCGAATACCCTGTCTATTCTATTACTCAACCCCGAAGCATTTAAAGCCTTCTCATTAAGCCTCTTAAAACTCGCCTCAAACAAGTCGTTAATAAATACTGATCCACGAACGTACCCGGGGCATAAACTACTCTCACGCCAACCAAGCTCTTCAAGTCTATCCAGCAAAACCCCTACAATACCTATCTCGCTCAAACAATCACCCTTACCCCTTACTGGTTTTGAGAGATATCGTTCTGTCTTCAAGCATTTTCGCCAAGTACCTTACCAACTCTATAGTCATTAAGATGACCGCCTCTATTGTAGTTCTTGGAGCGGGTCCTGATTGAGATCCTCCATAGTGAGTAAAATCTGCTAAATGCTTCACAAGGCTCTCAAGTTTCCTCCGGAAATCTTTTGCTTCTTCTATGACCTCTATTTTAGGGAGGAATTCGTCTCTAATTGTAGAAAGCGAGTTCCTTACGGAAGCCCTCGCGCCCTCAACATCGTCTTCCTCCAATCTAGCATGAGCATCCCACAAGTAACTAACAGCTTTATTAAGAACTGGTTGCTCCAAACTCAGTGAGAGTAAAGTTGCTTCTATTCTTGAGAAATACTCGAGCACCCTATCAGCATCATAACCTATTGGCTTAAGTTCAAATGGTGAGAAGGGTTTACCATCGTAAGCTGTAACAACCATTGTAATGCGATAAAGGTTCCCAATGTTAATCTGAGTTGCCATGTCCTCAGGTATTCTAATACAAGGAAGCCACTTGTTCAATGACGTTGAAAGATATTCAGCAGTTTCTAAGACAAGTTCTCTGAATGGTTTAAATCTCCTCACGAGTTTACCTGTTTCATTCCTAAGCTCAACAACGTAGCATCTCAGCTCCTTGCCTCTCTCTATGTGAGGGAAAACCCTAGTAAGCTCCTCTAAGTCGATATAGTAGAATCCCAAAGGGTTGAAGTATACGATAGAGCTAATTATGACAGGCATTTAACCCTCCCTCACGACCCTAACCCTACCAGTCAACAACAAATCCATCAAACCCCGCTTCAAACGTTCAAGCCTAACCCTCTCTTCACGATACAACTCAATAGCCCTATCAACAGTAGAGAGAATCCCAGCTATCTTCCGTTGCTCTTCCAATGGAGGATAGGGGATCATGAATTTCCTAAATGTGTTCATCGAGATCTCTTTATACGTGCTTCCTCCAGCTAATTCTTCAAGTTTCTTCCTGATGCTTGTCAAATGATAGTAATAATAAGACACATCAAGATCCTTAATTTTGGGTATAAGTGCTATAATTCCCTGGTTGATAGCGACTTCAACATTATTTACAGCAAGATACCCTATAGTAGCCCTTGAAGTGAAAAGCAGTGAACCCCTTGGGATCAATCGCAAACTTTTTGAACGGCGTCCTTCTTCCGTTAGATATTTCTCTGTCGTAGATAGATATATTTTATTCATTTCATTTAGAGCCGTTATATCCGTAGGCGTAACAAATGGTATATCCCCTCCCCAGTATTTATCTTCCTTGGATGACGGAGTAGTTCCTTTGTATAAATCGAAGATTTCCTCAATATTATAAATTTTCCATTCTCTTGGTATTTTCCCTATTTCTGTGTCTCGGAACTCAGTTTCTTTGTTGAATACTAGTTTGCCGTTTTCCTCTCTAACCCTGATCCTACCAGTCAACAACTCCCTCATCAAAGCCTTCTTCAAGCCCTCAAGCCTCACAACACCAGCATCAACAACCTCAATAGCCCTATCAACAGTAGAGAGAATCTCAGCAATCCTTACTTGTTCATGAAGTGGTGGAACAGGTATTGGGAATTCCTCGAAGACTTTTTTGTTAACATGTGGGATTACTGTTCCTACAGTTGTTGATCTAAATTTTTCGAAGTTTACCATTAGATAATAATAGAGGAATTTTTTGTTAACCTCTATGCTTGGCATGATTCTAATCATTGTAGATGCTAAGATGCCATCGAAGCCAGTAAACACGTCTCCAGAGGAGCCATCCCAGATCATTATAACATCATCACGAGATACTCTAATGATGTTGCTTTCTAATTTTGGATTACACCACTTCGGCTTATCTAAACCTCTCATATAATCGGCAGTTAGATATGGAACAAATTCTTCAGAGAGCCTTTCATCAAACAAAACACTAGGCTTCTTCCCTTTGACATACTTGACTATATGTCCTAACCTCTTAATTTTCCACTCTCTTGGTATTTTCCCTATTTCTGTGTCCTGGAACTCGGTTTCTAATTTGAGTTTCACTGTGAACCTCCTCCTAGCGTTTTCGCAAGTTCTGTCATGATCTCGTTGATTTTCCCGAGGAGTTGTTCCTTTTCTTCTTCTACTCTGAGTAGTTTCTGGTATTCTCTCATAATGTCTATTTCTTCTTGGCTGGTTAAGGGTGTTACGTATAGTGTGACGTTTAGATTGTACTCGTTCTTCCTGACCTCCTCTAGTGGCACTAGCCTGGAGAAGCCAGGCGTCTCCACAAACTCCCTATATGTCTTTACTATTTTCTCGATGTTGTCGTCTCCAAGAATATTCAATCTGCGTATTTCTGGGTGTGGTTTGTACTCGTTGCTCGCATTTATGAATACTATTTTGCCCCTCCGGTCCGGCGGCTTCTCCTTATTAAAGACTATAACCACTCCCGGAGCTGTAACGTTGTAGAATAGTTTCTCGGGTAGTAGTATCACTGCCTCCACGAGATCCTCCTCGACTATTTTGCTCCTAATCTCTCTTTCCCTTCCACCCCTGAATAGCGCCCCCTGGTCTATTACCACTACGGCTTTCTTAGTGGCGACGTGTAGTAGTAGCTGGATCCAAGCCCAGTCAGCCGTGTTGTTTGGAGGGTATCCGTACTTGTATGTCTTCTTTAACTCCGGCTTGCTTAACTTCTCCTCGCCATAGCCATCTTGATTCCACGGTGGATTCGCTATTGCATACACAGTCTCCTCTTTTACGTCCTCTAGGAACTCCGGGTTTATCAGGCTATCCCCGAAGCGTATGCGGGCATCAGTCTTTATACCGTGTAGCAGCAGGTTCATTTTTGCAATGGCAACCATATCTCCATTCCTGTCCTGCCCTACCAGTATAATCGAGGGCTCCTCATTATTCAGCTTCTCTTTTATATACTTATATGATTCTATTAGCATTGTAGCCGATCCGCACGCCGGATCCACTACTATGGAGAAGTCTTCTGGATCCATTAGTTTAACCATTAATCTCACTACTTCTCGTGGTGTATACGTTTCTCCCTCTTTGGCTTTCTGGGGTGCAAAGTACGATAATATCCACTGGTACGCATCGCCTATTACATCGTAGTCTACTTGGCTGAAGTCGAATTTATTAAATAACTCCACGAGCTCTAAGAGTATGGGTCTTAGGTCATCTTTACTAGCCAGTACAGACAACCCAACTTTATCTACTACTCTCTTCAATTCGGATAACTCTGTTCCCACCCCACTTCTGGCGTTCATCTCGGCGATTTTAATGAGAGCTCTCTCTATCTCCTTAATTGACTCCTCTCTACGAGATATCTCGCTCCAAGTGTATAGTTTCTCTTCTCTCTCATCGTATAGTTTTATGTAGTTAGTATTTGCTAGTGTATATGCTTCATCTCGACTATACCCCTTCGCTATTTCCGCGTTCGCGAAGGCTTCCCATTTATCGCTTACTACTTTGTAGAATAGTAGAAGGAGTATGCTCTCGTATGATACAGCGGTCCTTATAATATCTGCTGCACTCTTGAGCAATCTAAGTACTTCGTCTTTACTCGGGGTTTTCACCGTGTTCGCATGAATCACTATTCTATACAATGCTCTACCATCTGGTAGTCTACCGGCATCTCTCAGTAGACCCGCTTTCTGTAGTGGGGAAAGAACCTTGAAGACGTTGTCAATGCTTCTACCAGCCTTTGAGAATACTCGTTGAGCATCCTCAGCAGTGAATTGCTTATCCTTCATCTCCCTGTACAATATGAAGAAGTACTCTCTAACCCAAGATGGCTCAACACGTGAAACCTTAGTCCATAGATCTAAGCTCAAATATGTACACCACTATCATAATACTGAAACTACCCTTAAAAAAATTAGGGTAGTAAGGCATCATTGTACAAAATTTTTACCAAATTAATAGGGTATAGAGTTCTCTTAAGCCCTAATAGAGGCCTTAGAGGCCTCAGCCTTAAGGGTCTACTGAAACTACTCGGCAAGGCCAACGGCGAGTTTGAGAAGCAACTTTTGGAGAGTCTTCTCAGAGATGAAATCACGCATGAAACAAGTCTACAGGAAGAGATTCGTTTACATGTGGAAAACCCTCAAGGCCTGAAATACATAGTTTACGGTACCTTAGACGCACTAGTTAGCAAACTTCCTTGGAAAGAACTGGTAGAGCACCAACTAGCAGGGAAAGATAAACGTGCGGCTATATTGAATAGCTTGAACGATATACGGAGGGCAACATTAAAGTATTATCTTAATGTAGACAGAGTGTGACAATAGCTTGGAAACACCGAGGCTGACCAAAATAGAGGAGTTCAGGATTAAAATTAACTAGTAATATGAGGCCTATAGGAATAAGATGTTGCTCCGGGGGAGTATTAAGAGTGCACGAAAGTCGCTCATAGCTCTTTTCTCCTCAAGCAGACGATGATTAAGCAGGATGCCGGAATCTACATGTGGTTCATCCATGATATCCGAGCATGGGCACTTCCAGAGATTAGAGAGCTTATTAAGCCGCCTGGTCTTCATCGCCAGCGGTTCAATTATCTCATCGGGCAAGCAGGGATGATCGTCGGGAGCTCTGATAAATTAATAATCTGCGATGAAGAAGTCCCAAGGCAAGCGCCCGGTGTCGGTGACTAAACCGTATGAGAAGTCCCCCTTGCAGCCTGTAAACAAAGGGAGCCTCTCAGATAGAAAATGGTTGGAGCCATAAAGAGCTTTTGAAATGAAACCTGCGGAGAAACCGTCACGATGGAGAGGGGGGAACATTATTCCTATGCCTCATCTCTGCTTGACGAGTAAACAGTATCATAACATTCGGGGTTGAGCGAATGCATCAGTAATAGTGAATGTGATAACCCGTTTCTTTAATGCTTTGCAAATTTATATATTTGTATCAAGAATAATTAATAGATGTTATTGGTGTGTCTCTATGTTAAGTAGAGATGAGTTCGAAGTATGGGTCAGGTCTTGTCACGGCTTGTTCACAGTCTTCGAGAGTAGGTCTGATTTCTATCCTATATCTTACCAGCTAGTCGAAGAGTATTGGAGAAATAATGGTAAGTACCATATAAATAGCGAGGTACTAGAATCTCTACGTTCAAAACTCCGACATCTCAACTATAAATACTTTGGAATAGAAGGGGACTTGGAAAGAACCATTTCCAACGCCTTTAACCAGTTTATATCTGGACATTTCACCATTGGAGAACACGATAACATCGGTGTTGCTATAGCTCCATATCTCTTCACTTGGAATATACAGCGGTTTAAGAAATACTTCGAGGAAAAGCCCCAGTTCAAGCTGAGCGACTACTTCATAGCCCTTGGGGACGAGATAAGCATGTTGAAAGATAAAATCACATATTTTAGAAAGAAAAGACTTATTGATAGTGACCTAGACTCCGACGAACCTAGAATTAAGGAGCTACTTGAAGCCGTAATGAGGGTTTTAAGAGAACTGAGTATGAAATATGTAGGGAAAAAGCATGATGAGCCATTAGCAACTATAAAAATTCTCCATATCCTTACACCAAATTATTTCCCTCTATGGGATAATAATATGGCTAGGTCTGTAGGGTTAAAACGCGTAACACTAGATGGAGCCATCACGTGGATGAAGAGACTGAGGCTGTGGCTACAAAACTATGTAGATGTACTTGAAAAGCTTGAGAAAGAGTTTGAATCACCCATGCTTAAACTAGTCGACGAATCCTTCTACATAATGTGTACAGTTAAGCTACGCTATAGGGTAGGATCACTAGGAATACCACACACATAAAAATACATATATTTTTGAATACGAGGTTACGCAAAAGGTTCCAATGGAAGTATTCGATAATGAAAACCACACTTCCATCTACTTATATCTAAGTATGATCCTTTTGAAATTCTCAGAATAAAACACCAATGCATCAAGATATAGAGAGCACGAGAAGACGCGTGGTACAATATGCACGGCAACATATAATTTCCGTGTAAAACATGTCGAAGACCAGCGACCCCAGAAGACTTGGAGGGAATAAGAAGTGAAAGGCGATAGAGAAAGAACAAGATAAGTGAAACTATTAAAAAGTTGAAGAATAAGCAGTAGGCGGAAAGACATGGAATACTCCTTAGAGATATAAACATGAACGATTACGTGGTAAGCAGACGACTTAGCTTGAAATTATAGCAAAATTTCTCTCGCGGTTTGCCAATTTACAAACCTATGAAAGCTTATAGACTACGCAAAATTATTTCCCCGCACTCCCGATGTTAGTTATGAGATAGTTCTAGAGAGCCCAGGAGGGCTCGCCCGCCTGCTCGGCCGATACTATGTTAGTATTTTAAATGCCGAGTTGAAGAAGGGTGTTTACAGGGAATACCAAGAGAACATAGAGGAGTCTGTCTTCATTCGCGGCAAGTTACTGGCTAGTAGTCTGCTGAGGAACTACCCTGTTTTCCTGACTAGGCCCGTGGTAAGGTGTCACAGGCTGAGCATAGATAACCCGTTGAACCGGGTATTATACAGGGCCCTCGAGGAGCTAATACACGTTGATAACCCCCGTTACGGGTCTATGCTTTACGAATCACTAGAGCTTTTAAGCGACGCCGAGGAACTAGACTACATGCTCGACAGGGACATTGCCTCCGTCAAGTTCAACAGGTTGAATGAGAGGTTCAAATACCCCTGCACGCTCGCACTGCTCATCCTAGGGTACAGTGGCGTAATTGCGAAAGAAGAGCCTCTTCTGCTAGTTGAGGATATGCATGAATTATTTCAGAAATACATAGAGGCCGTGCTGGGGAGAAACTTGAATGTTCGTGTCGAGAGGGAGTTTAATATAAGTCCGGAGAGCAGTAGTCTAAAGAACAGTTTATTTCCCGAGAAGATAAAACCGGATATCGTAGTGGAAGCTAACGGTAAAATAATCCCCATAGACGTGAAGTATAAGCTACTTGAGGAGGAAGGGGGAAGAGTTAATCCGTGCGACTTTTATCAAGTAATGTTCTACGCACAGCTACTCAAATCCCCGATCACATTTCTCGTGTATCCTAAGTGGGGTAAAGATGAAGCAACCATTATCAAAGAGTGCAGAGAGACTAAGATAGGTGTTACGATATGTGCGGCAGTGTACAATTTCTACGAAGCACTCTCAAAGCCCGAGGATTCGTCAAACCGCGAGGATCCGTTAAGGTCTTTTAGAAGATATAACGAGAGATTCGCTCGTGAAATAGAGGAAGAAATAACAAATAGTGTTACGAAGAAATAGGGCGAAAAATTGATCCAGGAGACTTTTGTCAAGTAATGTTTAAGGAAATATGAAAACATATTGGAAGCGGCTGTTCACAAAGCAGACAAGACCAGTCACTGGAAAGCTCTTGCTTAGAGGTATAGCCGCTCCCCACTATTCGCGTTTTCCCCGGGGAGTTGCGAATGAGACTCCTCAGGATTCGATATTAGAAAACCTGCCGCTAGACCTTCCCTATGCATGAATAGTAAAAAAGCGTTGGGAAGAGGCCTACCTGGCTTGAGCATTAGACGGGTTTTTGCGGGTTGACCAGGCTTGAGAGTAGTGCTGCCAGATCCTTGTTTCTTTGGTGTAGTTTCGAGTATAAGAGTTCATACACGAGCCTCTTAATGTCCTGCCTCACGGATGCGATAGTGTCAACGTAGTCTAGTGGTGTGGGGAACCCTGTGCTCCCGGTTATCTTAGAGAGAGCGGAGACCACCTTCTCCACGCTCCAGTCACTGGTCTCAGCTATCTCTGTCTTAACTGCGAGCTTCACCGTGCTCGACGCGGGCTTGTAGAAGACTACTTTAACCCTGTTAGCGTGATGCCTGTAGGAGTTTAGGATCTTCTCGATCCACCTGGCCCTCGCGCTAGCCCTGGGATTGGGGACCCCGTTCCCGGGCTTCGCTCTGAGCTGTTGAATTATTCTCTCCCTGATATCCGCGTAAGTGCCGAGTGTTAAGTACTCTCCGCGGCCGAGTATAATGGAGGCTATCGCCCTATCGTTAAAGCCGAGGTCGAAGAAGCCGTGGGAGAACTTGATGTCCCCCGAGTAGCTCCTCTTCAACACCCCCACCACCGGCGTCCCGGTCTCACGTGCAGTGTCGAGGGCTTTCACAGTGTAGTCTGTAGCCTTCTTCATAGCCTTCAAAGCATCGCCGGAGGCCTCAGCCTCCACTTCCTCCCCATACCTCGTCAACACCTCTCCATCGACGATAGCGATGTCGAACCCCAGCTCCCCCCTCTCCTTGGCCTCTAAAGCCCTCAGCAACGCCTCCCTCTCATAGACCTTTGCCTCAACTCCCGCTAAATCCCTATCCGGATGGTGCTCCACGT
>Ga0080008_140081_pt1 | contig 16009 bp, 15 predicted proteins | sample ConCONMetagenome_FD_69211 | JGI IMG/M metagenome (GOLD analysis project Ga0080008, IMG submission 69211) | Hot spring microbial streamer communities from Conch Spring, Yellowstone National Park, USA - CON_C (SPADES assembly) (version 2) | ecosystem: Environmental > Aquatic > Thermal springs > Hot...
AAATGGATTGGAAGGATTATTTTCATTGGGACTATCCTCCTCACCACTTTTTAAGGTTTTCAAAGTCTTCACTTGAAAAAGCTTTGAATTTTTCTGGCTTTAAAGAAGTTGAAGTTTATAAATTAGACTTCACTTTTATAAAACTTTTTCCCTATCTTGAGAAAAAGCTTTTTGGAAACTTGAACGAGCTTAAAATAAAGCTAAAGGGTATGGTGCTTGGAGATGAGAGAAAAGCAAGGGCTTATGTGGTGGAAGAGCTTGTGGAAGTAAGTCCAAGTAAAGGAAAAGCTTACATACTTATGATGCTTAAGTTAATCGAGAATGCTATGCTTTTGCCCTTTGCTTTGGGGTATGCGGGAAAGTTAAAAGGAAATGGATTTTATTTATATTTTCAGGCATGCCATGGGTCAGTATAAATATGAACCACTGATTTCAATAATTACCCTAACCTATAACCACGAGGACTATATAGCAGAATGTATAGAGTCTGTGTTGTGTCAAACTTATGAAAACTGGGAAATGATAATAGTTGATGATGCTTCTAAAGATAGAACGCCTTACATAGTAGAGCAATATGCTAAAAAGGATAACAGAATTAAATTTATAAGGAACGAAAAAAATAATGGTCCTTTATTTTTGGATGTAAATTACAACTTAGCCCTTAAAGAGGCTAAAGGTGAATGGATAGGGTACTTAGAAGGTGATGATGTTTTTTTCCAGAAATCGCTTGAAATAAGGGTGAATGCTTTAAGCGAACTCCCAGAAGAGAAAAGAAAGAATATCTCAATGGTTTATGGGCGCTATGGAAGGATATGGATGGATAATAAAAGGATAGACCTACCCATACCATACTATGATAATCCAAAGTACTCAGCTTTTGTTAGAAATACTCCAGTTGGTATGGCTCTAATTTGGCTACTTCAAGGGATTGATTTTATACCACCAGGCTCAGTTCTTCTGAATAAGGAGAATCTGCTTAACATCGGCGGTTTTAAACAAATACCAAGAGAAATAAAAGCTGTTGATTATTCCACATGGACTTTTTTAGCTTTGGAGGGAGAATGGTTGTACATACCTAAGGTCCTATACTTTTGGAGAAGACATGCTAATTCTATAACTACACAATATTATAAGGATATTGTATCATACACTGCTCAGTTTTCTCAGTATTTTTGGGAGAAGTTTCGTAAAGAAATTTTAGATAAACTGAATGATAATTATATAGAATTCGAAAGGTGTATTGGTATTCAGGCCAAGTTAGAATTAGCGAAACTTGCAATCTTAGAGAGGGATTTCAAAACTTCTGGCAAACTACTAAAAGAGATAGCAAAATGTCCATATATTGAAGATATATTTCCTGACATATTTAAGAAAAAATTAAAAGTTGTAAGGCTTGCGCATTATTTAAGAATGCCATTTATTTTAAAAATCGCTTTAGAGTTCAGACGAAAAATTTTGGATAAGAAGTATGCAGAATATAAACCTTTCTTTTTTATGGATTTAAAAGATATTGATTAATCATGTGCCGAATAGTAGGCTTTATCGACTTCAACTTCGATAGCTCTTACCCCCTTGAAGAAACCATAACATCTATGCGTGATACTCTAACTCACGGTGAACCTGACGATGCAATGCTTTCCTTGCTAAAAGAAAGCATACAAATAGAAACTTTTTATTTTTATTTTGAGAGTTTGTCTGGTGATTTTTATAGATAAAAACTTTCCCGTTGCTTTGGGACATAGAAGATTATCCATCCTTGACCTTCTTTATAGTCATTTATACGATCATGCACCTGAAAAGTTGACATCCACCCTGAAGGGCTCTTCCTACCGCATGGAACCATTCTCTGATGGTTTCTATGCTTACTTCATAACCTTTGTGAAGTAGGAACTTTCTTATTGCTCCTAAAGAAAGTCCCTTAAAGTAAAGAATTACAGCTTCTGCTTTTAGGCTTACGGGAAACCTTTGCCACTTAAAAACTTTGCTTAGTATTTCCTCTATTACTTGTCTTGCCTTCATATTTCTAAGCTTATCAGAACTGCTTTATGTCCTAACCATTAACCACCCCAGTCTATGAATGCCAAAAGTTGACATCTTCACAAATTTATTTTTCCGCTTATAATTATTATATGAAATACTGCCTTTTAAGGAGAAAAAGAGATGCATCCTAATCTTACTTCTCCAATCTGCATGAGAGGACAGGAGTATAAGAAAACCCATGAAAGCCTTAATTCTTGCCGGTGGCTCTAGAAAGGGGAATTATAAAATGGTATATTTAGTAATATCATATTTTACGATTACTGTATTAAGCACTACATATGCTACAATTAATCCAGCTTCTTCTTACGTTGTGACCATTCCAGGATTAATACTACTATCACTGTTTGTTATATCAGTGTATATAGCAAGATACAAAGTAAATATTAAATTCTTACTTTTTTCATTGTTTTTATCCATCATAATCTTAATTCAAACTTTTCTATCCACTTTTATATATGGACAGGAGGCTTTACTTCGCTCTTTACTATCACTAATATTATTGTTTGCTTGCCTTTTTATTTTTGCACCCGTCTTTTATAGAATAATTCATTTATGTAATGATAATTCACTTATCAAAATAATAAAATTTATTTTCATTACATTATTAGGTTTAGGATTCATAGCATTATTTCTACAATACGAGGGGATACTTGGAGGGAAAAATATGTTATTTATAAGAGAGCCTTCTCATTATGCTATTTTAATAACACCTTTACTTATTTTTGTAATTAAAAACGCAAAATTTAAATTTTTATATCTCTTACCTTCTATAATTCTAACCTTATTAATTAAGAACGCTACATTAATGGTAGGAATTATACTCGCTGTTTTGGTTGCATATAGAATCAATACAAGAATGTTCTTTTCTGCAATATTAGTTTTTATCTTGATTTACAGTTTTTCGTCCTTTAATCATTATTTTTCCTATTTCATAGATAGATTTACATTAAATTACAAAAGCGATACAGCCAACGTATCAGTATTAGTATACTTATCTGGCTTAGAACGAGCCTATTTGTCATTGCTAGATAGTGCATTTATAGGTTTGGGCTTTAACAGGCTAGGTTTTGTTGGACCTAAAGGTTATTATCAAGATATTTTGTCAAACATGGGTTTGGACTATTTGAATTTATATGATGGAGGAGCAAACTCTTTTAAATTGATATCGGAATTAGGCATTGTTGGTATTTTTATTCTATTAATTTATCTCTATTACTTTTTCAAATCAATTAATATCATAAAAAGAACTCCTTTAAGGCCATATCAAATCCTGCTTTATAGTTATTTTTTAGCATACTTTATTGAATTATTTGTTAGAGGAGTTGGATATTTTTCCTTTAATTTACCGTTTTTTTTAAGTTCAATTTATATGATTATCAGTAATAGAAATAATAGAAATAATAAACATTTAAATATTAAAAATCAGTATAACCATGAAAATAGCCTTTAACGCGTTTAGTACAAAAGCAGGTTCTGGTTGTGGAGAAATGAAAAAGGAATTATCTACAGAATCCGAAAGAAAATTGATAGTGATTTCTGGAATTAATATTAGAACGGGAGGGCCTTTATCCATCCTTGGTGACTGTCTTTTGTTTTTAGAAAACTCTCTTGCAAATAAGTACAACATAATAGCTTTGGTTAATAGAAAAAGTCTATTCAATAATTTAAAGAAGATAAAACTTATTGAGTTTCCGAATTCGACTAAATCTTATTTCCACAAACTTTATTATGAATACTTGTATTTTTACTTTTTATCTAAAAAACTAAAGCCATATTTGTGGCTATCAATGAACGATGTGTCACCTAATGTTGAAGCCCAAAAAAGAGCCGTTTACTGTCACAATTCCTCTCCTTTTTATAACATTTCCTTAAAAGAGATATTATTAGATCCAAAATTTTTCATTTTTAACAAATTCTATAGTCTGTTGTATACTATAAATATTAGAAAAAATGATTTTGTAATAGTTCAGCAAGACTGGTTAAGGAATGAATTTGTCTCAAGATTTAAATTGGATCCTATTAAAGTTATAGTTGCTTATCCGGTTTTTAAGAACGATACCTCTAATAATACATCTTTTATAAATATTAAGAAAAATAGGTTAAAAAGATTTATTTATCCTGCATTGCCAAGAGTTTTTAAGAACTTTGAAGTAATTTGCGAGGCTTCTAAGATCTTATTAGAAAAAGGTGTAAATAATTTTGAAGTTATTTTAACCATAGATGGTAACGAGAATAGATATTCTAAACTAATAAAACATAAATATGGATCAATACGGAATATAAAATTTATAGGACTTCAAAGCAGAGATAAAGTTTTTGAACTCTATAAAATATCTGATTGCCTTATTTTTCCATCAAAATTAGAAACTTGGGGATTACCAATATCTGAATTCAAACAGTTTGGTAAACCTATTTTAGCAGCAGATTTACCTTATGCACGCGAAACAGTTGGAAATTATGATATGGTTTGTTTTTTTAACCCACATAATCCATATGAACTTGCAAACTTAATGGAAAATATTATCTATAATAAATTAGTATTTCAATCAAACAAAGTACCACAACCAAAATATCCTTTTGCTCAAAGCTGGGAAGATCTTTTTGATATTCTGCTAGGAGAGGAGTCGCATAATGAATAAAAGTCTTAACGTATCTATTGTTCTTTATCATAACAGAGAAGAACAAATTAAAAAAGCAATTGAATCTGTGTTAAATACAGATTTAAATATAACTTTATATTTAGTTGATAATTCATCAACCGACAGTTTAAGGGAGTTAGAAAGAATAGACAAAAGAATTGTATATATATTTAATAACTCTAATCTAGGCTTTGGAAAAGCGCACAATATTGCCCTTAAAAAATCTATTGAAAAAAATATTCCATACCACCTTGTTTTAAATCCAGATGTATATTTTGAAAAAGGAGTTTTAGAGGAGCTTTACAATTTCATGGAAGCTAATAAAGATGTTGGGTTAGTTATGTCAAAGGTTTTATATCCTGATGGAAATATTCAGTATTTATGCAAACTTTTACCTACACCCTTGGATTTGTTTGGAAGAAGGTTTTTAAATTTTGGTCCTTTCAAAAAAATTGTAGAAAAAAGAAATGAAGTATATGAGCTTAGATTTACTGGGTATGATAAAATCATGGAAGTTCCTTATCTATCTGGATGTTTTATGTTCATAAGGACCGAAGTCCTCAAAAAAGTAGGGCTTTTTGATGAAAGGTTTTTCATGTATTTAGAAGATACTGATTTATCTCGTAGAATACATAGGGTTGCTAAAACAATTTATTATCCCTATGTTCATGTTTATCATGAACATGGTAAGGGTTCTTACAAAAGCTTAAAACTTCTTTATTATCATATCAAAAGCGCCATTAAATATTTTAATAAATACGGCTGGTTTTTCGACGAGGAAAGGGAAGAGATAAATAAGAGAATTTTAAAAAAGTTGGGTTGGTACATCCCTTAGATACTTCTGAAGAATCTTAATAGTTTGATATAATCAAGGAAAATTTTATAAAGGAAATTTTCAATGAGTAAGGACATGACCTCCCAAATTAAAACCGTGATTCCTGTTTGAGGCTCAGGAACAAAGCTTTACCCAGTGACATAAATTAAAAATATGGGCTTTTTTGTCATCCCGTTCTTACCTTTTCTATCACTCCGAATAGATCGAGAGGTCTCACCTTTTAGATGTTGCAAACTTTATTTTCCCTGCTTATAATTCTTAAACCTAAAGTGATATTTTAATAGAGAGTGATGAAAGTCCTAATCCTTGCCGGTGGCTCCGGAACAAGGCTTTGGCCAGCATCAAGAGAAGGTTATCCCAAACAGTTTTTAAAATTAGGTGGTAAAAAGTCTTTACTTCAGCAAACATTGGAAAGGCTTTTAAATATCGTTTCTCCCAAGGATATTCTATTGCTTACCAACGAACAGTATGAATTTCTCGTTCTTTCAGAGATTGATGAAGTTTCTAAAAACCTTGCGGATAACATTTTACTTGAGCCAGCAAGGAGAAACACTGCTCCTGCCATTGCCCTTGGAATGAAATACTGTTTAGAAAGGCTTAGGATTTCCCCCGAGGAAGTTTTATTTGTTTGCCCTTCGGACCATATTATAAAGCCTGTAGAAAAATTTGTTGAATATGTAAAATTAGCTGAAAAAGTAGCAAGACAAGGCTACATTGTAGCTTTTGGGATCAAGCCCCTTTATCCAGAAACAGGTTATGGCTATATTAAAATCACTGGTAAAGACCTGGGAGGTTATTATCTTGTTGAAAGATTCACTGAAAAACCCGACCTTGAAACCGCAAAAAGATTCTTAAGCGAAGGAAACTATTTTTGGAATTCTGGAATGTTTGTCTTTACTATCGAAACTATGATAGAAGAACTAAGGCTTTATGTTTCAGAAATTTATCAACTATTTAATCAGTCTCTAGATGATATGATAGTCAACTTTCAAAAGATGCCGGATATTTCAATAGATTACGCAGTTATGGAAAAGTCAAAGAAAGTTGTTGCCATTCCAATGGACATCCATTGGAGTGACATCGGTTCTTGGGATAGTCTTTATGATGCTTTAGACAAAGATGAAAAGTCAAACGTTATTTTCGGGAATGTTTTAGCCAAGGACATAGAAGGTTGTTTGGTAATAGGGAATAAAAGGCTCATAGCAACGGTTGATTTGAAAGATCTTATTATAGTAGAAACAGATGATGCTATTCTTATTGTGAAAAGGGGTTCAGCACAAAAGGTTAAGCATATAGTAGAGGAGCTCAAAAGAGAGAAGCGAATTGAGGTTTTTGAACATAGAACGGTTTATCGCCCTTGGGGTGAGTGTACTATTCTTGAAGAACGTCCGGGATACAAGATAAAGAGAATAGCTGTTAAGCCAGGTGCGAGTATAGATCTTCAGATACATCCTTATTGTAGCAAGCACTGGATAGTGGTAAAAGGAACCGCCAAGGTAACAATCGGGAATAAGGTAATGCATATTCACGAAAACGAGTCCGTTTATGTACCTAAATCAACTCCACACAGACTTGAAAACCCAAATAAAATTCCTCTTGAGATGATAGAGGTTCAAAACGGGGAGCATGCAAAAGAAGATATGGAATAGCATAAATTAAAATGGAAATAATGTGGGTTGAGACTGTAGATAAACTACTTGAAGATGAAAGCTTGAGAAAAAGCTACTCAGAAAAAGCTAAGCAAAGGGCTGAAGATTTTAGAATTGAGAAAATAGTTCAAGAATGGAAGGAAATTTTGAGATGAATAGCCTCCTTGAAGGGTTGAAAGCCGGCAAAGAAAAAATCTGCGTTGTGGGGCTTGGGTATGTAGGTTTGCCTTTGGCGGTTAGTCTTGCGGAACACTTTAAAGTGGTGGGCTTTGATAAGAACTCAAAGAGGGTAGAAGCCTTAAGGCAGGGAATAGACTATACAGGCGAAGTGGAAAGCAGAGAAAAGCTTTTAAACCCTAATCTTTCTTTTACTGACGACCCTTCCGCAATAAAAGAGTGTAAGTTCATAATCGTGGCAGTGCCTACGCCCGTGGATAAGCTAAAGAACCCGGACCTGTCCTTTTTAAAGTCTGCCTCGGAGGTGGTGGGTAAAAATCTAACAAAGGGTAGCGTGGTGTTTTATGAATCTACCGTCTATCCGGAGGCTAAAGAAGAGGTCTGCGCGCCAATATTGGAAAAGGAAAGCGGTCTTAAGTGGAAGCAGGACTTTTTTGTGGGATACTCTCCAGAAAGGGTAAATCCGGTGGACAGGGAGCACACTATTGAAAAGGTCATAAAGGTAGTTGCGGGAGATACTCCGGAGACTTTAGAGCTAATTGCAGAGGTTTACGGAACTATGGTTAAGGCGGGAGTTTATAAAGCACCCGACATTAAGACAGCGGAAGCGGCAAAGGTGATAGAAAACATCCAAAGGGACATAAACATAGCCCTTGTAAACGAGTTAGCCCTTATATTCCATAGACTTGGACTTGATACAAAAGAGGTTTTAAAGGCTGCGGGAACCAAGTGGAATTTCTTGAAGTTTGAGCCGGGGCTTGTGGGAGGGCATTGCATTCCGGTGGACCCATACTACCTTGCCCATAAATCTTTAGAAGTTGGTTATGTGCCTGAGCTTATTCTAGCAGGAAGAAGAATAAATGAAGAAATTCCCATCTATGTAGCCCATGAGCTTGTAAAAACGCTTATCAAGGCAGGAAAGCAGGTAAAGGGTGCAAAAGTTTTAGTGCTTGGGATAACCTTTAAGGAGAATGTGCCAGATGTTAGAAACAGCAAAGTTTTTGAAGTTATAAAAGAACTTAGAGAGTTTGGAATTGAACCTGTGGTCTATGACCCAATAGCAAGGGAGGAAGAAGTAAAGGAGGAGTTTGATATAGAGCTTGAGAAGGATTACAAAGAAAAGGCTCCTTACGATGCCATTTTGTACGCAGTAAGGCATAGGGTATTTCTTGAAACATTTACCTTAGAAGGGCTTAGAATATTATCTTGTGAGCCATCGATACTTTTTGACATAAAGGGGGTTTTTGATAGGAAAGATGCGGAACAAATGGGCTTTATTTACTGGAGATTATAAGTTCTACATCAAGCTTTGGCTTGCTTTTTATCTATACTCATTAACCGTAGGGCTTTTAGTTCAGTTTGTGATTTTGCCAATAATCTTCCCGTCTGCCCACTGGAAGGATGGGCTTATGGTGGGTGGGGACTGGGTCCTGTTTCACACGGAGGGAGTAGAAATAGCAAAAAGAGTGGAGCAAGAAGGATGGAGTGCATGGACCTTAAGGCATCCAGTTAGCGAGCAAGCCATGTCTGGCATTGCGGGACTTTTTTATGCCCTCACGGGAATTCACAAGCCTTGGGTATTGCTACCTTTTAACGCCTTTTTGCATGCTTCCGCTGGACTAATCTTATACATACTGCTTAGACTTTTAGACATTTCTAAGAAAACTGCCCTTATTTTTACAATTCCCTTTATTATTTTCCCTACTTCTCTGACATGGGTATCCCAAATACACAAAGATGGGCTATACATACTTGGAATGTATTTAACCTTCTTGAGTTTGGCTTTGGCGTTTTCCAACGAGATAAAGAAAAACGTAATTTCCATACTTGCGGGCGTATTAGGTGCTTTTGTATTTTTTACAGTGGGTCGCGGGTATGCTTTGAAGATTGTTTATTACTTCTATGCCTTCTTTTTGTTGATTTCTCTTTTAACAGCTACCATAAACTTAGTTTGGAAAGGAAAGGAATCATTTCTAAGGTATGGAAAAACTGCCTTTGTATTTTTTGTTATCTTCGTAACTTACGGACTGCTTCAAACACAAACACAAACACAAACACAAACACAAACGGAATGGTACTGGAACCCATACATACCCGATAAAATAGAAAACCTCTTTTACACTCTTGCGGTATGGAGAAATGAGATTTGGGCACAGTATTTAAGCGGTCGGCCGGGGGCTATTGATGAAGATATAAAGCTTAGAAGTGTGGGGGACTTTATCGAATACACTCCGAGAGCCTTGACGGTAGGTTTCTTTTCTCCTTTTCCAAGGTTTTGGTTTAGCCAAGGTTCCACAACTGGTGGGACAATAGCAAGGTATATAACGCCCTTTGAGGCAATCTATCTGTGGTTCGCATGGCTTATGCTACCTATAGCCCTTTGGTTCCATAGGAAAAAGCTGTGGTTTTGGCTTGTATTTTTGATGTGTTTAGGTTTTATATGGTTTCATGTGGTAGCGGAGCCAAACGTGGGACCCATAGTGAGAAAAAGATATGGGTATGTTATGCTATTGTCTGCGGTTAGCTATTCTACTGCCGTAGAACTATGGAGAAGAAGGAAAGAAAAAGGATAGTCTTATCTTCAAACACTGCCTTTAGTCTGTACAACTTTAGACTTCACTTGATGAGGGCTTTAAAAGAGAAAGGTTATGAAGTTATGGCAATTTCTCCAGAGGATGGGAAGTATTCGGAGTTGTTGAAAAATGAATTTAGTTTTTTTCCGGTGAAAAACTTAGACAGAAAAGGGAAAAATCCTATTAAAGATCTTAAGCTATTTCTTGAGTACTTTTTGCTTTTTAGAAGGCTAAAACTAGACCTTGTTATTAACTTTACCATAAAGCCAAACATCTATGGCTCCATATCCGCTGGCTTGCTGGGTATCCCATCAATAAGTGTAATAACCGGGCTTGGATATGTGTTTATAAGAGAAAGCTGGCTAACTAAGCTGGTAAAACTTTTATACTGGCTTGCTTTTAGATTCAATAGGGCGGTGGTGTTTCTAAACTCTGAAGACCTAAACACATTAAGGAACATATCAAAAGAAAAAAGTTTCCTAATTGAAAGTGAGGGTATAGACATGAAGTACTTTGACCCAACCTTATGCGAAGAAGCGAAAAAAGATGGATTTACTTTCCTTTTTGTGGGAAGGCTTCTAACAGACAAAGGAATTTATGAACTGATAAGAGCTTATGAAAAGCTGAAAAAAGAAAAGCCAAAGGTAAAGCTTATCATTGTTGGAAGTCCGGACGAGGGAAATCCCAATTCAGTTAGTAAAGGAGAGCTTGAAAAGTGGGTGAAAGAAGGTTTAATTGAATGGCATGGCTTCCAAGAGGATGTCCGACCCTTTTATTGCATGGCAAATTGTGTAGTTCTGCCATCATACTACAGAGAAGGCGTTCCGAGAGTTTTGCTCGAAGCTATGGCTATGGAAAAGCCCATAATAACCACCGATGCACCCGGTTGCAAAAATGTATGCGTTGATAGGGTTAATGGGTTTTTGGTAAAGCCAAGAGATGTGGAGAGTTTGTATTTGGCGATGAAGAGAATGGTTGAGTTGGGAGATGAAAAGCTCAGAGAGCTTGGCAGAGCAGGCAGACAGTTGACGGAAGAAAAATACAGCGTAGAGAAAATAGTTGGAGAATATATCAATCTTATTGAAGCCGTTCTTTCAAAATCTTAAGGGGCAGTGTTAGAAATTCTGGCGTTTTGAACCTGACGATTCTAAAATAAAGCCAAGTGTAAAACAGCATAAAAAATATGCTAAAAAGCATTAAAAGAATGGTCCTATTCCAAAAGAGCACCGCAGGTATAACGCAGATAAAGGTTATAAACCAGAGGTAGGGAGAGGTGAGGGAGTTAATTAAAAAAGTAGGTAAAGCATTTCCAACATTGGGCTTTATTAGTCTTTTGTAAAATAGCATATGAAGATGTATGGGGTCAGGTTTAAAGGGGGATGCGTTCCTCATAAATTTTTTTCTGATTATAGAAAAGATGGTTTCATAAATGGGATAGAGTAAAAGCAAGAAAGGAAACCACGGGGAAACTTCTGGATACCTTTCCACTACTAAAACTCCCAAAAGCCCAGCCCAAAAGCCTAAAAGATATGCTCCGCCGTCTCCCAAGAATATGTAGCCAAAGGGGAAGTTCCAGAAGAAAAAGCCAATTAGGGCAAAGGTGATGGTTAGGCTAAGGTAGAGCAAAAAGAAATCTCCCAAAAGATAGGAAACGTAAGCGTATGCAAGAAAGCTTATTATTAGCACACCGCTGGCAAGTCCGTTAAAGCCGTCTATTATATTCACCGCGTTAGACGCACCCGCAAGGGCAAAGGATGTAAAGAGCACGGAAAATATCAGATAGTTTGAAAGAACATAGTCCAAAATAGGAACATCAGTACGCGTTAGATGGGCACCCAAAAGCAAAAAGGCTAAAATCCCAGAGATAAAAGCCATAAAGAGCCTTGGTTTTGGTCCTACTTTTTTTGTTAAATCCTCCGCAAGACCTCCCAAGAAAACAGGTAAAGAGGAAAGGATCACTAAGATGTATTCCTTTGCAAAGTCTTTGCCCGAGAGGTAAAAGGCTATCCCGGAGGTTATAAGAGAAATCATCAGAGCAACTCCACCGAGCCTTACAGCCCTCCAGCTGTGGAACTTTTGAACTCCCTCCGTATGGTCCAAAGCCCTTTGTGTGGAAAGCTTTATAAGAAAGTAGCACGCAAGAAAGGAGCTAAGAAAGGCCAAAAGCAGGTAAAACAACTTATTCCACCTCCTCCGAGGGAGCCTCCGTCTCTACTTTGAGGCTGTTCTAAAAATCCTCATTGGAACGCCCCTCCAACCTCTAAAGGAGCTAACCTACTCCTCACCCTATCCCACACCCCTTCCACCAACACCGGCTTCAGAGGGGACAAATCCCTTGGTAGAATTCGTCCAAGGATAGGGAAGACGAGGGCTACCCTCAGAACTTGCCAAGCTACAGAAGAGGCTTTACTACCTCTTCCCTGCTCGGGATTCCTTCCATAGGCTCCCTCACAGGAGCCTGACTCGCTCTGAAGGCTTTGTATTAGATTGGTTAATAGCTCCTCTGCATTCTCTACGCTCCTTAGTTCGCTTTTTAGTGCGTTTCTCTTGTATTCATTGCTTTCTTTTTCTATAAGTTCTATGAGTTCTTTTTCCCTTTCCTCATACTTCTTTAGGGCAAACTCTAAATATGCTTTGTCTTTTGAAAGTTTCTCGTAATTCTCAGGCATGTCCTCTTTAAAGCCCAGTGCCCTTCTTCCTATCACATAAGCACCTGCTATGTCTTTATCTATGCTTAACTGCGGTGCATACTTTAGCATGCCAATAACTGAGGTGTAAGCTGGATTTACCTCTATAACTTTCACTCCTTTTAGTTTTGCAACTCTTTTAATTTTTTGCAAAAGCTTTTTGGCGTTCCAGCTGTGAAGTACCTTGCGTAGCTTGGCTTTTCCATCTCCACGAGTTCCCTTTTTGAGTTTTTTAAGATTCTCTACTGCTATAGCTTTACCTTTCTCGATGGCTAAATCTACTATCTTGTTGGCTAATATCCACTCTTGATGGTCTTTGGCATTTTTAGAAAGTACTAAAAGATGATGCAAGCTAATAGCTTGATAGCTTAGTAGTTCTCCAGTCTTTGAAACTTCAGCTATAGCTAAGTGTATGGGCGATGCATTGGTGTCTATGGCTATTACTCCGTTCTCTTTGGTGTATTTGACTTCAGGCGTTGGAAGTTCAAAGGATACGCTTCCATAGACTTCCCCGTCTCTTAGCTTTAACTCCACGGTGTAGGCAAAGTAATTTTGAGTTTGCCAGCTCTCCAAAAGCATAAGCATAAAGGTTATCCACTTGTCTTTACTGTTGCTCGCTTCTCTTAACACTTTGGCGTAGATAAACTCTTTGTTCCCTGCAGTAATCCTAAGGCAAAGCTGTCCGTTTAGGTCTTCAAATCTTGTTAGCCTGTTTCCTTTGTCTGCCTTTGACCCGATGCTTATAAGTGTTCCTTGTCTTAATTCTTTCCATTGCTTTTTAAGTTTTTCTCTCGTCTTTCCTGTAAGGTGATTTTTACAAAGCTTTTCAAAGAGTCTTTTGCCTCCAAATACCACTGGTTTATCGGTGGGATACTGCCTAGCTTTGTATATGGCTGAGTCAATGTATTTGGTAGGTAGGTCATGAAATAGCTGTCTCAGTCTCTGATATATTTGGGCATGTGGGTTTTTTGTTTTCTCTTTTTCCAACTCCTTTAGCATATTGTATGCCACTCTGATGGCTGAAGATTGCTTACGCATAAGCTTTATGAGTTTTTCTTTGTCTTCCTTTTTTAGTTCAAGCTTAAACTGTAGGCTAACAAACATCAGAATTAGATTTTAGCCATAAAACCCTTGTGTGTCAATTGGTTTGTGAAGCTGTTATAAAAATAATGCATTAAGGATAAGATAGGGATAATTTAAATTTTATGCGAAGAAGCGATTTGTCTCTAAAAAAGCGAAGATGTCAACTTTTCAGGTTCATGATCGTATAAATGACGATAAAGGAGGCTAACCATCTATAGAAGTGCTTAAGGTCCTAACTATCAACCACCCCAGGCAATGGATGCCAAAAGTTGACATCTTCTGCCAAGTAATCTATTACCATGTTTGTTATTGTTTTCTCTGGTTGGTTAAAGAAGGTCTTTATGGAAATGTCCAACCAGTAGAGCCTTTCTAAAAGCCTTTCTAAATCCTGTTCCGTGAAATTGGAAAGATACCTTTTGTAGTTGTGAATGGCAAAGGGATGTTTTACTCCCAGCTCACCCAGTATATCCTCTGTTTTTCCCTGGCTTTTTTTAACCGTCAAAAGCCTCAGGGTGTAGTTGACTAAGGCTGCAAGGATCACGAGAGGATGGATGCCCACTCTGAAGAGGGAAGAAAGGCTCAAAAGGGACTTTTCTAAATCTTTGCTGAAAAAGGCATCCAAAAATTCAAACAGGTCGCTCTCCTTTTGGGTGATGCATACCTTTTTAACATCCTCAAGGGTGATCTCCCTTTCTGCATATAGAATTAACTTTTCCACCTCTCCCCTCAAAAACAGAAGGTCGTCGCCCGCTATCTCAAGGAGATAATCAAGGGCTTTTTCTTCTATTTTTTTCCCAGCTTTTTCCACCTTGCTTTTCACCATCTCCCTTACCTTTCTTTTGTCTAACCTTTTTGCCTCCAAGAAATCTCCCAGCTCCAACAGTGTTTTGTAGGGTTCCTTCTGAAGTGCGGATTTATCTAGCTTTTCCTTAAGGACTATAAAAACCGCCTTTGTTTTCATCCGGTTAGCTAAGCTCCTGATCAGCTTTGGGTCCTTCAGCTTTTTTAAGAGCTGTTCTCCCTCCTTTACTAATATCAGCTCCCTTTGGCTTTTGGTAAAGAGACCGCTTTCGCCCAAAAGACTGAGAAAACTCTGAAGGTCCAGCTCAGACCCCCAGAGGACCCTTAAGGGTGCCAGTTCGGACAGCTTTTCCACAAAAACCGAAAGCAGATAGTCTTCCTCAGAGTATATCAGGTTAAAGGGTTTGATCTTTTCTAACTTCAGCCCTTTTTGATATTCCAAAATGTTCATGATGGCTTCCAGATCCCTTTTTCTGTGATTATGGCGGTGATGTTCTCCGCGGGCGTTATGTCAAAGGCTAAGTGAAGGGCAGGAGATTCTTTTGGCGCAAACTGGCAGTTTTTAAAGACTTTAACCTCCTCCTCGGAGCGTTCCTCTATGGGTATATCCTCTCCACTCTCTATGTTTGGGTCTATGGTGGAGCTGGGTGCTACCACATAGAAGGGTATGCCGTGGGCTTTTGCCAAGACGGAGAGGGCATACGTGCCTATTTTGTTTGCCACATCTCCCCTCTTTGTGATCCTGTCCGCACCTACGATCACGCAATCTACAAGCCCCTTCTTCATCAAAAAGCCTGCGGTAGAGTCGGTAATTATCTTGTGAGGGATGTTTTCTTTGCTGAGTTCCCACGCGGTGAGCCTTGAACCCTGAAGGTAAGGTCTTGTTTCGTCCACCCAAACAAAAATGGATTTGTTGGAATAGTGGGCTTCTCTTATGACTCCAAGGGCAGTGCCGTAGCCGGCTGTAGCCAGGGCTCCCGTGTTGCAGTGGGTAAGAATTCTGGCATTTTTTGGAATAAGCTCGTTTCCAATCTGTGCCATCTTTTTGTTTGCTAAGTAGTCCTCTTCCTCAATAGCCCTGGCGGTTGCCTCCAGGTCTTCACCTTTCTCGTAGGCTTCCATCATCCTATTTAGGGCATAAAAGAGATTGTAGGCGGTGGGTCTTGTGTTTTTTAGCGTCTCATAGACTACCTTTGGGTCTTCCCCCTTCCTAACTCCCATCAAAAACCCATAAGCAGCCACACAACCGATGGCAGGTGCCCCCCTCACCATCATATCCTTTATAGCCTGTGCAGTCTGAAGGTGGTCCTCCAAAACTACCCACTCTTCTACTTCTGGAAGCTTCCTTTGGTCAAGGAGAAAAAGCTTGCCATCCTCCCACCGAAAGGCTTTTATTTCCATGAGAATATTTTAATGGTGGAGGCGGAGGGAATCGAACCCTCGTCCGAGGTTCGCCCAGCTGTTAGGGCTTCTACAGGCTTAGCCAGTGCTTTCCTTTAACCATCCCCCGCCCACTGGCAAGGCA
>Ga0080008_137458_pt1 | contig 15960 bp, 18 predicted proteins | sample ConCONMetagenome_FD_69211 | JGI IMG/M metagenome (GOLD analysis project Ga0080008, IMG submission 69211) | Hot spring microbial streamer communities from Conch Spring, Yellowstone National Park, USA - CON_C (SPADES assembly) (version 2) | ecosystem: Environmental > Aquatic > Thermal springs > Hot...
GGCAGTATCCTGTTCCTGTGATTACTCCGCTTGAACCCGCAAGTCTCTCAAAGGAGTTTATGGAAGACCTAAAACTCATCCAGCAGCACATTAGCTGGCGCCTTGGTCTTGCTGAAGAAAGTCCAATATACAGGGCAATCTTAGAAAAGCTAAACCTCAGGGCGGAGATAGAAGAAGAAGAGGTCTCTCCAGAGGAGGAAGAAGACATTGCCTTTTAACCTGCTACCACCTCCTTCCCTCTGCCACTGCCTCCTCCCTCCCTTTTTTTTATTTCCCTCAAAAATTCTCTAACTTCTGTTCCCAAGAAGTTAGACCTTTGAGAATTAAAGCTTTTCTTTGGGTAGTTTAAGGAAATGCTTGATTTTCAAGGGTTTTGTTTGGTTGTAGGAGGGAGTGGTTTTCTGTTTAAGTGGGAGGGAGGGTTAGAGGGAGCCCGCAGGGAACTTCCTGTGGTTTAGTTAGAAGGGTAGTTCGTCTGTTATGGTTTGTGTTTTTGTTTCCTTTTCCTCCTCCTTATCCTCCAAAGCGGAATCCACTATCTCTCCCACCTTCCAGCTTAGCCACTCCTCCAGCCTACACTTTAGCAGGTGTTTCCTCTCCAACGCATCCTCAATAATCCTAAACACCTTGTCCTGAACATCTTCACTTGCCCATGTGATAGCCCAGCCTATGTTTGAAAGTAAGCTTCCGTATCTCACAAGCACCTCTCCCAAATGGGCTTTCAGTCCCGCATCCTCTTCGTGGTAGAAGTATTCCACAGCTTTGGTAAGTTCTTTGCACAGCCTAAGTAAAATTTCCTTCTTGCCCTCACCTTTTCCTTCCCTTTTTTCTTTTCCTTCCTCCCTATCCTGCACAAACTCCTTCACTATCTTGCTTATTTCCTCGCTTAGCCTCCTTAACCTACTTTGTTCAAGTGTGCTGAACCCATCATTAACAGTTAGCATCACATCCTCCTGAAGCTTCCTGTCTGCCCATGCAACAGCCGCCGTTATGTGGCATAGCACCACTTCAAATTTGTCGTAAAGGTTCTCAGCCTCCTTGGTTAGCTCCTCACACAGCCTAAGTAAAATTTCCCTTTTTTCCATGCCCACCACCTCCTTCAGGCAAAAATTTTAACTTAAGTTTCCTGAATTATCAAGAGGAGGTGTGAGGCTGTGTGTGAATGGTTTAGAAGGGTGGTTCATCTGAGGAGAGGTTGATTGTTAGCCCTTCGTCCAACTTGTTTTCTTCTTTTGGGACTTGCTGGAGTTGTTGTTCGTAGGCGTCCTCTATCTCTTTTAGTTTTTTATGAGGGCTTTAAAGTCCAGTTTGCAGTCCAGATAGTCCTTTAGCAGGCTAAGAACTTGGTCATACTCCTTATCCATGTGAGTGAGATACAAAACCCGCAAAATCAAACTCCACTCATATAAAACAATCTCTCTCTCCTCACTCGTCCTCATGGCAATCACACTCCTTCAAAACCTCATCTATTTTCTCCGCCAGCTTCCTCACTTCCTCCAAACCCTCTTGATTTCCCGCCTTCCAAAACTCCTCCAAAATAGCATAAGCCCTCTCCACCGCATCGCTATTCTCACATTCCCTGATCCTCCAAATACACTCCAACATCAAAACAGCCGCTTCAAACTTCTCCCACAATTTCTCCATAACATACCTCCTTCAGGTAATTATTTTAGTTATTTTCCCTAAAAAAGCAAGAGGGTTGGTCTGTTTGTGATGTGGTGCTATAATGAGATTAGGAACGGTAGGGACAGGGCATGAAGCTAAGGTCTCCCATAACTTACTACGGAGGAAAGGGCAATTTAGTTAGCAAACTCCTTGAGTATGTGCCTTTGCACGAGTATTATTTGGAGGTTTTTGGAGGGAGTGCTGCTTTGCTTTTTGCCAAAGAGATGGTAGGTGCGGAGGTTTATAACGACATAGATGGAGAACTGGTAAATCTTTTTAGGGTTTTGAGAGACCGCTTTGATGAGTTTTACAGGAAGGTGGTTTTGACGCCCTATGCGAGGGAGGAGTATATGCTGTGCAGGGAAACTTACAAAGACTGTGAGGACCCTGTGGAAAGGGCACGGAGGTTTTTCGTAGCCCTGCGGCAGGGATTTAGCGGGCAAGCAGAAGCTGGCTGGCGGCATTCCTTTAAGTCAAAGAAGGCTGGGCTTTTTGCGTCTGTTTCCAGCTGGCTTTCTACAATAGAGATGCTTCCGTCCATTCACATGCGGTTGATGTATGTGCAAATTGAGAACCTTCACTGGAGGGAATGTATGGAGAAATACAACGATTGGGAGTGGGCTGGCTTTTTCTACCTTGACCCTCCCTATCTTCCCGACACAAGGAGAAAACCCTCCGCATACAGGTTTGAGATGGCACAAAAAGACCATGAGGAACTTGTGGAGTGGCTTTTAACGAAGTCTAAAACAAAGGTAATGCTATCAGGCTACGATAACGACCTTTATTTTGAACTGGAAAAGGCGGGCTGGAAGAAGATCTGTTTTAATGTGGCATGCCACGCAGCAGGGAGGACAAGGCAAACGGGACTACTCGGAGAGAATGCGTGCAATGTAAAAGACCAGCGGAGGCTTGAGTGCATCTGGACAAATTACCTTTTAGATTTTTGATATAACCTCTCTTAATCTCTGGGTAAGCCACAGAAGGTCTTCCAAGTTCTCCCAATCCCTTGTTCTGCTAAACTCTCCCAAAAGCTTGCACACCCTCTCAAGCATCTCCCTGTCTCCTTCCTCCCACGCCCGCCCAATATACTCCAAGCTTTCCAATGTAGTCTCCAACACATCAAAAAGACTTTCCTTTACCATTCCCATCTTTTTCCCTCCTTTAGGAAATTACTTCCTCTTCCTTCTCTTCTTTCTTCTTTCTCGTAAATGTTATTCGTTCCCACTCCCTCCTTGTCCACATCTCAACAGCAATAGCACCATCCAGCAATTCCGATAAACTCCTCGTGAAAAACACATTTTCATTACGCCCAAGCTTCTCCAAGTATATACGGCCATTGTGAAGACAAATGAGAACCTCTCGTTCGTTAAGGTAAATGTCTTTTTTGTATACCTCCTTCACCAGATAAACACCTTCTCCAACACTTTCAACAAGGTAGGTCTTGTTTCTTTTCAAAATCTTCAACTCCCGCCAAGGGCAAGGACCCCAATACCAAACAATCCTGTTGCCATCAATATCCTCAAACCTCTCAACCCTCTTCTTCTTTCCCTTCATGCTACCACCTCCTTCAGGTAAATATTTTAGCTTAAATCACCTGAATTGTCAAGAGGGAGTTAACTAAGTTTTCCCTGTTTGCTTTTGAGTTGGTTAACTTTTCAAAGCTTTTACCTCCTTCTTAAAACCACCAAATACTCTCTATCCATTCTCTCATCCTCCAGCCCTGTAGCGGGATTTTTCCTTGCCTTGAACATCACCCTTGAGACTATTTTGTCTATGTAAGTCCTTTCATGCACCCACTCTCCCTTAGCAGATAGATGCTGGGCAACAATCTCATGTATTGGAATGCTTTGCTTCCTTACTTTTGCAGGGCCCACAAAAACAAACATGTAATCTGAGACCTTTTGGGAAAGTTTCTCAAGGGTGGAAAGGATGGCAAAGAAGTAGTTATCATACAGCTTCAGCAAATGCTTTTCCTCAATGGCTTTTCTGTAGGCATGATAAGTTTCCGAGAGGACCTGTAGGGCGGGCACCTCTCTGTAGGGAATTTCCTTCCTTGAGAGGTTTTGAATGAACTCTTCCTCAAGTCCCAGCCAAAAGAGTTCCAGCTTGGTGCTTCTGATATACTCTTGGGCTTGAAGGTAGGGTGGAGAGGTTATGAGGATATTCACGGGCTTTTGCAGGTTTTCCTCCATAACATCCACGCCCGCCTTTACCACGCTTTGGACTTTTTGAGGGCTTTTGCTTTGATACTCAGAAAGCTTTTGAAGGGTTTTCTCTATCTCTCTCTCAAGCATGCGAGAGAACAGCCCTTGGTAGTCCTCCTTCAAAAGCCTTTCTACCTTCTCTTTAGCGCGCTTTGACCTGTAAAGCTTGTGAAGTTTTTCATCTGCATAGGAGAAGTGTTTAGTGAGTTTTAGAAGAGGAACCAGCAAAAGCCTTTTAGTGTATTCATCCGCAGACTGGTGGTAAAAACTCCAAGCCTTAGAAAGCATGGGCAGGAACGCCTCAGGGTGCCAATAAAAGAGGTTCTTCCACTTGGGCAAAAACTCCTGCGGGTGGGCTTTGATTTTGTCAATCAAGCTTTTGTCTAAGGGTTTGGGTTTTATCTCACAGAGAGGGTGGAGAAAGGAAAGCAGTGGGTTTAGGTCCCAAAGTTCGTAGTCAAGGCCATAAAGCCGTGCAACAAAACCCACCGTTCCAAAGCCCGCAAAAGGGTCAAAAGCTTTCATGCCCTTTTTAGCGCAGTTCTCCATCACAAAGGCGGGCACCTGTGGGATGAACTTTGCGGGATACTTGTAAAGTGAGAACACTCCAAAACTGGAACTTGGGATGGTGGAGGTATTTCTGAAGAGGATCTCTTGGGCGGTCATAAAATTATTGTATGAACTTTCTGAGGGACACATCCCTTGACTTTAGAGGCATTCCCGCAGGTCAGGGACTTCACAGTATTCATCCATACCCCGCAATGTTTCACTTTCTGTTGGTGAGAAAGTTCCTTAAGGAACTGTCCAGGGAGGGAGACTTAATCCTTGACCCTGATTGCAAAGGTGAGAACCACTCCTATATCTACGGAAAGGGCATTGAAGCTGTTGGAATTGATACTAAAGCAAGAGGTAAAAAACTACGAAGTTCCAAGCTTTCCAAATATTGAGTATTGGTTTGATGAGGATGTTATAGAAGGATTGGCAAAGCTTAGGGCTGCTATTTTTAGCGTTGAGGATGATAGGTTGCAGAACCTTTTCAAGGTAGCTTTTTCTGAAACCATAAGGCTGGTATCAAAGGCAGACCTTGGTGAGTTTAAGCTGGTTAGGGCTGAAAGGTCTAAGAAGAAGGATGTTCAGCTGGTTTTTGAAGCTATCGCCAGAAGAAACATTGTGAGGTTATCGGTTCTTTCTAAACTAACGCTTAAGGCACGTGTTGATATTCAAAGGGTCAATGTTTTGGAGGACTTGCCGCTACAAGACGAAAGCGTGGATTTGGTAATCACATCTCCACCCTACGGAGATTCAAAAACCACGGTAGCCTATGAACAGTTTTCAAAGCTGCCCATAAAGTGGCTTGGCTTAGACGATAGCTTCAAAAATCACCAGCTGGGGGCAAAAGAAAAGGACTTTGAACAGACCCTACCCTCAGAGGAATTAAACGAGTGTCTTGAGGAGATAAAAAGGGTAGATGTAAAAAGGGCAAGGGAGGTTTATAGCTTCTATGCAGACTTATACAAAGCTATAGAGAACATTTCAAAAAAGGTAAAACCAGGCAAGCATGCGGTTGTGGTTGTGGGCAACAGGACAGTAAAAGGTGTGGAATTACCCACAGACAAAATATGTGCAGACTTCTTCAGGCAATTTGGCTTTGTGCACATTTCTACCTTGGTTAGGGAAATCTCAAACAAAAGAATGCCCGCTGGGACTATGAAGCATGAGTATGTGGTGATTTTGCGAAAAAGCGGTTATAATAATCAATAACCTCCACCCACCATATCCTTTTTCGCATGGCTCCCTCCTCCCTCGCCCCCGTAAAGGGGGCGATTAATGTCCATCGGAAGTTTCTCTATAGCGGTCTCTAACTTAGCTGTTTTTTTGGGGTGTGATACTTGGTCTTTGAACTTTAGCATCTCCTCTTTTACGACCTCAACGATAAAGCTGCCTCTATCTGCTGAGAAAGGGCTTTCTTCCACCTTTTGCAGGACAAGGATGTATTCTTCGTTGATTTTGCCGATTGCTGGGCTGGTGTATTTCTTCCTTTTGTCTATCTCCCTAAAAAGTGTCTTTATGTGTCTAAAACCTATCTTTTCACTCATACGGGCAAAGAACTTGTGGCTTTCAATCAATTCACCCTCTACCCTTGAGTTCCCTATCACTATCACACAGAACTTGCCCTTTTTCAGAACTCTGTTCATTTCAATCATGCAGCGAAGCATATCTGCAAGATAGCAAGCCAAAAGCCTAAACCTGTTGCCAGAAAAACGAGAATGCTTTCCTATCTCATTTTTCTTGAATAGGCTAAAGTCCATATCAAGCCAAAGCATACTCTTTTTATGCATCCTGTGGTAATCCAAAGCGTTCACATAGGGAGGAGAGGTGATTATCAAGTCCACACTGCCACTTTGAACCCCCAACCTTCTTGCATCCCCACATATCACCCCTATCTGAGGGACATTCTTTATCACTTTAGCCATAGCAAGCATCTCCCTTTGCATAAAGGAAACCCTCCTCCTAAAAACCCTTTCAACATCCCTATCTTTACCACTCCATATTGAGGCAGAAAGGGCAACCTTCCCAAAATCATAAAGCCTTTGCTGTCCCTCTTCTTTCAACTCCCGCAAAACCTTGAGAATACCTTCCATTCCTGACGCAGACGAAAGCTTTGTGTTGAAATACCTAAACTCCTCCTCATCTATAAGCGTGGTTTTCACCTTAGAAATCAATGCTGCAAGCGGGTTTAGGTCGTTTCCTACGGCGTTTCTGTTATGAAGAAGGGCTTCCACCAGCGTCGTCCCGCATCCACACATAGGGTCTAAAACGGTCTCTCCTTCTTTCGTAAAAAGTTTTATAAACGTTGATGGTATCTGCGGAATAAACCTCGCTGGATAAGGATGAAAGGTGTGGGAAAAATACTGCGTCTGGCAACCACGAAAACTCCAATCTATCTCATCCAAAAGTTCTATGCCCACCTCATATAATCATACACCATTGGAGAAGAGGCGAACCACCAGCTAAAATAATACTTGTGCGTGGTGTATCAAGGGCTGTGAAAATTCTGAAATCAGAAGACCTGATAGAAATCACGAATTCAAATGAATTTAAAAGACTGCTTAAAGAAAAATTGTATCGGGAACTAAGAAATTATGGCATTGTTGAAAATGATGCTTTTGATGTGATTATAAATGTATTACTGGCAAAGGTTTATGATGAAATTCTCTCTGTTGGAAAGCCTGATTATCAGCTTGAGTTTCAAGTGAAACCCGAGGATTTTTTAAACATCAGCGACTTTTACAACAGAATAAATAGATTATTCAAAAATGCATCAATTGAACTTTTAGGTGAAGACCCAGAAGCGGTAGATCAAAAAGAGGTGGTTAATCATCCAAATAAGGGTGAAATTCTACTAAAACTTGTTTCATATCTTCAAAGGATTAGGCTGAGGAGTTTAAGGTTTTTGGGCGAAGACACAGTGGGAGATATATTCCTTGATCTCATGCATTCCATTTATAGGCAAAGCCGAGGTTTATTTTTCACACATCCCAACATAGCCAGATTTGTGTGTAAAGCGTTAGACATTGAAAGCGTAAGAAGAGATATGGAAGGAGGGAACATAAAGCGTGTCCTTGACCCTTCCTGTGGTTCGGGTATCTTTTTGATTGAAACCCTTAAATTGATTTTCAAGGGCTATCCAATTGAACGCATTAGAGAAGATGCCAGAAAGGTTCTCTTTGGAATAGACAGCAACGATACCGCAACAAAGTTGTGTAAAGTGAACATGGTAATTCATGGAGATGGGTCTGCTAATATCTACACGGAAGATGCATTGGCTTCTTTGGAAACATTACCATTCCCGAATATAACTGAAGAGTCTGTCCAAAGATTTAATACAGGATGCACTTTCCAAGCACTAAAACAGGGAAAAGGGTTTGATTTCATTGTGTCTAATCCACCGTTTAGTTTGGAAATTCAGAGAACAAGCTATGAAAGAATATACCGCATGCATGAATTTGTTCCGTATAGAGGTAATACTACGACTGCTTCTGAGTGTTTTTTTTGCTGAAAGATGGTTCCAGCTTTTAAATCCCGGAGGAAGAATAGGAGTAGTTCTCCCTTTGTCGCTTTTTGACAGTCCAGATTATCTAAAGGCAAGGCTGTTATTTTTGTGTTATTTTCAAATTGTTGCAATCGTTGGATTGCCAGAACACGCCTTTTCACCTCATGCACAGCAACGCACTGTATTGGTTTTCGCTAAAAGGAGGGATTTAGATGAAAGTAATAAGTTGTTTGAACATATGCTTGAACACATTAATGCAAAAGATTTTAACATAGAACAGTTGATACACCCAATCAGGAACGAGAGGATAATTTTCTATGATGCAAAAAACATAGGATACATAAGACAAAAAAAGCAAAAAACGGTAATAACAAGGTCTATTTCAAAAAATGATTTGTCTGAAGATAACGCAAGCATCATAGCAGAAGCTTTTAAGGGGAACCTGCCAAAGGACGATGAAAAATTAGAGGTATTAACACTACAAGAATTGGCGGAAAAAAGAAAGCTTGTCTTAGCACCAAATATATTAAAAAAATCCCAGCATTTACGAGAGACATTTACAATAGGGCAGGATTGGGAAATTGTGGCGGTTGAAAAATGTAGATGTGTTGATGAACAAGAGGTATTTCTTTGTGAAACTGGGGATATAGCCCCAGGTGGATTGGGGATAATCATTCCTAAAAAAATATCAGCTTCAGGAACTACGACAACCTCCTCAAATGAGGTAAGATTGCAAAGCAAAATAGCAAAAGGGAAATTTGGCTGTTTGAAAGAAGGAGACATTATTATTGCACCCGTTAGGGTCTATCAAAAGAAGATTGCGGTAATAACTAAAAGTGCTACGAGGTTTTTATATTCCAGCGACTTTATTGTGCTAAGAAGAAAAAGCGGTGTGAATTTGCTTGACTCCTTTGCTTTATTTTACTCACTAATACAAGATGAGAACATCCGTATATTGGAAACTCTTTCTTCTACTGGGAAAAGCGGTTATCCTAAAATCAAAAACAAGGAAGCTATTTTGAAGGTTGAATTATACAAAGCTAATATTTCTAAAGAAGAATTGGAACGGAAGGCAAGGCTTTATGATGAAATTTATAGGGAAATTGTGCGGGGCTGAACATCTCCTTTGGCTTTCTGGAAAACACAGCTAAAATAATTTTCTGAAGGAGCGTGGCGATGAAGGTAGACTTCATCAACCCAAACATACTCAGAGAGTTAGCCCAAAAGTTCCCTGAGAGTGCCCAAAGGGCCCGCAAAAGGTTCAAGCATTTTGACATGTGGCTAACAGGAGAGGACTATCCCACATACAACCAACTTGCCCAGCTTAGCAAAATCTTTGATGTTCCCTTTGGAGATTTCTTTTTGGAAAAGCTTCCAGAGGTAAAGCTTCCTTTTGAAGGAGGAACAAAGGACTTTCAGGATGCGGTCAGGCATGCCCAGAAGGTTCAAAATTGGGCAAGGGAAATACTCCTTGAGTTTGGGCATGAAAGCCTTCCTTTTGCAGGCAAATATAGAAATGGGTTTGATGAGGATTTGGTAGTGGAGGAACTCAGAAGCTTTTTTGGTGAGGTAAAGACCTTTGATGAGATGGTGGAGAGGGCAGAAGAAAAGGGAGTGTTTGTTATAAGAAGCGGGTATATCAAAAATGTTCGCAGGGTTTTAAGCGTTGAGGAGTTTAGAGGATTTGTGCTTTTTGATGAGATTGCACCTGTGGTTTTTATAAACAACAGAGACCATGTGCGTGGGAAAGCCTTTACCCTTGTCCATGCCATCGTGCACGTTCTGATGGGAGAAAGTGCGGTCTTTAGGCAGGAAAGCAAAGACAAAGCTTGCTTTAAAGCGGTTGCTAAGTTCTTAGAAGAAATTCAGTTAGAGGAAAAAGAAACCACCCAGCCAAGCATCATTAACTATTGGAGTAAAAGATTTCTAACACCCCTGAAAGAGGCAGTAGACAGTGGCATCCTTCTTCACACAGACATCTTTGACATCACAAAGTTAAGCCTCAGAAAACTTCTCCCTTTGCTTGAGGGCAAGTTTGACCGCAAGGTTTAGCACCATTCTCACATTATCACTTCCTCCATCTTTTCTCTGACAACCTCTCCCTCAACCCTCAAACCCAGAAAATCACACTCAAATAAATCCCAAAGCCTGATTACTTCCTCCATGCCTTTTTTTAGGCAATATTTCCTGAAAAGACAAGAAGAAGGTTAACTAACTCAAAAGCAAACAGGGAAGACTTGGTTAACCCTCTTGCATTTTTAGGGAATTTTAGCTAAAATAATTACCTGAAGGAGGTGGTAGGTATGAGGGTAGTCTTTAACAAGCAGTCTTTGAACAAAGCATTAGAGGTGCTGAACAGGGTAGTGGACAAGAGGAGTGCTTTGCCGCAGTTAGGTTGGATAAAGGTTGCCAGTATCAATGGCTATAGCCAGCTTCAGGGAACCGATTTAGAGAAGTATTTGACCGTGCGGGTGCCTTCCAGCACGGAGTCTGCGGGAGAGGTATGCGTGGCTATGAGGGAATTTGCCAAGCTTGTGAAGGGCAAGGAAAGGGAGGTATTGCTTTGGGAAGAGGGAGACAAGCTTGTGGTTGAGGTGGGAAGTGTGAGAAGTAAGCTTTCAATGGGTTCTGTGGAGAAGTTTCCAGAGTTTCCAGTGCCTACCTACAATGCGGTGTTTTCTACTAAACTTTTGAGGGACGCTATAGAGAAGGTGGGCTTTGCGGCGGCTACTAAGGATGATTACAGGGACAGGCTAAAGTGTGTGTTTATGGATGGAGAAGGAAACGGCGTCAATTTTGTGTCGTCGGACGGGTATAGGTTGGCTTTTCTGAGGGTGGATGTTCCTTTTGATATGAAGTTGAAGTTTCCTCAAGGCGGGCTAAAGGTTCTTTTGGAACTTTTGAAGAGGGAAAAGGCAGATGAGGTAAAGCTGGGCAGGTCTGAAGACTTTGTGTTTGTTGCAGGCAGTGATTGGGAGTTGGCTTTGAGGGTTTTGGAGTGGGAATATCCCGATTACAAGGCGGTGGTTCCCAGTGAGTTTAAAACGAGGGTCTTAGTGGATATAAAGGACTTAGACAGTGCTTTAGAGAACTTTTCCAGCTTAGAGACGGTGGTTTTCCACATAGGAGAGGGACTAAAGCTGAGGGCAAGCTGGTCTGAGTATGGAGAAGAGAACGAAATAGAAGCACAAGTGCCCGCAAAAGTAGAAGGAGAGGGACTTGATATAGCCTTCAATCCCAAGTTTATAAAGCAGTTCACGGAGATAAACGAGGGCACTGTGGAGATGCTGTTTGTGGGAGATGAGGACTATCCCGTGATGCTAAAGCTGAGGGATGCCTACTTCTACTTGGTGATGCCAAGGAGAATGCGGTAAGTGTCAGAAATTGGGGGAGGGAGTGGTTAATAGATACTATGGAGGTGGAAAGCCATGCTAAACAAGGAAGAACTAAAAAGGTCTTTAAAACTCTACAAGGACAGCTTAGGACCTGAGAGATACAAAGTCAAGCCAGAAAAGAGGGTGCCCGTAGAGGTAGGACAAATTAGAAACCTCTTTTGGTCGCCAAATGAATATGTCCTTATTTATCACATTGAAGAAAGCGTCCTCGTTCACGCAATCCCTCTGACCGTGTGGGTTAGCCTCACAACCTGTTCCGTAAAAATTCACTTGCCTGAGAAGGTAAAGGGCTTTCCAAAGCTGTATGCACCCTTGCCCTTCCATGCCTACATAAGGAAGGAAATTCTGGAAGAGGAGGGCGTGCCCATTTACAAAGTCCGCCCAGACACGATAGAGAAGGTTCTCAGGGATGTGGATAGGTCTCCCACTTGGTCTGCAATAAAACCCATAAGGGACTTTCTAAAGCTTGTCTGGAAAAGATACGAAGACTTAACGCTGAGTTCCCTGTTCTACACGCATATTCTGAGGGAAAAGACCAACCATCTATAAACCTTCTTTCATCCTTTTTTCAAAATAGAACCGAGGTCTAACCGCTATCCATAAGTGTTTCTTAAAGGGATGCCTAACCACCATCCACAAGGAGTCTACATATTCCTCGGTGTCCAATATTTGCCCTTCTTTAGGCTTTATCCCTTCTAACAACCAAGTGTTTTCTACCTCTCTTCTCACCTTCACTTCCCATACATTGGGTTCCACCTCTCCGATTACCTCAATCACTTCATAAGCCCGATATAGGTCAGGGTCCTCTGGAAAGAGTTCTATAATCTCTCCTACCTTTGGTTTTTGCCCTTCTACTTCCAGTATCTCCTCCCACACTTCTATTCCTCTAAACTCCCACGCATTAGAGTTTATCTCCTCGTTCTTCGTTTCCTCTGGACTGACCTCCCTAATCACCTCCACAACCTTTATCCATCTCTTCATAGCTTCTCCCTCACCCTCTTCAACCTCTCCTCATCCTTAAGCAGTTCCTTCATCATCTCCATCAAATCCCACGCATCCGCATAAGAAAAGAAATGCACAAGCCTGCCCTTTTCATCCCTCATCGTAGCACCCGCCTTCTGGTGGACTTTGCCAACCCGCCAGCCACAGGCATTGAAAAATTCCTTAATCTTTTCTCTCTTAAACTCGTCAACTCCTCTCTTAATTCTCCTCTCCGTCATCCTCATACCTATTATTTTAGCTAAAATCTTCAGAAATGCAAGGTTAACTAAGTCTACACAAAAAGTTAAACACTTAGTTAACCACAGGGCTTGCCTTTCTGGAGAAAATGGCTAAAATAATTTCCTGAAAGCTTGTCAGGAACGCCCAAGCTGGGCGGTTAATAAACATTAATGGAGGTGTTGGCTATGGACTTGCAAGTGAGGGATGTTCTTGAGAGTAAAACCGTGTTTGAGACCAAAGATGGGAAGGTGGTGGAGACCTCTGCCTTTCCCTTTTGGAGGCTGGCGTTCAGGGTAAAGCATGAACTTTCAGACAAGACATGGCGGTATGCTGCGGGCTGGAGTGAGGAGTATCCGTTAAAGTTTGCAGAGGTTCGTGTAGAGAAGGATTTGGAAAAGGATGAGTTTGCAAGCGGGCGGGAGTTTCAGGAGTTTGTGGAAAGGCTTACAGATGGAGTTTTCTACGATATGACCTTCACATGGACAGGGTCTGAGTGGATAAAAGGCTATTTCAAGATGGATGAACCTTTCAAAATGGAAGTGAGATCTTTGTGGATAAAGGGCGTGCTGGTGGGTTTGAGGTTTGTTCGCTTTGGCAACTCCACCTACGCATCAAACATCAAAAAGTTCACCATAGAAACGTCCAGCGGAGTTCTCTTTGAGAAGGAAAGGCCGCTTTTACAAATTCTCCCATATCCACACGATGATTGGTATATCATCCACAAAGTTTCCCAAAAAGACCTTGTGAGAAGGGCAAGACTAAGAATGGCACATGAATATGGCAATGCGGTGGGCTTTCACACCGCAGGCTTGGCCTCAAGGCTTTTGAGGGATAAAGGAGTGCTTGGAATTGTTCTTCCTCTAACGCCCTTTGAATTTAGGCCCTCTAAAAATGGAAGCTTTATTGTCCGAGGTTATGGTAAATACATAATCACAGACTCCAATAAACTGGGCTACTATCTCATTACGGAAGAACTTGAAAAAGTGAGGTTTGCCAAGCTTGTAAAGGAGATAGATGATGTGGAAGAGGAAATAAGGGCTTGGGAGAGGGTAAAGGCAGAAAGAGAGGAAGAACTAAGGGAAAAGCTTCTAAAAGGAGAGGCTTATGTGGTGAGTTTCTCTTATGTGATGAATAATAAGAAAATCACGAAGTTCTACTACTTGGAAAGGCAAGATGGCAAGCTTGTTTTGAGGGTTCCCAAGTGGCTTGCAGGACATGTGATAGGGAAAGGCGGGCAGAGGATAAAGAAATTGCAGGAGTTTCTGGGAGAGAAGGTGCACATAGAGACTTACGATGATGCGGTGCCTGAAAAGATAGAGTTGAGTTTTTGGGCGTGAGGGCGGTTAACTATGCTTCCTTGCTTACACACAAACTTAGTTAACTCCCTCTTGACAATTCAGGTGATTTAAGCTAAAATATTTACCTGAAGGAGGTGGTAGTCATGTTGCCAGTGAGGTTGGATGATTTAAAAGCTTTGATTGAGGAGAACAGGGAACTTGTGGTCAAGATAGGTCGCAATTACGAAATCAGACGGCCGTTGGCATTGAAGCTGTGGCAGTATCTTGTGAGTAAGGCGGTGGAGATGGGTGGGAGTATAAAGGAAAGCGTGAAGGTGGACTATGCAAGTCCAGAAATGGTTATTGTGAGTATATCGTGCAAGGTGGAGATAGGAGAGAGTGAGATAGTTCTTTGTGAAATTGGAGAGGCACATAGGAGTGAGGGCAAAGAGGACACTATGGCGAGGACAGCTTATACGAGGGCAATGAAAAGGCTTTTGGAGAGACTTGTGGGAGAGGACTTTATCAATCAAGTAATCAAGAGAATGTTTCCTGATGTGAGGGAGGTTCCCGCATCGGAGAAGCAAAAGAAGATGCTAATTAGCCTTGTGAAGGACGGGAAAATCACGAAGGAGATGGTGGAGAGAGTGCTGGGAGAGGGTGCATCCCTCAATCAAGCTTTGAGAGAGAATACCTTGACCCTTTCCCAAGCAAAAAGGTTGATTGACATGGCTTTAGGAAGGGTTAGGGATGAGGAAACTAATTGAGTTTATCTTGGGCGCCCTTTTGGGTGCCCTCGTAGGTTTTTTGGTGTTTGAAGGTCTCTTTGGAGAGGACCCAGTTCAGAGAGAGGGTGCCAAAAGAAGCCAGAAAGCCCACTGTAAAGCCCAAGAGGAAAGCCTTATGTTTTCTCAAAGCCCGCAGGAGTTTGAACATAAAGCAAAATTATACTCTAACCTTTGCAAGCAGAATTAGAAGTCTATATCCTCTATTTCCAGTTGAGACTTAAGAAGTTCAATAGCTTTCTTTTTAGGAAGGAGTTTTTGGGAGAGGCAGAAGCCTGCGAGGGTGAGGATGTGGTCGTCAATTAGCCAGCCCTTTTCCTGACGATTAATGAGTTTCACAACTTGGCTAACCTTTTGCTTTGCTATTTGGGAGGCGTTCTTTTTGTTTTTTGCAGAGTATCTTTCGGTGAGTTCCTTTTCCAGTTGTCCTTTAATCTCGTCGTTATACCCTGATAGAACATCTATAAGTTCCTTTGTGGGAGAAAGCAGGGAAGGTAATTTGTTTTTGGGAACCTTTTCATGCAAAGCCCTCCTGAGGTAGTTGGCGTATATGTGCCCTATCCCTTTTATGCCTGCGAGGAAGGCGTATTCCATAGGAACTCCGTAGGCTATAGAATGTGCAATCTGCAAAAGTTCCATAAAAGACCAGCTTATCACTCCCAGCTTCTGAAGTTCATACAGCGTTCTGAAAACATACAGGGCTTCTGTCCGCAAAGTAGAAAACTCTCCGGGCGGCCGTGCTATGTGTGGGTAGTGGATGGTTAGCCCTTGGGTGAAGAACACAAGCCAGAAGGTGTTATCGCCAAACTGTCTCCCAGCGATCCTTGAGAGAACAAGGAAACTATGTTCTGGTTGGGCTTTCTTTATAAAGGACTTCAAACTGTCAAGCTTTTTCATTATCAGAGGTCTGACGATGGCGGTTTTGTCTATGTTGGTCCGAAGTCTCTCAAGGAAGTCCTCAAAGCGTGTGGGTGGAATGCCAAAGCGGACGCAAAGTTCTCCCTTCTGCAGAACATTGCCAAGGGAAATATAGTCCTTTATCTCCAAAAAGTGCAGCACCTTCTGAACAACTTCCTTATTTATGTGCTTGTAAGAATACAGATTTTTCAGGAATTTGCTGTAATTCAGCTTGTGCCTTTTGATGCCCAAAAGAAGCAAAAGAGAGAGGGCGTCCTGATCCAACTCCTCCTCTAAGGCGGTTCTAAACCTTTCCCTTTTAGCCCTGTTTAGCAAGTCCTCCACCATTCCCTCCCTTCCAGCCATAGCAACAATACAGGACACTCCCTTTTCCTTTATTCCAAGCCTTCCAGCCCTTCCCTCCATCTGAAGGATGTCAAACTCGTTGGGCAAAAGTTCCCA
>Ga0080008_123919_pt1 | contig 15940 bp, 19 predicted proteins | sample ConCONMetagenome_FD_69211 | JGI IMG/M metagenome (GOLD analysis project Ga0080008, IMG submission 69211) | Hot spring microbial streamer communities from Conch Spring, Yellowstone National Park, USA - CON_C (SPADES assembly) (version 2) | ecosystem: Environmental > Aquatic > Thermal springs > Hot...
TCTACGTTCTCCCCTCCACATACAAGAGCTCATGATACTAGGCTTCTGTCGGCCCAAGCCTGTGGATTAGAGGAGCTTGCTGGTAGAGCACAGTAACATGCATTAAGGCTTAGATCACTAAGGTCAGGCAACAGGGCTAGAGCTAGAACTCTAAAGCATAGCGGGATGCTGAGATCAGCACTTGAAGTTGCAAGAGCTCATAGGGGTGAGATCGAGAAGCTGAGACTAGCTGGTGTTAAACAAAGCTTAGGGTAGCACTAGAGCTCCTAGATGGGCTTTCAAGTGCTGGAGAACACATTAGATAGATGGATACACAGATCTAGCATAGGTCTACGTCAATGAAGCCTTGTAGCAAAACCTCATCCTACGAGTCCCAGCCCTCCTAGCAGACATCCCAACACTTCAAGGCATTTAAATCCAGCAACATTAAAGCACAATTCAACCCACCACAGCCCACGTTGACACGCTAGTAAAACTCTTTCAACTCCATGTAACGGATTCGATTTATTGAACACCTCAAAAACTTCAGCTTTAACGGGACTTTCAACTCCATGTAACGGATTCAACACCATGGGGGCCTCGTCCTAGTGTATTACTTTGCAATCACTAGTTCCACTATGTCTTCTATTGTCATACCCCTGTTTTCCCCTGCTATAGGCCCCCCATGATCTTAGCTGGGAGAGGGGGTATTTAAGTTTTACTCTACATAATCCCTAGCTAGCCTGGGATCTCGCCTTAGTGTCCCATTGGGATACCTAGCAACGGTTGAGCTTTGACTTCAACTACATCAACAGAAAAGTATATAAGGATCCCTAGCTAGACAGGGGTTGTTTTAAAGTGTACTATTCGTGGTTTGAAAAGGTTTTCCCCTTCGGCTAACCTAGGTGGAGGGTCTGCAGTCGACCCTCCAGCCTACTTGCTGGGAGTTTTAGAATGCTTGTGGTGCGAGCGGAGCTCAGACAGCTCTCCGGGATAACGTTATCCTATAACATTATCTGGTATCGTTTTAACCATTTCTGTCAAGCCTCCGGCTTCCAACATTGGGTTCGACATAGAGGTAACTCCATGTTAATGGGTGGGATTCGCTAGGTGGTGAGCCGGCCGGGGTTCGAGCCCGGGATCTCCACCTGCAAGATCTAAGGTCTTCTTCAGCCTTAGGAATGCTAGTCCTATGGTGGTCCATAGTAGGGTTCCTGTGAGTGGTGCTAGGTGTTGTAGGTGGAGTAGCATCCTACCTGGAAGTGGGATGTAGTCGTCTGCTTTTGAAGGCTAGGAGTGTTGCTAGGGTTAGGGTGGCTACTGCTATGAATGGTATTAGTGCTGCTGTCATCGGGTGTAGGAGCTCTTGATGCTTAGACTGCCTGTATGCTATGTATGATGTGTAAGCTAGAATTAAGGCTGGTGGTGAGTAGAATGTTATCAACAGGAGCCCTATAGTGAGAGTGTTGGAAGTGCTTAAGAGAGTATCATATACCGGCATCCCCCTGCTGTATAGTACCCCTCTAAATCCTTTTCCCTAGTAGAGCTTTTGATATAGTGTATACCGGGTAATAGAAGCTCTCGACCTCCCTGGTGCCAGGCCCGGAGCTCCACGTGATTGGCTGTAGTAATCCTAGAATGAGTACTACCATCATAGCAACATTGTATTTTAACCCCCCGGTTGGAGCTCTTAAGCTTACAAAGATGGCGTAGTACAGGCTAGGATATGATGTGAAGCCCAACACTAGGGATGCCATGGTTAGAGCTCTGAGATCAACGTAGAAGAGCTCCTTATATCAAATGAATCGGGTCTAAACAAGAGCTTCATAGAAGTGCTTAGGGGCGTAAGGTGGAGTATAAAGTGTGGTGTGGAGCGTTAGCGTAAATGATGCAAACATAGCTGTATATGGAGCCCTCAACAACCCTCACACACAGTCACCTTGATAATAAGTCCGTCAGAGCAGGTTTAGTTGAAAAGCTCTTCCTGAAACTTGTACTATTGAGTGTTTAAAGGCTGGGTTTAGGGTTAGGGGATTTCCTATTTAAACTTAGCTTTCATAAGAGTTTCCTGTTTCAATGGTTACACGGTCATAGCGGGAGCTTCACACCCTTAGGGCTGGGGAGACTGCGTATTCTCCAGGTCTTATCTATGGGTTTTCGCCTGGCCCTAGCACGCTCTCCACCATGTCTGTGAGGTCTTCTGCGAACTGTCTTCCATCTATGAATGGTATGGGCGGCATCGGGAGTACTAGGCTGTATTCCCCCATCCTATAAGCTTTTTTAATTGCCATGCCTAGCTCCTCGAAAGCTTTCTCTGACTCTGTGAAAGACTTTACCACGTCCTCGATCCACTTGAGGATCCTCCTCTCCTTCGCTCTCGTCCTTCCCCCTATGAACATTACAGCCATATCGGCTATGAACTTTGATGGGACTCCTGCGTCGACCTCCTCCCCACTATCCATTCTTACCATCCTTATCCTTAACCCCGTGTGGGGCTTCCACCTGGGTAGTGGGATTCCTAGTTTTTCGAAGTGCTCTTTAAGCCCTTCTACACCACCACTTTGGGTCATGTAGATGGTTTTAACACCATGTTTTACTACCTCCTCGTATAGTGCTAGTCCAAAGGACACTATTCCATACGCTATATCCTCGGCCTTCCTAGGGTCGCCGAGGAGCTGGTATGCAGGGTATAATAGTGTAGTTACGACAGCTGCGTCGAAGTTGCTTTCTAAGCGAAAGTACCTCTTGATTACATCTGAGAGAGCCATTATATCCTCTAATAGCACCCTGCCATTCACAATCTTCTCATAGTCATCCTGGCTAACGAACATGAACATTGGAACGCCCACGACAACAATCTTCAAAACACTAAACCACCGATTAAAGTTTAGGCTACACACAGTTATAAAATGTATAAAGCTCATCTTAGGAAATCGGGGGAAGCGTTAGCACAAGCGTTGAGAGCTCTCAGTAACCAGATATTAGTAGAGCTACCCAACATACCCCCGTACTTCTACCAGGTCACACGGTTCCCCCATCACTAGAAAACTAGGTTTTACAATCTAGTCCGTGAGTTCGAGCACTGTTAGCAGGGTTAGACCTTGGTGTGAGTTCACATGCTTCACCCACATCCCATGGCCTTGGTTGAGCTCTAATGCTATGGAGCCCCATCTGGGTATAGGTGAGCTTAACCTTAGCCCTCCCCACCTTAGTGTAGATTACCTGGTGTCTTAACGGTGAGATCGTAATAGTTTACCCTGTTGTTGTTGGACTTTTGCCCTTGAGAGTTTTAATAGCTTTGGTGAAGTTCTGTGTAGCGGTGGCGCTCTATGGGTTTTCGAACTGCTCTAGGCTTGTCTCTCGCACTGGCTATAATGGTCTCTTTGTTGAGCCTCTCCTCACCTTCTATGCCCCATGGTTTTAGCTTAACTCTAGGTTTTAACGTGTTATGGGTTGTTTATAGTAATCCTAGTACTGGTGATGACATGGCGTTAGCCACATGTGCTCTGGGTGGTAGCCTTCTAGTCTTCGGCTTTGACAGCCGACCTGGGAATTATCAGTTTAGGGTTGAGTTTAGGGATGCCTTCACAGCTACACGTACAGGAGAGCTCTCTTTGAATCCTAGTGGTTTCGACGATGTTATATTCGACTGCGATGTACTCGATGGTAGGGCTTTTGCCGTTGGAGCTACACTCACCTTAGAGAGGCCTAAGGCTTACGCTATCATAGTTGACCAAGAGAATTCTAGGTTTGACATTAAGCTTAAAGATCTAGACTGGTCTGGCTTCGCTTACACTGTTGAAGCGAGGGATGGCTACCTTTATGTTGGTGGAGGTTATCTAAGGGAGTCCAGGCTAGTCTTTAGGGTTGATAAGCTTGATGCAAGCCTAGGCCTGGTTGCCAGCTATAAGTCCGTGGGCTTGGAGGGCCACCATATGGGTATATTCGATATGGTTTTCAACGAGGCCACAGGCCACTTATGGGCTGTGGGGACGGCCGCCGGTGGTGGGGGTAATAGGTGGTGGATTGAGGTGATAGACCCTCAGGCTATGGAGCTGGTCAAGGTCGTAGACCCCGGGGTTCGAGGTGTGGCTATGACCGCTATCTCGGATAGCGAAGGCTTCGTCTACGTCATGGGTGGTGAGGGCACAGGCAGGGGTGGTTACCTGTTGAAGTTCGATAAAGAGGGTAATGTTGTGGCAAGGCTTGAGCTAGGAGAGTTCACAGCCACCAAGGCGACCATGATAGGCGATTTCCTAGTACTAGCTGGTAACGAAAGGAGGGGCGGTTACTACAGGCATACGATCTACGTGCTAGACAGGGATTTAAACATACTGGGTAAGACCTACCTAAGCATGGACGTTGACGCAAACTCATACTTCATGTTCGGTAGGATGTGGGTCGACGGTAGCAAGGTCTACGTAGCAGGTTGGGACATGATGCCTGGAAACGCCAGGTGGGTTGTATACGCTCTAGAAGCACGTGAGGTAATGCAGACAACGGTAACCACGACTGTGACAACAACAGTAATCAGATTCCTAACCTACACAACAACCGTGACAGAGACTAGGCTGAGAACAGTAACAACAACACAACCCGTAACAACAACAGTGTACGTGACGACAACGCAGGTGAGAGAGGAGACAGCAACTGTGACGGTTAGAGAGCCTATAACAGTAACCCTAACAAGAGATGTAACAAGAACCCTAACAAACACCCTAACAAACACTGTAACCGAGACGAAGATGATCGAGAGGGAGGTGGTAAGAGAGCACACTATAACCCTAACAACGACAATTGAAAGACTCCCAACAACACCGGTAGTAGCCCTAGTTATAGCATTAACCCTGATAGCAGTAGTAGCACTATTGATGCTTAGGAGGCGTTAAACCCTAAGGTTGTTGAGCTTAAAGACATTATATGGTGTAAGGGGAGCTAGCACAATGGCGGCCTCGCGTACAGTTTAGCCCTACACAGCTCACCGTGAAACTGTTATCACTCTAATACCTAGCTCTTTCTCAATAACATCAGCTTTCCTAACAATGTCTAGGTCTAACGTAGCGAATCCAAGGCATCCAGATGCCTTGCATGTTATCACGTGTAGTAGATCAAGGGTTTTAAGCTTAAGAGTATGAGCTTTCCTCACAGCAGCCTCTAGAACATAGTTAAAATTCACATCAACCATCCTCGCTTTAACGCTATCTATTGAGTATACTGCGAGTGTAACCGGCTCCTCCAATCCGGCTCTTGAATAGACTGATACTAGCTCGACTAGCGTTAACCTAGAAACAATCCTATCACCACCTAGACTTTCAACGAGCATCCTAGCTTTTCCATGGTTAGAATCTAGTTCATCGACATAGGATATTATGACGTTTGTATCAATGTAGATCAAGGTTGGAAGGCCTCCTAACGACCTCTATCCTCTTCAAGTATCCTGCTTAGACCACCATGTCTTAGCTTGAATCCCTGCTTTTTCAGCTCCTCTACTTTCCTGTAGACGTTATCCCAGTATTCAACTTCTCCAAGCACCTCCTTTAACCCTTTCTCAATCATAATGTTGAAGGCGTGAGATCTACTTCTAGCAAGTCCGTAGCTGATCATCTTATCAGCTAACTCTACTAACTCCCTACGAACTTTAATTGTTACGGTTACGCTCATCTAGGTGTACCCATGTACACTCTGTTATACCAGAACTTATATTTTATGATACGCATAGCACCACTTGCCTACGGTGGGGTTTTTAAAACTCTACCTACAATTTTATGCTTTTACAAGTGTTAAGGATCTGATATAGGGCTGTGAAGCCCTTGGTGGTAAGAGCCTACTACGGTGAGCGAGCTCGGAGAGTGTGATGGGTTACTCTCTAAGTAAGGGGAGGAGCTTGATGGGTTGTTGATGCTTAGTATTCCTTCTTTACTATTGGTTTCTTTATGTACGTTGCTAGTTCTGAGAATGGTGTGTACGCTGCTCCTGCCCATGTGTTCCCGCATTTTCTGCATTTCCATATGCCTGTTGTTATCCTGTATACTGTTCCTTTTGCTTCGCAGAATGGGCATGTGTGTTTTGCGTATCTCTTTAGTAGTACGTCTCTCACTCTCTTCCTTAGGCTTACTCCGTATCTCGTCCCGTATCTTCCTGCCGGTCCTACTACTTTTGTTCTACCCATTCTAGGCCCCTTGTGTTAGGGTTTGGTTTAGGGTTTTAAAGTATGTTTGTGCTATGTTTTTCCCTATTCTTATGGCTTCTTTTAACTCTTCTACCTTCATTCCTCCTTCTCCTGTTTTCTGAGCCCCCACTATTCTTAGGTTTTCGTCGAATGATAGTATTATCCTGTAGTCTGCTATCACCTCCTCCTCGAATGTGGGGTCTACTACTAGGAATCCGGCTATCTTAGCTATTGTTACTGTGACCACCCTGTGGTTTATCTTGAGTGGTTTAGATGCTACATCTCTTCTAACCAGGATATCCCCTACCTCTGTCTCCTCGTACTCTGGGATCCTCGTAGTTGCTAGGGCTGCCATTGTTGCAAGCATGCTTGCATCGAATAGATTCCCATCGTGGTCTAAAACGTAGATGTCAATCCAGAGGTTCCAGGCCTTCTCCCCAACCCTTATAACTAGGGATTCGAGATCTACAGCTTTAACCTCCCTCAAACTCCTATCTATAACCCTAGCGAGCTCTATGGCATTCTCATCGGGTGGACCCGGCTCGAATATAGGGGATGCGAGGGGGACGTTCTCAGCATGGACTACGAGGACGCCCTGGTCTGGTGTATCCTTGAAAGGCTGGCCGACCTCAACCTTAACACCTACAAGAACCTGTGTGTTACCCAAGCTTACGTGAGCGGACCCCTCAGCCTTATCCAAAACCCGGGTCTTAATACTTATACTTCGCGGCTCATGTATACCCCTACCATCAGCTCTAAGCCCTCTCTCGTAAAAGCTTATGTAAGCCTGCCTCCTAATATGAGGTACCACTGGTAGTTTGAACGGTGTAACGCTCAACCCCTACACCTCCTCCCCTACCGCCTCAAACTTCCTCCTCAAAACCTCCTTCTCCATGGAGACTATCCTCTCTATTGCACCCCAGGCCATTGAAAACCCCCTCTCAACCTCCTCCTCTGTAAGCACACCGTTAAGCTGGAAGAGCGTTACTAAACCTAGATCAGGTGCTCCAGCAACAGGCATATCAGCCTCCCCCATCGAATCCTCAACCTCATCGACATCAAGCACTAGGACCCCTCCCACCTTACCCACAGCTACGCCTGCAACAAGACCCTTCATCGGCACGCCCGCATCAGCTAACGCTAGGGATGCTGCGGTAACACCTGCAACTCTCGTCCCCCCATCGGCTTGTAGAACCTCGACGAACACATCTATAACAGTCCTAGGGTACTCTGAGGATAAAACTATATCCTCCAAGGCCTCTCTTATAACCTTAGATAGCTCGACCTCCCTCCTAGAAAGTGTAGGGCTCTTCCTCTCGCTAGTTGAGAAGGGGGCCATGTGGTATCTTACCCTTAAAATGGCTCTGTCCGGGAGCGTCATAAACTTCTGGAAAGGCTCCCTAGGCCCGTAGACTGCTGCTAGAACCTTAGTTCTACCATACTCTACTAGAGCAGACCCGGTGGCGTTAGCTAGAACCCCTACCTGCATACGTATAGGTCTAAGCTCGTCGAACCTCCTACCATCATGTCTAAGGCCTCTCTCATCTATCAAGGTAACCTTAGCCTTATGACCCACCTCTAGACACCCCTCCTCGCTCTCTCCTCCTCTATAAACCTTGCAATCCTCTCAGTTAAACCTACAGTATGTGCTTCGGCCTCCACAATTTTTAAAGCCATAACTGCTATCACTTCGAGCTCCCTACTAGGGCATTCTATGTGAACCCTACCGTTAACGGTTGGGAATAACGTACACCCTGTCTTCTCCTCTATCATGTTAGCCATGCTCCTCCTCTTACCTACGACCCTTGCTATCTTAGATGGAGAAATATCAACTACAATCCCGTTAACCACCCTACCTAAACCCTCACCTTGAACGCTTAGAATTGGATTTCTAGTCTTATCGAATAATGTAACCCTAGCCTTAATATAATCCCCTGGTCTGAGATACCTAGCTAGATCGTCTACAGCTGGGTTGAAAGGCCTCCCTAGGAAATCCTGTGCCGGTAGTATAGCCTCGTATGGCGCGTTTATATCCACATGCCAGCTGGTTACACCTATAGACTCCACAAGCCCTATAACCACGTGGCCCACCTCCGGGACGTAGACCCCTTTAATGTTGATGAACACATGCTTATCATCCCTCCTCGATAGAAGCCCTACTACCGTCGCTATCCTAGCCCCTCCTAATTCTAGGGTGTAAGGGTGCTTACCCTCAACCTTGGAGTCAAGCCTCTCCCCGGGGACTACTATGGTGCCGTGTACTGCTCTACCCATTCAGCCTACCACCTTAACATTAACACTAGCCCTACCTTTAGCTAGACCCTGTATCCTATTAATAACATCTATTTGAGCCCCTGCTGGGACCTCAACCTCAAGTTTCAAGCTACCGTCCTTAAGCCACTCACTCCTCCTAACATCCCCTATCCTTTTAACCTCAGATACAACCCTCCCAGCGATATCCGGTGGTATTACAGCCTCTATTAGAGCTCTAGCTATCTTTATAGGCATTATCCTAGAGAGCTTGGAGACTATCTCTAGAGCCTGGGATTCCGCATCTCTGTAGAGGTCTATGCTCACACCTAACTCCTCCATGGCCGCCTCGATTCTAGACTCTGGTATTGGCATCCCCGTCTTAGGGTCTACGGCATTCCTAACAATATAGGTTATAATCTTCCTCCTCTTAGCCTCCAGCAACCTCCTCCTCTCCTCCTCAGTCAACTGTATCCTACCCTCCTTAAGGATCCTCTCAGCTATAACCCTTACATCCTCCGTTCCAAAGGCCTTCCTCAGGCTCTCAGGGCTAGCTTTAAGCCCTTTTCTACTATCCTTATAGATTGTGTCAGTCCATAGGATTTCACCTAAGTCAACCTTCTCCCCCTCTCTATACCTGAAGGCTTGTTCTGGTCTCACGAGTACCTCGAACCTCTCGCCTTTAATTTCAATCCATGCCACTACATAGCTTTTCCTAGACATCCTCTCTACGCCCTCCGAGATTATCGTTCTATATGCGGAAAACCTTTAATCGCTGGGATGCCCTGCTTCTTCTCTTTTAGGAGAGGAGCTCCGACTCCATGCTCTTCACTATGCTTTTAATCTCCTCTGGTGTTAGTTTTTTGAACATCTTCTCATCTCTATCAACGAAGCCTATCTCTATAAGCTCGTGGAATACTGGGTACAACTGCTCCTTCTTCTCCTCCCCTGCGGCTACCCTGCTTTTGAATAGAGCCTCTATTGCTAGTTTAATGGCTGAATCTATTGATAGCTCCTCCCTATACATTTTCTCTAGAAAGCTGTTAACGAAGCTATCGCCCATGCCTATAGCTACAGCTTTATAGCTGAAGTACTGGCCTCCGGGGTCTGTTCTATACAGTTTGACCGAGCCGTCTGGGTTAACGCCACCGAATATTAATGCAACCCCGAAGGGCCTCACACCCCCATGTTGTGTGTACGCCTGCTTTACATCGGCTACAGCCTTAGCTAGGTACTCTACTGTTGCCTGCTCTCCGTATACAAGCTTGTGCCTCACAGATACAAGTCTCACATAGTCTATGAGCACCCTCCCGTCTCCACCCATGCCTGCGAAGGCAACCCCGACGTGGTCGTCCACCTTATATATCTTCTCTATATCGCTAACATCGAGGAGTGGCGTAAGCCTCCTCTTCTCAGCGGCTAACACTACGCCCTTAACACTTCTAATTCCGAGGCTAGTCCACCCCTTCTTAACAGCTTCAAACGCGTACCTAACCTGGTATAGATCGCCTTCAGGTGAAAATATCGTTGCAGCCCTATCGTATGCCATAGCCTGTTGCGTGGGGAAAGCCACCCCAGCCCACCTCCCATTCTGCTAGCTTAAGTCTAAACCTTTAATCCTCATATTAGGATTTTCTTAACACATATTAAACTCTAGCCCGGGATACGTCTAGTGTATGGAGTGTAGGTTGGACTGGTGGCTTCAAATCCTAGCACCACTAGTGTTAGGGGCTGTAGCGGGGCTGGTTAGCGGTGCTCTCATAGCATACGTTACCCTAAGGGGCTATGTGGGGAGGCAGGCGTTGAAGCCTGCCTTGGAGCCCTCTGGGAGGGCTCGTAGGAGGGGGAGGAGGTATATTGTATTTGAGGTTCTCGGAACCGAGCCTGTAGGGTTTGAAGAGTTGAGAGGGGCTATAGAGGATACTGTTAGGAGGGTTTACGGTGAGCTAGGAGCGGTTATGTTTAACGTTAAGCTCATCGAGTACGATGGGGTTAGGAGGAGGGGTGTGCTGAGGGTTAGGAGGGATTTTAAGTTACAAGCTCTAGCGGTTTTAGGGCTTGTTAGGAGCTCTAATGGGAGAAGGTTACTTTTAATACCTATATCTACAACAGGCTCTCTTAAAAGAGCTAGGGCTATTGTTAGAGGTTAAGCTTTCCTAGCCGCTGCGGCTACGATCTTTATTATGTCCCCGTCGTTTACCCTGTATGATTCTCCAACCCTCTGTTTCGTCTTAGCGTTTATAGCGTAGAGGAATGTTTCGCCTAGATCTGTGTGTATCCTGTAGGCTAGATCTCTAGCTGTCGACCCCCTTGGGATTATGAGAGCGTCTGGTAGCACTCTACCCTGTTTATCTGTTAGCTTAACGTGATCCTCCACAGGATATACTACTATGTTATCTAAGGTTTTGAACACGGCTTCGTTTAAAGCCTCCTGGACCCCTGTAGAACCCCATTTCCTCAGCACAAGATCTCTAATCCTCTCAAGAGCTCTAACCAGATCCCGTGGCGGGCTACCCACCACCTTGAAGTCTCCGTCTCCAGGCATATACTCTAACATGTTTTTAGCTGATGCCCTTCTAAGCATTAGCTCTGCTAGGGAGCTCGTAGGTATAACGGGGACTCCTTTAAACTCTTCTCTAAGCCTTCTCACATTATCCTCTGCTACGGGTACATCCGCTTTATTAGCTACTATCACTATAGGCTTAGCTACCCTTCTCAGCTCGCTAACGAAAACCCTAAGATCCCCTCTATCCCAGCTCGTAAGCCTCTTAGACTCGAGGCCTGTGGTTTCAAGAGCTTTAACAACGTGGTTCTTAAGTATACCTAGCCCAGATAGCCTCTGAGCTAGAGCTCCGGGCACGTCTAGAGCTCCGCCGGTATCTATGAACCTTGCAAGTTTATCCCAATCCCTCGCTATTATATTGAACATCCACTCCTCTATCTCGAACACCATCTGTTTAACTTCTTCGACCGGGTCGTAGGAGCCGGGTTTAACAGGCCTCCCCTCCTCGTCCGTTGAGCCGCTTGCATCAACCACGAGCAGTAGGGCGTCAGCTCTCCTAACATGATCTAAGAACTTGTTCCCAAGCCCCCTACCTTCATGGGCTCCCGGTACTAGACCTGCTACATCGACTATCTTAACGGGGATAAACCTCCATCCAAGCCTGCAAATGCTGTTAGAAGCGTTACAACTGGGTAGACCTAGCTCTACGTGGGGGCACATCCTCCTAACATAGGTTACGCCCACGTTAGGATCTATGGTTACGAAAGGTCTATTCTCTATGGGCACATCTATCTCTGTTGCAGCGGAGAAGAAAGTTGATTTACCAACATTAGTCTTACCCACGACACCTAGGAGTATGTTGGAAGCCTCCACTCACAACACCTAGATTAGCTAAGCATAGCTAGAGGTTAAACGTTAACCGCTTCTAAGAGCTAGGGATACTATGAAAGCTGGGGAGCTTGAAATCCATGATACCGCCTGCTCGGGCTTAAGCCCTAGGCTGTAGAGTAGCCCTACTATGCTAGCAGGGCTCCACATACTGTACTCATCTACAGCATCACTCACAGCTACAGCTCTAACGTTAAGCCTCCTAACTCTATCCACAACCTCGTATAAGTAGCCTATAGACCTCCCCTCAATAGCATATGATAGGGGGATCTCGAAGACCCCCCAACCTCTACTCTTAAAGAGCCTCTGCTGAGACTTATCTACGAAGACCTTGGCTCCAGGCTTCACCCTGAGTATGTGAACCCTCTTATTAACCCCAGCGTACCTAGCAGCATCAAGCGATTCAGCCTCAACAACTACGAGAACTCCACCCCCTAGGGTATCCCGTATTCTATCGAGTGCAGCCCTAACCTCAGCTCTACTGGAACCCCTAATGGTAACCCTCCTAATAACCTTAACACCCTCCCCTCCTGCAATCTCAGATACCCTCTCTATGTCTATGCTATCCCTATGCTCGATTGCTATAATCCTGTAACCAAGCTTAGACGCTAGTCTAACCATTGTTAAGGCTAGGTCTTCATCACCTGGTTTTATTGAGAGATCTGCATAGCCTATTCTCATGGAGCCCTAGCCCTTACCGGGTGGTGTGAGGAGATCTCTATAGTATTTTAAAGCCCCCCTCCTACCACCGCTAAACCTCACATGCACTCTTATAACATCATCTCCTTCCCCAAGTGCTAGGATGCCTTTGAAGGCGTTCTGCTTGTCTAGCCTTATGTATAGGCCTCCCTGCTTATCAACCCTCTCCTCCAGTGTTTCAAGGAGCCTCATCCTATCTACCTCACCTAGCCTCCCCACTATGTGTCTTAGTGCTTCAAGAGCTTCGCTTGGATCGTTAAGGTTTAACGTTAGTACCTCTATGGGGTTACCGTAGTAGCCTTCGTAAACATCGCTCTCCAGCCTAGCTCTCCCCCTGATGTTTTCGGGGAGCACCTCTAGGATTGCCTTCACAACCTTATCTCTATTCTCTGTAGCGTGAACATATGTTCTAGCTTGTAATGCCAGGACTGCCATGCCCTTCTATCCCTTACTACTCCCCACTCGGCTCTATAACCCTAGCACCTCTACTAGCCTCGTGTCTCCTCCTCTCCTCCCTCTCCTTAGCCTTCTTCCTCCACTTACGCTTATGAGTTCCCTTCAAACCCCTACTCCTAAGGAGCCCTCTCATCTTCCTACCAGCACTCGTAAGCCCTCTAAAAGGCCTCCCCCTATGCTTGCCTGAGCACACCCAGTTTAGCTCTGGATCGCTCTTAATCGAAGGATGATTCGGATCTACTAGTATAACCTCATACCACTTATACCTACCATCCTCACCCACATAGTAGCTGTTAAGAACAACCATGTTCATGTACTTAGCCTGAGCCCTCTCCTCAGCAATCAACCTAAGACTCTTAGCTGGAGCAAAACCGTAAACACCCATCCTTTTAGGCCTCCTACCCTTATTAGGTCTAGGCTTCCTCCTACCACCCTTCCTAACCCTAACCCTAACCACCACAACACCCTGCTTAGCCTTATACCCAAGCTCCCTAGCCCTATCAAGCCTCGTAGGCACATCAACCCTAACAATAGAAGGTTGCCTCCTCCACTCCATAAGCCTAGCTCTCATCAAAAGCCCATGCTCACCCTCATACGGCCTCCTCCACAAAAGCTTCATATAATGGTAGGCTGACTTAGCCATACACAATACACCACTTATTACCAGCTAGCAATCTAAGCTATAGACCTTTTAAGCTTAACAACAACTCTAACGATATCAGACTTCTATGGGGGGTGTGGAGCTCCAGGGTTTAAATAAGTCCAATTCAAACCAAGACATAAGACCTTGAATCACCCCCATGGAAACTAGGAGAGGAGCTATATGGAAGACAATAAGTGTAGAACTCTTTATATAGTTTACAACTGAGAGCCTCGCCTTCCAAGGCGGGGATGAAGAGATTTAAGGGTTACCTTTGGTAGTTAAGCGATAAAATGCCTAAGGGGGTCTTTGCCTCCAAGCAGAGAGACCTCCCTCATCTGTAAAGATGATGCCCTAAGTATGGGGACTGAACTGTGGGATGAGGAGTGGCTTCCGACCGGGGAGCCAACAAACCGCTGGAGAGGCATAGGAGCCTCCGAGGGTAAGGAACATCGCTCTCTAAAAGGGCGGGGAGGAGGCCATACTCCATCCTACGAACCAAATAAAGCTAGGAGTCGAATCTTCAGAGCTCTTAGCTAAGACCTTAGCGTTTCCCCGCTAACGGTACTTGATGGTCTCTGTGAATACCATTAAATACCGCTGGCGGGGTTAGGCCTTGGCCCGGAGATCATCTGCTTCACCCGAGCAGCATGAGCCCCAGCCGGGCCCAACGCCACAGGGCTCCCATCTATGGGGGTGCTCAAGTATCATCATAGCACCCGCACGTGCAGTACTTACACAACCTCATCATTGATACTACGTAGTATCAACTGAGACTTATAAGTCTAACGGTGATTCAGGTAAGCATGGATATTTGCATTTATTGTCAAACTTGTAATAGCCTCTAGCAGGAACCCTAGCTCTCTAGATCGGAGAGGAGGTCATTCTCTCCATCGGCTTTTGTATACAGTTATTAGTGTTAGTGTGAGGGTTACCGCCACTAGTATTGCTATGTTAGCTAGAGCGTTTACCGCCTCTCCATCTATAGTTAATTTGATTGCTTGTACAGCGTTTACTGGTGGTGATACTAATGTTATGGGCCTTACTTGTTCTGGTAGAACTGTTATGGGGTAGTATACTGGCATTATGTAGACTAGCATTGAGTAAACTGCATCTGTTACAGCCATAAGCCTAATCTGGGATCTAATTTCAAGTGATATGAGGAACCCTAATAACACACCTATAACCCATATCAGTGCTAGGATAACGGTGATAGAGATCACCTGGATTGAATTCAGCTTATTCAACACAGTGAATATGGCGAGTAGAGGGATTACTTGTAGGAATGTTGGGAAGCTCATGCCAAGAGCTGATCCAAGAGCGTAGGTTAAAGGGTTTAATGGGGATGATACGAGTAGATCCTTAAACTTTGTTATCCTGAGAGCGTTAACGTCAACTGAGAGTTGTGAGAGCCCAGCACCAAACGTTAAAGCTACAATAGCACCTAAGAGGATGTGCTGTAGCATACCAAGACCCCCTACTAGTAGGAGTAGTGCTATCAACGTGAAGACCCTGACTGAGGTTGCACTTAGAGGCACTAAATCCCTGTAGACGAAGCCTAGGAAGTAGAAGTATAGAACACCTCTAAACTTCCTAAGCTCTTTAACTATGTTCATCTGCACCACCAAGCATTATAACCACATCCTCTAAACCTACAGGGTTAACCTCGAATCTCACACCGTAATCTGATAGTGTGCTAGCTACACCTCCAACATCGTTAGTGTATATGAAGGTCATGTCACCAACAGTTCTTACGGTAACATGATAGCCTAGGTCTGCGAGCGTCTCCCTTAGCTGAGCTGGAGAGTCTCTAATAACAATCTTCCTCCTAACGCCTCCTAGCACGCTCTCCAGAACCTCCATTACACTACCATCAGCTATGATCCTCCCCCTGCTAAGCACTAGGACCCTATCAGCTACAGTTGAAACATCATCCATGTAGTGGCTTGCTAGTAGAACTAGCTTACCACTCCTAGCAACCCTCCTAACAATGCCCCAAGCCTTAACCCTAACCCTAGGGTCGAGTCCTACGAAAGCCTCATCTAGGAAGTATACCTCAGCGTCATCTGCAGCAAATATCATTGCAAGGAACATCCTCCTAATAGTACCCCCTGATAGGTTCATAACATGTTTATCAGCAACCCCCTCCAACTCTAAATCCTCTATAACCTCACGAGCTCTCCTACGAGCATCGTTGAAAGAGTAGCCTCTCATAAGCAGGTATGATACTATGTAGTCACGTGGTGTTAGGGTGTAGGAGTAAGCCCTAATGTCCTGTGGTAGGAATGCTATTAGATCCCTCACCTTACCAAACTCCCTTACAACATCATAGCCTAGGAGCCTTACAGAACCACTC
>Ga0080008_141624_pt1 | contig 15933 bp, 16 predicted proteins | sample ConCONMetagenome_FD_69211 | JGI IMG/M metagenome (GOLD analysis project Ga0080008, IMG submission 69211) | Hot spring microbial streamer communities from Conch Spring, Yellowstone National Park, USA - CON_C (SPADES assembly) (version 2) | ecosystem: Environmental > Aquatic > Thermal springs > Hot...
GTAGAATACTGGGAAGTCAAGTTTGGAAATAGGGTAAAATGCACCGAAAACTTCTCTTTTATTCTTTCCCTGACCTCCTGCGGAAGCTGAACCAACGGATTTCCAAAGAACACAAAGCTATTGTAGTCATCTATGCTACTCACAAGCTCCTTCATTTCCTTGGCGGGCAGTGGCATAAGGTCTCCCACAAAGCTGTAATCCACTCCAAAGCGTCTTTTTAGCCTATAAAGTATGCTGAGAACTTGGTTTCTGAAGGGTGATGCAAGGAGGTCTGTGCCCACCAGCAGGAGGGTTTTTACAAGGTGCATGGCTTTCTTTAGTTCCACCACCAGAGGGTCTGTGTGCTCTGGCTCCAGAAGGCTGTTCATAAAAGAAAGCTGTTTTATTGGGTTCAAGAGCACCTGCCTTTTAGCCTTGGCACACAGGGTAGCATAACGAGAGCTAACGCAGACAAGGTGGGAGGACCTTTCCACCGCATCCACCAGATATCTCATGGACATAACCTCAGAGAATACGGGCTCCACCTCCCAGCCAATTATGAGCATATAGTTCTGCCACTGGTTGAAGAAGACCTCCGAAGGATTGTAGCCCAGCACGGGTGCATCCACGAAAACATCCCCCAACTGCCTTGCCAAAAGATACTCCTCAAGGCTTGAAAGATGTCTGTCTAAAACTATGGCAATTTTTCCCCTAAGGCGTTCCTTTATTAGCTCCTTGGCTTGTTCTTGGGAGATGCTTAAAAGTTCTTGCCCCTGCCACAAATAAAAGCCCAGTAGCCGAAGAGGATTTTGGGCAACCTCTTGCAGTAAGGTTATGCCCTTGCTACAGAGGCTTCCCATACCCTTTGGGTCTGCAGGGTGTCCGTAAAGGTCTACGGGCTTTCCTTGGGCTTTATAAAGCACATAACCGCACCCACAACCACAGCCCGCACACTGGCTAACTGCTTGCTCTTCAAAGGGCTTTCGTGTTAATGGAATAGAGGGTGGTGTCATTGCAAGGAGTAAATTTTAATATACGTCGGGTGAAAAATTCAGAGAATCTGGAAATCTCTTAGGAAAAAGGGCTTGGCAGGGGGAGGGCTTAAAATACCCTCAAACCCACCAATAAAGTACTGACATGAAAAATCACTTCTAATAGTTTATACCAAATGGTCTTAAAGTCCCTATTCTCCTATAGTTTCATCCTGCCAGCTATCACTTTACTTGCCTACCTTTATGGCTACGTTATAGGCTCGTAGCTTTTTCAGGAAGTCTCAAACATGGGGGTAATTTCTCACCCGACTTATAGCCTACAACTATATTCCACACGAGTTTCTATAAAATATAAGCACCATGATCGCAAGATATACAAGGGAACCCTTCAAAGAACTTTGGTCTGAAAAGAGAAAGTTTGAACTTTGGCTGAAGGTAGAGCTGGCAGTTTGCAGGGCATGGCACAAGAAGGGGAAAATTCCTACCCAAGCCTTGCAGGAGATAGAAAGGAGGGTCAAGGTAGATGAAAGGACCCTTGAGAGGATAGAGTATTACGAAAAGATTTACAAACACGATGTTCTTGCCTTTGTGTCTGCCATTGGAGAGCAAATACCCGAATACTCCCACTACTTTCACATGGGGTTAACCTCCTCCGATGTAGTAGATACCGCCTTAGCTTTACAGCTGAAGCAAGCCCTGAACCTGATCATTGAAGATGTAGATAGGCTCTTGGAAAGGTTAAAAGAACTTGCGTTGAGGGAAAAGGACACCATTATGATGGGTAGGACCCATGGAGTGCATGCGGAACCCATTACCTTGGGGCTGAAGTTTTTAAGTTGGTATCAGGAGATGAAAAGAAACAGGGATAGGCTTGAAAGGGCTTTGGAAAACATATCCTACGGCAAGCTCTCTGGTGCAGTGGGAACATACTCTAATTTAGACCCGGAGGTAGAAAGGCTTGCCTTAGAGGAGCTTGGGCTAAAGGTGGAGCCCGTATCCACCCAAATCGTGCCAAGAGACAGGCATGCGGAGGTTCTGTGGGCTGTTGGTATAACCGCCACATCCTTGGAGAGGTTTGCCACCGAGATCAGACATCTTCAGCGCACCGAAGTGGGTGAGCTTCAGGAACCCTTCACAGAAGGACAAAGAGGCTCCTCTGCCATGCCACACAAGAAAAACCCTATCCATGCGGAGCGGGTGTGTGGGTTGGCAAGGCTTATAAGGGGCTACCTTACCACCGCTTTGGAGAATGTGCCACTGTGGCACGAAAGGGACATATCCCACTCCTCCGCAGAAAGGGTGATCTTGCCGGACGCCACCACAGCTCTGGATTACATCCTGAACCTTTTCATCCAAATTTTGGATGGGCTGGTGATAGACCGGGAGAGGATGATAAAGAACATGGAGCTTTCCTTTGGGCTCTACGCATCCTCAAAGGTGCTGGTGCGCCTTATGGAAAAGGGAGTGCCAAGAGACAGGGCTTATGATATGGTTCAGTCTTGTGCTATGAAAAGCTGGAGCCAAAAGAGGGCTTTCGCAGGCGTTTTGGCAGAGGACCCAGCCATAAGAGAACTTCTGTCGGCGGAGGAAATAAAACAGCTCATAGACCCAAAGGGCTTTTTGAAAAACATAGATGTCATCTATTCAAGAGTTTTGGGTTCAAGCTGAGTTCCCTCATAGAAGTTTGCTAAAGGAAGGACTATAATCAAGGGCATGAAAAAAACAGGTTAGCGAACGCAAGAAGCCCCTATCTTAGAAAATCCGCTCATCAGCCGGTAGATTGGTACGAGTGGTCAGAAGACGCCTTCAAAAGAGCCAGAGAGGAGGATAAACCTATCCTTCTTTCTATTGGGAGTGTGAAGGTAGCCTCCTCTTCTCTTTTCTTGGGAGGGGAATACTCCTCTCCTCCCGTAAGGGAGCGTGGGACATGGTGAGGAAAGGGTTAGTTTCCTATAGAAAAGTTTTGAGACACGCAAAACTGGGTCTTTTTTGACACAGAAGAGCAGGGAGAGGGCTTTTTAAAGGTAATACTGAAAAACATTGCGGACACGTCCACCCAATCTGTCAACGGCTCCGCGCCCTATCTTTTGCTACTGCTTAGAAGTGTAACCCAAGAGACAGAGCTAATTGACTGTGCGGAAAAGAGCCTGCAAACCTTTGCCCGCTTTGTTCAAGAGGGACCCACAGCCTCCGCCTCTTACCCGATAAGCCTTTATGCACACCTTAAGGGCATATACAAGGTGGAGACCAGAGACTTCTTTGAACCTCTGTTAAAAGCCTTCAGATCCTTTAAGTTCGTCCCCCGCAGGGATGTAGATGGAGTGGTTGTCTGCAAAGGAAGTGCGTGCAAGGTCTATCCGGGTATACCCGATTCCCTTTCATAAGGCCAAGTTAAAATGCCACCTGCCAGGTTGTATGCTTCGTAGCCGAAGTACCTAAGCAGGTATGTGGCAAAGGCACTCCTCTCTCCACTTTTACAGTAGACTATGACCTTTTTATCCTTTGGCAGATTGGCGTAGGCAAACCTGAGCTCATCGAGGGGTATGAGCAGAGAGTTAGGTATCCTTACCTGCACGTGCTCGGGCGGAGTTCTAACATCAAGCAAAAGCACATTGTCCTTTTCTTCCTCCAAAAGCCTCTTTGCCTCTTCTGGTGTTAATTCTGGCACTTGAAGCATAAGAATATTCTAATATAAACATCCTAAAATTTCAACCCGCTTCAGACCCTTCCACCCCCATGCTACACTTCCCATTATATATGGCGCCCTTTTCTATCATAAGCTCTTGCACCTGAATGTCCCCTTCTACCCTACCAGAAGCCTTGATCTCGAGACTCCTTGCCTTTATATTTCCATGGATCTTTCCATAAACCACCAGATTTTCAACGTTCAAGTCTCCCTTCACATACCCCTTCTCCCCAATTATTAAACCACCATTGCCTTTAATGTTTCCAATAATTTCCCCATCTATTCTAGTAAGCCCCTCAGAGACGGTCAAGTTTCCCTCAAAAAGGCATCCGGGACCCAAAATAGTGCGCACTTCTTGAGAACTTACCTGTTGTTCTTTTTTCCTCCCAAACATGGTATATAATTATATCGATATATAGCTTGAATGAGGGAGTATATAACCATTATAATAGCCTATCATGAAGGGAAGCCACCAAAAACTATAAGAATTCGCAAGAGCTACCTAAAGGCTTCTGGTATTTTTGTTTTAGCTTTTGTAGTGTTCTCTATATTTTCCCATCTTACAAGCCTTAAATTCCTCTTTGAAAGGCAAGAAATCAAAGCAGAAAAGCGCAGACTTGTCCAAGAGATAGAAATCGTGGCTTCAGAAAAACAAGAGATTGAGAAAGAAAGGCATTTGCTCAACTCAAAACTGAAAAGTTTGGAGAGTAAGCTTCTTTCGGTGGAGGATTATCTTTCAAAGAGGGGTGTTATAAAGGGCTCTTTGCCGGTGGGTGGCGCAAGCGTCAATAAGGCGTCCTACGACCTTTCTTACCTTCAGTTTTTGGAAAAGAGGGCAGATTACCTGTTAACCTCCATAAGAAGTATACCCTTAGGCTATCCGGTATATGGCAGGATAACTTCTCACATTGGTTGGCGGAAAAATCCCTTTGGAGGGGGGTATGAGTTTCACACAGGCATAGATATATATGCACCATATGGTAGTAAAGTTCGTGCCACAGCAGATGGAGTGGTAGTATTCGCTGGTTGGTACGGGGACTACGGAAAGACGGTGATCATAAGACATCCCTCTGGATACCTTACGCTTTACGCGCACCTTTCCCAGATTGATGTAAAGGAAGGGCAAAAGGTAAAAGCTGGCGATGTGGTGGGAAGGGTGGGTTCCACTGGAAGAAGCACAGGACCGCACCTACACTATGAAGTGATAAAAGACAACAAACCCATAGACCCATCTAAATTTTTAGCTTGGGAGTAAGCTAAAGACTTAAAAGCTACAGTCTGATCTAATGACATTAATCATATTGACACTGCATTTCAATTTTACTAAAATGGATTATGAAATTAAATCTCAATAGGAGGTGCAGAATGAAAAAGGTTTTGCTCCTCTCCGCAGTGTTTTCCTCGTTAGCCTTCGCCCAGAGCACCGAGGAGCGTATCAGACAGTTGGAGGAACAGATAAGAACACTCCAGCAGGAAATCCAGAGATTAAAGGAGGAGCAAAGGAAGGTGGAGGAAACAAAGCAAGAAACGGAGGTACTAAAGGAGGAGCTAAGGAAGCTCAGGCTTGAGATTGCAATCCCACAGCTTGAGCTAAAGACCTACTCTGGCTTGGGACCAGCCGCTTCAAAGGCTATGTTCAACCCTTGGGGTGTTTCCATAGGTGGATACGGAGAGCTAACTTTTAGGAATAACAGCGTAGATGCAAGAGGGGGTGCAAAGAGCATAGCAAACGTCCAAAGGATCATTCTCTACCTTGGTTATGCCTTTGATGAGAAGTTAAAGTTCAACTCGGAACTTGAGCTTGAGCATGCTTCTACCTCTGCCTCTCACGGCACTGGTGGAGGCTACTTTAAGGCAGAACTTGCCTTTTTGGACTACAACTTCAGACCAGAGTTTGGAGTAAGAGGTGGTCTTTTGCTCATGCCCGTGGGCATCATAAACGAGGTGCATGAGCCACCCACCTTCCCAAGTGCAGATAGACCCTTTCTTGAACGTCGCATACTACTCTCCACTTGGGAAGAGATGGGAGTTGGTGTTTATGGCACCATCAAAAACCTTGACTACAGGTTTTACATCACCAACGGTTTGATGTTAAGGGGTGGCGGTGATTACAATGTATTGGAGCCTCTAAAAACAGTCAGACAGAGGGGTGCCAGGGCTGTGGCGGACAGGATAGGCTTTACTGGAAGGGTTGATTACACACTTCCCTACAATCTAAAGGTTGGCTTTTCTTTCTGGACGGGAGATGTGATGTCTAAGGGTGGTTCAGACAGCCAGCTTGGACTGAGAAGAGGAACAAAGCTTGGAAGCATGACCATGATCTCCCCTCACCTTTGGTGGCAGTATGGCGGTTGGGATGTTAGGTTTGTGGGTGCCTTTGTGGATGTGAATAGTGCAAGGAAGATAACCGATGACCTTCAATCGGGTGCAGATAGAATCAATAAGCCCATTCCATCCGAGCAAAGGGGCTATTATGTGCAAGTAGCATACGACATATTCAGGCTATTCAAGATAGACAAGCAAGAGCTTTATGTTTTTGGCATTTATGAAGACCTTGACGCCCACGCAAAGGTTCCCCAAGGTTCTGTTAAGCCAGCGGGACATAAGCTAAAGGTGTATAATGTAGGTCTATCCTACAAACCCCACCCCTTGGTGGCTATAAAAACCGATTACGCAAGGCTAAACTACAGCCCAAATAAGAAGGATGAAAGCGAATACAGACTGACCCTTGGCTTTATGTTTTAAATCTTATGAGGATGGAAAAAATGGCTAAAAACTTAGGCAGGCTCTTGCTCGTGCTTCTCCTCCTCCCCCTTTTTACACAAGCAAAGCAGTTTAAAACTCCAGAAAAAGCCTTGGCGGAAATATACCCAAACACGCAGATAGAGATTAAAAATATCGTCCTCTCAAAAGAACAGCAGGAAGAAGTTCAGAGGCTCTCGGGCGTCAAGCTTGACACAAGGCTTGTATCTTGGTATTTGGTAAAAAGAGGGAAAGAGGTCATAGCCTACGCTTATGTGGATACTCATGTGGTAAGGACAAAGCCCGAGGTGGTTCTATACACCATAACTCCACAAGGAAAGTTAGACGTGGTGGAGGTTCTTGCCTTTCAGGAACCATTGGAATACATGCCCGACGAAGAGTGGCTTAAGGTTTTCAAAGGCAAAGAGTTGGCTCCGGGTGCACTAAGGCACAGAAGGGATATTCCAAACATAACAGGTGCCACCATAACCGCAAGGGCTATAACCGACAACGCCCGCAAGGTTTTAGCCATCTGGCAGGTCCTCTTTGGGGGTAAAAGATGAGATTTTTTATATCCGCCAAACTGAAGAACAACAAGCCTCTTTATTACATGGTTATCTTCTTTCTCTTTCTCAGCCTGATCTTTTGGCTTAGCTCCTGGTTATACTTTTACAGCAAATACCACTTTTCTTATGAAACACTATACAAATACTTTTTCCAAGACCCGGAGTTTCCGGAAAGAATATCTTTAGCCCAGCTTTCAGAAGACCTGCACATTCAGACCTTCCTAAACGCTTTCTATTTACTTACGATCTTTGCCCTCTTTATCTTGACATCCCTTCCTTCCTCCTTAAAGGCTTTTGCCATACTCCTAGGCTTTCTTTCCTGTACATTTTATTTATACTCAGACCTCTTGATCCTCTATCTTTCACCTACCTTTGTTTATTTAAAGCTTTCTTCCTTTATAGGCTTTCAGCTTATAAACCTGTTTGTAATTCTTTACACCCTCTTAGCCTTATTAATTTCAAGGGAAGACAAATATACAGACACAAATCTACTTAAACTGTTAATGTTCTTTTTTTCCTTGCTTTTAATGGGCTTCTTTTTCACAAACCTTTTGGCTTTCTATTCAAAGATGGGCTTTTCCTTAGGTTCTATAAAGGAGTATTATCTTGGAAATCCGGAGAAGTTCGTAAAGGCTAAAACCTTTGAGGGTATGTTTAAGGTCTTTTATCCTCACCTTATTTCAATGGCAGTTTTTTCTGTAGCAGTTGGGCATTTTTTAATTTTTGCGGGTTCAAGTCTTAGCGTTCCTTTGGGAATTGGGCTATTTTTATTTTCATTCCTTGATAACCTTTCGGGTTTCTTGATTAGATTTTTACATCCAGACTTTGCCCTTCTAAAGCTTTTATCCTTTTTAGCTTTGCAGGGTATCATACTATACTCCGCCTTGCTTATGCTTATAAGAAGTAAGCCATGGGCTTGATTTTATTTCTTTTTATTTCCTTGTTTACCTTCCCTCAGGAAAAGGTTTTTCACCTTATGGGCACTTATGCCATAATAGACCTACCCTCCCAAAAGGCATATCAAGCCTACAGGTTTATGAAGGAGCTTGAGGAGAAACTCTCCGATTACATAGAAGACTCTGAAGTTTCAAAGATCAACCAGAAGGCTGGCGTGGAACCGGTGGAGGTGTCCGCGGATACTTTGGAGGTTATAAAAAAATCCCTCTGGCTTTCGGAGCTTACAGAGGGAGCCTTTGACATAACGGTAGGTGCTATAACCATAAGGGCAAGAAGGCTAAGAGAAATTTCCGAAGACCAGGCAAGGAATCTGGTGAATTACAAAAAGGTCAGGGTAAAAGGCAGTAGCGTATTTCTTGAAGAGAAAGGCATGGCTATAGACTTGGGAGGCATAGGAAAGGGCTTTGCCATTCAGAAAGCCTATGAGTTTATAAAAACAGACAAGGGTTTTATCTCAATAGCGGGAGACCTAAGGGTATGGGGGCACAAAAGACTTTTGGCGGTGTATAACCCTATTAATGGCAAAATCTTAGCCCAAGGCTACAATAAAAAGGACCTTTGCCTTTCTACATCGGGAAATTACAGAAGGGAGCACATAATCGGTAAAAGTGGCAAGCTATTGCAAGTAACAGTAGCTTATGAGGATTGCACTTTGGCGGATGGGTTATCTACAGCCCTTTTGGCTATGGATAATAAGAAAAGATGGGATTTCATTGAAAAACACCCACAGTTTGGTTATCTTCTGCTGTTTTCTGATGGCTCTGTTTATGTAAATAAGACCTTTCTTGAGTTCTTTGAGAGTTTGGAATTTTTCGGAAGTGGTATAAAATAAACCTACGATGTCTGCCTATAGGATCTTTCTGTCCGGTAGGGTGCAGGGAGTAGGTTTTAGGAGCTGGACAAAAAACTTGGGAGAGAGCTACGGACTTAGCGGTTGGGTGCGCAACCTACCGGACGGAAGGGTTGAGGTTTTTGTGGAGGGCGATGAGGAGGTTGTAGTCCAGTTCATATGGAAGCTGTGGGAGGGTCCAAGGTCTGCAAGGGTGGACCGGATGGAAATTTTAAAGGAGGTGCCAACCCATGAAGAAAAAGGTTTTTATATTAAGTATTAGCCTACTTTTTGGAATAGCCTTTTCTCAAGAGTGCAAATACCACAAGATAAAAAGCGGAGACAGGTTAGAAAAGATCGCAAAAAACTACGGAGTTAGCGTGCAAGACCTTCTAAAAGCTAATAAAAACATAGACCCAAAAAGGCTAAAGGTGGGTGGAAATTTATGCATTCCTAAAAAAATGTCCGCCAAAACACAAGACTACACCATATACAAGGTCAAAAAGGGAGACACGCTACAAAGTATAGCTAAAAAATTTGGTGTTGGTGTGCAAGAGCTGAAGAGCCTTAACAATTTAAAGTCTGAAAAAATAAAAGAAGGACAGAAGCTAAAAATACCTGCCAAGGGCATCGCCAAAAAACAAAGAAGGGAACCTATAGAGTATGAAATCTACATAGTTCGTAAAGGTGCAAAGCTTGAGCATGTGGCAAAAAAGCTGGGCGTTTCCCAAAGGGAATTGGAAAAACTTAATCCAGGGCTAAAAGGTAAATGGCTAACAAAGGGAACGGTGGTCAAAGTGCCCGTGAAAGAAAAAAGACAGGTGGTCCGTCTATTAGAGAAGCCCTTAGAAGAAGGGAAACGAGAGGGCATACCTAAAACAGGGGCTGAAATGCCACAAGAGAAAAAGCGAAAAGCTGAGGAGGTAAAAATATTAAAGAATAGTCTACCTATGCCTGTGGATGGTAAAGTTTCCAAAAATGGTAGAGGGATCACCATAGCTACAGATTGTGGAAAGCCAGTATATGCAGTTGATAGTGGGAGGGTCATATACAGTGGAGGGGACCTCAAAGCCTACGGAAACATGGTCATAGTGGATCATGGAGATTTTATCTCCATATACGCATACAACGAGAAAAATTTAGTAAAGAGAGGGGATAGCGTATCAAAGGAACAAAAGATCGCTCTGGTTGGAAGAAGGAGCGAAGAAGAGGAATGCATGCTTTACTTTGAACTTAGAAATAAAGATGGTGTGCCCTTAGACCCGACTGAGTATATAAGAAATACCCAGTGAATTATTCCATAGGGCTTATGTAAATTAGAGTTTTTTGCGCACCCTTTTCTATGCGTTTTAGCGTTTTTATTTCGTAAATTTGATTGTCATTTTTTATAACTTTAGCCTTTTCTAAGACATCCCATAGGCTCTTTAGCATGTTGTCAATATCCCTATTTCTGTGGTTGGGCAAAACCAAGATCACCTCCATTGAGAGCTTGCCCTCCAAAGGTTCTCCCTGGTACTGCTGTTTTATTTCCCACACTGCCCTCATCTCCCAGTTTTTAACTCTTGGGGGTTTAAAAACTACGCCACCCCTCTTTCTTATATACCTGTTGCTTTTAGGAACTGGTAAAGAGGAAAGCTCAAGCTTTATTCTCTTCTCTTCACTCATTTTTTTCTTCAACCAATAGGTCGAACTCTCTAAAGTCCTTTACCACTACATCCACCATCTCTCCCTCTTTAACCACCCTTTCCGCCTCTAAATAGCACAACCCATCCACCTCTGGTGCTTGAAACCAAAGCCTGCCCACGGGCACAATATTCATTTCCTCATCGTAGCCATCCACTAGCATCCTAAAGCTTTTACCCAAAAGTCTTCTGTACTTTTCCTCTATAACCTCACTCTGAACTTCGTAAATAAGTGCTCTCCTTCTTTCCTTTTCCTCCTCAGGTATAGGGTCTCCTAAGGGCTCTGCAAAAGTGCCATCTTCGTGGGAATAACTAAACACACCCACCCAATGAAAATAGCCCTTTTGAACAAACTCAATCAATTCCTCAAAGTCCTTTGTGTCTTCCTCCGGATAGCCCACTATGAAGCTTGTTCTTAAGACTGCGTTGGGTATTTTGGAAAAGATCCTTTCCACGAGACTTTCCACAAAATCTTTGCCATAGCCCCTTCTCATGCTCTTTAGAACTCTGTCAGAGACGTGTTGTAGTGGTATATCAAAGTATGGCAGGACCTTTGAAGAGTTTTTAATGTAATCAATAAGCTCATCGTTCACGTCTGTAGGATAGAGATATAAGAGTCGGACCCACTCTATGCCTTCTATATCCTCCAGCTTTTCTAAGAGTTTAATCAGGGCATTCTTTCCGTATAGATCTCTGCCGTAATAGGTGGTATCCTGCGAAATCAAACATAGTTCCTTTACTCCGTTTTCTGCTATCCACTTGGCTTCCTCTACAAGTTCCTGTATGCTCTTTGACCTGTATTTGCCCCTTATGGAAGGTATGGCACAAAAAGAACAAAGGCGGTTGCATCCTTCTGATATCTTAAGGTAGGCGTAAGATTTAGGAGTGGTTAATATCCTTTGAACTTTTTCTACTTTCTTTAAGCCTAAAAACTCAAGAATTTGATCCCAACTCTCAGTTCCAAAGTATGCCTGAACCTCTGGTATCTCCTTTTGTAGTTCTTCTTTGTACCTTTCCACCAAACAGCCCATAACGATGACCTTCTTGTTTTCTGCGTACTCAAGTATGTAGTCTATTGCCTCCTCCTTGGCGGGGTTTATAAAACCGCAGGTGTTTATGATGATGGTGTTTGCCTTTTTTGGATCATCCACCAGCTTTGCGCCCGCTGAATTTAGCTTTCCAAGAAGAACCTCCGTATCCACCAAGTTTTTGGAACAACCTAAGCTAATAACTCCTATCTTTAGCTCATCTCCTTTGCATGCCATCTTCCGTCTTCTTTAAAAACTCTCTAGGGTTCCTATTAACCTTTATAGTCTTAACACCACCTCCCTTATCCTCAACCACCAAATAGTTTTCTACCTTTCCCCTTTTTTCAACCACCATATATCCTACCACACCCTCCAAATCGCTAAAGGGGTTCCTTGCGTGGGAATATAAAAAGACCATTAAAAGAAGAAAAAGGACCTTCATATCTTCTCCTCCTTCATAATAATTAATATAGTCAAATCTCCCTTCAGCATATCCTTTTCACTCCTATCCACCCTAAAGGCAGAAGGGTATGATACAAAACCTCCCCTTTCCAGAGATCTTAAGAAATTTACTACGTTTGCATAACTACCCACAAAGGATATTTTGAGCTCTGCGGTGGGATGCTTTACCACATCAGAGGGTTGCTGTGGTTTTTGTTCCTGTTGTTCTTGCTGTTGTGGTTGCTCCCTTATGACCTTAACCACCGTCCTTCCTTCTGGAGTTTTTTCCAAGGTGTAGCCCACCTCATCAGGCTGTGCAAGGCTTATGGAAAGTATTCTTACCCCAGCTTTGCTTGCTATGACACCAAACTTTTTGTATATAGTGCCCACATCCTTAGTGGATGGAATCTCTCCAACTACTAACTCAAGCTCTTGCTTTTTTACTTCCAGTTGAGCCCTTAACTCGTCTCTTTGCTTTCTAAGAGGTTCCAATGCTTTTGGGTCTGCCAGTCTCTTCAACTCCTCTATGCTTCTGGTAAGTTCTTCCTTTTCCTTTCTACTTTTTTCTAAATTTTCTATCAAAGGGTTGATTAACATTACATAGGTATATCCTATAATGGCTATTGGTAATACTAAAAGTATAATTAATTTCTGCCACTGAGGAAGGGCGGACCACTGTGCTTTTAGCTTTTCCATCACTTCCCTCCTATACTTTTTTCTGCAACGAGCCTTGTGGAATAATATTCATAACCATTTGGGTTTGTTTTCTTTTCTATACCGCTTATAAAAACTTCCGTATTGTTCTTTCTAAGGCTGTTGATATAAGAGCCTATGCTGGCATAATCAAAAGAATAAAGGTCAAATTCTGCTTTCAGTTTTCTATTTTCTATGTCTAAACTTTGACTATAAGTAAGCGTCCAACTAACGGAAGGAAGGGAATTGGAAAAACTAACAAAGCTATTGTTGAAGGGCTGATAGAACGCTTTCAAACCTATGAGTATATCCTTACTACGCTCTATCATATCCATTTCTGCCCTTAAGGCAGACATTTCAGACTCTATTTGACTCTTTTCTTCTGAAATACGCTTAACGATACCTTCTAATCTGTTCTTCTCCACTTGCAATTGATCTATGTCTCGCTTTATTTGTGTTATTTCTTTTGAGATTTTCCAATACCATCCACCCATACCCAAAACACCAATCCAAAGTAGAGCGGAAAGATAATATTGCATTTTATCTGCCTTTAAAAGGTCACTAATCTTTACCTTCTTCAGAGATGCAAACGTGGGTTGCGGTAAGGTTCTCTTAGCTTTTTTCTCCTTAAGGAGATTTATCTTTATCATTTTGCCCTCTCCCTTAGACTAAGTATATAGGGAACAAAAAAATTAGGCGGTAGCTCGCCCACGTCCAAAAGCCCCAATATGGGCAAGTTTTCAAGTATATAACCCAAGAAGCTTTGATCGTTTAGGACAACACCTGCAATATAAACGTCAAGTATATCGTTTATCACAATCAAATTTCTCGCCTCTGCAACGAAGTTGTCCAAAAGTCCCTCAGAGGATGATCCTGCCTTTTTACTGTATCCCAAATAATCCCAGGGTATTACAGAGTAGGATATATTGGAAGGGCTGTAGGTTAAAAGTATAGAATAATCGTAGTCTATGTATAAAATGGAAAAGGGTAAGGCAAGCTTATGATATATGCCATAATTTACTATAGCCAGCACTTCATAGTCTATGATCTCGGGCTTTAGCCCTGCGGAACTGATTAAATTAGCTAGCCTATTGACAGATTCGGCACGGGCAAGCACCAAAGCTAAGTTTAGGGTATCTTCTCCATGCAAGATAAAGTAATCGTAAGTGGCTTCCTCTTTTATCTGAATTAACTCACTTTTTATTCTCCATTCTATTGCGCTGTTCAAATCTTTTTGGCTTATTTTGGAAGGGTATTTGTAGAGCTTTAGTATTCCATCGGTAGCTGGTAGCGCTGCAATAACTTTATGTCCCTGCAATCCATACTCAGCCACTATCTTTTTTAGGGCTGTAAGTTTTTTATTTTCATCTCCATCCTCAAATATAATCTCCTGTGGTTGGAAAATGGGCTTTCCATCTTCTCCTAACTCCAAAAGCCTTATGAAGCTTTTACCAACATGCAGTGCCAGGTAGTTTTTGGCTCCTTTGGAAGGAAAAAAACTCAAAGTCCTTATACGCTCCAAAAGTTTCATACCCCTACCTTCCTATTCTTAGATTCCGCTTCTGCTATAACTAATAAAGTTTTTAACACAGAATCAGGGTTTAGTGAAATACTGTCTATACCTTCCTCTACCAAAAACTGGGCAAAGTCTGGGAAGTCGGAAGGTCCCTGACCGCATATACCTACCTTTTTACCCTTTTCTTTGGCAAGGCTTATGAGCTGGGATATTAGCCTTTTGACCGCCTCGTTCCTTTCGTCGTAAAGATGTGCCACGAGTCCTGAGTCTCTATCCAAACCAAGGGTTAGCTGAGTTAAGTCGTTGGAGCCTATGGAAAAACCATCAAAGATCTCTGCAAACTTGTCCGCAAGGATAATGTTGGATGGAAGTTCTGCCATCACATAAACTTCCAGACCGTTTTCTCCCCTTTTTAGTCCATACTCCTCCATCACCTTGAGAACCTTTTCGCCCTCCTCCGGTGTTCTACAGAAGGGGACCATCACCTTGGTGTTGGTAAGACCCATCTTGTTTCTCACTCGCAGTATTGCCTGACATTCAAGCCCAAAGGCGGGTTTATAAACTTCTGAATAGTATCTTGACGCGCCTCTCCATCCGAGCATGGGGTTTTCCTCTTCTGGTTCAAAGAGCTCACCACCGATAAGTCCTTTGTATTCGTTAGACTTAAAGTCCGAAAAACGTACTATTACAGGATTTGGATAGAAGGCAGCAGCTATTTTGGCTATGCCATAGGAGAGCTTTTTAACAAAGTACTGCGCCTTATCTTCATAACCAAAAGTCAGATTTTCTACCTCCTCTATGATTTTTTTGAGATTGATCAGTTTTTTGTCTTTACCCTTTGCCAGTCTGCTCCTGAGGGGTTCCTCCGCATGCTTGTATACGGAAGCCATAGAACAAATTCCCCTCTCATCTATGGCTCCGCACTCTTCAAGCTTTTCCACCAAAGCCTTAAGCTCCCTGTAATAAAGAAGGGCTAAGGGATGGATCTTTATGTAGTTTGCTATGATGAACTCCTCACGAGCCAGCCCTACTCCATCGTTGGGAATAAAGGAATACTTGAAGGCGGATTCAGGGTTGCCCACGTTCATCATAACCTTGGTTCTGGTCTTGGGAAGTTCCTTTAGGTTGATCTCCTCTACCTCGTAGGGGATGTAGCCCTCGTATATGTATCCTACCTCTCCCTCTGCGCAGGAGAGGGTGATTTCATCACCAGTTTTTAACACTTCCGTTGCCTTGTGGGTGCCCACCACCGCGGGTATGCCCAGCTCCCTTGCCACTATTGCTGCGTGGGCAGTTCTCCCTCCTCTATTGGTGATTATACCGCTTGCCTTCTTCATTATAGGTTCCCAGTCTGGGTCTGTTATGTCTGTTACCAGGATCTCTCCCTCTTGAAACTGTCCTGCGTCCTTTAGGTCGTAGATGACCCTAACTCTACCATGAACCACCTTATCGCCCACCGCGATGCCGTATAGGATCCTTTTCTTAGCCCTTTCTTCTATTGGCATGCTGATCTTGTAAACCTTTAGTACGTTCTCCTCCCTCCTTGAATGTACCGTTTCTGGTCTTGCCTGAACCACGAAGAGCTCGTTTAAGAGCCCATCCTTTGCCCACTCTATGTCCATTGGCATCCATCTGCCGTTCTTTTTGGAATAGTACTCCTCTATCAGAACTCCCCATCTTGCCAGTTTTAGAATCTCCTCGTCGGTGAGGGCAAACTGCTTCTGCTCTGAGAGTGGGACGTTGACGATCTTTGTCCTTTCGTGCCCCACCCCATACACCATTTTTCTGTCCTTTCTACCGAGCTTTTTCTCTATTATGGCGG
>Ga0080008_158931_pt1 | contig 15811 bp, 18 predicted proteins | sample ConCONMetagenome_FD_69211 | JGI IMG/M metagenome (GOLD analysis project Ga0080008, IMG submission 69211) | Hot spring microbial streamer communities from Conch Spring, Yellowstone National Park, USA - CON_C (SPADES assembly) (version 2) | ecosystem: Environmental > Aquatic > Thermal springs > Hot...
GTCTACGGGCCTAAGGGTTGTGGTAAGAGTGAGCTCTTCAGAGCCCTCCTCTACGGGGCTAGCAGGGCCTACGATAGGGGTTCCAGCTTGGAGGTTCTCCTCTTAAGCGAGGTTAGAGGTGGTAGTGTTGAGGTTGCATTCACCCCTGGTTTTGAGAGGTTTCTTAAGAGTGTTCTAGGTGATATGGGTTTAAGGTATGAAGCTGGTGTTAGCTTAGGGCTGGGAATCCCGGGTTTAGCTTCCATAAGCCTATCGGTAGGGGTTGAGCCTAGGAGTTTTGATATCCCTAGGGCTTCGATAGCATGGTATGCTTTGAGGAGGTTGAAGGATGGCGCTGATCATGGTAAGGACTACATTGTTGTAGTTGACGAGTTTAGAGGTGCTACTGAGGGTGAGCTAAGCTCGTTCGCTGAGAAGATTGCAGATCACGTTGGTAGAGTTAACATTGAGACCTTGAGTAGGTTGAGCTCCACGGTAGAACTCATTATAACGACTAGTGATGCGATAGCAGCAAGGGAGGTTTACAGGTCCACGCCTAAGTTTCGCAAACTGCTCATCTGGAACCTAGCTAAAGGGGATTTCATAGGGTTGGTTGAGGAGCTCCTAAGGCTAGGTAGACTGGAGGATCTAAGCCATCTAGCAGGACATCTAAACCTAAACCCGGGGGAGTTAGCGTGGACTCTATTCGGTGGCAATGTTAGGGAGCTCCTGGAAGCAGACACTGTAGGGCTCAAGACATGGGTTAAGACGATGATAGACTCTCTGAGAAAGGTTGCTATTGAAGCGGAATCCCAGGGGGTTACTATGGGGGTGTTCCTGGAACACCTCAAAAGGATGCTAGAGGATGGTGTGGAGACCCTCGGCTTAAGGCCGTTCTACAACCTAATGCTTAAAGCTAACATGGCGTTAGAGGTTGTAGGCTCACAACCCGTATCAGAGCTCCCAGGAGAACCCTGGGTTTCGGAGATGTACGCCTTCCAGATCCCAGCTTACTACCACGTAGCCAGGGCTATGGTTTCAAGGGGGAAGCTTGGGGTAGAGTACTCTGAAGTCTTAGAGGTTTTAGCGAGCTCCGAGGACGCCTGGGGGGCTCTTACATTGTAATGAGTTAGCTATTTTAGCTTTAGAGACCTAGTCTACCCTAGTGGAGTTATGTGGTGGATCAGGGGATGCTTAGGTCTAGTCAGTATATCACGGTTGTTGTCGAGAACGGTAGGGTTAACATTGCTGGTAGGGTTTACGAGTCTAACCACGTCATGCTTGTTGGGGCTTCCAGCCTCTCAGCCTCTATAGGCTATGGCTCTCTAAGGGCTGAGGCTGTGTTCCCATTGGATTCTCAGGTTGAGTCTACATCAGATAATTTTGTTAAGGTTCAAGCTCCAGAGTCTAGGTTTGAGGTTGACACGCTAGGTAGTAGTATCCAGGAGGTTAGGAGGGAGGATAGCAGTGTTACCTTGAGAGGCCACATCGTATCTATAAAGTTCGAGAGCGACGATGAGTACAACGATATAGTGGTGAAGGTGCCGAAGTACAGGAAGCTTAGGGCTAAGAGGGTTGAAGTGAGATCTAGTAAGAGGACCACATTGAATGTCATGACAGCACCATTCACAATAGGAGTTCTAACAGCCTACGATGCAACGTGCACTGTAAGGAGCGAGGAGGACGGCATAGTCATAGAGATAAGGTAACATCTTTTAACGCTAGAACCCCTCCTACCCCCTGGTTGCCCCGGGATGGGTAATGGTGGTAGGCTAACCTTAAACGATTGGCTGTTGAACTTATCAACGCTACTCTACGTAGTATCACTCCTAGGTGTAGCACCGTACCTGCCTAGGTACGCTATAAGCCTTGGTGCAAGCGAGCTTGAGGTCTCGATGCTTGCTACAAGCTATGCTATAACAGCTGTAGCTTTAAGGCTCGCCGTTGGGGGTTTGAATGATAGGGGTTATGCTGGGGTTCTAATGGTGCTAGGTGGTCTTCTAAACGCACTCTCCCTAACCCTCTACTCCATATCGGAGAGCCTCAGTACGCTCTATGCTGGAAGGCTCCTACAGGGGGTTTCAGTAGCTCTATTCATACCAGCATCCCTGTACTCAGCTAGCGTGACGGGTGCTAGAGCTCAAAGGGTTATAGTTTGGAGGAGCACCATGTGGGGTTTAGGTTCTGTCCTAGGGCCAGCAGTGCTAGGCCTAACACTGCAAAGGCTATCATGGCAGCCTATGTTCTACCTAGCGGCAGCCACATCAGCCCTATCAGCACTCCTAGCCATGCAATTCAAGCCTGAGAGGTTTGAAGCCGGGGATGGGGGGTCGATTCTAACGAGGCCGTTCCTGCTAGCATCACTAACACTACTCACCTACGTCATAGCATACCAGTCGCTAACATACTTCCTACCATCACTCCACGAGGTGGAAGGGTTGCCAACAGCGGAGACAGCAGCGTTCTTCACGGTAATGGCCCTGGCTAGCCTAGCATCGAGAACAGTGTTATCGATAGCAGGCGAATTCAACCCAGGGAACACGGCACTAGCAGGGGTGGTAGCTAGCATAGCCGGCTACACCATAGTCACATTAAGGCCAGAAGGGCTGGAAGCCTTGGTAGCAGCAACACTAGTAGGGCTAGGGCTAGGACTACTGTTCCCATCACTCCAGGTAATATCACTACTAGGGGTGCCAAGACAGAGGAGGGGGATGGCGTCAAGCATATACACAGCTATGTTCGACATAGGAGCCCTAGTAGGGCCACCAACAGTAATAGCAATAGCAGGAGGGTACAGAGAATCACTAGCACTATCAACACTCATAACGGTAACAACGCTAATCCCAATAACACTACTCAAGACAACAGGGAAACCTAGGGGACAGGAGCCCCAACCATAGCCCTCCAGAGGAGTAGGAGAAGAGTACCTATAACGCCAACAAGGATAGGAACATTGAATGCTATAAACAACCTTACGAAGAGAGCCATCTGACCCTCAAGCCTACTAACCCTATCCCTAAGATCAAGAATATCCTTCCTCAAACCATCAATATCACCTTTCAGCTCACTTCTCACATCCCCTATTTCTTTCTTCAGCTCACTTCTCACGCTCTCTATCTCTTTCTTCAGTTCACCTTTTACGCTCTCTATATCTTTCCTAAGTTCGCTCCTTACATCTTCTATCTCTTTTCTAAGCTCACTTCTCACACTTTCTATCTCTCTCCTAAGCTCTCCTCTCGTATTCTCTATCTCCCTTTTCAACTCCTCCCTAACACTTTCAGCTTCTCTTCTAACGTCATCTCTAGTAGCTATATCCCTTACAATAGCTGTTAGCATAAGACGTCTAACCCTCCTATCCTTAACGATATGCGTTATGAGTTGTTCGACGAGCATACCCCTAGCCTCCTCATCCCTTGATAGCTCTTCAACAAGCTGTCTAGCAATAGACAATAAGAGCACCTAGTGTTAAGAGATACTCTAAGGCTTTAAAGTTTAAAGCCTGCTCTCAGGTAGAGCCTTAGGGTGAGTGGAAGCGGGAAGGAGGGAAAAACATGTTTTAGGTTTAGGGTTCTCCCGGGTTTCCTGGTTTTATCTTTGGGGTTTCCATCCTCTTGGGGATCCTCTCCTCTGCGGTCTTCTGGTTGTTTGAGTGTATTGTGTTTTCGGTTTTGGCGTGTCCTCTGGCACGTCATCCTCTCTTACTACAGTCTCATCTCCTATCCTGACTATGCTTCCTTTAGCTCCAACGTTTAACTGAACCTGCCCCTTGTATACAGTGGTCCAAGCTCCTCTAATCTCTATAGCCTCCCCCTTCTTTATGGTTCCTGCTAGTTTACCCCATAGTGTTAGCCTCACCCTCCCACTCTCATCCCCTACTATGGCCTCGCTTATGGTTCTAGGGCCATTCCTAGTTTCTATAACCTTGGCCTCTCCAGCTTCTAACACTCTTACCCTCACGCTAACCCCATCCATACCCTCTCTTAGATCTATAACCCTAGTCACGCCACCCACTCTCTACGCTCGGGACCAGCAGGCTCCAAGACCTGGAGGAGTCTTGGAGACCTGCTGGTCAACCTAAGTTAGGGGATCCCGGGGGTTTATAAGCGTGCCTCTACCCCTACTTGGAGTGGTTGCTCTTGCCTAACAATTGTAGCTTCTGTGGAGAGAGGGCTAGGCTCGAATGCCCTCTATGTGGTAGGCTTGTTTGTAGCACCCATTACGACCCATCAAGGAGTCTCTGTATTGGGTGTGTTGAAGCTCTATGTGAGTTGTGTAATGGTAGCCTATCTATAGCTAGGTGTATCTACTGCGGTAGGCTTGGTTGCGATAGGTGTCTAGTGCAACTCGATAACGTTAGAAGGGCTTGCAGGGAGTGTATAAAGGTGAGAGCGCTAAGGGTTGAAGAGGCTAGGAGGGGTCTGGAGAGGTTGAGGGAGGTCACCCTACGACACTTTAAGCATGCTTGATGGCTTATAACACCTTGGAGCTTTTAAACCCCCGAACCCCTCGTTTATGCTGGGTGCTCTTGGAGATGTCTGTTAGGGTTATCGAGGCTACACATGCGACCCTCGAATCGGTTATGAGGAGGGTTCCCAGGAAGGGTGCTAAGGCTACACTTGCTCTAAGCACGCTATCAAGGATAGACTGGATTGTGAGACAGTGTGGAAGCCTGGTTTTAAGAGCTCAATGCCTAGCTAGTGCTAGAGGTCAATGTGTTGAGGGTAGGGATGCGAGGTTATGTGATGCCAGGTGTGCTTCCGTAATGGTGGTTGAGAGGCTAGGTGAGCTACTCGTCTACAGGAGAACACGTAACCCCCTGGTTATCAGGCTATCACCAGAGGGGTTAACCATATCGAGGAAGGGTAGTGTGATAACGGTTACAGGTACCAGGGTTAAGGTAGAGCTATCAGGAGGAGATGGTGGTAAGCTGGAGAAGGTAGTTAGGCTAGATGAGGTGGAGGATCTAGTTGAGAACATCCACCTCATAAGGGAGAGTCTGAGAGGTGTTGAGGTTCAACTTTCAAATACACTAAGGAGCCTAGCTACTTGTGCTAAGCTAACAGCAACACCGTGCCCGTAGGAAGCGCAATTTAAAGGAGTTCTTTAATATTACCTTTAAAGGTTCCCAGAGGCCCCATATGAGTTTCGTTTAAATAGACCAATAATGTTTAATAGCCTTGGCAGACATAGTAAACTCCATGGCTGGGGTGGTAGGAGATGGCAAAGCTACCAGCAGTTAAGGTAAAAGACCCGACAACAGGCAAGGAGGTCGAACTAGCACCCGTAAAAGCGTGGAAACTAGCACCTAAAGGTAGGAAAGGAGTTAAAATAGGTCTATTCAAGAGCCCCGAAACAGGGAAGTACTTCAGAGCAAAACTACCAGACGACTATCCAATCTAAACGGGAAACCATTTTAGGAACCTAAACCCCAAACCTTTTTAAATCCTAGACGATATGCAAGGTCGGAGTAAAAAGCTTTTAAATAGTACCCAGGTTATACCAAGCTCCTCTGGTAAAGAGTGGCTGGTGGCGTAGGATACCAGGGGTTGGAGGTTGGGTAAACCTATAGATAGGACCCTCGATAGGATCGTGGACTTTGAGATTAAAAAGCTACTCTCAGATCTAAGCTGGGTTGAATATAGGCTTGCACTACTAGGTGGTAGTGAGGAGGATGAAATCGAGCGAAGACTTCTAAACGTTCTTAAGAAGAGTATTGTTAGGGATCTGGAGCTCCTCCTATCCCATAGGAGTAAGCAGAGGGAGGCTCAAGCATCGTAAACGGATTTTAAAGTGTTAGATTAAAAACTTTTAAATACCACTATTTAAATTGGGGATAGTGTAGCCCCGGGGGGTGTGCTATGGCGTCTAAGCAGAAGACTCTTGATAGGGAGCTGGGGGAGAGGCTTAGGAAGCTCGTCATCGAGAAGTATAATGAGATGCAGGAGGTCACGGAGATAGGGGATATAAAGGTTGCTACAGCTCTTGTAGATGATGATATTGAGAAGCTCGTCCTACTAGTGCTTGAGGAGGCTAAGCAGCCTCTATCATGGAGGGATCTTAAGGCAATCTTCGGGGGCATAGTGGGGGAGGATAGGCTTAGGAGGATACTTGGGGTTCTTAAGGCTAGGAATGAGGTTGCAGAACTCTCTCACACTAGGTTCGCTCTACCAGTATATGTGCCTCTAAGCGAGATAAATAAGGTTAAAAACCCGGGTATAATAAGTAAGATACTCGAGCTCAAGAAGGGGGAGATCCAGTAGGGTATGATTAAGGCTAGGGCTTGGAGGAGGGGTTACATAGCCTTCCTTGAAACAGAGCTCGGTCAGAAGGCAGTGGTACCCTGGGATGAGCTTTGTAGTGTGGCTAGGAAGCTTAAGTTGAAGATTGAGGTTGAAGGTGTTGAACTTAGGTGTGAAGAGGTGCCTTTTAGAAGTCAATAGTAGTCACCGCTCTATCAAAGGATTTAAGGTAGGGCTTACACTATAGGTTTAACCAAGGGCTTGCCCTATGGCTGCATGGAGTGTGCTAGCCCTACTTAGGGAGAACCCTGAGGAGCTTAAGAGGCATATTGCTAAGAGGCTTATGGATCCGGCTATTGTAGATGAAACCCTAGCTGTTGATATCGAGTGGAGGAGGCTTCAGACGGAGATTAACGAGCTAAGGCATAGGCATAACATTATAACCAGGGGTATTGCTAGAGCTTCTAGTGAGGAGGAGAGGGCTAGACTTAGGGAGGGGGCTAGGGAGCTCTTGAGGAAGCTTGAGGTCCTAGAGGCTAGGTTTAACGAGGTGGATTCCAGGAGAACCCAGCTCCTACTATCGCTACCCAATCTTGTTGACGACGATGTACCTGTTGGGGATGAGAGTGCAAGTGTACCCATAGAGTTCTTGGGTAAACCTAGGGTTTGGGTTGGATACCTCGATCAGTTCAGGGAGCAGACTGAGAGGTACGGGTTTAAGGTCGAGTACGAGCTTATAGACTGGAAGCCTGTAGGGCATGCTGATATGCTAGAGGAGATCCTAGGCCTTGGTGATACGAGGAAGGCTGGGGAGGTTGCAGGTTCTAGGTTCTACTACCTCTTCGAAGACCTCGTATGGCTTGACTTCGCACTACTCCTATACGCTATAGATAAGCTGACAGCGAAGGGCTACAAGCTTGTCCTACCACCCTACATGCTAAGATACAACGTGATGGCTGGTGTCATCGACCTAGCGGCCTTCAAGGACGCTATATACAAGATAGAGGGGGAGGACCTGTACCTGATAGCAACGGCAGAGCACTCCCTAGCAGCACTATACTATAACGAGGAGCTTTACGACGACGAGCTCCCTATAAAGCTGGTGGGTGTAAGCCCATGTTTTAGAAAGGAGGCTGGAGCTGGTAGCAGGGATCTCAAAGGAATATTCAGGGTACACCAGTTCCACAAGGTAGAGCAATTCATATTCTCCAAACCAGAGGATAGCAGGAGGTTGCACGAGGAGATTATAAATAACGCTAAGGAGATGTTCCAAGAGCTAGGGCTACCATACAGGGTGGTCAAAATAGCATCAGGAGACCTAGGAGCCCCCGCTGTCAAGAAGTACGATCTAGAGGTGTGGATGCCAGCACAGGGTAGGTATAGGGAGATGGTTAGTGCTAGTAACTGCACAGACTGGCAAGCCTACAGATTGAACATAAAGATGATCAGGAGAAAGGGGATGATAAGAGAGTACGTGCACACGCTCAACAGCACAGCAATAGCGTCGACGAGAACAATAACGGCAATACTGGAAAACTACCAGGAGCCGGATGGCACAGTTGTAATACCGAAAGTTCTAAGAAAATACCTGGAACCCTTCGAGAGAGCACCGAAAGACTACATAAAGCCTAGGAGGAAGGGGGAAGAAGCCAGGACTTAGACACTCCTAGCTAACCTGCCCAGAGCATATTAACCTAAACATATAACTTCCAAACCCCAACAGGTAACGTGGGGTCAGGTTTGCAGGAGGCTAGACTTAACGAGGATAACGTTAAGGTGAGCGGTGACGAGGAGCTTGTTAGGATCGTTATAGAAGCTCTTAGGGAGGTGTACGACCCGGAGATACCTATTAACATATACGATCTAGGTCTTATATACGAGATACACGTCTCTAAGACCGAGGATGGAAGACCGCATGTAAGGATCCTCATGACGTTAACAGCCATAGGATGCCCTGTTATAGGCCTCCTAGCGACGTACGTGGAGGAGGCTATAAAGGATAGAATTCCAGATGCAGAGGTCGAGGTTGAGGTTACCTTCGACCCTCCGTGGACGCCCGAAAGGATAACAAAGGAGGGTAGGGAGATATTCAAGGCCATGTACGGTTACGATATTGTTGAACAGTGGATTGAGGCTTACAGGGGGAGGTAGTCTTCCCCCGGCTTGGAGCTTAGGGTTTTATAACAATCCTCCCCGTGGATTGACCTGATTCTAGGATTCTATGTGCTTCTCTAACCTCCTCTACATTAAGCCCTATCGTCCTATAGTATGGTTTCACCCTACCAGTTCTCATGAGCTCCACCGCCTCCTCAAGCTCTCTACGTGTTGAGTTTAACACCCCTAGTACCTTAACCTCCTTCAGTATTATGAGGCCTAATAGTAGTTGTTGAGGCTTAGGGTCAACATTGCCTATGAGCATTACCCTACCACCTCTACTAACGGCTCTTAAACTCTGCTCTAACGTCGGCCCCCCAACAGTCTCTATCACGATATCCGGTCCACGTCCGTCTGTAACTTTTCTAACCTCCTCAGAGAACCTATCCTTGTACACTATAACGCTATCAGCCCCCATCGTCTCAATAAGCCTAGCTTTCTCCTCACTCCTAGTTACAGCTATTACCTTCGACCCCAGGGCTTTACCCACTTGAACAGCATGTAATCCCACACCTCCAGAGGCTCCTGTTACGAGAACGTACTCCCCACTCCTAGCCCCCCCTAGTGTCTTATAGGCTCTTATGAGGGTTCCTATGACGCAGGCGGAGAAGCTGTAAGCTTCAGGCCCGGCCTCCCCGGGATCCCCTATCCTGGTTAACACCCAGTAGGGTAACTTGATGTACTCTGCATAACAGCCGTTAACATCCTCTCCAATCCACATGTTACCCCTGCACGTGTTCTCCCTGCCAGGTGTGCACTCGGGATCTCTCCTATCGAAAACGTATATGAGGGATGCGACCAGATCACCCTTACTAAACCCCTCCACTGAGCCTCCAACCTCAACAACGGTACCTGAGACCTCGTGGCCGGGCACAATAGGGATTCTAGCCTTCATAAAACCTCTTCTAACAATCGTATCCCTATAGCATACACCACAACCCTCAACCTTCAATAGAACATCCTCGTCACCAACTCTAGGGACCTCGATATCCTCTTCATAGAGAACATCTACACCCCCAGAACCCCTCATAACTATTGCCTTCAACTACAGCACCTTCAAGCTAAGCGAGGCTGGGGGTTTTTAAAAGCTAAAGGTTAATTAGGCTTAGGCTAGAACTGTAACTACGGGTGTGGTGGCCCGTCTACTATGGATGATGGTGAGGATGACTCAGGTGATAGTAGCCTAGTGGTGAGAAGGGCCCACGTTAGGGACGCTCGCCACATGTACATGATCCATGTTAGGAGCCTAGCTGGGGTCGATAGGGAGGGATTGGATTGGTTCAAAGGACTACTAAGGGTTAGATCTAGGAGGGTTAAAGCTCTAGTAGCGGTGCTCAGCGGGGAGGTTGTAGGCTTCACCATAGCTTATAAGGGTAGGGATAGAGCTTACATAGACTACCTAGCAGTAGACCCCAGGTATAGGGGTATGGGTATTGGTAGTAGGCTCCTTAGAGAGCTTGAGCAACTCCTAGCGAGAGAGGGTGTTGAGGAGGTAGGCTTGAGTGTTAAGGATAGTAACATGCAGGCTCTGCAGTTCTACATCAAGAACGGGTATGTGGTTAGGGGGGTTGTCTTAGTCCTCTCAGCAAGGGTAGGCGATATAGCTGATGGGCCTCTCGACGGCTACAGGTTCCAGGTGGTTAAGGGTGGTGTTAGAGGGCTTAAGGTTAAAGTTATACCTACAACGTGGTGGAGCTCTCTAACAGAGGAGCCCGATAGGATGGTCTACGAGAGGCTTAGGGATGAATACACACTACTACTGTACAAAGGCTCTAGGCTTAAGGGGTTGGCGGAGTTCTCGCCAAGAAGGGTTATGAACATAGACTACATAGCCGTATCCTATAGTAGGCCGAAGGATGCTCTTAAAACACTTGTAAGAGCTTTGAAGGAGGAGGCCACAAGGAGGGGGGTTGAGGAGCTCGTAGTCTACATTGATGGTAGTAAGAATGGCATGATAAATGCGTTGTTAGAGCTCAACTTCAAGACCGTAAGAGCGGAGTACAGGCTATCCAAGGAGCTTACTACTGGCTAGAGCTTAACCCCTCTTCGTCCAACTCACCATACAGTATCCTAAGCTCCTCTAGTGTTAGAGGCTCCCCTCTTTCAGCCTTCTCTCTAACCTCCCTCCTCTTCCTCTCCAGGAGCTCCAACTGTATACCAAGCCTCCTAGACTCCCTTAGATCCCTAAGCCTACCCAGAACCCCTCTGTACTCGTTGTAGAGCGAGTCGAGCTCCCTATTTATCTCATCAACCCTACTACTCTTATCACTTATACTCTGTGTTAAAGCCCCCACCTTGCTACTAAGCTCGTCCAACCTAGCAGCTATACCCTGTAACTGTAACCTGACACTCTTTATCTCCTCCACGACCTCGGCCATCTTGTTGTTAAGATCCTTTAACCTTAGGAGTGTAGCTTTGTAGTCGGCTTCAAGCTCTAAGACTGATATCACGTGCTTTCTAGCCTCCTTAACCTTCATAATCATACTCTCAATCCTAGCGATCTCCTCTACAAGCCTCCTCTCCTCCTCAGGCCTCATAACAGTTGTCATCTGCCTCCACTCTAGCTCCTCTAACCTCTTCTGGAGCCTCCTTAAGCTAACCCTCGCGACCTCACCCTCCTTCTCTGCAAGCTGCCTAGCTATCCTAACATCCTCCCTCTTGTCTAAAGCCTCCTTTCTAACCTTATCCCTCTCAGCTTTAATCTCGGCCAGCCTGCTCTTAAGCTCCCTCAACCTCTCCCTGAGGGATTTAAACTCCTCTATTAGCCTCCTCCTCTCCTCTATCAGTCTCCTCCTCTCATCCCTTAACCTCCTTAGCTCCTCTATTAGCCTCCTCCTCTCGTCCTTCAGCTGGATAATCTTATCCTTAACCTCCTCGATCCTGGTAAGCAATTCGCCTTCACTATAGCTATGATCTTCCACCAATAGCAGGCACCCTGCCCTAGCATACTCCAATCCAATACCAGGCTTAAACTTTTAGTTTTAGGCTTAAAAGTTTATAGCTAAGAATCTCTACTTATAACATCGTAGTACTTGTACTCCTCCCCACCGCTGAGTATCTGCTGTATCTTAGCGTATAGAGCGTCTAGGGTATTAGGCATGTTAACAGATACCGGTATAATCTCGCCTATGAAACCGGCCTTGTAGAGGGCTGTGGAGAGGCTTAGCATAAGGGTTCTAGTGTACGGATCTACTGTTTCATCGGAATCCACCATGCTCTCTAGGAACCCCTCCTCGCCAAGCCTAGGTATGATCTCGTTTAGAACCTCTGGTAGCAGTAGATCAGCTTTACTCACAACGTTAACCTGTGGTCTCTTAAGCCTAACAGCTACACTTGATGCTAGGGTTAGAGCTGAGATTATACTAGAGGGGTTCTCCAGGAAAATAGCGTCTACTAGGAAAACCGTTAGAGACGGGTATCCATGTGTTAGAGCATCTAGCACCAGCGGCCCCCCATGCCTGTAGGCGAACAACTCCATCTGACCAGGCGTATCGACTATAACGTAGTCGGGCTTAATATCCTCAAGCACACCCCTAATATCGAGAACGTAGTTTATGAGGGAGTCCACCGCAGCTATCAAAGCACCATTAGGACCTAAACCCCTAGCCATGAACTCGTGAACTGTAACATACTTCCTCACATCAACATCCGCATCGTAGGGTAAACTCTCAGCAGCAGGATCGAAGTTAAGCCTAGCAACAGCAGGCCCAAAAGACTCTATATGGGAGGCTAGCTCTCCGGTAAGGGTACTCTTACCAGAACCAGCAGGGCCCACGATAACAATGAACTTCAACAGCTAACCCTATGCTAGAGTATAGAGCTCCAAAACTATTAAAACATGGGGGATCCCGTTATGCAATTACATAGACGGAAGTATGAGCGAGGATGGCAGTGTGAAGTATAAGTAGGGCCGGGAGCCGACCCACCCGCGTACATGTAACCCCGAGACGCGGGGTTTGGTTCACGCGGGGTCCACTCTACACCTTGCGTCTAACGCTTAAATCCCTTCATTAAACCCCTCTACGACCTCACGGAGGTCTTCTTTGTAGCCATAGCTAGCAGTATTTCTCTTTTAGTCACTATCCCTCTAAGGACTCCTCTCTCATCTACTACTGGTAGGCATCCAATCCTCCTCTCCACCATTCTTGTGGCCGCTGTTGCCGCATCCTCTCCCATGGATGCTACTATGGGGTTTGGTGTCATTATGTCCTCTGCTAGTGGTACGAGGTACTTCCTTGTTAGTGTTAGCTCACCCTCTGTAGGTGATTCAACCCTCCTCTTTACGAAGACCTGTTTCCCCCTACGTTGTAGTACTAGGGGTTCTAGGAATGCTATATCCCTCCTCGTTATAACACCTATGGGTCTGCCCTCATCGTCTACCACCACCACCTTAGCTGATGGATCTGTGTTTACAAGCTTCACTACGTACGATAAACTGTGGGATCTCCTAGCTACGGTTACATCCCTTCTAGCTATCTCCTCAACCTTAAACAAGCCCTTATACCTTTCAGCGAAGGCTCTTACAAGGTCACTCCTCGTTATTACGCCTACAAGCTCCCCACTTTCATCTACAACCGGTAGACCCCCCACCCCGTACTTTAACATCATGTACGCGGCTGTCTTCACAGACTTGTTATACTCTATAGTCTTGAGATCTCTACTCATAACATCTCTTACCAGAACCTCCTCTAGTAGGCTCTCGGGCCTGGTGGTGAGAACGTTGGCTATATCGGTTATCGTTATAACACCTACAGGCCTAGTCTCATCGTCTACCACGACAAGCCTACTCACCCCCCTACTCAGCATTAGATTCCTAGTGTAGGCCAGGGTATCGGTTGGCTTAACAACAATGACGGGGGAGCTCATGTAGGATGATACTCTTGCAGTCACACCTCAACACCCCCAAGTGCGAGGGCTACCAGGACATCCCTCTCCGTGACCAAGCCTACCACCTCATCATCCTTTGTTACTAGAACCCAGTTTAACCCGGTCTCCTTCATAACACTACAAACCTCCCCCACATCGCTATCCTCTGGTACGGTAGCATAGCTCCTCTCAGCGATCTCGGAGACAGGCACCTCTAGTATGTCATCTACGCTTGTTGACCTTAGGAACTTGAAGGCCCTACGTGAGCTGAAGAAGCTCACAAAACCCTTAGCTGAAACAGAGCCTTCAACAACGTCACCTGATACAGCTACAAGCCTTCTAAAACCATGTCTAATCATGGTCTCAGTAGCCTTCCTCAAAGGCTCCTCTAAGCCAATCGACACTATGGTCTTCGTGGCTATATCCCCAACCTTAACGCCAACCTTCTTCTCGGCAAGCAGTAGCGTGACATCATGCTCTGTTATAACACCTTCAACGAAACCCTCCTCGTTAACAACGGGTAGGAACCCTAAACCCCTCCCCACCATCAACTCCAGAACCCTATCCAAGCCATCTGACACGTATACAGCTGTAGGAGAGGAGTTCATTATGGTTGAAACCTTCTCATCCCTGAGAGCTCTAAAAACATTACCCTCATGCCTCTTAACAACAACGTTAAAGTAACCCCCACCACCAAGATAGTTAACAACATCCATAGCGGTTACAATACCAACAAGCTTATTAAACTCGACAACAGGTAACCCCCTAAGGTTACGGGAGCCCATAAGATCGATAGCCTCTAGAACACTAGAAGACTTACTTACAACAACGGGGGGCTTACTAGCAATAACACCAACACCACCAACCCTAGCCCTTAAAACCCTCTGACCCCAATTAGGACTACCATCGGATCTAAGCCATCTAACACCCTCAGGCCTACTCCTAGCAATAACCCTATCCCAAAACCTGCTGGAACGAGATATGACAGGCTTGAAGACCCTGGAACCCCTGTGCAAGTCAGGCAACACCACTTATAACAAGTACCTGGAGTTTATAAGAAGGTGCCCTCCACCTCAACAAATTAAGAGGCAGTTGGCCTTAAACCTAGCAAGCCCAATGGACCCAATACCCATATCATCCATCCAACCGGTATCTCCGAAACCCCTACTCCTATACCCTACATAGCTGGGTTTTTAACGGAATCCCAGTTGTACCTCCGCTAGCGGGATTGAGTTTTAGGTGTAGGTTCGCTAGCTCCACCTGAGCCTCATGGGCTCTGATCCTAAAACCACAGGGCTCCCGTTTATAGGCTATTTTTCATAGCCCTCCTCGTCGTGGTGCGGATCACTGGGGGGCTGTACCATCTCAACGTCCATGGGTAACCAGTGGTATTTGAATTCATCGTTTACTCTGTGACAGCCTAGCCGAATCCATTCTTCAATCAACACCCCTTATCCGAAGCCCCCTTCGTTCTCCGTTGTCCCCTCACACTACTTTGGTGAAGATCGGTTGCCGTCCCGCACCCTACTATTCTACGTGGTTAGGAGCTTCACTATATCCTCTCTATCGACTATTCCCACTACCTTCCTGGTTTCATCCGATTCAACTACTGGCACTCTACCTATGTTCCTGCTAACCATTATTGTTGCTGCTTCCAGGGCTCTACTCCATGGGTATAGGTAGGTGCAGGGTCTTGTCATAACGCTTCTAACCCTTGGCACCTTCCCCGGGCTTCTCTCGGCTTCAAGGTGTGGTCTAGCGTAGCCCTTCTTTAATAGGTCATACTGTGTTATCATGCCCACAAGGGCCCCCCTCTTATCGACTACGGGTATCCCGGCATACCTGTATTCCATCATGAGCCTCCACACCTTATCAATACCATCCTCTACTGTGACCGTGACAGGGTTTCTTGCCATGATCTCCCTTAGCTCAACCCCTTCTAGGGTACCCCTATCCCTATCCACCCTCAAAGCCCACTCGATGACGTCTTCAAAACCGAAGAGGGTCTTATAGAAACCCCTATCCACTATGGGGGCATACCACTCGTCAACCTCAAGCATCGTCCTGACAGCCTCCCTAACCTTCTCCTCACCTGTGAGTGTTACGAGGGGGTCCCTCATCACATGAGATGCTAGGGCTTCGCTCTTAGTACTAGATACCAGTAGAACCTCGGCCCTGCTTATAACCCCTAGCATCCTCCCACTACTATCAACTACCACTACAAGCCTGTAACCATAATCCCTCATGACTCTTCTAACATGCTCGATAGGATCCTTGGGTGATACGGTAGCCCTCCTATACGTTGAAATCTCCCCGACGCTCATTAACGCAACCCTAGACATTAGAGCTCTCCTCCCTACATCGTATAACAACCATGGAGTTCAGAGCCTGGCCTGGCAGGTTGGGCTTGAACCTAACTTTGACGATATCACCTTTAGACCCGTGGGCTCCTATAACCCTGCCCGTATACCTATTACCGTGAGTGTCCGTGAATAGAGCCTTGCAACCGACCAGGTTATCGCCTTTAACACCGCTAAGAACCTTAACTAGGACTGTGCTATGGTATGTTCTAG
>Ga0080008_138600_pt2 | contig 15741 bp, 15 predicted proteins | sample ConCONMetagenome_FD_69211 | JGI IMG/M metagenome (GOLD analysis project Ga0080008, IMG submission 69211) | Hot spring microbial streamer communities from Conch Spring, Yellowstone National Park, USA - CON_C (SPADES assembly) (version 2) | ecosystem: Environmental > Aquatic > Thermal springs > Hot...
ATAGACCCTTTCTCCGCTTCTTCTTATCTTTACCTCAACTTTGCCCGTCTCTTCAAAGGACTTGCCGTAGATTATCTGTAGCGGAACCCCTATAAGGTCTAAATCTTTAAACTTTACACCTGGTCTTTCGTCCCGGTCATCAAGTAGCGTATCCACACGTTCTGATAGCTCTTGATAAAGCTTTTCAGCCTTCTCTTGGAAATCAGCCTTAAGGGAGATTATTCCTACCTTAAAAGGGGCAATCGACCAGGGGAAGATAATGCCGTTTTCATCGTGATTTTGCTCGATCGTTGCCGATAACACCCTGCTTACTCCTATGCCGTAGCATCCCATGATAAAAGGTTTTTCCATGCCGTCCTTATCAAGGAAGGTTGCTTTCATGGGTTCGCTGTACTTTGTCCCAAGCTTAAAGATATGACCAACCTCGATGCCCTTCATAAAGGTTAAAAGTTCGCCGCATTCAGGACAGAGGTCCCCTTCTACAGCCTTTCGGACATCGGCAACCAAATCAGGAACAAAGGTATCGTATAGGTTTGCGTTAACAAAGTGATACTCGTCCTCGTTTGCCCCGATCACAAAGTTGGGGAAATTTACAAGAGACCGGTCTACTATTACTCTCATCTTAAGCCCCTTTGGGCCGATGAACCCTGGATGGGCACCCACAATCTTTAAAATCTCCTCCTCTGTTGCCATCCTAAAGGGCTTCCCACCTAAGACCTTCTCAAGCTTAACCTCATTTACCTCATGGTCGCCCCTAACGCAGACAGCTACAGGCTCTCTCTCCTCAACGATGTAAATAAGCGTCTTTGTGATCTTCTTTAAAGGTAACCCAAGATAGTTTGCAACATCCTTTGCGGAACGAACATTAGGGGTATAGACCTTTTCTAATGGACGATAGGGTTCAGGTTCGTAAACCTCAGAGGAGATAGCCGGAGCAATCTCCACATTTTCAGCAAAACCACACTTTGGACAAACCGCAATGGTATCCTCACCGGTTTCGGCAAGGACCATGAACTCATGGGAGACATCACCACCGATCGCCCCTGTATGTGCTCGAACAGCCTTAAACTTTAATCCACAGGCAGAAAATATACGATTGTAGGTGTCATACATCAGCTGGTAAGACTTATCAAGCCCCTCATAGTCTGCATCAAAAGAGTAGGCGTCCTTCATGATGAATTCTCGAGCTCGCATTAGACCAAATCTTGGCCTAATTTCGTCCCGAAATTTTGGAGCAATCTGATAAAGAATGAGGGGTAGCTGCCGATAAGACTTGACATCTCGTCTAACAAGGTCAGTTATCACCTCTTCGTGGGTTGGTCCAAGGCAGAAGTCATGCTCCTTCCTATCCTTAAACCTGAGAAGCTCCTTTCCATAAGCGTTCCACCTTCCTGTTTCCAGCCAGAGCTCAGCAGGCTGAACCAAGGGAAGCAAAACCTCTAAGGCTCCTGCGCGGTTCATTTCCTGGCGAACGATGTTTTCTATGTTTTTTAAGGCTTTTAAACCAAGGGGAAGAAAGTCATAGATCCCCGAGGCTACTTTTCGGATCATCCCAGCCCGCAGAAGGAGCTTGTGGCTTACAATTTCAGCCTCAGACGGATCCTCCCTAAGGGTAGGCAAAAAGTATTTGGATAGCCTCATAAGCAAACTCCTCCCATATTCGCCCTTAGGAATACCTTTGGTTGTTTCCTTTTAGGGTGTTATTTTATCACTGCTATTTTAGCCTTCAAAGATAGGAAAAGGAGCACGCACTTTATCAATAGATGCTCGCTAAAAGGGACATTTTAAAATAGTAATGACAACGGCTGAGCTCCTCTTGTATGCTGAGGATTCTTGTGGTATAGTTTAGAAAATCAAGTCAATAAAACAAATGAGGGGGGATGCGTGTGCCAGTTAGGATAAGATTGATGAGATTTGGAAGAAGGAATAGACCCTTTTACAGAGTGGTTGTAGCTGATTCTCGCGCTCCAAGAGACGGTAAATACATCGATAAGCTTGGATACTATGATCCCTTAAAGGAACCCTACGAGTTTAAAATAGATGAAGAAAAGGTTAAATATTGGCTTTCAAAAGGTGCTGAACCTACGGAAACTGTTCGAGCCCTTCTTAGACGAGCTGGGATAAAGGTTTAATCCTTATCAAGCTTAGGGAGGAGAGATGAGCAAACTCAAAGACCTTGTGGAGCAGATCGTTAAGGTTTTAGTCGATAAACCTGAGGCTGTGCAGATTAACGAAATAGAAGGAGAACAAACAACCGTCATTGAGCTTAAAGTTGCCAAAGAAGACCTTGGCAAGATTATAGGAAAGGAAGGAAGAACTGCAAAAGCCTTGAGAACAATCCTTGGAGCGGCAGGAAGCAAACTTAAGAAACGAGTAGTGCTTGAAATCATCGAATAAGTATAATCATAATTGACTGAACCCAAAAAACTTCTTCCAATCCTTAAGGTTGTATCAACTCACGGATTAAAAGGGGAAGTTAAAGCTCTTCCTCTAACTACAAACGACGAGGTTATTTTAAAGGCTAAAAGATTTTACCTCCGAGCCTTCCCCCAAGATCCCCTTGAAGTAGAGTCCATAAGACCTGGGCCAGGAGAGAGAGTTTTTCTTTTAAAATTTAAAAATGTGGATTTCCAATCCGCTCAAGGGTTAATAAAATCTACCTTATACCTCCCAATAGAAGAGCTTCCTACCTCTTCTGAAGATGAAGTCTACATCTATGAGCTTGAGGGGCTTAAGGTTGAAGATAGCGAGGGACGCGCCTGGGGAGTTGTTTCTGAGGTTATGCCCCTTGGCGAGTATAGCCTTCTTCGTGTTGAATCTGAAGAATTTGATTTCTACATCCCCTTAGTTTCAGAATACGTAGAGGAAATCGATTTAGAAAACCAGAAAATAGTTGTTAAAGATGTTTCTGCCCTTGCTGAGCTTGGAAAAAAATGAAGTTTTACATTCTAACCATCTTCCCCGAGTATTTCAGTAGCCCCCTTAAGGTTGGGCTCCTTGGGAAGGCGATCGAGAGGGGCTTAATCGAGGTTGAGGTTTTAAACCTTAGGGACTTTGCCCATGATAAACATCGCACCGTTGATGATGAGCCCTTTGGTGGCGGAGAGGGCATGGTGTTTAAGCCTGAGCCTCTCTACCAGGCTATTCAAAAGGTCAAAGAAATGGACCCAGAAACCCATGTAGTCTACCTCTCGCCTCAAGGTAGGCTCTTTAATCAAAAGGTTGCAGAATCTTTAGCTAGGCATAAATCTATCCTTTTTATCTGCGGAAGGTATGAAGGAATAGATGAACGTACTTCACTATCCAGTAAAAAACAAGGAAGGAAAAACCATTGCCTCTGCCATCACGAGCTTAGACCTTCATGACCTTTCAAGGCTTGGGAGAACCTATGGACTAAAGGGCGTCTTTGTAATTCAACCACTCTCAGACCAGCGGGAGATTGCAGAAAGGATCTGCAGGCATTGGACAGAGGGGTTTGGAGCAAAGTATAATCCCACAAGAAAAGAAGCCATAAAGCTTGTCAAGCTTTTTGAAACGCTTGACTCTGCTATAGCTGAGGTAGAAAGGGAGTGCGGGGAAAAGCCTTTGCTTATTGCAACCGATGCGAGCCCTAAGAGAAGCTATATCACGGTCGAAAAGCTAAGGGAACTTCTTTGGGAAAAGCCTATAGCCCTAATCCTTGGCACAGCATGGGGCTTGTGCGATGAGGTATTTGACCGATGTGATTATTTTCTCGAACCCATCTGGGGGCGCCTTGATACCTACAATCATCTCTCCGTGCGCAGCGCAGGCTCAATTCTAATTGACAGGATCCTTGGCATCTACTCCTTTTGGAAAAAGTAGATCTTGACCCAAAAAATTTGAGTAATTATAATGATTTAAAAGAATTAAACATAACAATTAAGCCCATTCTTTCAAAGGATTGAGCCATGTCAGTTGTCGCCCCAAAATCAAAGATTAAATTCACCTACGAAGACTATAAAAGCCTTCCCGTTTCCGAGAATAAGCAGTATGAACTTCTTGACGGAAATATCATCATGGTCCCAGCACCAACTACCTACCATCAGAGAATTTCTTGGAGAATAGAATTTAAGCTTGCACTCTATGTAGAAAAAACAAAAAAAGGAGAAATACTCCACGCCCCTATCGATGTAGTATTATGGGACGAACATGGTTGTGATGTAGTCCAGCCCGACATTATCTTTATTTCCCAAGACCGATTAGACATAATCAAAGAAGAAGAGATAAGAGGAGCACCAGACCTTGTGATAGAAATCCTTTCGCCGGCTACAGAAAAAAAGGATAGGTTTTATAAAAAAGCTCTTTACGCAAGACACGGAGTTAGAGAATATTGGATTGTTGACCCAGAAAGGAAAACTATAGAGGTCTATACTTTGACAGATGAGGGGTTTAAACTCTATCAAGAATACAAGGTTGGCGATGTCTTAAGGTCCTTAATCTTAGAAGGGTTTGAACTGAATTTAAAAGAAGTTTTTATTTTTTAATAAATAGCCCCTACGGCTTTCATAAAGTAAAAACAAGAGGAATCATTCACTTCGTAGGCTTCATTCAAAAACTTCTTTGAAACGACCTCAAGGAAGATTTTGATCCTACGATATGACGAGCAGGGAAAAATTTTCCCAAAGGAAAACTTTGTTCACTTTAGCTAAAGCCTCCTTTAGCGAATAAGAACAGAACCAAACCGTTAAATTTTCTTGTTGAAAGGGTCTTAAACAGTTTTCTCAAATTGGCACGGATTTTGAATAAAGTTTTTTGAAAGCTGAGGAAATTAAGGAGGTTTAGGATGAAGATAACCGCTCAAGCTGAAGTGAGCCCAAGCATCTTTCCGATGCAAAACAATAACACCCAAGCCTCAATGGACTTTCTTTTTGTCCTTTTTCTTCAGCTTATTCAATCTGCCCTGGATACCTTCAATCCTTCCGAAGTGCCTAATTCCGATTTAGACGCAATAAATTCTCAAGATGCAAAACCCAACTATCAAAGGTTTTTACACTTTATTGAAAATAATCCTTCTCTTAAAGAAACCTTTAATCAAGCAATTAGCTTCGTATTTTTGCTTTCTCAATTCGTCTATGATAAAGAAGTAAAATGGCAAGATGTGTCATTAAGTTTAAAATTTAATAATACAGCTAATAAAGAACTAATTAAATTAAATTTGATAAACATTGCATCAAAGGACCAAAAGTTTTCTTTGGATGCTAAAGTTCCATTTTTGCTCAACCAATCTTCAAGCTTGACCGATGATAAAGGCCTTGAACCCGTTAAGCCTATACTACTATCTAATAATACCCTGCAGAGCCTATCCGCCTTCATAAGTAAAGCTTGGAAGGAGTATAAAGCTCTGCTAAAGGAAAAGGGCGAGGAAATAAATACAAACACGCAGTCTATAAAAAAAGAATTTTTTGTTAAGCTCAACACTGATTGGGAAGGTTTACCTGAAGAGGCAAAAGCATATCTAAAGGAAGTTTTAGCTAATTTAATTTTTAATCAAAATAAAATGAGTCGTAATGTCTATCATAATCTAAAAAATTCTTTAAACAGTAATGGAATAAATGAAATGCAAAGTTCGTCTCCAGAAAGAAAAATAGGAGTTAATGAAATTCTTAAAGTTAATACTAGTAATATTAATGAAATGCAAGAGTTGTATGTAGAAAAGAAAATAGGGGTTACTGAAGTTCTAGAGCTTAATACTAACAATAAAAAGGATGAAATACTTGAAAGCAGGCAACATGATATACCGGAGTGGAATAAAAAGTTGGGTAACAATAGCCTTCATGAGGTAAAAGCTATATTAAAAAATGTTTTAGAAAGAGAAGAGGAACATAAAGACATAAAAAGCTTTTTAAAAGAATTTTTGGTTGAAAAATCCAAGCCTTTTGAATCAAAAAGCTCAGAAAGAGACAACCCTTTTATCCTCCTTACTCAAACTGAAGAGGCTCCCTCAACCTTAGCTATGCGTAATGCTGACAAACCTCAGGCACGGTCCTTATTAACACATAAACTAACCCTACAGGAACTTCCAGATTTTGTGCGCAACCTTGTGTTTGAGGTCCACCCTCAGGGAGAGCAGAGAGCAAGGCTTGAGCTTTTTCCTCCCGAGCTTGGACGGTTAGACATTGAGGTTCGGGTGGAAAACGGAGAGGTTTCGGTGGTTGGCAAGCTCGAAAATCCTCAAGCCTATCAAGATATCTTGAAAGAGGCTCCAGTAATCAAGACCCACCTTGAGGAGCTTGGGCTAAAGGTTAAAGAGCTAGTCTTTACCCTTACTTCAGGTGATGCGAACCTCCTCTACCATAGAGATAGACAACCAAGGGAGAATAGAGACGGACTATCGGTAAAGAATAACAGCAAGCTTCTGACTCAAAGGCTTCCCAAAGAAGAAACTTTGGTCAACGCTAAAGGTAGATACTACTACATTGTCTAAAGGAGGCGTTTACTATGGTTAACAAGGTTCAGGAGAAGGTCGACCGGCCAGCAAACTTAACGAGGATACCGAAGAAGGTTTTGGATAGAGAAGATTTTGTTAAGCTCTTCATCACCCAACTTAAGTATCAAAACCCTATGAGGCCTATAGAAAACCATGAGATGGCGCTCCAGCTTGCCGCCTTCAACCAGGTTGACCTGTTATCAAAGTTAAACGAATCCTTTGAAAATCTTCTAAAGTTTGTCAAGGCTCAAGAATTTGGCTTTGCCGGAAACATGGTGGGAAAACTCGTCAAGGTGAGGGGTAATGTGGGGAGAGTAGAAGGAGGAAGCTTCTTGGGAGCAAGCTTTGAGCTTGATGAGCCAGCAAACCAAGCCCTTGTTACCATAAGAGATGCATCGGGCAAAATAGTAAGAACCATAACCTTGCAAAATTTAAGCAAAGGAATTCATAATCTTGACTGGGATGCCAAGGATAATTCAGGAAACCAGGTGCCAGATGGAAATTACACAATCAGCATCACTGTGGGCAAGGGTGATAAGGCAAAATCAATAACCCCGGTCATTACAGCTAGGGTTACCTCGGTTGTGTTTGAAGACGGCAAAGCCAAGCTAAAGATAAATGATAAGCATACGATCAACCTTGAAGACTTAAGAGAAATAGTCTGGAGGTAGGAGATATGGGCATCTTTGGCACGCTTTACATAAGCTACTCGGGTTTGTTCACCGATTCTCAGGCCATGAATGTTTCTGCTTACAACATAGCAAATCTTAACACCACAGGCTTTAAAGCTGGAAGGTATGAGTTTGGAGATGTAATAAGGAACGCAGTGGGTGAGGTCTTTACTAGAGGAGCTGGTTATGGGGTTACTCCTAAGGCAACGAGGTGGCTTTTCTCTCAAGGGGGTATCCAAACAACGGATTTGCCAACAGACCTTGCTATCTCTGGTAGAGGCTTTTTTGTCCTGTCAGATGGTAAAGGAAACATCTTCTTTACCAGGGATGGTCAATTCATGATCAACGAGGCTGACGAAAAACACTTTGCCCTCCAGAATAGCCTTGGAATGTATCTTTTGGGAGCAGACCCTGACGCTATCACAGCTGGCATTGTTGACCTTAAGCCCCATCTGATCCCGAAGGTAATGCCAGCTAAGGCAACAAGCAAAATTTCTGCTCAACTTCTTCTTAACGCAAACAGACCCACGAACGCAGAGACCCTGTTATCTAAGTATGACTGGACTGCAGACCCAACGAAACCCCTTCAAGATGGTCAATACGATTGGGTCTTTGACTGGGATATCTACGACCCACTTGGGCAGAGGATTACCCTTAAAGCCTACTTTGACCGAGGAGACAACCCTAACACTTACGAAGTCCTCTTAGCTCTTGCTGACCCAGCCAAGGATACTCGTGGCGATGGAAAGTTTAAAGGAGCTTTTCTTTACGGAACAATAACCTTTGGCGGAAAGGGCGAGGTGGTTTCTGCCGATTTCAGCCAGATCTTAGACCCGACCAGGACCTTAATCCCTCTTGACCTTGCGACCCTTGGTCAACCAAGGTTTACCTTAACCGTTGATGGAAGGACGCAAGAGATAACCTTAGACCTTGGGTTTAGAGTAAACCCTGATGGGTCGATTACCAGGCTAGGCTACGCAACAAGGCTTTCCGCAACCCCCTTTGCCCAGCTCTACTTTTCTCAAGACGGATATGAAGAAGGGGTTTTTGACAGGATCGAGGTGATAACTGAAGAGGGATTGATAAAGGCTTGGTATACAAACAACAAAGACCTACCTGTGGCTAAGCTCTTTCTCGCTGATTTTAACGGATACGAAGAAACTTTAGAAAAGGTAGGCAACAATCTATTTCGAGCCAAGGCAAACGTTACTCCCTTTATTTTTGCTCCGGGTGCTGGGGAAAGAGCCCGGATACTTTCTGGCGCTCTTGAAACCTCAAACACCGACCTTGCTCAAGAAATGGTGCATTTGATACTTTTGCAGCGGGCTTTCCAGAGCAACTCCCGGGTGATTGCCACCGCAGACCAGATGTTGGAAGACTTTTTAAGACTGAGGTAAGAGGAAAGTTTTAGATTTTAAGGGTCAGGCGACCTATCAAACGAAACAGACATCTACTTCTTCTTAGATGGGACGACCCAGAGGGTTAATCTTGATTGGACGCGCGTAAGGGCCACTGATACTCCTACCGTTCCTTTTGAAGCAGAAATATACAAATTAGAAGAAATAAACACTCTTTTTGACTTCTGGGATGCAAGGCAGGAAATACCCATTCCTTCCACTGCTTATGCCTACCGTTCTACCCTCTTTGTCTACGACTCCCTCGGGACACCCCACGAGCTAACCGTCTACTACTCCCCAACTACCAGAGACAATGTTTGGGAATTCCTTGTAGCTATCAACCCTACGGAAGACCAGAGAGATTTTGTTCGGGATGAAAACCCAATGCAATGGCAGTATGAAGAAGGGGCATACATTCAGAGGGTTTCTATAAATTCGGGGAAGCTTTTTACCCAAACCAAGAGAGGTGTCCTTGCTTATGGGAGGCTTGAGTTTGACAATCAAGGAAATGTAAAAAGGTTCTATCAAACTTATCGCCTTGATGCAAACACTGGTGCCTTAGTTCAGATAATTGACCAGCACGGCTCTCTTGTAGCTTTACCAGAAGACAGATACAGTGCTATTGGACCAAACGGCTATCCCTTGTTGATTGTTGATTTCTTAGGCATCGACTTACCCTTCGACATTTACCCCCCTAACGACCCAAATCAAGGCGCAGCAAGGCACGACCTTCAGCAGATAGAACTCAACTTTGGCTATTTCTACAAGGATAGTTGGCGCTCCGAGTCTGTTCGTACCACCCAGTATGCCACCTCAAACGCCACGCTCTTCTATGACCAGAATGGTGATGGACCGGGAGCCTTAGAGATCATCACCGTGGATAACGAAGGTAGAATTACCGGTGTTTACTCTAACGGTAGAGTGATACCCCTTTGGATGGTGGCTCTCGCTAACTTTAACGCCCCAGAAAGGCTCCAAAAGGTGGGAGGCAATCTTTACAGGGAAACAACTCACTCTGGACCACCTGTTACCGGAAAGCCCGGAACATACGGGCTTGGTACCATCTCTCCCAACTCTCTCGAACAGTCAAACGTTGACCTTGGAGAGCAGTTTGTGAAGATGATCATCTTCCAGAGGGGCTTTCAGGCTGACGCAAGGATAATCACTGTGTCTGATACCATGCTCGAAGAGTTGATAAACCTTAAGAGATAAAGGTTAAGCCTTAATTCTGGGGAGGGACAACCCCTCCCCTTTTTTTGACTTAATCTTACCAGCGCATCAACACTCCAGCAAAGGTAAATCCTCCCCCAAAGGAAACCATTAGCACAAGGTCTCCTCTTTTTAGCCTTCCTTCAAGGATTGCCTCATGCAAGGCTATGGGTATGCTTGCTGCCGAAGTGTTTCCATACTTATGAATATTTACCATCACCTTTTCCTTAGGCAGGTTCAACCTTTCCCTTAGGTATTCAATTATTCTTAAGTTTGCCTGATGGGGTATAAGAAGGTCTATGTCCTCAGGATTGAGGTTGTTTCTTTCAAGAAGCTCTAAGGCGACCTTTTCCATCATCCGAACAGCAATCTTGAAAACTTCTCGTCCCTGCATCTTGATGTAATAGTCTTCTTTAGGAAGCCTTTCGTCAAAAGGGGGGAAGGCTGAGCCACCGCCCTTAAGGGTTAAAAGCTCCCAGTTTGACCCGTCAGCCCCGAGAATAAAATCTATAATCCCAGAATTCATTCCTTCTTGAGCTCTTCCAACAAGCACAGCCCCAGCTCCATCCCCGAAGAGGACACAGGTGCTCCTATCCTGCCAGTTGGTCTTTCTACTTAAAGCCTCAGCCCCGATCACCAAAACCTTAGAAGAAGGCTTAAAGGCTACTAAACAGTTAGCCATCGCAAGGGCATAAAGAAAGCCTGAACAGGTGGCTGAAAGGTCATAAGCTCCAGCTCTTTCAGCCTTAAGTCCCTTCTGAACAAGGATTGCAAGGGAAGGCATCAGAAAGTCAGGCGTCAAGGTTGCGCAGATGATAAGGTCGACCTCATCTGGAGCAACACCTGCTGAACTAAGTTAGAGATTTGAACTGCATCAAGGACCAAAGGGAGAGAAAACTTACCGTGGGGTCCTCCGAACTTAAATGCAAAACAAGGTATTCATGTCCTGAAAGCTTGATGACTTCTTCTTCGTATCTTTGGGCAAGCCTACCTATACCCCAGGCAAATCCTCTCTGAGCTGGCGGAAACTCTAAGTAGTTTCCCTCCGGCCAAAGGTAGGAAAGATAGAGCTGCAGATATTCGTTCTTTAGCTTTTCTGAATGAAAAAGGGCTTCTGCATAGCCCTCCCCCACACCCCATCCCATACCCCCAGACTCTTCATTTAGCATCCACATAAGCCTACGGATTATTATCCTTGCCCTCTCCATTTCAGCTTCAGCAATCTTAGCCACAGTTAGCCCAAAAGCATAAATCGCCTTCCATCGGACATGTTCATCCCTGTGGAGGAAAGCACCGATGAAGTAGCTAACGATAGAAGAGGGAGGGTAGACACCAAAGGCTTGTGGAAGCTCCTTTAGGTCTACCCTCTCGAGGATGCCTAATATTTCCTCTTTTTTCTTGTGATGGTATTTAGGCAGAACAGCTCTCCTTTATTCTCTTCGCCACAAGCCTCCCCAATTCTTCGCACTGAGCTAATACTTCCTTATCTGGAACATACTTACAGCGTATGCCTTCATGAACGATTTCGGCTTGGATTTCCTGTAGATACTGATTGAGAAGCTTTACCGACTCCCCGCTCCATCCGTAGGAACCAAAGGCTGCGCCAATCTTACCCCTTGGTCTCAAGCCCTTCATGTAGGTTAAGAAGCCTGAAACAGTGGGCAAAAGACCGTTGTTGAGAGTTGGCGACCCAAGGATTAAGCCCTTGCTCTCCAAAACCTCACCCATAAGCTCTGTTGGGTCAGAGACCGTAAGGTTTCTAAGCTTTACCTCAACTCCCTCTTGTAAAACACCCTCCATGATGGCGTAAGCCATCTTCTCCGTGCTCTTCCACATGGTGTCGTAGATGATAAGAACCACAGGGTCGCAGGTAAAGGAGCTCCACTTCTCATACAGGGCAAGAATATCTTTGATGTGCTTCCTTAAAATTACTCCATGGTCTGGACAAATTAGTTCAAACTCAAGCTTCATTTCCTTTACTGTTTGGAGAAGCTTTGCCACTTGCGGAGAGAAAGGATAAACGATGTTGGCGTAGTATTTGCGAGTTTCTAGAATTAGCTCGCAATAATCTACCTCATCATCAAACCTTCCGCTTGTTGCATAATGAGCCCCAAAGGCATCCTGTGATAAGAGGATCTTATCTTCAGGGATGTAAGTCATCATGCTGTCTGGCCAGTGGATCATAGGAGTTTCTATAAACCTTAAGGTCTTTTTACCAACTCTTACCTCATAGCCAGTCTTGACCTCCTCAAAGGGAAGGTCGCTCTTGTGAAAATGCGAAATAATACCCTGTTTTCCGTTTCTGGTGATAAATATCTTCTCCGGTTTTATTGCCTCTACGACCCTTAAAAAAGAACCAGCATGGTCTGGCTCAATGTGGTTCACTACAAAATAATCAATCTTTGAGGGCTCAACGACGCTTGAAATCCTTGCCAAAAGTTCCCCTTCAAACCCATGCTTTACGGTATCGAAAAGGACTATTTTTTCATCAATAAGAAGATAGGCGTTATAGGTAGTCCCTCTTAAGCCGAAACCACTCCCTTAATATCGTAGAGGTCAAAGGAGCGTTCTTCTTCATACCAGGAAGGCAAGCTTTTCCTTCCAGCAAGAAGAAGAGCAAGGTTCAATCTTTCGGACGCAAGCTCCTCGGCCTTAAAGAAAACTTTTCCGACCTCAAAGAGTTTTAGGCTTTCAACCTCCCGGGCTTGATTAAAATGGGCTGTCTGAAGAAGCCCAGGGACCAGGGTTGTGCGGAGAACTCTCATCTCGACGGAAATTGGGTTTTCAAGTTTAATGGGGTCTCTCCTTGGATCATCGGGCGAAAAGTTTAAATGCTCTATGAGCTTTGGGTCGATGAAGCTATAGGTGATGACCTCAAAAAACCCAAAACCAGCAAGCAACATTCTAATCTTCTGGGTAAACTCTAAGGTCTTTAATGGTTGCTCGCAGTAAAGGACCCCTTCTGGAAAAGTTGTAGGAACCTTATCGTAGCCATAGACCCGAGCAACCTCTTCGATCAAGTCCTCAGGAATGCTAAGGTCCTGTCTATAGCTTTTGGGAACAAGGATGAAGATCTCGGAAGTGACTTCAAGGTCGCCAAGCTTGTTTAGTATGCCCTTTACTTTTTCTTCGGGAATTTCAAACCCAAGGTAGGCTGAAAGCCTTTTCTTTTTTAGTTCAATCCTTGGGGGTGTAAATCTGACTAGATATACATCGACGATAGTTGAGACTTCTTCAGGGTTTGCATAGTGAAGGATTAGCTCAGTTGCGCGAAGCATGGCAAGATACACCCCTTCAGGGTCAACCTTTCTTTCAAAACGGTAAGAGCTTTCAGTGGTAAGCCTATGCCTCATTCCAGAAAGCCTGACCCTTTTTGCATTAAACCAGGCTGATTCTAAAAAGACCTCTTGAGTGCTATCAGAAACACCAGACTCCTCTCCCCCCATGATCCCTGCTAAGACTAAAGCCTTCTCGGCATCAGCAATCACTAAATCCTCGGAAGAAAGCTCCCTCTCAACCCCGTCAAGAAAGAGTAGCCTTTCCCTTTCCTTGGCTCGACGAACGATGATCCTTCCGCCTGAAACCCTTTCCCAGTCAAAGGCATGAAGAGGTTGACCAAGCTCAAGAAGCACATAGTTTGTAATATCAACTATGTTATTTATCGGTCTAAGACCGCAAAAAACAAGCCTCTTTATGATAAAAAAGGGAGACACAGCTACCTTTACTCCGCTAAACCAACGCCCAACATACCTAAAACACCCTTCAGGGTCAAGGATCTCAATGCTTCCTTTGGGCTGAGACCCTTCTTTTAAGCTTTCATCAAACCTTAATTCTTTTAAAGGCCAACCGGTTAGAAGAGAAAGCTCCCTTGCTAAGCCAAAAACAGAAAGACAATCCCCTCGGTTAGGAGTGATGGAGACATCAAGTATGGGTTCCGAAATGTTTAAAGCTTTGTAAACATTTTCCCCGGGCTTTACATCAAGGGGTAGCTCAAGGAGGATATCCTTTTCTTCAGAGACTCCAGCCTCGTAAGGAGAAAGGAACATCCCCCAGGATTTATAGCCCTTTACCTCTTTGACCTCGATTTTGTCCCAAAAAAAGGTCTTGCTTCCCGGGCGAGCAAGGGCTAAAACTTGTCCGGGTTTAACAAGGTCAACTGCGGCTGTCAAAACCGTAAAGCTATCCTTTCCGTCATGAACCGTGCATACTACAAGGTCTTTGAGCTCGCTTGGTTTGTTGACCTCAAGAACCTTTACCGCTATGATTTCTCCAAGAGTTTGATAATGGTCGTAGACTTCTTCTACCTCAAGACCTCCAAGGGTGAAGATTTCTGCAAGCCTTTCTGCCTCTTCTTCAACCTCAATGAACTCAGAGAGCCAGCTTACAGGAACCTTCATGGCAGGAGCCTCAGAAATGCGCTTCCATTCATTGCTAGCTCCCAACTATTTAAAGCTTGAAAGGAAGTAAAGATGATTATCAAAAAAGAGCCGAATATCATCTATGCCATACTTTATCATGGCGATTCTTTCTACGCCTAATCCAAAGGCAAAGCCTTGCCATCTTGATGGGTCGTATCCAACGGCCCGAAAAACCTCTGGATGAACCATCCCCGCACCAAGGATCTCAAGCCAACCTGTTTGGCTGCAAACTCGGCATCCCCTCCCATTACATATCACGCAGCTTATGTCCATCTCGAGGCTCGGTTCAGTAAAAGGAAAATAGCTTGGACGAAACCTTACCTTTGTATCCTTCCCAAAGAGGTTTTGGGCAAAGTAGATAAGGATCCCTTTAAGGTCTGAAAATCTCACCTTCTCATCAACCATTAGCCCCTCTATCTGATGGAACATGGGGGAGTGTCTAACATCAGCATCGCATCTATACACCTTGCCCGGAGCAATAATTCTTAAAGGAGGCTTTTTTCTCAACATCGTCCGAACTTGAATGGGGGAGGTATGAGTTCGAAGAAGAGCTCCGTTCTCTAAGTAGAAGGTTGCTTGCATGTCCCGAGCGGGATGCCATTCGGGAATGTTTAAGGCTGTGAAGTTGTAAAAATCAGATTCCACTTCCGGACCTTCGGCTATCTCAAAGCCTAAGCGTTCAAAGAGGGAACAGATTTCAGAGATCACGATAGTTAAAGGATGGAGGGCACCAAGCTCAGGCTCCCTCCCAGAAAGGCTAAGGTCAAGCTCGGTTATCTTATCCTCCTCAGCTAAAAGGATTTCCCTTTCCTTGACCTTAAGAGCCTCTTCAAGCTCATCCTTAATTTGATTTAAAAGGGAGCCAAGCTCCCTCCTTTCCTCAAGAGGAAGCTCTTTTAATGATTTTAGAAAATTGGTTAGAAATCCTTTCTTGCCTAAATACTTAACTTTTATGCTGTTTAAATCTTCGATGGATTTAGCTTGAGCTAAAGAGGTTTCGATCTCGGCCCTAAGCTTAGCAACATCTTCTTTAGTCATTAGTCAAGCAATTCTAGCTTATTGCCATTTAGATTTAGCTATTTCGACAAGCTTAGCAAAGGTTTCAGGCTCCTTCATAGCAAGATAGGCAAGGACCTTTCTATCAAGCTCAATTCCTGCCTTCTTTAGACCGCCCATAAACTTGCTGTAGTTTAAGCCATGCTGCCTCGCACCGGCGTTGATCCTCACCTGCCAAAGCCTCCGGAAGTCCCTCTTTCTTTGCCTACGGTCCCGATAGGCATAGACTAATGCCCTCTCCACTGTCTCCTTTGCTCGGCGGAACACATTCTTCCTTTGACCCCAGTAACCTTTAGCTAATTTGATAATCTTCTTATGACGTCTACGAGTTTTTGGTCCACCCTTTGCCCTTGGCATCTTATCTTCCTCCTTTCAAGAATAAAAACTTATAATTTATCAGCGATGATCGGAGCTATATGCTTATAGTAACCTTCGAAGAGCTCCTTATCCCTGCTTAATCTTCTCTTAGCTTTTTTGCTTTTTTTTCTAAGGTTATGCCTCTTCCCTGAAGGCATATGCATTATCTTACCCGTTGCGGTAAC
>Ga0080008_139381_pt1 | contig 15709 bp, 24 predicted proteins | sample ConCONMetagenome_FD_69211 | JGI IMG/M metagenome (GOLD analysis project Ga0080008, IMG submission 69211) | Hot spring microbial streamer communities from Conch Spring, Yellowstone National Park, USA - CON_C (SPADES assembly) (version 2) | ecosystem: Environmental > Aquatic > Thermal springs > Hot...
GTTGATTTGTTTGCGGGGGACGGTGTGTGTGCTTCTGTCTGGATGTCTTATTACTAGGTATGTATAGCCGCTGTGGCTCAGCGTGCTGACGGAGCCTTCGGCCCCGCACCGGGGACATACTGTGCGCACTGCGACGCCCACGGCGCGTAGCATCTGGACAAGTTCAATCACTGCGTCGTATTCTAGATATCTCCTCCAAACAGTCTCCAGTTTTCTGCTAGAAACTTCAACCATGTTGAGAAGAAAAATCTGCCGTTAAAAAACTTCGTTAGGTGGAAACGTTGGCATTTGCCACCGCCGTCTAGAGGAGCGGGTCTATATAGACTTCTCTGGTAATTCCTGAGTATTTTGATATTCGGTGCCACACTACCTTAATTAGTCTCTTCTTGTCGGCGATGTGGAGTCTGGCCGCGGCGGCTACGTTGTGCTGTGCTCTTGCGGCGAATGACGGCGCGGCCGGCTCGCCGTAGTACGTCTGGCCGATGGCGGGGCGCTCCTGTGCTATGTAGTATACCGAGACGTAGCGGTCGGCGATGTTGTTTGCTAGTAGTTGCGTCGCGGCGTTGGCGAAGGTTCCCATAGTCCTCACGATGTGTAGCATGTCCAGCCTCCCCGCCATTAGGTATCTCGCCTGTTCGTGTTGCGCCAAGGCGGTTATGGAGTCCACCACTACGATGGCTCTTTCACATGCCGACGTGATTTCTACCAGCTTATGAAATAGAGGGAGCGAGGCGTCGTAATAAGCCGTTGTCTCTACCTCCCTCCCGCCGCATTTAACACGCGGCGGGAGCACTTGCTGTATCTTGTCGGCTTGGTGGTAGAGCTTGAGGTTAGGCTCCACCATCAAGTAGAAGGTGGGGATGTCGTCTTTAGCCGCCTCCTCAGCCGCCCTCGCCATCAGCGTAGTCTTCCCAACCGCGGCGGGGCCGTATATCACGTAGACGCCGGAAGATGTTGGGTCGTAGAGGCCGAGCTCCGCCAGGAGGGTCAAAACATCTACTTTCTTTTGCATGTAGATATATGGCGCCCCACTTAATAAGCTTTAGCAAGTAGTTTGGAGGTTGTTGTCTGTCGTAGCTGTGACTGCCCTCTTGGTGGCCGGGAGAGGCTTCTTCAGGTTTATCTTCTCTTACAGCCATAGAATATATGACCAAGGCGTTTAACCTGCCGGCAGATGGGCGGCGGCTTGTGAAGAGGCTTAAGAAGGCGCCGCCGGAGGAGGCAGACAGGATAAAGAGAAGCGTCGCGAGGTTTTTAGGCGCCGAAGTCTTCTACGTATCTGAAAGCCGCTTCGAGCCGGCGGAGGACAGGTTTGAGAAGGTAGAAGAAGTGGAGGAGGCGGCAGACGACGTTTTTGAGGGAGAAGTCGAGTAGGCGGCAAATTTGAATATTAACAGAATAATAATCCATGGAGGCGGAAAAGTATGAACCTAGGTGTGTGGTGGTAGACGGCAAGCCGCTCCCAGACGTCCACATCTTGTTAATAAACGAAGAGTTCACACGAGTCATAGTGATAATAGGATGCAAAGAATTCTACGGCTTTCTCTTCAAAAGCGACGCAAAAGAATATTTAAGGAGGCGATTCGGCCTGGAACACTTTGAGATAAAACGTTGCAAATAAACACAAAACCAACACACCCCTTTCCTCGGAGCTGACACAGACAACCCCCCCCTTCTCCTCTTCATCTCGACAAAGACGCCAACCCACCTAACCTTCTGAATTAAAGAGGAGGGGCCCCCGATGAGGTGCAGATTTTCTTTCAGTCCTCCATGCCTTTCAATCCTCCCTTTCAATCCTCCTGCCGGGGGCCCGTGTTGTAGTTTCTGTCTCTTTTTAAGTTTTGTGGATGCTTTAATATTCGCGGTTTTTGTTTTTTCATGGTTATCCAAACTAATCTCCCTGCGGTGTTTGCATATACGCAACATGAATCGAGCATTCGGCTGATAGAGGCTGTATGCGGCTACAGTGTGGTGAGGCTTGGTCAGGATAGGAGTCGGGATCCGGTTGAGGATGTGTTGGTTCAGTTGCCGCCGGCTGTGGCGGCGCAGGGTGCTGTGTTGTATAGCGTGTTGCCGCCGGATAAGGCGGTTGTGCTGAAGGATAGAGCGCCGTGGCTGAGGGTGGTTTTGCTTCAGCTAGACGGGGGCGTAGTAGAGCGGATTACGGGGAGGCCATATGATCCGAAGGTTGAGTATCATCCAGAGGTGTTGCGCCACGCGCTTAGGACGGTTGAGATAAAGGGGGGTAGCATTACGTATTTGACGCTTGACGAATTTAAGGAAAGAATTAAAGGGCAGACTGTGGCTGTGTTTAACGACGTGGTGAGGGAGGCGCTGAGGCGTTTGGTAGCAGATGCTGACTTCGTTAAGTCTTGTGCCGGCGGTGGTTGTGTGGAGGTGAATCCTCTGGGCGCGAGGAAAGGATACCGGATAAGCTTCCCCGGAACCGCGGGGAGGCTGTCAGCGGAGCAGATGGCCGAGGTACTCATGCGCAACGAGGCTAGGATATACTATCTGGAGGTAGACGCCGAAGAGGTGCCTCTGTGTCTGTCTCAGTAGCCCTTTTTATCCGTGGGGGTCTGGCGGAGGTAGGTCGTCACAGCTGTGGCGGACGGCGGCTGGAGCTCGCCGCGGCTGACGGCGGTAAGTCGCCGTTTTAAACCGCATCTATTTTTTAGAGTATTTTAGCGCCGTCTTAAACCGTGTCAATTGACGCCGTTTTAAACTGTGTAGGCTTCTTAGCCGCGGCTGTTGCTCCTCCGGCGTCTTAAACTGCGTCAAAAGACGGCGTCTTAAACCGCGTCAATTGACGCCTTCTTAAACTGTGACGAAATTCGCTGTTTTAAACCGCGTTGTAGGACGGCGTCTTAAACTGCGTCGAAATACGACGTCTTAAACCGCGTTAAAGGTTGCTGTCTTAAACTGTGTTGAAAGTCGCCGTCTTAAGCCGCGTCTTTTTCCGACGTTTTAAACCGCGTTTTTTGCTTGTTTCAAGACGGCGTTTTAAACCGTGTTTTTCTACGTTGTTTTAGGCTGGGGGTTTTTCTGCTTCTGAGTGCGCTGTCTTAAACTGCGTGTCGTAGCTGGGGCGCCTAGTCTCCGGCTGTTTTTGCGTTTCAAGTGGTTTTAAGCTGGTTTTGGGAGGTGTGTTGGTGTTGTTGGTGTTTTGTCTGTAGACGTTTTTACGATGGGCGTAAAATTTAAAAATGTGGGATTTCAAAGATGCATGGCCCAGGGCCGAGGCAAGGCCCCCACCGGGGGCGGGGCTCAGGGAGCCGGCCCGGCAACAGGAGAGGCTCCCCGTATTGAGGCGGTGGCGAGAGGGGCGGGGTACGAGGTGTATAGGGTATACGGAGACGTTGTGAGGCTTGTGGTGAAGTATGTTGACCGCGATAACAACGACATATACACCATGAGAATTATAGAGCTGGACGGAAACAAGTTGCGTATATACACCAAGTGGGATCTTTCGCCGGAAAGGCGGGGGGAGAGGCTTGACAAGGTGGTAAGGCTTAGCCGGAGCGCCGCCGCGGAACTGCGCCAGCGCATGCTGAGCGTTTCGGCTCAAGATTTTGTTGAGTTTATGAGAGAGCTTGGGCTGTAGAGGCCATGGCCGTGACTTGTCCAGACTGCGGGGGTACGGTGGTGGCCGACCCGCAGAGGGGGGAGGCGGCGTGTGCCCGATGCGGCTTGGTGGTGGTGGAGTCGGCGGTGGACACAAGGCCGGAGTGGCGTTTTGTCCAGGTGGAGCGTGAAAGGGCGGCGCCGCTGGCCGTCAAGACGGACATTGCCGTTAAGCTGGAGCACGGCACGGAGTGGCGCATGCTGGCGGGTTTGCAGAAGAAGGCTCTGCGCGGCCGCGAGAAGAAGCTGGCTAGAATCGCGGCTGAGCTGAAGCGTATTAAGGTGTGCGTCGGCTTGCCGCATCACGTGGTGGAGGAGGCTGAATCTCTCGTGAAGAAGCATCTCGACGCGGCGGTTGGGCTTCCGCCTGAGGCGGCGGCCGTGGCTTTGATGTGGATGGCGGCTAAGGCGGCTGGCGTGCCTAGGCCGCTGGACGACTTCTTGCCGTGTAGTAGGGTGGATGTGGAGAAGGTTAGGAGGGCGGTGTGGCGGCTGATGGAGGCGGTGAGGCCGGCGAAGACGCCTATTGAGGAGTATGTGAAGACTGTGGCGGCTAGGGTGGGCCTGCCGGCGTCTGTGGCTAAGTCTGCGGTTGACATATTGGAGCGGAATAGGCGTCTTTTGGTTGGGAAGAACCCGTGGGTTTGGGCGGCGGCGGCGCTGTGGCTGGTGGCGCCTAAGCGGTTTGGCTTCTTGGCGGCGCTTGCGGAGGCGGCTGGTGCATCGCTGGAAGGTATTGAAAACGCTGTGAAGAAGCTGAGGGTATGAAGGCCGTGATGCGGTACCTCTCTGTCTTGCTTCTCTACATACAGAGGCGGCTGGAGGGCGGAAAAGGCGCCGTGATCTCCATAAAGACGCGGGCTGTATGCGAGAGGGATAGGCGGTGCAACAGAGCTGTAAACAGCCTCATGATGAAGCTTGCGGAGAGGGGGGTGGTGAGGCATCACAAACGAGGTGTATACCTAATCGAGAGGGGGGCCGCGGAGGAGGTGCTGAACATCTTGAGGCAAAACGACGGCTGGCCTTCCGGCGGCCTCCGCAACACATCCGGCACAAGTAGCCTCCGCAGGGGCGGCAGGCAGGGGGCGGCGGGCTAATTTGAACCTCTTTTTTCTGCCGGGAGTCGGCCGGCTTTACAGCTGTGGTTTGACATAGTTCTCTCGGCGCGTCTCGGCTAGGCTCCCGGCGTGTCTCGGCCGAAGCGTTGAGACTCTCGACCCGAAGATTAACAACTCTCGACTAGTCGAGGTTTTCGACGCCTAAGCCGCCTCGACTGGTCGAGGTTTAACAGCTTGAGGGTTTGCTGAGGTGTCTCGACTAGTCGATTTTATCTGAGTTTAGTCTGCGGCGCTTAGATTTTCTAGGTGGTAGATTTATAAGCTTGGGATTTCTAAGTGTCTATGTCGAATAAAAACCAAACCGTATGTACAAAGATAAGAGATTACATTGATGACACGCTTAGGGCTGATGTGTACCTAGCTGTGAAGTGGGAGTGGTTTATGCGCTATCTCTCGCGCTACGGCGAAGACGTCGTGAAGACTTGTCTTCCGTATTTGGGCGTAGAGGTTAAAGATGGTGTGGTGTTTCTGTGGGCTGGGGAGCACTACAGCCGTCTTGTTGAAGTTCTTGTAGATATGGTGCGTAGTGGAGGAGATGTGTCCATAATAGCTGAGTTGTATGGGGAGAGGGTGTTATGATGAGAAAGCTATGCATATACGACGGAGAGGAGTGGGTTGATGTTTTGCGGATATATGAGGTGCCGTGTAACGGCATGATGCGCTACATCCTGCACCATATCGAGGACGAGGACATGTACATCTTCGACAGCGTCGGGGAGGCGCTGGAGGCGGCGGCGCGGCGCATCAGCTTCAGCAACGCTCCGCACGTCGAGCCGTGTCTATGAGGCCGGAGGAGAAGTTTGAGGTTTTAAAGACGCTTGTGGAGCGCGGTGCCGAAGTGAGGACTTTCTACAAGTCTAGGCGTGTTGTTGCTGTGGAGAGGTCTTCGGAGCGCTACGTCTTGATTAGGTATGAAGATGGGGGCGGCGACAAGATGCATATTACGGATCTCAAACGCCGGCGGTTTGTGGCGGTGTTGTAATGATTCTGGCTGGTGACGAGCTGAAGAGGCTTATTTTGCTGGGCCGTCTCAAAATTGAGCCGTTTTATCCAGATGCGGTGCGGGAGAACGGCCTTGACTTGCGCATAGGGGGGGAGTACGCCATGTATGCGTACGAGGGCGTCGTGGTGCGGCCGTGTGAGCTTGAAGACGCGAGGCATCTCTTCCGCGTGGTGAGGGCCGACGAGGTGGTTATCCCGCCGAGGAGTTTTGTTTTGCTGACGACGGAGGAGTACGTGAAGATGCCTGAGGATGTGGCGGGGCTGGCGAACCTCCGCTCGTCTTTGGCGCGGTATGGCTTGTCTGTGCCGCCTACTGTGGTGGATGTGGGCTTTGAGGGCAACATAACTATTGAGGTGGTTAACACGTCGCCTAACACAATAGTGCTGAAGAGGGGGGTGAGGTTCCTCCACTTGATACTCGTTAAGGCAGAGGGGAGGGGTGCGTATGCCGGCGCGTATCAAGGGCAGAGGGGCGTCACGCCGCCGAAGGGGCTGAGGGGGGAGTGTTAGGGCGTCTTTTTTCGTCGTTGTCTTAGCTGTGACAGTCGGCGGTGTGTGGGGGCGGCGGCGCTGAGGGTGGCTGGTTTGGAGTTTGGTGGTAAGACATATAAAGCGGTGTTGGTGGTGGTTTGTGGAGGCGGGGGAGTTGTTTCAGGATTTCTACTATTCGTTGGGGTTTCCGTTGAGGGGGATTATTGAGTATAAGATGCGGAAGAGGGGCGGCTCTCCGTCGGAGGTTTTTGAGAGGCCGTGGCTTCTGCTCCACTACGTGAGGCTGGAGATGGGTCAGCACAACGCGGAACTGATAAGCATGCTTTTTGTGGATTTTGCCGTGAGGCGTGGGGTGGATCCTAGGGTGGCGGCTGAGGCGCTCCGCGGCCCTGAGGGGTGGCGTAGGTTTGTGGAGTATTTGAGGAACCCCGCGGCGTGGTCGTAGTGAGGTTGTCGCGGCTGTGGCAGACGGCGGGGGGCGGGGTGCCGCCGGCAACGTGGGTGTAGGTTTTTTACAGTGGGCGTAAATTTTAAAAACGCGGTTTTTTGTAGGGCGTATGGATGAGTCGGTGCAAGATCTTGAGAGGCTTAGAAACAAGTACGTGGCTGTGGGTGATTTGGCGGCGGTGGTGCTGACGAGGGGGCGGGCTGAGACGGTGGAGCTGGCGTCAAACGGCTATGTTTTATATATCGAGGGCAGGTTGCAGCCAGATAACCACGTCAGCGGTTTCTGGAAGTTGCCGACGTGGAGACGTAAGTTTTCCATATCTCTGCCGCTGGTGTCGGAGGGCTTCTGGGGTACGGACGACGCCTACGTCAAGGTCGGGCGGGAGGCTATAGAGGTAGTTGCATACGGCAAGACGTATGTCTCTAGGCCTAACATATGCGGCATAGCTGAGAGCGCAGGCAGCAGGCAAGATCAAGATGTTGTTGTTCATATAGTGGGCACTTTGAGGAGGGCGTCGGCTGGCTTGTACTACACGGCGTTTAGATGTTCTGATTTTTATATCCCGCTTGCTAGAGAGCCGTTGTTTAGCCGATTTGCCTTCAGGCGGAGATTCCGCGGCGGCGTAGCAGGCAGAGGCGTAGAATTTAGAGAGATTTTTGTAAAGAGCGGGGTTATTACTAAGGTGTTTACAAATCTGACGTGTAGGGAGTATGCCGAAGTTGTCTATAAGCTCTACGGCTTTTTTGTGGAGTGTAGGAGCTGAGGCGTTTTTAAGCGTCTTTAATAGTGGGGCCGGTTAGGTATTTCACCCGGAGGGTGCTTGTGGTGGTAGGTCGGGATCTTTCTGAGGCGGAGGTGGAGAGGCTGGTGGGGGAGATCCTTAACTCGGAATTGAGGTGTAGCAGATGCCGCTACCGCGGCGGCTACGTTAGGGTAGATGTTAAAAGCGGAAGGCCGGATTTAGACGCGGCTATTTGCAACAGCTGTGACCCAGTTGTCGGATACGCGTTGGGTGCTTTTGAAATGTTCGACGTAGCTTTTGTTGAAACCCGCGGCATCTAAGCCTTTTAAAACACGTTTTTTCTTTCTATTATCCCCTTTGAAAGATTAAAGGCTGAGGCGCTCCGTTTTGTGGAAGGGCCGCAGGCGTGAGCCATCACACAGCTGTGACAGACTGCGGAGGGGGAGGGGAGGGTGGAGAGGGGGCCCCGGTCAAGAGGCGGGTTTTAGTCGGCGTGGGTTGCCGCGCGCGGGGGTGGTTGTTGTCGTAGCTGTGATGTCCGGCTGGGAGGTGGGAGGGGGGCTGAGGGCCGTCGGTTGTTGTAGCTTTTAAGTGCGTATTTTTTAGATGTTGATGGGTCGAGGGGGGTGGTGTATTGGGTTGTGGTGTTTATTTTGGCGGTTGTTGTAGTGGTGTTGTTCAGTTGTGTGAGCGGGTTGGTGGAAGCGAGAAGGCGGTTAAGCTTGTTAAGCTTGGCTTCGCGTTGTGGTTTATTCTTGTGTTGTCTTCGGCTGTCTGGTTGATAAACGTGATTTGGGAGTGGCGGCTGAATCGCGGCGAGTAGTTGGCTGTTACTGCCGGATGTTGTGGTGGGGGGTGGTGTTGGATGGTTGTTGTCATAGCTGTGATGGCTGGCGTAGGAGAGGCGGTGGGGTTGGGGGGTGCCGGTTGTAGGAGGTTGGTGAAATGAGGTTATTCAGGTAGTTTAAGTGGGCCGTTTATTAATGCCGTGAGTTCGAGGTTGGTGATTATGGTTTTCTTAAGGGTGGGTTTTCCCATGCCTCTTTCGTATATGAGGGACACCACGTGGTTGGGTGCTTGCAACATCACAGCAATGGCCTTCTTTTGATCATCTAGTAGTATCTTGGCGTCATATGCGGCTTTAGTGGCGACTAGCATTACGGCAACTCCTTCTTCGGATTCGTCTATTACCTTGGCGATGTAGATGGTTTTAGGCAATAGTAGCAGGAACCCGGTGCCGCCTTGTGTGTAGCTGAACGCCCGCATGGAGGTTGCCTGAGCCGCGACGTGTTTAACGTCGGCGCAGTATCCGGCGTCGCCGCCGGTGGCTTCCATACACCACTGGTATACGGCGGAGATGTTGATCATGGGGTCATGCTGTCTAGTGTTGCCGACATTATTTCTAGTTTGCCTCCCCCCACTGCGGCATGAATTGTCAGCCTGGCAAAGCCTTTTATGTAGATCACCTCGAGGAGGTTGTCCTCCAGCTTAACCCACTTGGCCGCGTCTTCGAGGCCGGCTACGGCTAGGGCGCGGTTTCCAAAGCTGATGCCGCGTTGTAGCTTGTGCCTTACTTCCTTCTCTAGCTCCCAGATGTTAGACATGGTGCCGCCCCTTAACTATCTTGTCATAAGGCGGGGCTACTTCGTTTGAGATTAACGACTTCATGAAGTTGTTAACCCTCCCCTTCTTAACCATATCTACGAGTTCGTCGAAGTTTTTATAGAGCATGACGACTTCGGCGCGGTATAAGTCGCCCTTGTGCTCAACTAAGGCGTCGGCAATCTGATATCCCATGGCCGCCAGTTCGCTTCTTATGAACTCCCTAACCGCGCTAGTAGGGGTGTGTTTGAGGTACTTCTCTAAATTCTTCTTCACGGCATTAGTTAATGATGTCAGCGTAATAGCTAGTCCGTGGGTTTTGCGTTGCGCCACAATCACCGTCAGCGTTGACTTTATCAGCTCCGCCAAGTCCGGCGGTATCTGGGCGGTCTCTTGTCTTGTGGTGGTCACAGCTGTGACGTCAGGCGCAGGGGCGGCGGACTGGCTGGCCGCGGGGTTTATGGCTTCTTGCTGAGTTGGTTGTGAAAAAGCTTGGGTTTGTTCCGGGGTTTGGGTTTTCTTTTTCGGCATGTATCCAGAGAAAACGCGAGTTTTTAAATTTTACTCCTCCCGTAAAAACTGTGGGAAAAAGAGGCGGTTTAAGACGGCGGCGGCTGGGGGACAGACAAGACGCAGGGAAGGCGGCAGGGCTCCGTAGAGCACAGCCGGCGCATCAAGTCAACTATGTACTCGAAAGCTATGGAGCTAACGTAAAACACAGCGAAGCCGTTGAAGATGCCGGTAAGCTTCAAGTCCGCCACGAAGCCGGGGCATACAAGCAACAAATTGGCAGGGGGTTCAGGCCAGTCAGAGAGTGGTATCGCAACGCGCCGGCTGAAGCGTACTCTAAACTGGACTTCGCGCCCGTCTGCGTGGACGTAGCAGATGATTGCCGGCATGGCCTCACATGTTTAAATTTTCTATATATTTCTTAAATGTTTGTAATAGCGATGCGACGTATTCTTTTTTGCTGAGCAACTCCTTGACGAGCCGCTTATTCTGGTTGGTTTCGGCTTCTCTTATCCGCCGCCCCAACTCCTCCACTTCGCCACTTAGCTGCACTACAGCCGCGTCTAGGAGCATTTTAGCATCAGACGGCTCTAGGTAGATTTTGATGGCGCGGACATAGTACCGATGCGCCACCTCCGCAAGGCCGAGCTTATGAAGCCGCTCCCTCACTTCTTTGGAGATGCGCTCGGCTTCTCTTACACCTGCCTCGGTGACGGCTATCCAAACGCCGAATTCCTTAACCATGCACCAAAGCCTCTCGACTCTCCGGTATATATTGCGGCGCATGGTTTCAATCTCGCGAGCAACACGCTGGGTTTCTCCGCGCCACTCCTTGATGCGCCTGACAACGCCTTTATCGGCATCGGTGTAGTCGTCGGCGATGAGGTCGGCAGACGGCAGATGCATGGCCAGCAGGTAAATCGGCACAAGCTCCCCGCGCGCCGGCGTAGTCACAGCCGTGGCGGCCATTGCCGGTGTTGCCGGTGTTGTCACAGCTGTGGTGGCGGCCGTGGTGGCGGCCGGCGCCTCAAGCTCCACCTCCAGTTCCGGAGTAGCATAGGTCATTATTACGGGTATTTCGGGGGTTGCCCCCGGGGTTGGGGTTGGGTTGTTTGTCGGCATATTTCCGAGTAATTCTGGGGTTTTTAAGTATTGATGCGAAACATTTATAAACTAGTGTTTTCCTTGGGATTATGCCGGAAAAAACTGACCAAATCCCCTCCCAACCCCAACCCGTCCAGGCTAGCCCGGTGGAGCTGGCTAGGCAGAGGCTTCTGGCGGTGGAGGCGGCGCTGAACCGGGTTGTTATTGGCCATGAAGATGTCGTAAGGGCGTTGATGGTGGCGTTTGTTTCTGGGGAGCATATTGCCTTGATAGGCCCCCCTGGTACGGCTAAGACCATGTTGGTCGTAACCGCCGCGAGGTTGCTGAATGCCCGGAGCTATACGTACCTCATGACGCGCTTCACTGTCTTTGACGAGTTGTTTGGCCCCGTGGACATCACAGCGTTGACAAAAGGCGAGTTGAGGCGTAGGTGGTCGGGCATTGTGGAGGCTGACATCGTATTTCTAGACGAGATATTCAAGGCGGGCAGTGCGATATTAAACAGCTTGTTGAGTTTGATGCAAGAGAGAATCGTATACGACCCGATGAGCGGCCAGCCAATTCAAACCAAGCTGTGGACGTTGATAGGTGCCAGCAACGAGATACCTAGCGACGAGGAGTTGCAGGCGCTTTACGACAGGTTCGCGGTTAAAACCTTCATTAACTACCTAGACAACGACGACAGACTGCTGGCGGCCATCACAGCTAGGTGGCAGGGCAACGGCGTGCCTGCTCAGCCAGTAGCTAGCATGGATGATGTGAAGATGCTTCACAGCTATGCCGTTGCGCTGTTGCAGAGAGGGAAGATAAAGGACTTAGGCGAAGTCATAAAGTTATGCAACGTCAACATATTGCCGTTTGTCAAAACACTGCGCGCCAAAGGGATAATCTTGTCAGACCGCACTATTATCGCCCGGCTACCTATACTGTACGCGGCCATGCTGGCGCTCTACGGCGTTACTCCTGAGAACATAGCCGGCGCCATATACGAGGTAATACCGTACGTCGCCCGGACGCCTCAAGAAGCCGCGGAAATTCGCAAGGTGCTAGATGAGTCTCTGGGTGAAGTGGCTGAGCTGACCAAGAAGCTGGAGCAGGCGAAGGCATTGCTTAAAGTAGATAAGTACGAAGACGCGTTGAAGCTCTTCAAAGAAGTCGCCACATACGACGTCACGAGGCTGACGTCGAAGCCGTGGCTGAAGCCGCGGGTTGAAGCAGTGATAAGGATAGCGCAAGACTACGTCCAGAAGGTGCAGGAGCATCTTGAGCGTTCACGCGCCCTAAAGGAGGGGTTATGATCATCACGCCAAACTCAGACGCGTTCATTAAGTCAGGACTGGCCAAGTCAGCATTTCGCCCGGACATATACGAAGACCTCCCGCTGGACTTCTACTTGCCGGGGATAGACGTGGTTAACCGCTTGGCGCGGATGGAAAAAGTCGTGCCTAAGTTTTACATGACGCATGACGTCTTCCTGGCGTACTACAAGCCGTATGAAACGGCATACCGCTCGCTGAAGCAGTCCAACAGAGCCGCGCCTGCCTGGCGTATATTCATGGAGGCCGTGGTTAGAAGCCAGAATTACATAGAACTTAACAACATCACGCGCGGCTCTATGGAGCTGGCCGCCGCCGCCGCGGCCCGCGTCCTAGCCATAACGCTGAATACGCGTATTCAGATAAGCCCCAACCACACCTACGACCTAGACACGCTGAACAAAATAGCTAGAGATATAGAACAGAACAAGACGCCCGCCGAGCTGGAGCAGGAGGTGCAAGCCGCAGGCAGTACACAGAACTACCTAAAACTGATGGGAAGGTGGATACGGGAGGCTGGACAGGCGGTGGCGGCGCAGATGGAGATGGTGGTTAAGGAGCTTCAGGAGTATCTTGACGCGAGGCGCGAGGCTGAGGCCGCCGCCGCGGCGCTGGCCGGCGGCTATGGATACAGCTTGGAGGGGATATCGGTGTGGCGTATGTATGACGACCCGGACGAGTTCAGAAGACGCGTGAGGCTTCTGTCAACCGCCGCGCTGGCGCTGAGGCAGTTCACCCGTGCGTTGCCCGCGTCGCTTAGCCACCAGCAAGCTGAAAGCATGTGGGGCGGCGTAGACGGCGTAACCAAGATGTTGACATATGCGCAGCTAAGGGAGATACTGCCGTCGGAGCTGGCGCTGGCGCATGTACATGAGGCGTTGTTTGCGGCTAAGCTGGCGCAGATGTCGCTACACGTCTACAGACACACCACAGCTATGAAACCCGTCATCTTTGTCGATAAAAGCGGCTCTATGGCTGAGGAGCTGGAGGGGGCCCAGGAGGGCGTGCCGAAGATCAGCCTGGCGGCAGGCTTGGCCTTGGCGCTGTATAAGAAGTTGCAAGGCTTAGTGTACCTGTTTGACACCGAGGTTGACAGAGTGGAGCCTCGGGACATAATTAGGGTATTGCTTACTATCAAAGCAGACGGAGGCACCGCAATCGACCCTGTGTTGGAGGAAATCATGAGCATAGGCAAACACGACTACATCTATATCGTAATTAGCGATGGGATTACGGAAGCATCAAATGATGTCTTGAGGAGGTTCAAGGCGAGCGGCTTGGCGAGGCAGACGAGGCTGATATTGGTGCCACCGAGCGGCGACAGGTATGAGTGGGTTGAGGCAGTGAGGAGGCAAGGCCGCGTTATTAAGGCGGTGGATGTCGCCGGGTTTATGGCCGCGGCGAGGCAGGCACTAGCCTAGCTGTGGTCATAGCTGTGACAACGACCAGAATCCCCTCTTTCTCCCCCGCGATTCCGCCGATTCTAACTTTTTTGTCAAGTCCTTTTTTCCGCCGTCTTAAACTGTTTTTTCTTTTCTATTTTATATATTTTATATATTTGGAATTTGGGCGTCTTAAACTGCTGGTGCCTGGGAGCGCTTAACTATTTAGTCGCCGTTGCTCTTAATTATTATATCGGTTTTGCGAAATCTTTTTAAATACGTGTTTTTTCCAGGTCATGCCCGGGTGTCCGGACTGCAACGGGCTACTAAAAACCGACCCAGAAAGGGGCGAAATCGTGTGCACACAATGCGGCCTAGTGGTGGCTGAGTCGGCAGTAGACATGGGGCCAGAATGGCGTGCATACAATGAATGGGATAAGGAGAAGCGGGAAAGGACAGCCCCGCTTAAGCTGGTAGTCAAGACGGACATTGCCGTTAGGCCGGAGCACGGCACGGAGTGGCGCATGCTGGCAAAATTCCACAGAGAAACGCTACACAGCCCGGAGTGGAAGCTGACTGAAATCGTGGGTGAGCTGAGGCGCGTTAAGGAGTGCGTCGGCCTGCCGCAGAGTGTGGCTGAGGAGGCTGAGGCGCTGGTGAGGCGGTATTTAAGGGTGGTGAAAGGCTATGCGCCGGAGGTGGTGGCGGTGGCATTGCTATGGACGGTGACCAAGACGGCAGGAGAGCCCAGACCGCTGGAGGACTTCCTCAGATGTAGCAAGACAGATAAGAGACGCGTCGTGAAGGCGGCTTGGAGGCTGAAGGAGGCGGTGAAGCTGGGGAGGAGGCCCACTCTTGAGGACTACGTGGGGACGCTGGCGGCGAGGGTTAACCTGTCACCAGCCACAGCTAAGTCGGCGCTTGACATGTTGAAGCGGAATAGGCGCATTTTGCCCGGTAAGAACCCGTGGGTTTGGGCCGCCGCCGCGTTGTGGCTAGCGTCGTTTAAGAGAATCGGCCTCTTGAAGGCGCTGGCTGAGGCGGCAGGTGTGGCCCCGTCTAGCATAAGAGACGCCGCGAAGCAGTTGAGGCTATGAAGGCCTGGAAGTTTAGGTGTAGGAAGGAGTGGAAGATTAGGCAGTACCTCCCCGCGTTGCTTATGCACGTGCAGAGGCGCGTGGAGGCCGGGAGAGGTGCCGTGGTGGCGGTGCGTGTTCGCGACGTGTGCGGAATAGACCGGAGGTGTGGGATGGTGATGCACAGCCTCATGATGAACCTAGTGGAGAAGGGGCTGGCGAGGCGGTTCAAGAGAGGCGCCTACTTAATCGAGAGGAGGGCTGCGGAGGAGGTGCTGACGGCTCTTAGGGAGTGGCTATGATGGAGGCCGCGAGGAAGATTAAGACCGTGGCCGCCGTCTTTGAGATGCCGCAGAAGCTGGGAATCCTTCAGTATGTGGAGTACGAGCCGCCTCCGAGGGAGTGGTGCACCGACGGCTGTCTCTACGAGGGGCTGGCAACCGCGGAGGGTTGCCGGAGAGGTGTGTGCGTGAAGTACCGCGCATGGGTTCACTCAAGGGATAAGAGGAGGTGGGAGGTTAAGGAGCGCTGGAGGAGGCGGAAGGATGAGGAGGTGAGTGGGTGCCTTAGGCAACAGGTGGCTGACGCGTTGTGGGAGCTGGCTGGGAGGTACGAGGTGGGGATGTGGTATGAGTACGTGAGGGTGGGCAGGTGGGTTAACCAATACGACGTGTATTGCGGCCCCGTGGTGAATGGCGTGAAGCTGTATCAGCCCAGTTGCCGCGCCGTTGAGGACTGTGTCAGGCAGATTCTTGACGGCTACAAGAGGGAGCTGGAGAAGATGAATGAGCCGCCCGCGCCGCCTCCGCCCGACCCAGCGGAGGAGTTCCTTAGAGAGTGGCCTGAGCTGGGGGCCTTCGGCACGGAGTGGGTTAAGAAGTGGCTAGACCTTAGGGAGAGGCTAGTCGAAATCGCCAAGGTTATGCGGAGGTTCCCGTGGATGGTGGAGGTGGTGAGGCAGAACCCGATAAACATCCTACACCCCTACCTAGTGGAGGTGTATGTGGCTAGGGACGGGTCTGAGGCGTGCCTCTCCCTCACCTCGTCAAAGACTTTCTGTGCCCGGGACGGAGCGGTGAAGGAGGCAAAGCTTGAGCTTGAGTTTAAGAGGTACGAGACGTATGAGGACAAGTTGAGGGAGGTATATCGCCTCAAAGGCCTCTTAGCCTTCAGCGCGGCGGCCTCGGAGTACGTGAGAATCCTCTAACCCCCCCCCCTTTTTTTCTCCTTTTTTTTTTTAAAACACCTTTTTTTTTCTCCCCCCCCCCCCCCCCCCCCCCCTTTTTTTTTCTT
>Ga0080008_153056_pt1 | contig 15709 bp, 15 predicted proteins | sample ConCONMetagenome_FD_69211 | JGI IMG/M metagenome (GOLD analysis project Ga0080008, IMG submission 69211) | Hot spring microbial streamer communities from Conch Spring, Yellowstone National Park, USA - CON_C (SPADES assembly) (version 2) | ecosystem: Environmental > Aquatic > Thermal springs > Hot...
CTTTGAACAAGAATAGACAGTACAATGATTAAAAGTTAAAACTAGACTAATAACACGAGAGTAACCTGGTTCCAGAGAGTACGCTTGATCCTGTCTACTACAGAGCACTTTAAGACCTCAATGTCTTTACCTTAATTACTATTTTACACACTTTCACTTCTAGGGGGTCCTGAGTCCCAAGACCTGTGGCTGAACCGCAGTGCACGGCTCGGCACCGGGCTGCGAGGAGCCCGAGGGTAGCACTAAACAACCTTAAAACACCAAGAACAATCGCTCTCGGGTGAACGGTCTAGCCACTCAGCCTGCTCTCCCTGCATGGTCGCCTCGTAGTACACCTCTCTACTGGGCACGCTCGGCGCGTAGCCCTGGAGCACTCTGTCCACTACTCTGGCCCCCAGCTCTCTCTGCACCCTGTACTCCCTCACAGCGCTCCTCAGCACTGAGACGTCTACTCCCGTAGTAACCGAGTAGTAGTCTAAGTACTTGTCTGGGCTCCGCAAGTACTCTTCGAGAGACTCGTAGTATGCCATCACCACAACTCCCAGCTCCCTCCGGCTTAGCGTATTCGAGACTCCGAGAACACAGCAGAACTCCACCTCTAAGTCGCCGGGCGTGTAGAGGGCTCTGAAGCCGTGCTTCTCGAGCTCCAGGTACACGGGGTGCCACGTGACCACGTAGCCGCCACTACTAGCGAGGAGCGCCAGAGTAGAGGGGTCTGAGTAGTAGACTGTGTGAGAGGCCTCAATGAGCCCTCTACTCAGAGCGCGCCACCTCGCGTAGTCCATTGTGCTAATCACAGTAGAGTAGACTCTGCTAGAGCCCTCTCTGTAGAGCACTCTGAGCCCCCCACTGAGACCTCCGAGGACTACTCTGTAGGTCCTGTAAGTTGGGTATAAGTAAAGCTGCCCGACTAGAGGTGAGAGCGCGGCGTGTACCTCGTCCTCGGCCAGTGCTCTAGTGGCTTTTAAGCCGTCTCTGTAGACGAGCACCTCGACCCTGAAGCCCCGCTTCGCGAGTCTTTTAACAAAGCCGCCGAGAAACAGGTACTCGCTGGAGTAGACAATCCCCACTCTAAGCGACTTGTAGTCCGGCTCCGCGTGCCTCTCGGAGAGCCCGGGCTTGACGTAGACTACTTTACTCCTCCCAATACTAGTCCTCGCTATGAGCCCCTCTAACTCCAGTTCGCGGAGGATCTCTGAGACCCTGCTCTTAGAGACCCCAAGCGCCCTGTGAATGTGCGACTGCGGAATGTAAGAGCCCTGATAGCTCTTTAAGAACTCTAGTAGGCGCCTCTTAACAGAGCTCATTGAGCACACACAGAGGTATTTTTAAACTAGGCTCTTAACAAACTCCTCTTAGATGCGAACAAGTGTTCGGTGTTTACCCGTGAACAGGCTAGCACTCAGACTGCTCCAAGTAGCTCTACTACTCTGCTTCTACGTAGTACCCTACGCCGCCCTGCCCGGAGCGCGCGGACTAGAGCTCTTTACTGCGTGGACTGCGCTGACGCTCCTAGCTGGTGCAGTCTCGATAATTGAGCTGTGGAGGAGGAGGTGAGCTAGTTGAGAGTAGAACTCCTAGTCCTCCTAGTAGTGCACATAGCTGTAGGGACTACTCTAGCACTACTCTCAAGGAGGTATTTTACTAAGAGTCTGCGCGACTACTACACTGCTAGTAGTAGACTCGGAGTTCTGCTCTCAGCTGGAACCTACGCGGCGACTACTTACAGCGCGTTTATGATGGTGGGGCTCGTCGGAATGACCTACGCTACTGGTATTGGCGCTCTCGGCTTCGAACTCCTCTACTTGGCTGCAACAGTAGTCATTCTCTCCACTATTGGCTACGAGATCTGGAGGCTGGCCAGGAGATATCAGTGGCTCGCTCCCTCGCAAATGCTGGGAGACCTCTACAACAGCAGAGTTCTCGCAGTGGCCACCGCGCTCGTCTACTTGTTCGCAATGGTGCCCTACCTCGCCGCTCAGATAAGGGGCCTCGAGGCGATGTTTAGTTACGGGGGCCTGGGGTCGCTGGAGGCTATTCTCATATCCGCCACTCTAGTCTACTCGTGGATATTTATCGCCGGCATGTGGAGCGTAGCTCTCACAGACACCTACCAGGGGTTCTTAATGCTGAGCGGGGGGCTAGCCTACTTGATCTGGGCGCTCTTCTACCTAGTGCCAGCTAGGGGGCTTACTCTCAGCGACGTGTTCACAGAGCTCTCGAAGACAGGGCACTTGGGGCTGACAGGGTTCTGGTCTCTCTCCACGTTTATAGCCTACACGCTACCCTGGGCTTTCTTCGCCATTACAAACCCGCAGGTAGTTATTAGGCTCTACGTCCCCCGCGACGAGGAGGCGTACAAGAAGGGCGTAGTCGCGTTCTACATCTACGGGTTCCTCTACACTCTAATAGTCGTGCTAGTCGGCCTCGTAGCGGCTGGTCTAGCCGCTACTGGAGCCCTGCCCAGGGGTCTAGGCTGGGACTCCGTCACGCCCTACTTACTCGGACTCATGCACCCGCTTCTAGGGTCTCTAATAGCTGTTAGTGTAATAGCGGCCGCCGTCTCCACGGCTAATAGCATAGTCCTCGCAGTGTCTAGTAGTCTAGTGTCGCTGAGCGAGAAGAAGAGCCTGGCAGTAGCCCGGGCCGTCGACGCTACACTAGTAGTAGCCGCTATGCTAGTAGCCATGCTGGGCACTGGATTTATAGTTGAGCTCTCCGTCTTGACCTCGGTAATACTGCTACCACTAGCCCCCATTACAGTGCTCGGAGTGTACAGGCAACCCAGAACTAGCACAGTGATGAAGAGATCCGCCCTCGCGTCACTAGTAGTGGGCGTCGGGCTCGCCACGTACTACGCTACTGTGCTGGGTCCTAGAAGGGCTTTTAGAGAAGTAGTGGCCGGCTTACCGCTCTCGGCGTGGGTACTACTGGTCTCGACACTGATACTGGTGGCTGGGCACTTAGCCGAGTCGAAACTAGCGGGTTCGCGGGGAGCCCTTCGAGCCCGGCCTCCCGGCTAGAGGACAGCGCTCTGTGTGAACTACGTATTCGCATGTACACATATGTAGTCTCTATACAGGAAAGTTTAATTAATTAAGAGCCCGTTTATCCCTGTCTTGGTGTTATACTGTGAGTCAAGTCAAGAAAGACTGGTTTGCCCTAGCCGAGAAGCTCCACAAGTACTACCAGGGTAAAATCGAGGTGGCGCCTAAGTGCTCGATTACCAGCTTCGACGACTTCAACATATGGTACACGCCGGGCGTAGCTGAGCCGTGTAAGAGAATTAGAGAGGGGGGCGAGGACCTCTCCTTCGAGTACACGTGGAGGTGGAACGCTGCCGCCGTGATTAGTGATGGAACGCGCGTCCTTGGGCTGGGGAATATTGGCGCGGCCGCCGGCCTGCCAGTAATGGAGGGTAAAGCGCTCCTCTTCAAGTTCCTCGGCGGCGTCGACGCTGTTCCAATAGTAGTAAGAGAGACGGACCCCGACAAGTTCATATACATAGTCAAGGCGCTGGAGCCGAGTTTCGGCGCAATTAACCTCGAAGACATCGAGTCGCCGAAGTGCTTCTACATACTGGAAAAGCTACAGGAGGCACTGGACATACCGGTCTGGCACGACGACCAGCAGGGGACAGCGCTGGTGACTATAGCGGCTCTCATAAATGCGCTTAAGCTAACTGGCAGGAAATTCGAGCACACGAGATTTGTCCTCTTCGGGGCCGGCGCGGCTAATACCTGTATTTACAGGTACCTCAAGGTCTTCGGGGCTAGGCCCGAGAACATTATTGTCACAGACTCGAAGGGACCGCTACACAGGGAGAGACCGGACCTCGAAGAGATGGGGAGAGAGAACCCGTGGAAGTACAGGATCGCTGTGGAGTCTAACCCAGAGTGCATTAAAGAGATCCCCAAGGCCTTTGAGGGCGCAGACGTCGCTATAGCGGCGTCTAGGCCGGGTCCCGGTGTAATTAAGAAGGAGTGGATTAGGCTGATGAACAAGGACGCTGTAGTCTTCGCCGAGGCGAACCCCATCCCTGAGATATGGCCGTGGGAGGCTAAGGAGGCTGGCGCCAAGATCACTGCGACTGGCAGGGGGGACTTCCCCAACCAGATAAACAACAGCCTGGGCTTCCCGGCTGTCTTCAGAGGCGTGCTGACTGTGAGGGCAAGGAAAATGGTGGATGAGATGTTCTACGCTGCCGCGGTGGCGATTGCCAAGTACACTGAGGAGACGGGTATTCGCGAGGACAGGATCATCGGGACTATGAACGAGCCGGAGCTCTTTGTCCGCGAGGCTATAGCTGTAGCCGAGAAGGCCATGGAGCTGGGGTACGCTAGGAGGAAGCTCTCGAGAAGCGAGCTGGAGGCTGAGATCAGAGAGCTAGTTGAGAGGCCTAGAAAGCAGATGAAAGCTCTACTAGAGAGCGGGCTAATTAAGCCCACGCCCCCGGTGTGAAGAGTGAGCTTGAGAGACGCTATTGTGAGAGCCGTTGTAGAGGCTATTAGAGTAGCCTCAATGTACCTGCCACCAGACGTTAAAGAGGCTCTGCGCAGAGCGCACAGCGTAGAGTCGAACCCGGCCGCTAAAGCCCAGCTCGAGGCCATACTGAGAAACGTTGAGCTAGCAGAAAAGCTCAAAGCCCCTATATGCCAGGACACGGGCCTCATAACGTTCTACGTTAAGCTGGGAGCGAAGTTCCCCGCTATAGACGTCGTAGAAGAGGCCCTAGTAGAGGCTACACGCGTAGCTACCAGGGAGATACCGCTGAGACCGAACAGCGTAGACCCAATAACGGGCAAGAATCCGGGCGACAACACCGGCAGGTATACTCCGGTGATTATATGGGACGCCGTAGACCCGAAGGGGGACTACTTGGAGGTAACAGTTGTCCCCAAGGGCGGCGGCTCAGAGTACGTGGCGGTGTTCACTATGATTCCCCCCGGGAAGGGCCTCGAGGGAGTTAAAGAAGTAGTGCTAGACGCCGTGGTGAAGGCGGGGGCTATGCCGTGCCCCCCGACGATTATTGGCGTGGGGGTTGCCGGCACATCCGACATGGCTATACACCTCGCTAAGAAGTGCGCTGTTCTCAGGAAAGTGGGGTCTAGGCACCCAGAGCCAGCTATTGCGAAGCTCGAGGAGAGGCTCTTAGAGATGATTAACGAGCTCGGTATTGGGACTATGGGGATGGGCGGGAGGACTACTGCTCTAGACGTGCACGTGGACTACGCCTACAGGCACCCCGCGACGTACGCCGTGGCAGTTGTGTTCCAGTGCTGGGCGGCTAGGAGGGCTACTGTGACAATTAAGCCCATGGGCGAGTACACTATAGTCCAGTGAGGGGTGGGCGGCGTGGCCGAGTACAGGCTCAGGATACCCCTCTCTGAGAGCGATGTGAGGAGACTGCGTGTAGGGGACATAGTGTACTTAACAGGCGTGATCTACACTGCGAGGGACGCTGCTCACAGGCGCATAGTGGAGTACTTGAAGGAGAGCAAGCAACTGCCCTTCGACCTCGGAGGCGGCGTGATATACCACTGCGGGCCAGTAGTGGCGAAGAGAGATGACCAGTGGATTGTGCTGGCGGGGGGCCCCACGACTAGTACTAGAATGGAGCTCTACGAGTACGAGGTCATTGAGAAGCTGGGTGTGAGGATGGTTATTGGCAAGGGGGGTATGGGTAAGAGAACCGCGGAGGCGTGTGCTAAGTACGGAGCTGTATACGCGACGTACACTGGCGGAGCCGGCGTTCTAGCCGCGCAGTCCATTAAGAGAGTGCTAGACGTGTACTGGCTGGACCTCGGCATACCAGAGGCCGTCTGGGTCTTCGAAGTCGAGGACTTCGGCCCCCTAGTAGTGGCAATAGACAGCACTGGGAGAAATCTAATAGAAGAAGTAGTAGAGGCTAGTACTAGGAAGAAAGAAGAGCTTTTAAAGAGGCCTCTTTGAGCAGTGCACTATACTACTCGCTTTTTACCCCTAAGCCCCGTTACTAGCTAGTCTAGCAAACACCGCGCTCTCCGCGCGCGGAGAGCTCCGAGGTGGAGTAGTTGCGTATAGGCGTCTTCGTCTGCCACTGCGGCGTGAACATAGCTGGTGTTGTCAACGTCAAGAGAGTTGTGGAGGAGGCCAGGAAGCTTCCGGGCGTTGTTCACGCCGAGGACTACACTTACATGTGCTCTGAGCCCGGGCAGGAGCTGATAGTCAGGGCTATTAGGGAGCACGGCCTAGACGGAGTAGTCGTCGCCGCGTGCACCCCCTCACTCCACTACGAGACGTTTGCCAGAGCGGTTGAGAGGGCCGGGCTGAGTAGGTACAGGCTCGAGATGGCCTCTATTAGAGAGCTCGACAGCTGGGTTCACTTAGACAAGGAGCTCGCCACTGAGAAGGCTGTGAGGATTATAGCGGGGGCTGTGGCTAAACTAGCGGGTAGCAGGGTCTACGAGCCTATTAGACTCGAAGTGACTAGGAGAGCCATGGTTATAGGCGGGGGCATAGCCGGGATCACAGCGGCGCTCACGCTGGCCAAGATGGGCATACCAGTAGTTCTAGTCGAGAAGGCGCCTACTATAGGCGGCAAAATGGCTATGCTCCACGAGACGTTTCCGACACTGGACTGCGCTCAGTGCATACTAACGCCACTAATGGCTGAGGTGGCCAGGCACCCGCTAGTGAAGATATATACTCTAGCAGAAGTCGAGGGCGTTGAGGGCTACGTGGGCAACTTTAAAGTAAAGATCAGAGTTAAGCCTAGAGGTGTTAGAGTAGAGGACTGCAGGCTGTGCGGGTTCTGCGAGAGAGTGTGCCCAGTGGAGGTCCCCAGCGAGTTTAACAGAGGGCTCAGCAAGAGAAAGGCTATTTACATACCCTTCGCTCAGGCCGTGCCGGCCGCCTACGTAGTGGACTTCGAGCACTGCACTAGGTGTGGTCGCTGTCTAAAAGTGTGCCCCACTAAAGCCATAAACCTGGATCAGCGCGAAGAGCTCGTAGAGGAGGTCGTGGGCGCTGTAATCGTGGCTACTGGCTACGAGCTGTACCCGCCCGAGAAGCTCCCCGAGTACCAGTACGGCGCGGAGGACGACGTAGTAGACTCCCTGCAGTTCGAGAGAATACTAGACGTTCAGGGGCCTACTCGCGGCGAGATTAGAAGGCCGAGCGACAAGAAGCCCGTGAAGAGAGTAGTCTTCATACAGTGCGCTGGGTCCCGCGACGTCAGCCACTTACCCTACTGCTCGAAGATATGCTGCATGTACACTGCTAAGCACGCAATGCTCTTCCTAGAGCGCGTTCCGGGCGGAGAGGCCTACGTCTTCTACATTGACGTGAGGGCTGGCGGCAAGGGCTTCGAGGAGTTTATTAAGAGAGCACAGGAGCACGGCGTAGTGTACATTAAGGGCAGAGTAGCCAGAGTCTACAAGGACAGGGCTACTGGAGACGTGGTAGTCGAGGGCTACGACCTCCTGGACAACCGCGAAATTGTCATTAGAGCAGACCTCGTAGTGCTGGCTCTGGGCATGGTCTCGGCGCTCGACAAGAAGCTCACCGAGGCGCTCAAAATACCCACAGACCCCTACATGTTCGTCAGCGAAGTGCACCCGAAGCTGAGGCCCGTAGAGACCCCCGCGGCCGGCGTGCTAGTAGCTGGCACTACTCAGGGCCCGAAGGACATACCCGAGTCCATAGCGCAGGCCGCCAGCGCTGCCGCGAAGGCCGCTGAGCTCCTGATAAGGGGCTACATTGAGAGAGACCCACTAGTAGCCGAGGTCGACAGGGACAAGTGTAATGGGTGCAGAGTCTGCGTGACTGTGTGCCCCTACGGCGCAGTAGAGATCGTGGAGGGAAAGGCCAGAGTAAACGAGGTCGTCTGTGAGGGGTGTGGGGCCTGCGCGGCCTCCTGCCCAGTGGGGGCTATTCAGCTGAGAAACTACACGGAGAGCCAGGCCCTCGAAGTCGTTAAAGCCGTGTTGAGGGTGAAGTAGAGTGTCCTGGAGCCCAAGAGTAGTCGCGTTCCTCTGCAAGTGGTGCTCCGGCGCGGCGGCGGAGACGGCGGGCGTTATGAGGCTGCGCTACGATCCCAGCGTGACCCCGGTAATAGTGCCGTGTACTGGGAGAGTGACCCCGGCAATGATACTAACGGCTCTACTAAACGGGGCCGACGGAGTCCTAGTGGGGGGCTGCCACACGCCCAACGACTGCCACTACGTAGCCGGGAACTTCAAGGCCTTTAAGCGCGTATACATGGTTAAGAAGCTACTACAGCAAGCGGGGATAGAGCCTGAGAGAGTGAGAATAGAGTGGATTAGCGCCACGGAGGCCCCCAAGCTGGCTAGAGTAGTCAGCGAGTTCGTGGAGGAGATTAGGAGGCTCGGGCCTCTGGGCGGTAGGCGTGCTTAGACTAGCTGTTCTCCCCGGGGCTGTTTGCGGAGGCTGCGACGTCGCGCTGGCTAGTCTAGGAGAGAGGCTACTAGAGCTCTTAAAGCACTACGAAGTGGTCTACTGGCCCACAGTCGTGGACAGGAAGCTCTCAGACCTCCTAAAGCTAGACAGCGTGGACGTGTTGATACACATGGGCGGCATCTCCGTCGAGGAGGAGGCCGAGCTCGCCAGGGAGATCTCTAGTAGAGCGCGCGTTAAAGTCTCCTTTGGGACGTGTAGCGTGTACGGGGACATACCGGGCTTGAACTCTCTCTACACGCCGGAGGAGGTCTACGAGGCCATAGCCTCTCAAGTCGACGCGAGAATTAGGAGCGAGAGGCTGGGCCTGCCGAGGCCTATTGAATACTCGGCGTACACTGACATAGTCGAGCCAGAGGTGCTGGCGCCGGGGTGCCCGCCCGACGAGCTAGTACTCGACCAGCTCTTCGAGCTACTAGTCAAGTACGCTGAGACCGGGAGACTGGAGGCGAGACTAGTACTACTAGGAGACTCGGAGTCTCTGTGTAATAAGTGCCCCAGAAACCCGAAGACTAGTAAAGTCGTGGTACCCGGCATTAAGAGGCTCTACGAGGTCAGGCTAGACGAGAACAAGTGCTTCCTCGAGCAGGGTGTTCTCTGCATGGGGCCGGCGACGAGGGCTATATGCGACCACAGCTGCGTAAGAGTCAACTACCCGTGTACAGGGTGCGGCGGCCCAGTAGAGTGGGGTTCCGACGCGGGGCTCTCAGCTATGTCCGCTGTGGCCTCTGCGCTAATGGCTGACATGGAGAAGGCTGTCCTCGAGCCGGGCCTGGTGGGGGAGCTGGACGAGGTCAGGGATGTAGTGGGCTCGTTCTACAGGTACACGCTCAGAAAGTCCCTTATCTACAAGCTCAAGAAGGCGCGTAGTAGTGGTGAGTAGTGTGGGCGAGTACGGACTCCTCAGTGCACTAGACCCTATTACACTAGTCGAGGGAGTCGCAAGAGTAGTCATTGTCACTAGTAGTGATGGCGGCGACGTGAGAGCACTCTACCAGATAATGGAGTTCAGGGGCTTTGAGAAGCTCGCTCAGGGCCGCCACGTCGAGGACATGCCTAGAATAGTGTCAACTATATGCGGCTTCTGCAGCTGGTCTCACCACTTAGTCTCCGGTAAAGCAGTAGACGCCGTGTTCGGCCGCAAGCCCCCCGCGAGAGCCGAGTTGACGAGAATACTAGTAAATCACATTCAGATACTCGACAGCCACTTACTGCACTTCGCCTTCATAGGGCTACCCGACCTCGCCCTCTGGGGCGAGAAGCAGAGAGACATCACTAAGCTACTGGCTAAGAGCCCCGAGGTGGCCTCAGCCGCCCTCAAGACGCGCACTGTCCTGAAGAGGCTGGAGAAGAGACTAGTCGGCAAAATACAGCAAGGCCCAGTAGTAGTGCCCGGCGGCGTCGCGCGCGGACTCACCAGAGAGGATCTCGGCGAGCTCGAGAAGGCGCTTAGAGATGTGAGCGGCGCTTTTAACACTCTCTACAAGTTCTTCGAGGAGAGGGTCGTTGAGAGCGAGCTCTTCAAGAGGCTCCTCGAGAGCGAGGAGTTCACAGTGAGGTGTTACAGCATGGGGCTCGTTAGAGGGAGCGCGCTCGAGCACTACGACGGCGCCCTCAGAGTAGTCGACTCGAAGGGCAGAGTAGTGCACGAGCTGGCCAGCCCCGCTGAGTACACTAGTGTGATCGGCGAGGCTCTAGTAGAGTGGAATCACGCCGCACTACCCTACTACAAGCTGGCTGGCTTCAAGTTCCCCGATGAGGAGTCCACGATAATGGTCGGGCCTCTCGCCAGGCTGAACGTGGCGGAGAAAGTCCCCGGTGAGAGGGCTAGCTGGGAGTACAAGAGGCTCCTAGAGGCGGCTGGAGGGAAGCCCGTGAGTAACGTAGCGCTCTACCACTGGGCCAGGCTAGTCGAGACAATACACTCACTAGAAGCGCTCGAGGAGATGACCAGGGACTCTAGACTACTAGAGGGCGAAGTAGCCAGCTTCACCGGCACTCCGAGTAGTAGGGGGGTTGGGGCTGTCGAGGCTCCTCGCGGAGTCTTAATACACGACTACAGCGTAGCGGAGGACTTCACGGTCGCGAGGGCTAGAATAATCACCCCCACGACAATTAACAACACATCTATAAACACTAATCTGAGCAGAGTGTCCGCGAGGCTGGTCAGGGAGGTTAAGTCTAGTGGCAGGCCAAGCCCGGAGACAGTGTCCCTGTTAGAGTCAATAGTCAGGTCCTACGACCCCTGTAACAGCTGCGCAACGCACTGTGTGAGAATTGGGGGTGAAGTGATCACTACCTCGTTCACCATAGTGGTTCTAAATGAGAGGGGTGATGTGCTGTGGCGGGGTTGAAGCTCACTCCGCGAGAACTCAGAGAGCACATTAGAGAGCACGCGAGTAGAGAAGTGACTGCGTGTATGCAGTGTGGTCTCTGCACAGCTGTGTGCCCAGTCGCGGGCTTCATGGACCTGCACCCAGCCGCTCTAATTAGAGCTGTACAGCTGAGTGAAATTGACCTCGCAAAGTTGAAGTCCATCTGGGTCTGCGTGTCCTGCATGACCTGTGTAGACAAGTGCCCTCGCGACGTGGCGCCGGGCCTCGTAATTGAGACACTGAGGCAACTAGCACTGAAGAGCGGTATTGAGCCGAGAACGTACAGTCAACTACTAGTAGACGAGGCGACCCCCTCTATTCTACTAGTCACGTACTCGCGCAAGTCTACTGGGTGAGAGCCCCGTGGAGACTCTGCTCTACTACCCCGGCTGCTCTATTAAGCGAGACTTCTCAGAAGTCGAGAGGAGCTCGCGAGCAGTGCTCGAGGCTCTCGGCTACAGGGTCGTAGAGCTCAGAGACTGGTACTGCTGTGGGGGGTTCCCGGGCTCGACGGCACTAGACCACGTGAAGTACGTGTCCTCTCTCAGAACTCTCTCACTAGCGCAGAGTCAAGCCCGCGAGCTGGGCGCCAACACCGTGCTGGTTCTCTGCCCCTTCTGCTACAATACACTAAAACAAGCCGAGAAGCTACCGGCTGAGAGGCTAGACGTGTACAAGCGCGTAGCCGAGTACTTGAGAGACGAGCTGACCCCCTACCAGTCCGGGCTGAGAGTCGCTCACCTAGTCGAGGTGCTGGCTAGTAGGCTGAGCGACCTCTCTAAACTCGCCGGTGGGGGGTTAAGGGGTGTTAGAGTAGCCGCGTACTACGGTTGCATGCTACTGAGGCCGAGGTCAGTGGCCGTGGACAACCCAGAAGACCCCGGAGTAGTGGAGAGCATTGTGAAGGCACTGGGCGCCGAGCCCGTCAAGCACCCCTACAGGTCTTACTGCTGCGGCTCATACCACGCCGTGGGGGAGGCTGAGATCGTGAGGAGGAATACTAGCAGAGTGGCGTGGAGTGTTATGAGTAGTGGAGCGGACTTAGTAGTAACACCGTGCCCGCTCTGCCTCTACAACTTGAAGAAGTACACTGACTTGAGAGTAGTGCACTTATCAGAGCTAGTCGCGTACGCGCTGGGTGCACGCGAGGCTCTCAGCCCAGAGGCGCTTAGAGTACTAAGCCCCCTCAGGGGGGAGGCTTAAATACTCCGTGTTCGTGATACTGTGCTCACGGTGAGCTAGTTTGACCCAGATCGCTCCCACAGCGCAGAGGGAGTACGTGACGATATTCTTCAACGGCGAGGCGTACAGGGTTCCCAGGGGATTAACTATAATGAAGGCCCTCGAGTACGCTGGCTTCAGGTTTACTAGGGGTTCAGGCTGCAGGGGTGGTTTCTGCGGAGCGTGCCCAGTGATCTACAGGCTACCCGGAGACTACAAAGTCAGAGTTGGCTTGGCGTGCCAGACAGCGGTTGTGGACAACATGTACATTAGTTTAATACCCTACGTCCCACTAGTAGAGCACGTGTCCAGAAGGGAGGAGCTAAAGCCTGACTCCGGCTACGTCCTCAAGCTCTTCCCCGAGCTCTCGCGCTGTGTGAGCTGCAACTCCTGCTCTAAGGCGTGCCCTCAGGGGCTCAGCCCCATGGACGCTGTTCAGGCTATTCTGCGAGGAGACCTCAAGAAGGCGGCTGACCTCACATTTGACTGCATAGCTTGTGGGCTCTGCAGCCTGAGGTGCCCCGCTGAGATAAGACACCACGCAGTGTTCAGGCTCGTGGGGAGAATAGTTGGAGTGTACTACACGCCGAGGTCTAAGTCCGTAGAGGAGAGAGTGAGGGAGATTGAGAGCGGTAAGTACAGGGCTGTCTTCGAGAAGCTACTCGCGACTCCCGTTACTGAGCTGAGGAGGGTCTACGAGGAGTACATGAAGACTGGGCGCCTACCGGAGTCTCTCGAGGTGAGGTAGGCGAGTATGTACCCGCCCGAAGTGAGGAAGCTAATTCAAATAGTAGAGGACACTCGCAGAGAGAGGGCCAGGGCCCCGGCGCCGAGGCGGCTGAGTCTCGAGGAGAGAGAGCAGCTCGTCAGGGCGTGGCACCCGGACTACAAGCCCGAGTACAAGAGAGCCGTGAGAGTAGGGCCCTGTAAAGGACTAGTAATGTACTCGGCTGTAGCGGACCTCTTGGAGTCGTGGCCTCTAGTCAAGCCCGGCGAGCTGGACTTGGAGCACGTGGACTACGAAGTGGACTTCCTAGTAGTGGGCTCAGGCGGAGCTGGCCTCGCAACCGCGTGGTGGGCTGTTAAGAGCGGCGTTGACCCGAGTAGCGTTCTCATAGCCACTAAGCTCAGGCTGGGAGACAGTAACACTGTAAAGTACCAGAGCGGCACGCAGGCCGCTACGGGCCCCGACGACAGTCCAGTAATACACCTCCTGGACACGCTCGCGGGGGCTCACTTCACTAACAACCAGAAGCTCGTGAGGGTGCTGGCCGAAGAGGCGCCACTAGTAATAAAGTGGCTTGAGGAGCTTGGAGTTAGGTGGAGCCGTGTAGGCGACGACCTCGAGAGGCTGCCGGGTGGCGGGGCTACTAGGGCTAGACTACACTGCTGCGGAGACTACACGGGCTTAGAGGTCATGAGGGTCCTCAAAGACGAGATCAGGTCTCTGGGGGTTCGCGTACTCGAGTTTCACCCGGTTATAGAGCTACTAACAGACCCCGATACGGGCGCCGTTAGCGGGGCTGTTCTACTGAACCTCGACACGGGCGAGTACAAGATCGTCCGCAGCAAGGTCACAGTGCTAGCTACTGGAGGCCTCGGCAGGCTACACATAGTGGGCTTCCCCACGACGAATCACTACGGGGCTACAGCAGACGGCCTAGTGCTAGCCTACAGAGCGGGCGCTGGCCTAGTTGACATGGACACTCTACAGTACCACCCCACAGGCGTGGCGTGGCCCGAGGCCATACTGGGCGAGCTAATACCCGAGAAGACCAGGAGTATTGGCGGCCAGCTGGTGAACGCTATGGGTCAGAGGTTCATATACGAGCTCGAGCCGAGAGACGTCGTGGCCTCTGCTATTATTAGAGAGTGCAGTGAGGGCAGGGGCGTAGTCACGCCTACGGGAACCTGCGGCGTCTGGCTGGACACGCCAATAATAGAGGTGGTAAAGGGGCCTGGCACGATTAAGAGAGAGCTCCCCGCGCTCTACAGAATGTTCCTGAGGCACGGAATAGACATAACCGAGGAGCCCATACTCACGTACCCGACACTGCACTACCAGAACGGCGGAGTACTATTAGACGAGTGGACACACGTACTGAGGCCCAGCGGCGAGCCTATTAGAGGCCTCCTGGCGGCGGGAGAAGTCACTGGTGGTATTCACGGGAAGAACAGGCTGGTCGGCAACTCCACAGCAGACATCTTCGTGTTCGGCAGGAGAGCGGGCATAGAGGCGTCCAAGTTAGTGAGAGAGTCACCGAAGCCAAAGCTCTCTCTTAAACACCTCGAGCGCTACATAGAGGAGTTAAAGCAAATAGGCGTGCCGGAGTCGAGGAGAGCCCCGATACTACTACCAGACTATCGAGGCGAGGCTGTGTTAAAGCGCATTATTAGAATATCATTTCAGCTCAAGTAGCGAGTACTCACCTCTAGCTCTTTTGATGAAGTAGCATTTAAGCAGCCCTCTTCCACTACACTTGCTTCTAGCTTACAGTAGTTGAGGAGGGCGTGTGCTCGATCTCCGCCGGCTTCCCTCTTCATTCCAGTCCACGCCGCGGAGCGTCTGAGGGACTCCCACTTACAGCATTACTCAGAGAGGCTTACAAGTACTCCAGTAGTAGCCTACTCGCCGCGAAGACAAGGTTTATTTAGTTTAGCTCAGCTTACTCATATATGAGTGCGGTGTGAGTCTTGAGTGTTGAGCCCGAGTACGTGTCTAGACTATCAAGTGAGGTTGGAGCGCAGCTTATTGACGTGAGAATTCAGAGACGCTACTACGAGCTCATAGTACTAGATAACGGAGTCCTCAGGGACTTTACTGTCACTACAAGTCTGGGGGCCGGCGTGAGGGTCTTCGTTGACGGCGCGGTCGGGTACTCCTCGACTAGTACTGTTACTAAAGACTCTATTAGAGAAGCCGCAATGAGGGCTTACAAGATGGCGAGGGCCTCTAAGCCCCTCGCGCTGAGAGCAGACGTGGCTGGGAGGCCAGTCAGTAGAGACAGTGTCTCCTCGAAGTTCAGCGTGGACCCCGAGAACGTTGACTGCTCGGAGAAGATCGGCCTACTGAGAGACATGTACAGCGTAGTTAAGGACGTGAAGGGCTTGTCGAGTACTGTTCTCAGACTCGGCTACGAGCACGACAAGAGAATACACCTCTCTAGTCTCGGAGACAGCGTTGAAGTGGAGTACAGAATGATCGGGGTCTCCTCAGCGCTGAAAGCAGTAGTCGAGGGCGCGCAGGAGTCCCTCTACGACGCCGAGTCGGCCGTCGCGGGCTGGGAGTTCGTTAAATCCCTGAACTGGCAAGACTGGATCCAAGAGAGGGCTAAGCTAGTAGTAGAGGCCGCCACGGCTGAGCACGTGAAGCCCGGCAAGTACGACATTGTACTAGACAACGAAATGGTGGGGCTACTACTACACGAGGCTTTCGGCCACGCTACTGAGGGAGACGCTATAGTGGCGGGAGCTAGCGTGTTGAGGGGGAGGATTGGGGAGAGAATTGCAAGTGAGCTCGTTACAGTCGTGGATAGCGGAGTCGTCGAGGGAGGCGCCTTTATACCCTACGACGACGAGGGCACACCTAAGAAGAAGACCTACACTGTTAAGAACGGCGTTCTCGCCGGCTACCTGCACAGCCCGACGACGGCGAG
>Ga0080008_148902_pt1 | contig 15695 bp, 20 predicted proteins | sample ConCONMetagenome_FD_69211 | JGI IMG/M metagenome (GOLD analysis project Ga0080008, IMG submission 69211) | Hot spring microbial streamer communities from Conch Spring, Yellowstone National Park, USA - CON_C (SPADES assembly) (version 2) | ecosystem: Environmental > Aquatic > Thermal springs > Hot...
AACCATAATATGAGCCGGGGTGCCCGAGCGGTCTAAGGGGCTGGCCTTGAGAGCCAGTGGGCACAAGCCCGCGCGGGTTCAAATCCCGCCCCCGGCGCTCTCCCTTTAAACACCCAGATGAGTTTCACTAAGCTATCTCTCAGGGTTCCAGCCTTCGTGGAAAAGGCGCGAACTACTACGTGATCTACTGGGCGAAGTCACACCCACCAGCACCTGGTACAATAAGGTCAACGTCAGCGCTCTCGGGGACGATGCTAGCAGGCTCATCCTCGAGAGGGTTAAGCGTAAACTCGGGTTTACTAAGACGCTTGAAGTACTCGGTATTGATAGGGTTTCACTCCACAACTACCTCCACGGGTTTAGGAGAGTGCCTTGTAACGTAGTCTACAGGGCTCTACAATACCTAGAGGAGGGAGAGTTCAACGAGATAGTCAAGGGCCTCGACAGGCTCCGAGCCGTTGGAATAATCCGTGTGGACGGATCTATTGACTATTCTCTAATACTACTGGTTATTGCATTAGACACACGAGATGAATACCTCAAACAGGATACATTGAAATTCACCGTGGAGAACTTCAAACGTTACCTCAGGAAGATGCTTGGAACAAGCCTAGCACAAGCAGTCTTCAATTGAGAGGGGCTCGAGCCACTAAACCCCGCTGACCTACCGGTGGCGAAGATCAAGGTGTCGCCTCCACGCTCCAAAGACACTTCATTGAGCCCGTGGACAACGCCACGCCGGTATCCGTAGAGGGCCAAGCCCCATCGACAGCTAGGAAGCCGAGGAGACATGAATGGGTGGAGAAGATCATCGAGAAAAGGGCTCCCCGAGGGCAGAAAGCGCTTCATACTCTACGTTTTATCAGCATACCTAGTGAACGTAAAGAGGCTTAGCGAAGAGGAGGCCATTCAAGTAGTACAAGAGTTCCTCGAGAACTCATGCAGAAACCACAACAACCGCGAGAAAATATACGAGTCCTTTATACGTGGAGACCTCCATAGAGTCAAATCCAAGGGTCTTAGGCCAGTCAGCCTAGAGAAGCTAAGGGGAAACACCCCGATCTCCACTCTCTAATCGAGCAGGCATTGCAGAATTAACGAGAGTTTAAATATGCCTGTGACTACATCCCTGGTCTCTCCTCGCTTTAAAGGCTAGGCTTCTAGTATTGGTGAACCGTTGTGTCGTGTAGCGGGGTCACGTGCCTTGATACGAGGCTTAAACTCTTTAGAGATCGCTACTAGTAGTAAGCAGAAGGAGAGCGGGAATGCGGCGAGAACCGGTATTGGGCAGGATCCCTGACCCGCAATCAAATATAATAAGCGTTGCAGAGGAGCTTTCCTCTATCAAGCCGAGGACTGTTCTATACTTGTTCTTAGGCGGCAAGGACAGCAGCCTTGAACCACTGCTTACACGTGACTCCCTTAAGAGGCTCTGCGAGGAGGTCTAGTGCCGGTTCTACATGCTCTACGTCTACATCATGGGGAACACTCACCCAGTCAACGTGTACGTAGCCCACGCTGTGATGCTATGGGATAGGAAAAACTATGAGTTTGGGGTAGTTGTGAAGGTAAGGGATTGCTTATCCCAGGAATACACGGCCAAGTATGGACTGCAGACTGGGCCTGGTAGGTGGTGCTATCCAGAGTTTAAAGAGAAGAACTTCGTAGAGACCCAAAGAAGGTCCCCTCAGCCACAAGTCCTTAATGACGCGATGTTGCCAAGCGACAGCGAAGAGAGAAGCAAAAAGATAAAAGCGAGCTCGAGTTGGTTGAGAGGTATAATGGGCTTGAAATTCCACGCTTGGCATTCGCTCTACTCATTGAATCCATAGAGCGTGGAGAAGCTTAAGCTACTAGAGCAACGCGAGAAGTTCAAGCCTGTGATCAATCTATACAGGGAGTACGGGGACAGTTTAAATTGCACTGTCTATCCATACGAGTCAGCCGCAAAATGTTGCAATACCACACTGCCGAGGACTTGTCAGCTGTATATTACTTTGTAAAAGAGACATTAAAGTCAAAGAAGTGGCGCAAGCGCTTCACTAAGCTGGCGGTTAAGACTATACATGGCACAGGAGTAGCCGTTGTTAGATTGAGGAATCTAATGATGAACCTAGTAAAAACATTTGAATGTAAATGAATTTAATAGCCTCAGCAATATGGTAATAATTTCGATGTTCGCTTTTAAAGAATATAAGATTTATGAGCAATATAGTTTTTGGGAATAAAATGAGTGCTATAATTGTCCACAAAGACACCCTAAGTGAGCTTGGTGAAGAAGTTAATAAGTTTGCTGAGCTGTACGAGTCTAGTAGACCGGATGCGTTTATCTTGTTTATTGAGGCTTTCGGAGCACAACATTATAGGGTCGAATGGAATTTAGAAATCCTCGGAAGTTTTCTTAAGAAGGTCACAATATATGAGAACCCTCTCTACGGATATCATCTCCCATACCTGTACCTGTTCGGTAAGTCGCTGGGCGAAGATGATTTATCTAGGATTGTTTATGAAACAGCAGAAGAACTTGTGAGTAAGTTTGAGAGAGGAAATTATGAAAAATGGGAGAGAGTGGTTCACAACAAGTTTTTATTTAAGGAAGAGGCAAGGAGGCTCCTAGTGAGCATTGCGTTATCAGCTAGGTTTCTCACACATTTCAAAGGTGATAAAGTATGGAGCAAACTCTCTACACTATGCTCGCGAGAATTCATTGAAACCATCATGCAACAGATGCATCAACAAAGTAAGGTTCAAGACCTAGATCCATTAACTATGGCTGCCGCACTGGTTCTGCAGGAGCATGTAAACGAAATACGGCGGAAAAACGGGTTGCCAGAATATCATCTCCAACAGTGGAATTTGCCGGCTCTGCTGGAGGAGAAAGTGAAAGAATCAAGCGAAATAACTAAAGCTACTATGGCGTCTTTGCTCTTCGATCTTTACGTATCGCCTTACGCGAGCAGTAGTGTAAAGATCTTATTCCTTCAGCTGGTCGACTCCATCTCCTTGGAGGAGCTAAAAGTAGAGTTCATGGAGAGAATACCGAGGAGCAAAGACGAGTCCGGATTCTACGAAGACCTTTATGGATCAGAGGAAATGATTCCAATACCAAGTATTGATGAAGTAGAATACATGTTGCTAGCTCGCTTCTTAAGACTACTACGTGAGGCTCACATCTTCATACCTATTTCCAGTCTCTCAGAATTCGTCAAGAATTATTATCACATACCAAAAATACTCTTAAAAACATCCTTGAAATTAAGAAGCCTTGCCCTCTATTCTTATGAGGCAATCTTTAGATTTTGTAACTACATGCTAAAAAACTTCTGGAGAGTGTTTATTTCGCTACTTTCTTCGTATTTAGTTCCTTCATATTTAACACAGACAGTTTTACCTGATAATCCCCTAACCGTCATTGCAGGCATTGTTACATTTATTGTAACATACATTTTGACTTTGTTCGGTGAATGGGTTCCAAAACGTTTCGAGAGATACATAAAAGTCAACGAAGAAAAGATAAATAGAATATCCGAAGAAAGAAAGATCGTTCATATGAAGCTAAGACGCTTTGAATGGTATATACCCTTTAAGTCTTCCTTCTACAGGAACCACGGTCTTTCGTAAACATCGTGTGACTTTAAACATTCTAATCCTAGCCGTCTTTTTAGGTATAGGAGAGATGAAACTAGGTATGCCAACTCCCTCGAATACTTAGTTGTTATAGGTTCGTTTGTGTTGATCTGCGTCCCAGCTATATGCATATGGGTTAAATCATAAACTTCACGTAGACCCATCTTCAATTCGTCGAGAATAGAGTTTTCCGAAGTCTCAATTAACGTCACTTTTAACGTCCTAGGTATACCAGTGAAGGGATAACGTTTATATTTTCCGATCTTAATGGCACCTAGCGGTGTTAAATAGGCTTCTCTCTCCGACGCTATACAGTAAAGTCCACTACGTGGGTAATAGTTATATTTCTCACATAGCAGTCTTAGATTGATATCGCTTGTTACGTGGAGTATTTTATAAGAGACTTTAATACCTTTGCTCTTCAGTTCTTCAATAGTTCTTTTAAGAGCTTCAAGCTCTTCTTTGCTGGGTTTTTTACCAGAATAGTGCACACTTAAACTAGCTTCTTTTTCGCCCTTGCTTAAGACAAAACTTTCCACGCCTTTCTCTATGTTCCTACTAATCCAAGAGATCAACTCCTCCTTTTCCGATACAACCTTAGCTCTTGTTTTTGATACCACCCCCTCTGAGGTAATTAAAGCCACGGAACCAATGTAACTTTCTACTTGTTCTGCCTTAGTGTCCACCCGGTGTCTTACAATAGTTCTACCAACACCTACGATCACGTTTGATGGAAGAGGGCTAGACAATACCCATGGGATACCGCCTAGTTTAGCGAATATGCCTAAGCTTACATTGGCCAGAGGCAGTTCAAATTTTTTCTCAAGCGCTCTCTCCGTTACTACCTGGGATGGAATTTCATTACTAAAAACACACTTTGATAAGTAATATGGAGTCAGTTTTTGATATTCCGGTGTGTACTTAGCGAAAAGTAGGATCACATACCGATCTCTTAGATCATCGCCATACCGATCTCTCCACTCACCAAGTTTTTTACTTAGCTTTTTATTTAAGGTCGCTAGATCTTCAATTGAAAAAACATTATTCACAAATACTTCTTCCCACTCATTGAAGTTTAGTGATACACCAAAGTACTTTTTAAACACGTCACCTAACTTATCAGCGAATTCTATGCATTGATTTCTGAACTGCTGGTGTTCTTCATCGGATACTTTGGGATATACAGTAGTAGGCAATATCTGAATCTCTCCTTTCCTCTTAATTTGCTCCGGGATGGCATAGGCACCTCCGTTCTTTAATCCATGTGTTGGAAAAATATCTATAATATTGTTCCCAAAGAGTTTTTTGGGGACTTTAAAAATATCACAGTTCATACGTAACCGCCTCTAGTTTAACTGGTTCATTGTCAAGATCAACACGTACACCGCTTATAGTGAACGGTATTATTTCATCTCTCCTAATTCTATTGATGAACCCGGCAACTTCTCTGTTGAAATCTTCGGCCATTTTAAAATCAGACTCCTTAGTGCCAAGCGAAAATGAGTAATATCTATGTAACTCACTATATACATTATATATTTCCTCGCCGAAAATTCTCGATATAAATGGCTTAAGGGAAAGAACATTTCCTTTTAATCTCACTTTATCCGGCTTTACTAGAGCTTGTTCACCATCGAAGTATACAATTTTAACTATCAATCCCTCGGTCGTATTTTCAAACCCCTCTGCTATAGCATTTCTATATCTATGCTCACTATCACGATAAGCAATACACTCAATTCCCTCTTTCCTCGTTACGAGTTCGTTTTTTATTCTCTCTAATTCCACCCATTCTACTAGATCTTTGAAGCTGGCACCTTTAACATATAGCTTGGGTTCTACAATAAAGTAGAGGTGATCTTCAATAGGTACAACTTTGAACACGTAGCTTCTGTAGAAAGTAAATAACCAAGGGGCACTGATCTGTTTTACTTTGCTCTCACCGAGTGTCTTGTCCTCCCGATAACATTTGTAGTATCCATACCTATATCTACATATCCACCCTGATGAAAGTATTCTCTTATAGAAGGCTCGTTCAAGTATAATATGAGCTCTTGATGAGTTAACGGTTAGAGAGCTTCGCTTCTCGTCTTCAGCGTAATCCCTTATTTGATCTAAGTACTTATCCAAGCCGTCTATTTCAGTATTAAGTCCAGTTATATGAGTCGTGTAGTGGGTTTTATCGATCATTGTATAGTAAATGATCGGATTCCTAGGGTTCTCCAAAAAGGCTTCGAGAAGTTGCTTCACATGTTTTTTATACGTTTCTGCTGAATACTTCAACTCTATTGAGGGAATGCTATGGTTACTAACATTTACTGCAAACGCGTTGATACTAATAGACAAAGAGTTCCCTCATTATCAATAGTGCTCATGGAGGTTTTAAAGAGTAAATAATTGATTTCAACTATATCAATACATTAGAAACCAGGCGACAATAACAATACAATTTATTAAGCTAAATAGGAGTCACTAAAATAAGCAAATACCCCATGAGAGAATACTAAGGCAGATCTAAGCTCGTCCATCTTAATTCGATATGTTATTTAAGGAGATAGACAAGTCCTTCTCCTCTAAACAGTTCCATCTAAAAGACCAACACATTCTTAGCTTAGTAAAGAATCCTTTTGTCCAGTTTAGTACCATTAATACTAAATTTGTCTAATTGAAAAATAATGTTTCGTGATTTTTCGAGTAATTTGGAAATGTGGTAATATTTAGGTAAACTTCACTTTCTCTCCATAGTTGCTTAACTGATCAAATTATAACGACATTCAAGAGACTTTTACCTCACGAGCACAAGGTAAAAAAACCGCTATCGCCTGTCGCCTGGTTTAAAACTTACCTCTCTTGATATATGGTGAGGTGTTAGACAATGGGCTGGGATAGGGGGTCGACTACAAATTCGCCTATAATAAGATCCTGAGGCACATGGATAGATCCAAGTACTCCGTTAGGTGCTACGACGAGTACTCCTTGTTCAACTGGGAAACGGTGCTAAGATATCCGAGGCTGTGAAGGCCTTCAAGCAGTTCTCAACGAGTAATAGCATTGAGTTAGAGGTTGAGGCAAGCAAGAAGAAGCGTGTAGAGCGCCGCAAAATAGTGGTTCCAAGGGAATTGCTGAGCATGGAGCTACTCGGCATTGAAGAAAAGAGAATAGTGTCAAGGCTAAAAGTCCACTCTAGGTACACCTACGGCTTCAGCAAACCCACTCCCCTATGCTTTCATAACCCGCCTGCTCCGTCAGGGAGTAAGCCCGAGCATAATAGCAAAGCACTCACGCCTAGACTACATATTAACCTATACACAGGAGAAGAGGGCAGAGGAAATACCGAGGAGGCTGGAGTAGCGGTTTGAAATATCTGCACGCCTTAGGGGTTCTACGGGGAGCGCTGGATCATGAAAATAGTTTCCTCCAATCTTATTTTTGTCAATCCTCCTAAAAATTAGAATTAAGCACCAGCGTAATCTCTGTGAGAGGTGTAGTAGACTTTTCTTGAGGGTATTTAAGCATCGTTAAGCGAATCGCTTATAAATATTAGCTTATGCATATACATAAAATTCGATTAGAGGTTTTCATGATTGAACCCCCCTTGGATACATGGCTTCAGTCAACTACTTTCCTCTCTGAGCTAAATAGTGTTAAAAAAACATACAATGACAGTTTTAAGCTACTACCCTCCAGATCTCCAGCAAGCGATAATGGATTGGTATTTGTGTGACTTATACCACTCAATAGACTTATTTCTCTGTATGTTGCCATATCGAGATCTCCAATACGGCCCTAAAGGCGGAAAAGAGTTAGTAAAGTTAAGAAGGCGCGTGAAGCTTGGTTGGATAGCCTACAATATTCATGTAGCCCAGAAGCTTCTTAACGACCGGAGTAACTTAGAGAGGGAACTTTTGGAATGGTACAATAGTAAGGGTCGTCAATGTCGAGTACATAAATCGTTTATAGATGAAGAAAGCTTTAGAAAGAACTTTATTAACTTCTTCAATAACTATTTGAACGCACTAATATCCGAGCTCTCAGCACTCTATGTATATCTATACAATGATAAGCCCGTTATGCCCTTGGGCTTTATGCAACACCTAGTTACAATGGGATCTAGCGGTCCAACACTAGGTGATTTAATCGACATCGAGACCTTGACTTTCATTGATGTTAAATCATATAGATCTAGAATAATAGAAAAACCAGAGGAAGTCAAGAGCGAGCTTCTCTCACTAATGATAAATACGAGACTATCTATTGCGATAGCTGTTCCAAGATATCGAGTTGATGAAAAAGCTGGAAAACCAGTCGAAGATGGAATAGTTGTGGAGTTGTATGTATTACGCATGGAGAAGAGGAATATCAGAAATATATACATTAAAAAAGAAAAGGAACTAGAAGCCGAGATAGAGGATGAGTTAAAGCCGTTACTACAGGGTATAACCTTACTAAGGAATAATGCCGAGAATTATCTAAATAAGAAGAAGCAAAATAAAGCCCCTTAGGGAGAATAATAAGCGTTCTTCAAATGAAGCCTAGATTTTTCCATAGTTTCTTAATCATTAACAGATGTAGCCTGCTGCGCTTAAATAAGCTGTAAAACGTCCTGCCACAACTAGTCATGTGTTTTTAAATATGCATTATCTACTATTGGGAAAAAGTCGTGTCTTTCGAGTCTCGCTACCATAGATTCGTGTATATTAGTGATGTCAGTGTCTTGAATGAGCGGTTGTGGGTTTTCTACGTGTTAAGCGCATGCTCTACGTGTTCCTAGCGGTCGTATTCCTATGGCGCAGCTACAGTGCATGTAGCCCTGCAATGCTCGGCATGGATGTTGCGGCAGGATCCTCGCATTGTTGTCAGCAGTGTTTTCGAAGGGCCCTATGAAATGAGACTGGGCCCTATGCAGGTCGTGCACAAAACCTGGTGGTGGAGGCAGACTATACGAGGATTGAGAGCTTTACACACGTAGTCTATACTATAGAATACTGCATTGCAGAGGCTGCTGTTGCCACCTGGACACGCGGGCTGAGGATACCGAGTCTACCGGTGGTCTCCGTGTACCTGGAGGGATCCCAGGTGTTAACGGGTTCCTGGACACTGTGAGGCTCATAGTTGGGAGTAGAGTGTTCCCCTATGAACGAGTCTGGGCTCGTGGATAAGCTAGTATTCAACAACATAGCCGAGACCGGGCTACAGAACGCCACGGTTTGTATAAGCGAGTACACGGGCTCCACAGCCGGCATTAAATCCGCCGGACAATGAGAAGCCGTTTGGAGGAGCAGTGTTCAATAAAACACTGAGAATGGCAAAGATCACTGTTAAAGCAGAGCCCGTGGAGTCGCGGGATCGGGATTAGGGGCTCAGTCAGAGACCCGGGAGTAAAAGTAGAAGCCTCGATACAGTACCACTACCCAGACCCATCCACGATAAACCTAGAAGAAGTGAGAAAAGCCATAACCCCAAACCCCGCTGAGAGCCTGCCCCAATACATAACACTAGCCAGCATACATGACAAGCTAGTAAGCATAGTAGAGTCGAGCTCTACGAGTGAGTATAGGGACGCATATCTATGGCTCCTGGCGGCATAGATACCAATAGCGATGTAGAACCGTAGCCAACACGAGACCCCGGAGCCACTGCTCGACGTACTGTGCCAGGCCTGCGGAAGCGACCATGAGCGGGCCTGTTTACTAGGCAATATAACGGGGCACATGCCACAAGTAGACACAGCCACAAGACGAGTAAAGTGGCCCTCTTTAACCAATGAAACAATAGTGGAAGCCCCGATAGTATACGCCAACATATCAGGGTACCCTGGGCTCTGGCAACTATACAATGAGACATTGGGAATACACCTAGCACACCCATTAGAGAACAAGTACCTAGTATACTACAACCACGTGGAGAATACAGTATTCTGCGACTGGGACAGGCTAGTAAAGAAGTAGAACTACCAACACCAACACAGCAACCCGAAGAAACACCACCAGAGATCCCGCCAATGCCAGTATAGCATGATATATACAGGATCTCTAATTCACTAATCAAGTTAATAGAAATAGTTTGAACCCGGAAAACGCGTCCATAATATGCAAAAATAGTTTAAAGCAGACTTAATAATGATAAATAAGCGGGGAGCCTGCTTGGCTAAATGCCCCTACTGCGGGTACGAGGGAGAATTCAAGGTTCAAAAGACATGGAAGTTCTACGAGGTCAAGAGGCTAGAGTGCCCAAGGTGCCACGGAATATTCAATCACTACCAGGGAACGAGCCCGAGAGGCAAGAAATCAGAGTTTGGGATTAGGATTAGACCAAGAGGAGTCTCAGAGTAGGCTCTTGATTGGTGGCTACTGTGCCTGGTAGTTCGCACTATCAATATTTTGTTGAAGTTGAAAGGGATGCAAGAGGAAGATTTGGCGACAAGGCTGAGTTGCGACAGACGTTTATAGAGGCTCTCAAAGAAGAATTTGCTAGGACTTGCTTGAAGGAGGAAATGCTAGCTGAGGTTGAGGAGTTCTTAGTCCACTTAACGGTGAGAGGGAGAAGTATAGACTCCTATGGATTTAAATTCGATGAATACATAATCTTTACGCACGATCCAGCAACACTCGAGCCCACGTGGAGCAAAGACCAGAAAATAATTCTCGAAAATTTCGGCTTATTGAGACAGGGCGTAGAGGTTAAGGCGAGCGAAGGGATTCTTAGATATGATGTAAGGAACGTGGGTATAAATTACAAGGATGCTGCTCAGAAATTCATAGACCCTATCCAGATTTCCCGATTTAAAAGTACTAAGGGTGATGCCTACGAATAATAGGGTAGAAATAAGAGAACTCTCTTCAATGGAGCACGTGAAGATTAAACGTAGAGTTTACGGGGAGCATTTAACTTCGATAGAAGTGTTTAAAAAATTTATTCTACCGGAGATAGAAGATAAAATCTTCCAATATAGATGGGTAGACCTATTCTGTGGCGAAGGAAACCTCATATTACCCATTCTTGAGGTTGTCCCCAAAGAAAAGAGATTACAATTCTTTAAAAAGCACATTTTCTGCTTTGATATTCAGAAAGAAATGGTTGAAAAAGCCATTCATAATGCCGAGAAGTACGGGATCCCTCCTGAAATATCCAGGGAAAATATAGTACAAAGGGACACCATCAAGAACTACCCCGTATTTATTTTCGATAGCGATCTACCAGTATACCATATTACTAATCCACCATACCTGTATAAAGGGTATATCGTGAAAAACAAAGAAGCACGGAAGTACCTTGAATACTTCAAGGGTGTTAATGAAAAATACCAGGATTTATACCAGCTCGCATTAATAAACGATCTCAGACATGGAGTTAAAAACATGGTATACATTATACCATCAAACTTCTTATTCGGTTATTCAGTATCCAATCAAATTAGAAAAGACTTCCTTAAATACTACACAATTAAGAAGGCAATTATATTTGAGAGACAAATCTTCGAATACACTGGAACCCATGTTATGATATGCTTCTTTGAGAGAAAGCTTTATCCAGTAGATGAACCAATAGTTTTTGAAAGCGTAAAGATAAATAGGGAGGCGAAAAAACGAGTGTATACTCTCGATCCGAAATATAACTATAGAGCTGGCCAAGAGTTCGAGCAGTTCGTAGAGGAATATCGGGCGTTGCGTCCACTAAAGGTTTCATTTTATCTCATGCTTGATGAAGTTGCGAAGAACAAGGGGGAAATACCAATAACCGTTGTCGACGTCAACGAATATGATGGGAAAGAATATGCGAAGAAAACACTGTATGTCAATGAGCAGCTTTATACAAAAATTAAAAACAACATTCTTTTCGTGAGAACCTTGGACACGGGTTCTGTTGATGGAAGAGCGGGATTATATGTAATTAAAGAAGTATTTGGCGTAGATGGCATTCTAGTATCAAAGGCACCTTATAGAACCCACCCGATTCAAATATTCTTCACCCCATACTTACCCACTGAAATCCAGCTTTTGCTCAAGGATTACTTCAACACTGTATTAGAATATTTCAGAGAGTTAACAGACAGCGAGTTCATGACTACTTATAAGTATTCAGAAAGTGCGTACACTCGAAAATACCTCGGACTTATACAGGTGAAGAAATTAATAGAGACATTTCCGATTCTTACCTTGAACTCAGATAGTATGACAGAGCTTAAAGAATTAGTTAAAAGAAGGGATGCGAAAGGACTTATCCAATTTATTCAGCGTGTAAATAAACCTAAGGTGTTGATATCATGGAGATAAAAGACAACATACATTATTGGAGGTTCTCTCTTGAAAACCCGGAGCCGCTTATAGATGAATACTATTATTTTGATGAGATCATAGTTAACGATAACCAGTTTATTGACAAAGTAGAGAAGCTGAGAGAATTAATTATCACTTATTGTTCAATGATAAACATAGACATTGACGCATCTTTAAAAGTATTAGAACGTATACATGAAATTATCAATTCTACGGAGAAGATCCAGTATACCGAGTTTATAGCCTTTTGGAAGGTTTTTGATTTGTCCTATTCAAAATATAAAGAAGCGCCTAAGATTAAACAGTTCGAAGTTCTGGCTAATTTATTGAAAAAATATTGCGAGTCTAGGATAACATTGTATCGTAAACTTGGATTCACAAATACTACTGTACAGGCATTATATGACGCTGGAGCTTCAAGGAAAAAGAGCATTTCAGGAATACGTAAGATCTTAGACATAGTCAGCGGGATCTTTGGATACGATATTCCCTATGCTGATAATATCGAGAAAGTAAAGAATTACAAGATGACGTATTTTCTCCCAGATCAAAAGGATAAAAATATGTTCTATAATTTTTGTCGCTTCTATAATATCGAATATAAATTTGGAAATGAACACCAAGGCAAATTACCTGATATAGTCTTAAGAATAGGAAATCACTTATTTATAATAGAGGCGAAACACTTGAAAGAACCCGGCGGAGCACAAGATAAGCAAATCTCCGAGTTAATTGACTTCATCAAGTATTCCGAAAAACAAGAGCATGTACACTACGTAGCATTCCTAGACGGCCCATATTTTAATTACTTTATAAATATCAGGGGGAGCAAAATAAAGAAACAAAGGGATGCCATAGAACAGAACCTCAAAAGAAACCCTAGAAACTTTTTCGTTAACACGGCTGGTCTAAAAATTTTACTAAAGGATTTAAAGAATAGTTCTATTATAACCTCTAGACTATGAACCATTTTACTGTTTGAAATTCACCCTGATTAGGATGGACTTACTGGCACTTTTAATTCCACGCTGGTTTACTTTCACATAAAAATAGTCCTATAACTCAACATAATGTATTTATATTCAAAATAGGTTGTGGAAAATCCACAAAGATTATGAAGGCTCTGAGAACTCAGCGTGTGGAAATTGTAGAATATTAATCACTCCATTGATGGTTTAACAAGTACTCTTAAACTAAAATAATATTCATATCGCGAATTCCTCAGAGAAAGAAAAGCTTGTGCTTAGAGTTAACTTTAAGAGCAGATGGAGCATACCTTAAATTTCATTATCAGAGACCATTAATATCCGCTACTACGAAGAGGATGCTAAAGTGTAGGGGTCAAAATCCTTCCTGGAAATATTGGGAATCCATAGAGTATTTCTCTACATCTACTACGGGTTAGTGAGAATTAGAATAAACAAACTCCAAATTTAAAAGGAGACAAACCCTCAAACTCCACATCTGCGTAATGAGTGAAGGAAAATCCTCGGGGCAATCATTCTTCACAAACCGGTGTATCATTTGATATACAAATAGCTAAGTTTATAATATAAACCTAGTAGGTTGTAAAGCTTAAATAAAACGGCCTAGAGGCAAGTCCGGAAATCCGAAATTCTGGAGCTCTCTGAGCACTGGCTCTATGCGACGTTGCTTAATATCATGAAAGTACTCAGCCTCCCTCCTCTTTTCACTATAACGTGCAACGAGTATGCCTGAAACTCATGCAACTAATCCGCCTATAATTGTAAAGATCATACTAATGATCATGGATATCAAATCTACACAGCTCATGTTCCTAAACCCCGCTCTCATGTAGTTTTAAATAAAAGCAGCCATTATAGTGCTGTTGAAAAGGTGATGGATGAATTTGAGCCCACTTATCTTAAATGTACTTGTATACTACTTTTACTCCCAGTAGCCTTGCTATATCCTCTATCGCCTTGTCTAACTCGTTTACATCCATGCTCTGCGAGTAAGGCCTAAAGATCCTTCTCGCTTCCTCCTCTTTACCCTGCTTACGGGCCTCCCAGAGCAAGACGCCTATCACACAGCTCTTACGGCCGATAATGGAGTGATCGCGTTCAATGATACACGTTATACTCTTATCTCCACTACTAAGCTAAAGTAGCCCCTAATAAGACGTCGTATATCAGCACGTATATACTCTTTAGGGAGAATCAAGGGATGTTTCCTTCACTCTCTAATGTTAGGTAAGAAGGTCTTTAAGTCTGCTTAACACCAGTCTCCGGGATTCTGGAGCTATGAGGTTTAGCGGTGGGAAAAAGCTGAGAGTGCATTATTAAATACTGTTTCTAGGGCTTAGCCCTTAGTACTTCTAACTGTAAAAGAGCCTTTAGGTACTCTGAGTAGTACTCATCAACTCTATTTTGTGAGTCTTCGTGTTTACTCTCACGTGGATTTGCTCTTATCCACGCATGTGACGAATTACAAATAATAGTAGTAGTGTTATTGTGAGGGCCACTGCCCCAGCCACTATTATAGTGTAGGTGTTTATCCCCCAGAGGCCGAATACTCCTAGAATAAACTCCAGTGCCTCGAAAACACCTAGAGTGCCTAGTAGAATACTCATAACACTAAACCTCCTCTCCTCAACCCTCTCAAACCTCCATCAATAGCACTAAGCAACCTCTTTTAACTCACCTTCAGCCCTATGTATCTCTCTAGCCGTGTAGGTGGTTCTCCAAATACTCCTAAATGGATCTGTTGAAGCTAATCTATAGTAGCCGCCGAGCTCACTCAGTAGTTCAGTAACATACTCTCTAAGCTTCACTAAGACACCGGACTTAAATTCCCCTCCTCTAAGAGAATCAATAAGTACATCACTAATCGCTCTAGCTGTTATAGCGAGATTTTGTGCTAAAATAGTATTCAGGTAATGGAGGCTTAGGAGCTCTTCGAAAGATACCAGAGGCGTAGTAGCTCGTTTCAATACAACACCTAATATCCAGCCAGGATTACTCTATCCGTAAACAGGTTCACTAAGTGTTCTTCTATGTCCTTCTCGGCATATTGAGGAGTGTACATCCACCAACACTGCTCAGGATTCTCGTGATCAAAGAACAATACCAGAGAAGAATCAAGACTCGAAAATCTCACTTCAATTAATTAGCTACAAACAATGTCTTAAAATAGCGTGGGGTATGGTCGCGTTGATCAAGTGTAAAATTTGCGGTGAGATCTTCTTAGAGTGGGAGAGTGCGAGAGAACATGTGAAAAGCAAGCACAGAGAGCAGTTAAACATATTCTCTCACAACTACGTCTCGGTAAAATTAAAAAAACTTGAAAAACAAGGCATAGACCCTGAGAACTGGGCTGCTGGACTATTTCTAGCATTCATGCAAAACAAAGAAAGCGCTTCGCTGAGCAAAGTGGGCAAATAACGACCCCGTGTTTAATGAAAATAATTATTTAAAACTCGCGTTGCCCGTTAACATAGATCGGATGAATTGGCACAATTAACCTGCTTCTCAAAGTGAATTTTCCAGCCGATTCCCGAGACGTGGCTCGTCATCCTTAAAGTAGCAAAACATACAGGGCATACACGCGGCTCTAAGCCTTCACATCTGAATGTTGTTAAAACAACATGAGGAACATGGGTGCAGGGATATAGGTGACCTTCCTCTCCTTATCTGCTTTGAAGGTGTTCCTGGTTAGTACTATTGTATTCTTTAGCGTGGAGTCCACCGGCACTTTTCTACGGTATTTAGACTCGATGACAAATCGGTATAGCTCATTATCCCTGTTGACGCAGAGGATGAAGTCTACTTC
>Ga0080008_142076_pt1 | contig 15646 bp, 11 predicted proteins | sample ConCONMetagenome_FD_69211 | JGI IMG/M metagenome (GOLD analysis project Ga0080008, IMG submission 69211) | Hot spring microbial streamer communities from Conch Spring, Yellowstone National Park, USA - CON_C (SPADES assembly) (version 2) | ecosystem: Environmental > Aquatic > Thermal springs > Hot...
CGCGGCTGGGGGCGGCCTCGGGCATGGCCCGGCGGGTGGCCTCGGTGTCCAGGGTGCCCATGGGGTAGACCACCAGAAAGCGCACCCCCTCCACCTCCCCCTGCAGGGACCTTAGGAGGCTCGCCAAGGCGGCCTTGGCGGCGGTGTAGAGGGCCCGGCCCGGGCCCGTCCCCGTCCAGGCGGGTCCGGCGGCGAAGGCGGCGAAGAAGCCCTCCTGACGGGCCTCCATGTGGGGGAGGACGGCCCTTAGGAGGTTGTAGGTGGTGCGCAGGTTCAGGTCCAGCATCCAGTCGTAAAGCCCCGGGTCCGAGTCCAGAAAGCGCCCGGCGGCGAACCCCCCCACGGTGTGGACCACGCCGTAGAGGGGGGCTTCCCCTTCCACGAAGCGGGCCAGGGCCAAGGCCTCCTCCAGCCTGGTCAGGTCGGCCACGAAGGTCTTAGCCCCCACCGCCTCCGCCCTTTCCGCCATGCGCTCCGGGCGGGGGTCGGAGAGGAAGAGCCTGGCCCCCGCCCGGTGGAAGGCGGGAATGAGGGCCCTGGCAAGGGCGCCCCCGGCCCCGGTGATGAGAAAGGCCTTTCCTTCCAGCATGGCCTCATTCTACGGGGATGAAGGCCAGGAACTGGGGCGGGAAGCCCAATGAGGGGAGGGCCACCCTCTGGGGCGGGGAGGGGACCAGGTCGTAGACGTAGAGGAGGCTTCCTGAGGCCAGGTAGAGGTAGCTATCCTGCCCCACCAGGCCGGTGGCGAAGTTCAGGAAGACCTCCTGAGGCCCTGAGTCCCTGGGCTCCAGGACCTGGAAGCCCCGGCCCAAGGCCACAAGCCCCGCCACCGGGTCCAGGGCCAGCCGGGCCTCCCCGGGGAAATCCCCCAGGACCTTACGGCTTTGCAGGGCGTCCCCTAGGAGGGCGTAGAGGCGGGTTTCCGTGGCCGTGGCCCCCAGGCCCAGAAGCCTTCCCCGGCTTCCGTCCGCCCTGAGGTCAAAGGGTCCCCGGGCCAGGGGCAGATCCAGGGGCTTTTCCAGCCTGGGGCTTCCCCCGGGGTTTTGGGCCGGGCGGAAGCCCATGGCGCTTGGGGTCATGTAGGCCAGGAGGTCCAGGGTGCCCTGGGGGAGGAGGGCGAGGCGGAGGGGCGCCTCGAGGCCCGTGAGGTCGGCCTCCTCCGGGCCCTCAAGGCCTGGCGGGAAAAGCAAGGCCCGCCCCGCCTCCGGGCAGTGGACCAGGAGCCGGCCCTGCCCCAGGCGCAGGTACCCCCCGGCGCAGCCCGTGAGGGGCGCCGTGGCCTGGAGGTTCTGGGGGACGGAGGCCTCGGTGAAACCGGAGGTGGCGTAGGCCTCGAGGCGGTCGCTGAAGAGCAGGTAGAGCCGCCCCTGGCTCCCCCAGTAGGCCAGGTCCTGGAGGCCCGGGGTGGACCAGGTGGCCACGGGGGCGGCCAGGCCCCGTTGCAGGTCGGAGGCCCGGTAAAAGCCCACCTCGCTCCCGCTCCCCGCCGCCAGGAGGGCGGGGAGGGGGGGCTCCTGGCTCCCGGTGCAGGCGGAAAGGAGAAGGAGAAGGGGGAGCCACTTCCTCACGGCCCACCTCCCAGCTTCACGCCCTCCTCGGAGAGGAGGAGGCCCGCCGCCTGCCCCCCGTAGAGGAAGGCCAGGCCGAAGCTTCCCTTGGCGGCGTCCACCGTGACCCGCATGGCCCAGCAGCACCGGTCCAGGACCAGGATGAACCGGGGCTTCAGGGCCTCCCCGGGCAGGTTCTGGGTGAGGAGGGCGGAGAGGTGGAGCCGGGTGTTCTCCCGGCCCAGGAAGGTGAGGGTGGGGCCGAAGGCCCGTAGGGCGAGGCTATAGCCTTCGGGCCGGTCGGGGCGGCGGGCGTAGGTGAGGCTCCCCGAGAAGGCGAGGCCCGGGATGGCGTTCCCCCCTTCCTCGTCGGGAGGGGTGGGCCGCCAGAGCTCGGCGCCCCCGGTGAAGGTGGCGTCCCTCAGGTAGACCCCGGGGTCCCCCACCTCGGGCAGGTGGAGGTTGGCCGTGAGGCGGAAGCCCACCTCGGGAAGGGCCTGGCTCAAGGCGAGGCGCAGGTTGCTGGCCCGGAAGCCTTCCTGGTAGCGGCCCGAGAGGGCGAGGTCAAAGAGGGGCCCCGGGGCCAGGCCGAAGCGCAGGCCCGTCTGGTAACCCAGGGCCTGGGCGTCCAGGCTGAGCTGGAGGCTTAAGCTGGTGGGGCCCCAGATGGCCTGCCCCAAGAGGCTGGTGGTGTTCCTGGCCCAGTCCCGGCGGCCCTGGAGGGTGTAGGCCTCTTGGCCCTCCCGGAAGGCGAAGGTGAGGGCGGTTTCCAGGGGGCCCTCCCCGTTCAGGCCGTGGCGGTGGCTCAGGTTCAGGCTGCCCCCGGGGAGGGCGTAGCCCCCCTGGAGGAGGAGGGGGTCAAAGAGGCCTTTGGCATGGTCGTAGCGGAGGCTGGCCCTTAAGGAGAAGGGGTAGGGGGTGAGGGCCGCCTCGGCCCGGGTCTCCAGGGGGCCTTCCCCCTCGAGGCCCCGCCTGTGGTAGGCCCTGAGGGCGTAGCCCGTCTCCTGGAGGCGGGCCTCCAGTTCCAGGGGCAGGTAGGCCCCCTTCTCCAGGTCCCGCCCCCCCTTGAGGTTTAGAAAGAGGGGCCTCTCCGTGTACCCCAGGGCCAGGGTGGCCTGGTGGCTCCGCCTTCCCGGGAGGGCGTCAAAGCGGAAGGGGCTTTCCCCCTCCTGGACGCCTCTCCCGTAGGCCAGCTCCACGCTGAACCCCCCCAGGGCCTGGCGGAAGAGGGCGGTGGTGGTCCAGTCCACCTGCCTCTCGTACTCCCCGTCCGGGTTCTGCGTGGTGTAGTAAAAGCCCCGGAAGCGGTTCTCCGCCCGGAAGGTGGCCCCGGGCCAGGGGGTGAGGGTGAGGGCCTCGGCGTGGCTCAGGAGGGCCCGCCAGGCCTCCCCGTAAGGCCCCAGGGCCCGGGCGGAGCGGTTTAGGGGGTTGGTCTCCGCCAGGTAGCGGCCCAGGACCAGGCTCCCCTGGAAGGTGAAGGGGCCTTCCCGGAGGACGGGGCTTTGCGCCTCCAGCTCGGGGAGGCGCTGGAGGGTCCTGGGCGGGGGGGTGGCGGGGTCGTGGTCCAGGAAGCCCTCGAGCCTCAGGGCGTAGCGCCAGTCCTGGGGCCCGGGGGTGCCGGGGATGAGGCCTTCCAGGCGGAAGCGGGAAAGCTTCTCCCGGGTGTCGTCCCGCTCCAGAAGGGCCGAGACCGAAAACTCTGCCCGCTTCAGGGCGTACTCCCCCCGGTACTGGAAGGTGTCCGGGGGGGTGTGGAGAAAGAAGTAGCGCTCCCTGGCCTCCCCAAGGCCCACGTGGTCCAGGCCGAAGCCGTAGCCCCGGCCCCCGTAGTAGTGAAGGAGGGTGTAGCCCAGGCCCAGCTCGGACACGTAGGGGAGGGCGGCCTTCACGTAGACCCCCCCCTCGTCCTGGCCCACCTCCAGCCTGGGTTGCCTCCCCGAGAGGAAGAGGAGGAGGACGGGAAGCTCCAGGAGGGGCTTTTCCTGGACCAGGAGGACCACCCCCCGGGCCACCACCCGGTCCCCGGGGTAGAGGACGATCTCCCGGGCCCGGAAGGCGTAATCGGGCACCGCCTGGCCGCAGGAGGCGCAGGGGGTGGCGTAGCCCCCCTGGAGGAGGATGGCCCCCGCCGCCCTTTGGCAGAGGGGGCCGGTGAGGAGGAGGTCCTTGGCCTCTATGCGCACCTCCAAGGCGTCAAAGCTCCCGTCGGAGAGGTCCACCTGAAGCTCCTCGGCCTCTATGAGGCGGCCCTCCTTGTCCTTGTAGCGCACCTTCCCCGAGAGGAGTAAAAGCCGCTTTCCCCGAAAGTAGACCACCCTTTCCGCCTCCAGGGCCTCCCCGTCCCGTTCCAGGCGCACGGGGCTTCCCACCAGCACGTAGACCTCCTCCCCGCCCTCCTCCCGGAGCTCCAGGCGGTCCGCCTCCAGGACCTTCAGGGTCTGGCCCAGGGCCGGTAGGGAGAGGAAGAGGAGAAGGAGGCTCCACCTCACCTGCGCCCTCCCAGGAAGAGGAGAAGCCCGAGAAGCCCATAGAGGAGGTTGGGCCCCCAGGCGGCGAGAAGGGGGTCCAGGGCGTTCTGCTCCCCCATGATGCGGCCCACGCTCCAGGTGGCGTAGTAGAAGAAGGTGAGGATGGCCACGCCTACCCACCCCAGGCTGCGGCTTCCCCCCAGGAGGTAAAAGGCCAGGCCCACGGCGAAGAGGGCGAAGACCACCGCCGAGGCGGGTTCGGCGTAGCGGCGGTGGTAGGTGGTGGCCTCGAGGCCCGCCTTCACCCCCAGGGCCCTCAGCCTTTCCACCTCCTTCTTCAGTTCCCCCAGGGTCAGGCGGTTGGCCGGGTTCTGCCAGGGCTCAAAGGTGAGGTCCTTGAGGAGGATCTCCCCCTTCTGGAAGCGGGTTAAGGTCCTGGGCCTGTCCCCCTCGTAGGTGACCCTCTGGCCCTCCTCTACCAGCAAGACCCCCTCCCGGAACCGGCCCCTTTCCGCCAGAAGCACCTCCTCCTGGGAGAGGACCCTGAGCTTCCCGATCCTGTCCCCGGCCACCTCCCCCACGTAGACCACCCGCCCCCTGGCGTCCTGGAAGGTGGTCCCGGGGGTGAGGAGGGCCCTGGGCCTCTCCAAAACCTGCCGCCTTAGGAGGTCCTGCCCCGCCGCCAGGGCCTTGGGCACCAGGCTCTCCCCCAGGAGGAAGACCGCGAGGGCGATGAGGAGGGCGAGGAGCAAAAAGGGCAGGAGAACCCGCTCCCGGGCCACGCCCAAGGCCAGGAGGGCCTTCAGCTCCGAGTCCTCGGCCATGCGGGAAAGGAGGAGCAAGAGGGCGAAGAGGTACGCCACCGGGGCCCCCCGCACCAGGGCCTCGGGGGCGCGGTAGAGGAGGTAGAGGAGGAGGGTGTAGGGGTCGGCCCCCTTGGCCACCAGGGGGGCCAGGACCTCGTAGACCGCCCCCGCCAGGAAGAGGAGGACGATGGCCGCAAGCCCTCCCAGGAAGAGGGAGAGGGCCTCGCGCAGGAGGTAGCGGTCCAGGGTCTTCACCGTAGCCTCCAGGTGAGGTAAAGGGCGAGAAGCCCATAGAGCCCGTTGGGCAGATGGGCCAGGAGGGGGCTCACATCGTAGCGGGCCAGCTGGGCCGAGAGGGTCCAGAGGACGTAGTAGCCGAAGATGAGGAGGACCACGCCCAAGAAGGCCCAGGCCGCCTCCCTGAGGGAGAGGCCCAGCGCGGCGGCGGCGAAGCCCAGGAAGAACCCCCCGAGGGCGTCCGCCAGGCGGCGGTGGAGGGCGAAGCGGGCCGCGGGCTCCACCCGGGCCCGCTGCCAGAGCTCCTCCAGGGTGCTGGAGTCGTAGGGGTCCTTGGAGCCCAGGCTTTCCTTGGGGCGGAAGAGGGCGGGGAAGGGGAGGATGCCCTGGAAGGGCTTGAGCTTGCCCTCCTCCAAGACGTACCCCAGGAACTGCCAGCCCTCCCGGTCCCAGACCCCTTCCTTGGCGCTATAGATGCGCCCTTTCTCGTCCACCACCCTGAGGCCATAGAGGCGGTTCTGCCCCACCTCGGGCACCACCTCCTCGGCGTAGTAGACCCCCTGGCCCTCCAGGGCGTAGACCTGCCGCCTCAGGACCCCGCTTGGGCCGCCCTCCCCGTAGAGGAGGCGGGCCAGGGCCCGGTCGTAGGCCTCGAGGGCCCTGGGCCTCACCTCGGCCAAGTTGTAGAGGTTCACCAGGGCCACGAGGAGGGAGAGGAGGAGAAGGGGCTTCAAGAGGGCCAAAGGGGGAACCCCGGCGGCGTAGGCCGCCTTCAGCTCCGAGTGGCGGATGAGGCGGGAAAGCCCCACCAGGATGGCGAAGACCAGGCCCAAAGGCAGGGCCAGGCTCAGGGTCCAGGGGAGGCGGTAGAGGATGAGGAGGGCGATCTCCCCCGCCCCCGCCCCCCGGCTCAGGAAGGCCCCGGAGAGGCTGGAGAGGAGGTCAAAGGTGAGGAGGGCTACGAAGAGGAAGACCCCTACCGCGTAAGGGACGAGGACCTCCTTGAGGACGTAGCGCCCCAGCACGGGGGCAGTATACGGGAGGGGGATGAGAAAAGGCTTTTAGGGGTGGGCGAGGAGCTCCTCCTCTATGGCGAGAAGGGGGGAGATGTCCCCCGCCTTGGCCGCCTGGGCCTCCTCCTCCGCCTTCTTCCGCACCTCGTTCTCCTCGTAGACCCACCCGGGCGGGGGCACGGCGGGCACCGGGAGGACGAAGCGGGCCTCGGGGTCCCCCTTAAGCTTGGCCGCCAGCTCGGGGCTTTTGGCCGTGCGGTGGGCCACCACCAGGTACTGGGCCATGGGCGCCTCCTTGGCCCTCAGGAGGCCAGGGCGGCGCCACCTTGGCGGGCTCTAGGGCACATTTGCCTTTTTGGGTCGGTTACGATGTGTTTTTGCCGACCCCCCTTGCACCCCCTCCGGGGCGGGATTTTCTGCATACCACTTTACATACCGGCAACCCGTGGTATACTGAAGAAGTCAGAGGAAGAAAAGCCGCCTGCGGGCGGCCGGTTTTGTTCCAAGGGCCCGCGCTTTGGTTTCGCGACACGGGGTGCCCAAGTCGGGGCTTTGGAAGGGCTTAACCCCGCCTTGGGGTCGGGCCGCAGGGCCAGGGCCAAGGAGCCCTCCCAGGTGCTGGCCGCCTTCCTGTAGGCCTCGCTCTCGTTCAGCTTCTGGCAGTAGGCCTGGGCCCACGCTTCCCCGAAAAGCTCCACGGCTTCCTCCTTTGCACCGAGTATAAGCCCCGCCCGGTAAGCTTGGGAAGTGGTCTACCTCCTGGACCTTTCCGGGGTCTACTGCGAGCCCGTGGAGCCCCGCCTGCTCCGCCTCCTCTCCCAGGTGGGCGGCGAGCCCCTCTTCTACCTCTCCCAGGCCTTCTACGACCTCCTGCCCCGCCTGAAGGCGGAGGGGCCTTCCGTCCTGGAGGCCCTCTTCCCCGGGGCCTCCGGCCTTTACCCAAAGGCCTTTCAGAGAAGGCCCATGGCCTTCCCCGAGCCCTTCCACCTGGTGGCGGACCTCCTACCCCCGGAGGGGCTTCAGGCCTTCTTCCACCCCGATAAGCTCACCGCCATCCGCCTGGCCCTAAAGGCCCTGGGCCTTGCCCCAGAGGAGGCCATCTACCTGGACGACAACCCCCTCTGGGCAGCCAAAGCCAGGGAGCTTGGGGTGAGGGCGGAGGTCTTCCTGCCCTAGGGCTTCTCCGGCCAGGGGTGCTTGGGGTAGCGGCGCATGAGCTCCTTGCGCACCTCGGGGTAGCGCTTTTCCCAGAAGCTTTGCAGGTCCTGGGTGACCTGGACCGGCCTTCCGGCGGGGGAGAGGAGCTCCACCACCACCGGGACCCGCCCCTCCAGGACCCTGGGGGTCTCCTTGAGGCCGAAGGCCTCCTGGACCCGCAGGGAGAGGACCGGTGGGGCCCCTTCCCGGTAGCGGAGGCGCTTTCTTCGCCCGTTCGGAAGCAGAAGGCTCTCCGGGGCGAGCCTCTCCACAAGGGCCCGCTTCTCCCCCAGATGGCTCAAAAGCATCTCCTTCCAGGGGAGGGCCTCGAGGTCCTCCAGGCGGCGCACCCCCTGGGCCCAGGGGAGGAGCCAGGAGGGGTCTTCCAGGGAAGGCGCTTCCACCTCCACCCCGTGGGCCTTCAGGAAGCGGAGGCGGAGGAGGACCTCCTCCCCTTCCTCGGGGAGGGCGAACCCCTTCAGGGCCTCCTTCAGGTGCTGGGCCGTGGGCGGCCCCGGGTCCACGGGTAGGCGCTCCAGGACTAAGGCCCCAAGCCGCCTTTCCAGGTAGCCCCTAAGCCTGCCCTCCTCCCACCCCGTCCAGAGGGCCACCTCCGCCCTCTTTAAAAGGTCCTCACGGGAAAGGGGGGCGTAGAGGAGGACCCGCCCCTCCCTCTCGCCAAGCTCGGCCCCCACGGCCACCAGGTACGGGGGGCCTCCTTCCAGGCGCAGGGCGGGACCGGTGACCAGGCGGTAGCGCCCGGGGGCCAGGCGCTCCGCCGCCCGGTCGGGGTAGGCGGCCATGAGGAGCCTGCCCACCTCCTCGGGGTGGGGGAGGGCCTCCAAGGGGGGCGCGCCCAGGCGGCCCCGCCAGAGGGCGCTGGCCCTTTCCGCCCGGGTGAGCCTCCCGGCCCGGCGGGCCTCCAGGAGGGCTTCCAGGTGGACCATGAGGTCCTTTTCCCCCTCGAGGCCCTCCTCCAAAAGGGCCATGAGGTCGGCGGCCAGGGGGAGGAGGCCCTCCCGTTCCGCCTCCAGGGCCAGCCGGGCCAGGCGGGGGTGGGTGGGGAGGGTGAGCATCCGCTTGCCCAAAGGGGTCAGGGCCTCCCCCTCCACGGCCCCCAGGAGGCGGAGGAGGTTCCAGGCGGCCTCCAGGGCCCCCTGGGGGGGCTTGGTGGGGAGGGGAAGCCCTTCCAGGCGCTCCCCGAAGGCCAGGGCCAGGAGGAGGGCCCGGGAGAGGTCGGCCTCCAGGATCTCCGGCCGCTTGGGGGGAAAGGGGCCTTCGGGGTAGAGGCGGAAGACCCGCCCCGGCCCGGTGCGCCCGGCCCGGCCCGCCCTCTGCCGGGCGGACTCCTCGGGGATCCGCACCAGGGCCAGGCGGGTGAGGCCGGTCCTGGGGTCAAAGCGGGGCTTTTTGGCCAGGCCCGTGTCCACCACCGCCCGCACGTTGGGCAGGGTGAGGCTGGTCTCGGCCACGTCCGTGGCCAGGACGATCTTCCTGGGGCCGGGCCTGAGGAGGGCGGCCTGCTCCTTTAGGGGAAGCCCCCCGTGGAGGGGGAAGGCGGGGAGGTCCTGGAGGAGGCTTCGCGTCCCTTCAATCTCCGCCTTGCCGGGCAGGAAGACCAACACGTCCCCCTCCCCCTCCAGGAAGGCCCGGCGGGCGTAGCGGGCGGCCAGGGCCTCGAGGGGGCCTTGGGGTGGGCGGTCCAGGTGGAAGACCTCCACCGGGTGGCCTTCCCCCTCCAGGGCCAGGACCTCCCCCTTCAGGGCCCGGTTCAGGTCCTCGTCGGGGGTGGCGGTGAGGAGGGCCAGCTTGAGGTCGGGGCGGAGGGTCTCCTGCACCTTGAGGAGCAGGGCCAGGGCCAGATCCCCCTCCAGGTGGCGCTCGTGGGCCTCGTCCAACAGGACGGCGGAGACCCCCTCCAGCGTGGGGTCCTCCAGGAGGAGGCGGAGAAGAAGCCCCTCGGTCATGACCAAAAGCCGGGTCTCCCGGCTCTCCCGCCCCTCCAGGCGCACCCGGTAGCCCACGGTCTTCCCCAAAGGCTCCCCCAGGTTCTCCGCCAGCCGGGCCGCCACCGCCCGGGCCGCCACCCGCCGGGGCTCAAAGAGGAGGACCCGGCCGGGAAGGGCCTTGAGGAGCCTCAGGGGAAAGAGGGTGCTCTTCCCCGCCCCGGGGTAGGCCTTGAGGAGGAGGCGGCCCCCCTGAAGGAGGAGGGCCACCGCCTCTTCCATCCAGTCCATCAGACGTCTATCTGGGCGTAGCGGGCGTGCTCCTCAATGAACTCCCGCCTGGGGGCCACCTCCTGGCCCATGAGCTTCTCAAAGAGCTCGCTGGCCTCGAGGGCGTCCTGGAGCTCCACCCGTTTCAGGACCCGCTTCTCCGGGTTCATGGTGGTCTCCCAAAGCTGCTCGGGGTTCATCTCCCCCAGGCCCTTGAAGCGCTGGACCTCGTAGCTCTTGCCCTCCAGCTCCTTGAGCCTTTGCGCAAGCTCCTCGTCGGAGTAGAGGTACTCCACCTTCTTCCCCACCTGCAGGCGGTAGAGGGGGGGCTGGGCGATGTAGACGTGGCCCCGCTCAATAAGCGGGCGCATGTAGCGGTAGAAGAAGGTGAGGAGCAGGGTGCGGATGTGGCTCCCGTCCACGTCGGCGTCGGTCATGATGATGATCTTGTGGTAGCGGAGGCCCTCCAGGTCAAAGTGGGCCTCCTCCCCGGTGCCGCTGAGCCCGGCCCCGATGGCGGCCACCATGGCCCGCACCTCGGCGTTTTTCAGGGCCTTGGAAAGCCCCGCCTTCTCCACGTTGAGGATCTTGCCCCTCAAGGGCAGAATGGCCTGGAAGCGGCGGTCCCGGCCCTGCTTGGCGCTCCCCCCGGCCGAGTCCCCCTCCACGATGAAAAGCTCCGCCTCCTCGGGGTTTTCCGTCTGGCAGTCGGCCAGCTTCCCCGGCAGGTCGTCGGACTCCAGGGGGTTCTGCCGGCGGACCAGCTCCCTGGCCTTCCTGGCCGCCTCCCGGGCCTGGGCCGCCCGGAGGGCCTTCTCGTAGACGGTCTTGGCGATGCGGGGGTTCTCCTCCAGGATCTCCAGGAGCTTCTCGTAGACCACCTGGCCCACCGCCGTCCCGGCCTCGGGGTTCAGGAGCTTCCCCTTGGTCTGCCCCTCAAACTGGGGCTGCGGGAGCTTCACCGAGACCACGGCGTAGAGGCCCTCGAGGAGGTCGTCCCCCGTGGGCTGGGGGCCCTTTTCCTTGTTGAGGCCCGCCTTCTTGGCGTACTGGTTCAGGGCCCGGCTGTAGGCGGCCTTGAAGGCGGTCAGGTGGGTCCCCCCGTCCCGGGTGGGGATCATGTTGGCGTAGGTGAGGATCTCGGTGGTGTAGCCCTTGGTGTGAATGAAGCCCACCTCCACCTCCACCTCGCCCTCCTGGCCGCGGATGAGGAAGGGCTTCTCGTAAAGGAGCTCCTCCCCTTCCGCCAAGGCCTTGGCGAAGGAGGCCACGCCCCCCTTGTCCTGGAAGACCTCCTCCCTGCCGTGGATGAGGTCCTTGAAGACCAGCTTTAGCCCCGCCACCAGGAAGCTCACCTCCTTGAGGCGGGCCCGGATCTTGCTGGGGTCAAAGGTGAGGTTCCCGAAGATCTCCGGGTCGGGCTTGAAGGTGACCCGGGTGCCGGTCTTGCCCTTGGGGGCGGGGCCCACCACCTGGAGGGGCTCGGTGACCTCGCCGCGGCTGAAGGCGATGCGGTGGTGCTTGCCGTCGCGGAAGACCTCCACCACCGTCCACTCGGAGAGGGCGTTGACCACGCTGGCCCCCACGCCGTGGAGGCCGCCCGAGACCTTGTAGGCCCCGCTCTCAAACTTGCCCCCCGAGTGCAGGGTGGTGTAGATGACCTCCACGGCGGGCTTCCCCTCCTCGGGCATCAGGTCCACGGGGATGCCGCGGCCGTTGTCCTCCACGGTGAGGGAGCCGTCTGGGTTCAGGGTGGTGGTGATCTCCGTGGCGTAGCCCGCCAGGGCCTCGTCCACGGCGTTGTCCAGGATCTCCTTGAAGAGGTGGTGGTAGCCCTCCACCCCCGTGCCGCCGATGTACATGGCGGGGCGGTGGCGCACCCCTTCCAGCCCCTTCAGAACCTTGATGGCGGATGCGTCGTAGCTCACCCCTTCAGTATACCACACCCCGCCTTCCGGCGGATTTGCCCATGAGGAGGGGAAAAAGCCCTCCCCGGCCTTGGGGTTTAGATCGGAGCGAGGCCATAAAAATCCCCGCCCTTATCATGGGGGCATGGCGCTCCTCCTGCAGGCCCACGCCCTCCTTGGCCTTCTCCTCCTCATCCTCGTCCCCCTTCTCGCCCTCTTGGGCCTCTTGGGCTTCTTCCGCCCCCTGCCTTCCCGCTTCTACGCCGCTTTGCGGCTTGCGGCCTGGGTGGCCATAGCCCAGGTGGCCCTGGGCTTTCTCCTTTTCTTTCAGGGCCTCCGCCCCCAGGACGGGATGCACCTCCTATATGGCCTCCTCCTGGCGGCGGGGCTTCACTACCTGGGGGGCTTGGAGCCCGGGGCGTGGTTCTACCGGGGCCTTAAGGACCCCCCCAAGCGCCCCGAGGTTTACGTGGCCATCGGCCTCCTCTTCGCGGTGGGACTCGTGCTGAGGGTCTACTTCACAGGCCGGTAAAGGGGTAAACTCTTTCCAGGATGGACCACGGCGACCTCCGGGACCGGCGGCTTTCCGCTCCCTTCTGGCCCGAGCCTGTGCGCATCCTGCGGGTGGAGCCCTTGGGGCCCGCCTACGAGGTCCTGGCCGAGGGCCTGCAAAGCGGCAGGCTCCACCGGAGCCTCCTGAGCCAAGTCCAGCTGGAAACCCTCCTCGCCCTCCTGAGGCAAGAGGAAGGTCCCAGTCAGGACCCCGAGCTCTTCGCCCTGGGGGTGGAGGCCTGGCGCATCCGCCTGGGGTACACCTTTGACCCCTTTTTCGCCGTCTGGGCCAGCCGGGTAGACCCCCTGCCCCATCAGCTGGAAGCGGTCTACGGGGTCCTCCTCAAGAGGCCCCGGGTGCGGTTTCTTCTGGCGGACGACCCGGGGGCGGGGAAGACGGTGATGGCGGGGCTTTTCCTCAAGGAGATGAAGTACCGGGGCCTCGTGCGGCGGGCCCTGGTGGTCACCCCGGCCAACCTGGTGGACCAGTGGCGGCGGGAGCTCAAGGAGAAGTTCAACGAGAGCTTCGTGGTGGTGAACCGCTTCGCCGACCAGGCGCTTTACGGGGAGACCCCCTGGGAGCGGTACGACCAGGCCATCGTCAGCATGGACTTCGCCAAGCAGGACCGCTACCTGGAGGACCTGAGGCGGGCCCGGTGGGACCTGGTCATCGTGGACGAGGCCCACAAGCTCTCCGCCACCCGCTACGGCCAGGAGGTGAAGAAGTCCCAGCGCTACCGCTTGGGAGAGGTGTTGAGCCAGACCGCTACCCACCTCCTCTTCCTCACCGCCACGCCCCACCAGGGGGACGAGGAGCGCTTCCGGCTCCTCTTGGACCTCCTCGAGCCCGGCCTTTTCGCCAGCGCCCACCTCCTCAGGGAGGCGGCTAAGCAGGGGGAGAACCCCATTCTCCTCCGCCGCCTCAAGGAGGACATGGTGGACTTCGCGGGCAAGCCCCTCTTCCCCCCCAGACGGGTCCACACCCCCACCTTCCGCCTCTCCCCTTCGGAAAGAGGGCTCTACGAGCGGGTGACGGAGTACGTGCGCAAGCATTTCAAGCGGGCCTGGGAGGAAAGGCGGCGCAACGTGGGCCTGGCCATGGCCGTCCTGCAGAGGCGGCTTGCCAGCAGCACCCACGCCATCGCCCGTTCTCTGGAAAACCGCCTGCGCCGCCTCGAGGCCCTCAAGGAGGAGGCCCTCAGGCTGAACGCCCTTGGGGGTGGGGAGGAGGCCCTTGGGGAGGAGGACTGGGAGGACCTGCCCGAGGCGGAGCGCTGGCGGCTGGAGGCCGAGGCTTCCGAGAGGCTCACCCTGGCCAGGAACCTCCCCGAGCTGGAGGCGGAGATGGAGGAGCTGAAGGCCCTGGCCAAGGAGGCCAGGACCCTGGCCCGCCTGGAGGAGGACACCAAGCTCAAGGAGCTCCTCAAGGTCCTTTCCGCTTTGGGTGGGGAGAAGCTTCTGGTCTTCACCGAGCACAAGGACACCCTGGACTTCCTGGTCCAGGCCCTGAGGAAGCGGGGCTACAGGGTGACTTCCATAGACGGCTCCATGACTCTGGAAGAGCGGGTGGAGCGGGAGCGGGTTTTCCGGGACGAGGCCCAGGTCTTGGTGGCCACGGAGGCGGCGGGGGAGGGCATCAACCTCCAGTTCTGCGCCGTCATGGTCAACTACGACCTTCCCTGGAACCCCAGCCGCCTGGAGCAGCGGATGGGCCGGATCCACCGCTACGGCCAGCGCTACGAGGTGCACATCTACAACCTGGTGGCCCAGGGGACCCGGGAAGGGGAGGTGCTCAGGCTCCTCCTGGAGAAGCTGGAGGCCATGCGCAACGAGCTGGGCTCGGACCGGGTCTACGACGTGGTGGGGGAGCTTTTGAGCGGGGTGAGCCTGGAGGAGCTCATCCTGGACCACCTGACGGGCCGGAGAACCTTGGAGGAGATCCGGGCCCTGGTGGAGTCCCGCCTGAGCCCGGAGCGGGTCCAGTACCTCCGGGAGATCACCCTCGAGGCCCTGGCCAAGCGGGAGGTGGACCTCTCCCGCCTCCAGGAGGCGCTGGAGGAGAGCCGGGCCCGCCGCCTGGAGCCCGAGTACACGGAGCGCTTCTTCCGTAGGGCCATGGCCCGCCTGGGGGGAGAGGTGCGCCGCCGGGGGGACGGGCTTTTCCACGTGCGGGTGCCCTACGAGCTGCGCAAGGAGAGAAAGCTCCCCGCCGAGTACCCCCGGGCCACCTTTGACCCCAGCCCCAAGGGGAGGGCCTTTCTGGACGCCGAGCTTCTGGCCCCCGGCCATCCCCTCTTTGACGCGGTTTTGGAGGAGATCCTGCGCCTCGCCGAGCCCCACCTGCGCCGGGGGGCCGTCTTCCACGCCCCGGTGGAAGCCCCTTCCTGCCTGGGCTACCTGGTCGTGGGGGTCCGGAACGGGCTTGGCCAGGTGGTGGGGCGGAGGCTTCTCGCCCTGGCGGAGGAGGGGGGAAGGGTGCGTTCCCTGCCCCCGGAGGTCTTGGTGGACGCCCTTCCCGCCTCCTCCCAGGACTTTCCCTGTGCCAAGGCCGGGGAAGCCTTGAGGCGGTGGGCGGTGGCCGAGGTGCTCCCCCAGTACCTGGAGGAGGTGGCCGAGGAGGCCCTGCGGGAGACGGCCATCCGGCGCAAGTACGGCCTTAAGAGCCTCGAGCACCTCATCGGCGAGTCCGCCAAGCGCCTCGCCCAGCTGAAGCTGGAGGCCCTTCAGGGCAAGGACCTGAGGCTGGCGCTTCAGAACGAGGAGCGGCGCTTGGAGGAGCTGAAAGCCCGCAGGGATGACTTGGAGAGGGAGCTTGCGGCCTCCGAGCAGATCTTCCCCGAAGGGGTGGAGCTTCTGGCCCTGGCCCACGTCCTCCCCTGGCCTTCCTCGGGGGAGCCTGGCGAGGAGGACCTCGAGGTCCGCAAACGGGTGGAGGCGGCGGCCATGGAGGTGGCCATGGCCTACGAGAGAAGTCAGGGCCGGGAGCCTGTGGACGTGAGCCGGGAGAACCTGGGCTACGACCTCCGCTCGGGGGACCGCTTGATTGAGGTGAAGGGGCGGGCAGGGTCGGGGAGCGTGGCCCTCACCCCCAACGAGTGGATCGCCGCCAGCCGGCTTGGGGAACGCTACTGGCTTTACATCGTCACCCACGCCCTGACCGCCCCCAGGCTCTACCTCCTCCAGAACCCCGCCGCCAAGGTGCGGCCGGGGGAGGAGGTGGGGGTGGTGCGGTACGTGGTGGCGGAGGAGGCCTGGCGGGGGGTGGCGGAGGAGGCCTCCGCGCCCCGGGATGGACCTTAGCGAGGGCTATCATGGCTTCTATGACGGAAGCGGAGCTCTTGGCCCTGATTGAGGAGGGGGAGTCCCTCCGCCTGGAGTTCAAGCGCGACGCTCCCCTCTCCGAGGCCGACCTCGTGGAAGCGGTGGCCTGCTTGGCCAACACCGAAGGGGGGTGGTTGCTCCTGGGGGTGGAGGACGATGGCACCATCAGCGGCCTGCACCCCAGCCGTCAACCCGTCAAGCCGGCGCAAATCCAGGCGCTGATCACCAACAAGACCAACCCCAGCGTCCCCGTGGAGGTCCACGTGGTGCCGACCTCCAAGGGGACGGTCCTCGCCATAAAGGTGCCCAAAGTTAGCGGGCTGGTGGGCCTTAGGGATGGCAGGGTGCCCAGGCGTTATATCGCCGGCCGAGGCAGGCCTGA
>Ga0080008_144665_pt1 | contig 15645 bp, 17 predicted proteins | sample ConCONMetagenome_FD_69211 | JGI IMG/M metagenome (GOLD analysis project Ga0080008, IMG submission 69211) | Hot spring microbial streamer communities from Conch Spring, Yellowstone National Park, USA - CON_C (SPADES assembly) (version 2) | ecosystem: Environmental > Aquatic > Thermal springs > Hot...
CGAGCTGACCCCCCTCGCCGCCGGGCCTCGACTCCGCCACGATCACTCTCAGCGCCTTGCCGCGCTCAGCGGCCCTCAGGATCGTCTTCTTCACGAAGAGGCTGTAGGTGTTCGTCAGCACTGTGTCGCCATCCTCGAGCCTCCGCTCCGCGATGCCCGCAGCCCTCTCCACGTGCTGCATCAGCGTCTCCCGCACCTCCCGGGCTCTCCGCCGGACGGCGAGCCTCACCTCCTCCAGCCCCCCGCCCGCCGCGGACACCGCGGCCTCGAGCAGGGAGCGGACGGCATTCACCATCAGCGCCGAGGTCGGCCTGGCCCTCACCACCTCCACGGCCAGCCTGGCGAAGAGCTGAGCTCCACCGCCCTCAAGCGCCTGGGCGAGGGCGTCGAGCGCGCGGAGGACGCACTCCGTCGAGCTCCTCACCCTACCCCTCCTCACGTCCTCCACGAGCCTCGCGTACTCCCCCGGCAGAGGGTAGGCCTCGAGCATGCGCCCCTGAGCTGCCACTCGCCTGCGAGCGCTATATCACTAGCGGTGCACCGCAAAGCGTTATAGGCTGCGCCGCGCCTACAGGTGCGTGAGCAGGGGCAGGGAGGACTTCGAGCCCTACCCGGAGTTCCTGAAGCCGGACTACGTGCCCGACCCCTAGGGCGGCGTCGTCGCGGTCTTCAGGGTGACGCCGGCTGAGGGCTTCACAGCCGAGGACGCGGCGGGCGGCGTGGCGGCCGAGAGCAGCACGGGGACGCGGACGACACTCTACACCTGGTACGACAAGGCGCGCGTGGACAGGCTGATGGGCAAGGTCTACGAGGTGAGGAGCCTGGGCGACGGCTCCTACCTGGTGAAGATCGCCTACCCGCTGGAGCTGTTCGAGGAGGGGAACGTGCCGGGCTTCCTCGCCTCCGTGGCCGGGAACGTCTTCGGGATGCGGAGGGTCAAGGGCCTGAGGCTCGAGGACCTGTACCTGCCCAGGGGCTTCCTCGAGCGCTCAAGGGCCCCTCCAGGGGCGTCGAGGGGGTGCGCGGCACCCTGGGGGTGAGGGGGAGACCGATCGTCGGCACCGTCCCCAAGCCAAAGGTCGGCTACTCTCCAGAGGAGGTGGGGAGGCTCGCCTACGACCTGCTGACGGGCGGCCTGGACTACGTGAAGGACGACGAGAACCTGACGAGCCCCAGCTTCTGCCGGTTCGAGGAGAGGGCAAGGGCGATCATGAGGGCGGTCGACGCGGCGAGAGGAAGGCCTGGTTCGCGAATATAGCGGCGGATATGAGGGAGATGGAGCGGAGGCGCGCGTCAAGCCGATCTGACCACCTCCAGCGTGCTGTGACAACCTTATATTGCTATGCTCATCACCTAAGTGGGTTAGGGCTCCGGGGCGTGGAGGTTGGTGGACGCAGGCTTCGTGCTCAACCTGCTCGGCGCGATAGGGGGCCTGGGGAGCCTAGCGACCATTGTCGGCGTCGCGTACTGGCTCGGCAGGAAGTTCGCCGAGATAGACAAGAGGTTCGAGATGATAGAATTCAGATTTAAATTAATAGATGAAAGATTCAAATCTATTGATGATCAATTTAAACAGGTAGATAGAAGGTTTGATGAGATGAAAAAGTACGTCGACGATAAGGTTGAGGAATTGAAGGAGTACACTGACAGCAGGGTCAGCGAGCTCAAGGAGTACTTCGAGGGGAGGCTCGGCGAGCTCGAGGAGAGGTTCTCCTCGAGGATCGAGAGGCTGGCGGAGGCCTTCACCAGCTACCAGGAGTTCTTCGTGGAGTTCCTGACCACCGAGGGCGTGATAAAGCCGGGCTACAGGGACCTGCTCATCAAGCATGCAAGGGGGACTATGAGGCTCGCGACCCTCAACCCGCTCACGAGGGAGGAGTGGGAGAGGCTGAAGCTGTACCTGGACAAGAGCGAGAGGGATGAGCTGACCCTGGAGGAGGCCGACGACTTCCTCGAGCTTGCCAGGAAGGTCGTGAGGGAGTACGGAGAGCACCCGGAGGCCTGGAAGCTGCACATCTACGCCGCGATGACGAGGGCCCTCACGGCGAAGAGGTACTACGAGCAGAGGGGGAGGGAGGAGAAGCGGGAGCAGCCGCAGCAGGGCGCGTGAGCCCTACTGCCCGCGCGCGGTAGAGCAGGAGAGCCGCCGCGCCCATACCCGTGCCTGCCAGGAGGTAGGAGGCCTCAGCCCCCACCGCCCTCCAGAGGATGCCCCCAAACCCCTCCCCTGCTGCCGAGCCCGCGAGCCTGAGCGCGTTGAGCAGCCCAACCACCTGGCCCTGCCTCTCCGGGGGCGCTTTCTCCACCGCGAGCAGCTCGATGTACGAGCTTGCCACCGATCCAAGGCAGTGGAGAGCGTAGAGAAGGTACAGCTGCGCGAGCTCCCGCTGCCAGGGGAAGAGGAGCCAGGCAAGCCCCGCCGCTGTGTAGCCGCCTACAACGATCCTCCAGCGGCCGAAGCGGTCTCCCAGCAGGCCCGCGGGCCAGCCCCCTAGGAGCCACGCAGCGTTGTAGATGGCGGCGAACCCGGCGAGCACCAGGGTGCTCCCGGCCAGGCGCGGGTCGTAGGCCAGGAAGGAGGGAGCGTAGCCAAGGACCGCCCCTGCGATGGCTGCGGCGTAGATGTAGCGCAGAGGTGCATGCTCCAGCAGGTCTGTCCAGTCCTTCTTCTCAGCGCGGAGCGCTGTGCCTCCGGGCTTGCCGCGGGGAGAGGGTAGGAGGACTGCCAGCGTCACCAGGGCTAGGAGGTGGAGGGCAGCCTTGGCGAGGAAAACTGCCCACCACCCTACCTCCTGCGCTAGCCAGCCTGCCAGCAGCGCCCCGCCGATGGCCACCGCGGAGTAGGTGGAGCTCAGGAAGCCGAGCACGCTGCCCATCTGCTCCCAGGCGGCGTCTGCTAGTAGCCGCAGAGCGGCAGGTCGCAGGGCTGCCTGCGCGCCCTGAACTAGGAGGAAGCCGAGGGCAGCGACCAGCCAGGAGGCTGAGGCTCCTTGAACTGCCAGCCCGGCGGATACGAGGGCCAGGCAGAGCAGGAGCCAGCTTCGCGGCCCCACCTGGTCGGCTAGGCGCCCACCGGCGAGAGAGCCGAGCACTGCGGCCCCGTACCCTAGCCCCAGCACGAGGCCGAGCACCTCGGAGCCAGCTCCCATCGAGCGCATGAAGGCCCCGAAAAGCGTCACATCCACCTCGATGATGCCAGCGGCAACCTGGAGAACCGCTAGGGCCGCGACAACCCGGTTCCACGGGATAAGCCCCCTCACGAGCGAATCAGCTCTTACAAGCAGAAGGTCTTTATAAGCAGGAGTCTCGTCCCCCTCAGCGCCTCAGAGCGGGCTCGAAGCGCTGCTCAGCACCGCGCTGCCCAGCGCGAAGTTCGTGCTGAAGATGCTCGAGCTCAAGGGGCCCATGAGCGCCCGCGAGCTTGTCGAGGGGACAAGGCTCCCGGAGGGAACCGTTAGGCACGCGCTCGCGGAGCTCCAGCGGAGGAATCTTGTCAGGAGGGTTGCGAACCTGAGGGATGCTGGGCAGGTGTGCTACGGGTTCGCCAGCTAGCAGTGCTCCAGCCTTCTGCGAGAAGGCGGAGCATGGCTAGCGTTGCTCGTTGGCCCCTGGCCTTTCCTACTATGCGCCCTGAGTGATGAGCAGGTAGGTCAAGGCTAGCCACTGCGGGGGCATCACGCCCTCGCCCCTGAGCATCTTCGCGTTCCTCCCGCCCTCCCTCCTCAGGAAGATCACCGTGGGGGATGTGTGGACGTCGAACTCCTTGAAGAGCTCCCTCGCGTCGTCCGAGGAGCAGTTCCTCGCGAACCAGTCGCAGAGGACTACGACGAAGGTCGCGCGCCGCTCCGGCGCCGCCTTCTCCACGAAGGGGAACCAGTAGTCGTCGAACTTCCTGCAGGCGCCGCACCTCGCGTTGTCGAAGTAGATCACGTAGACCCCGTCGCCGAGCAGCGCGGACCTGCCCACCGGGACCCAGCTCCTGCTGTCCACCGAGTACGCGTAGACGCCGTGGGGCGCAGTCGTCGGCAGCCTACCGGCTTCCGAGCTCAAGGCCGACACCCTCCCCCCGGGCGCGGCGCTACACCCTTGTAAGCTCCTTGAAGAGGGGCTGGCGCGCGCTCCACGAAGCAGATGGCGGTAGACCTGCAGACAGAGCTGAGCTTCTTCACGGGGGGCGTGAGGGGGCGGGTCCTTTTCTACTTTACTCATCGCAGCCGCGCAACTTTATATACCGGTCCCCTCACCCTCGGCGCGATGTCTGTAGTCAAGGTTGTCGATCTGGTCAAGGACTTCGGCGGCTTCCGGGCGCTGAAGGGGGTGAGCTTCGAGGTGGAGGAGGGCGAGATCTTCGGGCTGATAGGCCCCAACGGCGCGGGCAAGACAACCACCTTCAGGATCCTGGTGGGCCTGCTCACCCCCACCTCGGGTAAGGTCGAGGTGCTGGGCAGGAGCCCGGGCGACCTCGAGCTGAAGAAGCTCGTCTCCTACCTGCCAGAGGACGCCGGCACCTACCGCAACCTCACAGGGTACGAGTTCCTGAGGCTTGTCGCGGAGCTCCACTACGGGAGGGGTAGGGAGGCCAAGGAGGCTCTGGAGCTCGGGCTAAGGATCGCCGGGCTCGGCGAGAGGATCCACGAGAAGATGAAGACCTACAGCAAGGGGATGAAGAGGCGGGTGCAGGTCGCGAGAGCGCTCATGGTGAAGCCCCGCCTGGCAATCCTCGACGAGCCGACCGTGGGCCTGGACGTCCTCCACGCCAGGGAGGTCAGGGAGACCGTGAGGAGCTTCGCGCGGGAGCACGGGACCACGGTGCTGCTCTCCAGCCACAACATGCTCGAGGTGGAGGACCTCTGCACCAGGGTGGCGATGATCTACGAGGGGAGAATCCTCAGGGAGGGCTACGTCAAGGACCTGCTCCAGGAGTACGGGGCCAGGAACCTGGAGGAGGTCTTCGTGCAGCTAGTGGGGGCGGCGGGTGGTGCGGGTTGATCGGGCCGCTCGTAGCCAAGGAGGTGAAGGACCTGCTAAGAGACCCCCGCGTGATCCTACCCTTCATCATCGGCGCGCTGATCATGCCGGTCATAGGCTTCGTGCTCATGGTCCCCATGAGGGCTGGCATCGAGCAGGTGATCGCGGGCGCCAGGGCGGTGGGCTTCGTCGACCTCGACGGCTCCGCGCACTCCGCGCAGCTGGCAAGGTGGCTCAGCGAGAGGGGTGTGAGCGTCGTGGAGCTGCAACCGGGCCCGCCTGGGCAGCTCGCGGAGCAGGCTGCGTTGAGGAAGCTCAGCGTTGTGCTCATCGTCCCGAGGGGGTTCGGCGAGAGCCTAGATAGGAAGCAGCCCGCCAACGTCACGGTGCTCAACGTCCTCAAGGAGATCTCGATCTTCGGGCCCGCCAGCTCCGCGCCCATCATCAGCCTGGTCCAGGAGTACGTGCTCAACGCCCTGACCAGCGGCACACCCCTGAGGCCCGAGGTCGTGAGGAACCCCCTGAGGACCAGCGAGCTCACCTACCTCACCAGCAAGGGAGTCCAGCTCCCCGGGGACCCCGCTAGCTACTTCGCGCTCACCATGGCGGCCTTCCTCGTGCCCCTGCTGGTGATGGGCTTAGCCCTCACCCCGATGCAGATGGCCGCCACCTCGATGGCCGTCGAGAACGAGGAGAGGACCCTCGAGACCCTGCTCACCCTCCCGGTGAGGCCCAGGGACATCCTCCTCGCCAAGCTGCTGGGAATGTTCGCGGTCGCGCTGCTCGGCTCAGCCCTCGAGATCGCGGGCCTGCTTGCCTACTTCTTCATCGTCTTCTCGATATCCCTCCCCGGGGAGCCCCAGCTGGCGGCAGGCGCCGCGCGGCTCCCCGGGCTGCAGCTGGGAGCACTGCAGGGCTTCATAGACCCGTCCGGCGTGGCGCTCCTGGGGGCCAGCATACTCCTATCCCTCTTCTTCTTCGCCGCGCTGGGCGTGATAGTTGGTGCTCTGAGCAGGGATGTAAGGATCGCGAGCACAGTGATCGGCCCCCTGGGATTCCTCGCCGTGATCCCCAGCTACGCCATCGTCTTCATGAGCTCGGAGATGATGGGGCCAGCCCTCCGCACAGCCCTCTACATAATACCAGTCACCCAGCCAGTCATCGCGGCGAAGGACCTTGTCTCCTCCACCCTGCCGCCCGAAACCCCCCTCTACCTCGCAGCCTCCCTCCTCTTCACCCTCGGCCTCCTCTGGCTAGCCTCCAAGGTGTTCGCCTTCGAGAGCCTAGCCAGGCTGCAGAGAAGCCTCGAGAGCCTCGCCGAGAGGCTCTCCCGCAGGAAGCGCTCCACGGCGTAGCTCGCGGTCAGTCTTTCATCTCAGCTTAGAAGCTGAGTGGCACACCAGAGGCTAAAGCTTTGATAGAAGAGATAGAAGACCTCTATAGGCCTTGTTTCCCACATAGCCTTTCAAACATTACGGAGAGAAAACATAAAAAAGGTCATAAGATATCTGGCAACCGACAAACCATGTCGCAAACAAGTGCAGCCCGCAGGACTACAGCACTGCTCCTGGCAGCACTCATCGTGGGCGTCATCGTCGGCTACCTGATCCACTGGGCTGTAACACCGCCACTCACGCCGGTCGCGCCGGAGGGCTACGTGCCGAGGAGCGAGTACGAGAGGCTCCAGAGGGAGCTCGAGAGCCTGAGGGCCCAGCTAGCCGCGGCCCCTGGTGCGAAGCCCGTCGAGATAGTGATCACGGCCTGGACCCAGGGGCCTGAGAGAGAGTCCGTGTACAGGCAGCTGAACCTGGAGGCCGCGGCGGCGAGGCTCAACCAGATCTTCCGGGTCGTGGGCGTGCCTGCGACGGTGAAGGTTGAGGGAGAGTTCTCCACTGCCGGCTGGACTGACTACAGGAAGAAGCTCTACCTGGCGCTGGAGGGCGGCACTGGCCCGTGCATATTCCTGACAGCCCACATAGACTCCGCCTACCTGGCTGAGAACGGCTGGATCATCCCGCTCGACGACTACATCAAGAAGTACTGGGACTGGACCTACTACGACGTCATCAGCGGCTTATGGGACTCGGTGAGGTACAAGGGGAGGATCTGGGGCATACCGCAGGACACCGAGGCCAGGCCGATCTTCTACAACAAGCTCCTCCTGAAGAGGCTCGGGTGGACTGACGAGCAGATCAACGACCTGCCCAACAAGGTGCTCAGGGGCGAGTTCACCCTCTACGACATGCTGAGCGTCGCGGAGGAGGCTGTGAAGAAGGGTGTTGTCGAGCCCGGCTACGGGATCTGGCACAGGCCCAACGCGGGACCCGACTGGCCCATCCTCTACCTGGCCTTTGGAGGGCAGCTGCAGGACCCGACGACCGGCAAGCTCATCGCTGACATGAAGGTGTGGAGGAAGGTCTTCGAGTGGTTCTACGAGGCGTCGATGGCCAGGAGGAAGGTGATCCTCGACAAGCTCACCGCGCTGGACTTTAACAGGGACATACACCCGACCATCGTCGCAGGGAAGGTGCTCTTCTGGATGGGCGGCATCTGGCACAAGGGCCAGTGGGTCGGCACCTTCGGGCTGAGCGAGGACAGGTTCTGGGAGATGTTCGGCTTCATGCTCTACCCACCTGGCGAGAGGGGCGGCAAGCCCGTCACGCTGTCGCAGCCCATGGCCTACTTCATCTCCAAGACGTGCAAGTACCCGGAGGTCGCCTTCCTCATCATCACCCTCGCCACCGACTCCCACCTCAACTCGATCCACGCTGTGAAGAGCGCCCACCTGGCGATCCTCTACAGCCAGCTGTCCGACCCGGTCTACACCGAGGACAAGTTCCTCGCGGCCACCGGCTACATGGTGGAGTACGCTAAGTACCAGCCGCTCCACCCGAGGTGGGGCGAGTACTCCACAACCATCTTCGAGGTCGTCAGGGGCATCGAGACTGGGCAGTTCACGGTGGACGCAGCCCTCAGCGCCTTCAGAAGCCAGCTCGAGGCGCGGCTAGGAGACGAGGTAATAATCAGGGAGTAAAACCTCCCACCCTGGGTGGTAACCAGATATTTTTTTACCCCTATTTCTTACCCTCTGGTGAGGGTTATGCGGGTTTCGCGTGAGCTCTCGAAGAAGCTGATAATCGGAGTCATGCTGACTCCAGCCGTCGTGGTAGCTGTGCTGTTCCTCGCGGTGCCAGCTGCGCTCACCATCCTCATCTCCCTGACAGAGCTGGACTACAGGTTCAAGTGGATCTGGTGCGGCTTAGACAACTACGCCAGGCTGCTCAGAGACCCCACCACCAGGCTGGTCGTCCAGGCTACAGCCATCTACGTGGCCGGGACGCTTGCCTTCAACACGCTCTGGGGCCTCTGCCTGGCCCTGCTATCCACGCATGTCCACGACGCGCTGGGCACTTTCATGAGGGCCGCCTGGCTGCTGCCCAGGGTTCTGCCCAGCGTGGTCTGGGCGATGCTGATGATGTGGATATTCTCCCCCCTGGACGCGGGCTTCCTCAACTCCCTCATCATCAGCATGGGCGGGCAGCCTGTGCCCTGGACCTTCCGCTACTACTGGCCCTTCCTCTTCGTGGTCAACGGCTTCATAGGGTCCAGCCTCTCAGCGATCATCTTCAGCTCCGCGATAAAGTCGATACCCCCGGACTACATCATCGCGGCGAAGGTGGACGGGGCCTCGAGCTTCACCATAATCACCCGGATCATACTGCCCATGATCAAGTGGCACATTGCCTTCTTCGTCGCCTACAACACCCTGTCCCTGCTTGCCTCCTTCGAGTACATCCTGCTCACCCTCAACGGGGGCCCCGGCTACTACACCACGGAGGTGATGATCCTCAGGGCGTACCACCTCGCCTTCGGCCAGTACATGGTCGCGATGGACTTCGGCTACGCCGCCACCTACGTGACGATACTCCTGGTGGTGGGGCTGGTCCTCTCGATAGCGTACTGGAGGGTCTTCAGGCTCCGCAGGCTCATGATCGAGCCCAAGCTCGAGTGAGGTGGTGGGCATGGTCAAGGTGAGGACAATCCTCCTCTACCTCGTCGCAGTGGTCGTGGCGGCAGTACCTCTCGTACCCCTGGGCCTGCTCTTCGCGCTGGCCCTCAGCGAGCACCCGGTGTACGTGAGGGGCTTCACCCTGGCGAACTTCGATTTCCTGAAGACAGGGGTCCTCTTCCCCGGGGACCCGTACCTCAGCAGGATATACCCCAACGTCTACACAGCCGCGGCGAACACCCTGCTCCTGGCCCTCGGGAACATGGCGCTGGTCACGCTGATCTCCTCGATGGCTGGCTACGTGATCTCGAGGTACAGCTTCAGGGGTAGGAGCGCGCTGCTCGGAACCTTCCTGGTGATCCACGGCGTCCCCGCCTCGGTGCTGCTCGTCGCCCTCTACTACCTGCTCAAGGCGACAGGCCTCCTGAACACCCTGCTGGGGGTGGTCCTGGTGAAGATGGCTGTGGACCTCCCGCTGGGCGTGTGGGTGCTCAAGGGCTTCTACGACGGGATCCCCTGGGACACCGAGATCGCCGCGCTGGTGGACGGGACCAGCAGGTTCGGCGCGTTCTTCAGGGTGATGCTCCCGCTGGTCTCCCCCGGGATATTCTCGATAGCCCTGTTCTCGTTCCTCAGCGGCTGGGGCGAGTTCATCTTCGTGTACACCTTCATCCAGAGCTCGACCAACTGGACGCTGTCCATGCTGATCCAGAGCCTCTTCGCCAGCGAGATGGGAGGCATCAACCTCGCGCTGATCGCCGCGCTGAGCGTCTTCTACCTGGTACCCGTGCTCGTGCTCTTCGTCGTCGGGGAAAAGTACTTGGTTAGGGTCACTATAGGTGGTGTGAAGGGGTGAGGTCGGGGTGGTCCGGGTTAGGCTGGAGAACGTGACGAAGGTCTTCAGGGGAGGAGTGGAAGCCGTCAGGGACCTGAACCTGGAGGTTAAGGACGGGGAGTTCATGATCCTGCTGGGCCCCAGCGGGTGCGGCAAGACCACCACGCTGCTGATGATCGCCGGCGTCTACAAGCCGACCAGGGGCTACATCTACTTCGACGACCAGGTGGTCAACGACCTCGAGCCCAAGGACAGGAACATAGGCATGGTCTTCCAGAGCTACGCCCTCTACCCGCACATGAAGGTCTACGAGAACATCGCCTTCCCGCTGAGGCTGAAGAAGCTGCCCAAGGAGGAGATCGACAGGCGGGTCCGCGAGGTCGCCTCCATGCTCAAGATCGAGAACCTCCTGGACAGGAGGCCGAGCCAGCTGAGCGGCGGGCAGCAGCAGAGGGTGGCCCTCGCGAGGGCGATCGCGAAGAGGCCGGGGCTGTTCCTGATGGACGAGCCCCTCAGCAACCTCGACGCGAAGATCAGGGTGGAGATCAGGGCTGAGCTGAAGAGGCTTCAGAGGGAGCTGGGCATCACCACCATCTACGTCACACACGACCAGGCGGAGGCGATGAGCCTCGCCGACAGGATAGCGGTGATGAACGAGGGGAGGCTGCAGCAGGTGGGGACGCCCGACGAGCTCTACTACCACCCAGCCAATGTGTTCGTCGCCAGCTTCATCGGAGCCCCAGCCGCGAACCTCATCGACGCCGACATCGTGGAGGCGGGCGGCAGCTTGTTCATAGAGGCGCTCGGCATGAGGTTCCAGCTGCCCAGCGACCTGGCGCAGGTCCTCAGGGGCGCCAGCAAGGTGGTCTTCATGGTGAGGCCGGAGGACGTGAGGCTCTCGCCCGGGAAGGGCTTCACAGTGTTCTCCGTCGAGTGGCTGGGCAGGGAGTCCTTCGTCCACGTGCAGGCGCCGGACGGGACGCTCCTCAGGGTGACGCTGCCGCCAGACCAGCACGTCTCAGCCGGGGAGGAGGTCTCGGCCTCCTTCAACTACAAGAGAGCCCACTTCTACAGGCCCAACGGCGAGCTGATAGTCTAGCCTAGGGGAAGAAGGGCTTCTTTACCCTCACACCAGTCCAGGTGTAAGTCCAGCTCCTCCTCTCCTCCGCCTCCCACAGGCGCAGCTGGTAGGTCTCAACATCCTCCGCCAGCAGCTCCCCGAGGGGCATCCCCACCCTCAGCCCCCGCACTACGCGGTACAGCTCGATCCTCTGCCTGCTGTCCAGCTGCGCCAGCACGAGCGCCCTACCCCTGTCGATAAGCGCGAAGATGAAGCCCGGCAGCAGCATCGACGCGGCGCGCGCGGCCGCGGGCGCCCTCCAGCCCTCGAGGTACACGAGCTGAAGGGGCTCGTCGGGGTCCAGGGGGTACGCGCGCAGGCCGACGAGCCTGGGCTTCACGTGGCGCCGGTAGTGGTAGGCCAGGGCCTGCCGGGAGACCTCGGGCAGCCACCCACCCGAGCCCATGGCCCGCAGGTAGGCCTCGCTCAGCTTCATGAAGGGGTGCCCGATCTTGTAGCTGAGGAGGGCGAGGTCCACCCTGTCGGGAGCTCTGCCCGCGGGCTTCTGCTCCTCCGGGAGCGCCAGCAGCCTCTCATCGCCGAGGTCCACGCTCCGCTGGCTGGCGGAGAGGGGGCTCCAGTAGGCTAGCTCGAGCCCCCTCAGCGTGACCTCCCCGGCGGCATCCCGCGAGAACCTCTCGAGGTACGGCGCCGGCACCAGGCCGATGTGCACCCTGTACTCCTCCACCCCGCCCGCCCTGACCCTCAGCGTCGTGAAGGGCGGCGGCCCGGCGTCAACCCTCGACAGAGTCGCGGTGGGCACGAGGCCAAGCTCCCCGAACCTGGGGAGGAGCCTGAGGACGAACCTCCCGGAGAGCTCCTCGAGCCTCCTGAGCACCCTGCTGTAGGGGAGCCCCGCGGTCCTAGCGATCGACCTCACCGTGAGCCCCTTCTCCAGGCTCGCGAGGATCCTCAGCTCCTCCTCGCCCAGCAGCTCAGCCATCCAGCCCCACCCTCAGCCCTGCGAGGGCCTCAGCGAGCCCGCTCCTGATCATCGAGACCGCCAGGACGGCGAGCAGCAGGAGGACGACGCGGGAGAGGACGAGGACCGTGTTCCTGCCGACCTTCCCGAGTATGAGCCCGCTCTCGGCGAGGATCAGGTAGGCCGCGAGCGTGTTCAGGGCTATCGAGAGGAGCACGGGGCCCAGGCCGTAGACCTGCCTTAGGTACATCACGATGTATATGCTGCCGGGGCCAGCCAGGAGGGGTGTCGCCATCGGGACCACGGCCACGTCCTCGCTGCGGAGCTGCTCCGCCTCGATCCTCCCCACTATGCCCTGCAGCGCGATCAGCAGGAGCAGTATCCCGCCGGCGATCTTGAAGTCGGAGAAGGTCACGCCGTAGTACTCGAAGAAGCCGTACCCGAAGACCGCGAAGGCGAGCAGAAGCGCAGATGCCACGGCCACCGACTTGGCGAACACCCTGCGCCTCTCGGACTCGCTCAGGTGGCTCGTGAGCGAGTAGAAGATGGGGACGTTGCCCACCGAGTCGAGCACGATGAACAGCATCACGAACGAGTCCCAGAGCTCCCTCACGCGCCTAACGCGCCGCCCCGCCGATTTAAGGCTTAGCACGCGCCGCGGAGATGCACACAAGGTAGCCAGGATGAGCCGCGGCAGGCCCGCCGAGAGCAGCGGCGCTCGGCCGTGCCGCCCGGCAAGGGGCCGCGGGAGCTACAGCTAGTGCGCGGGGCTTACGCGCCAGGTTTATCTGCGGGCTCGCCGCCTCCGCCCCCGAGGATGAGGACAGGCTACGCGGACCTGCCCCTCCACGGCGGGTCTGTGCCGCCATGGCTGCTCGCCAGGATGAGGAAGCTCGCAGCCCTCGTCGTCGAGCTCGTAGTCGACGAGTGGGGGACGAGGGGCCTCCTCGAGAGGCTGGCGGACCCCGTCTACTTCCAGGCTCTCAACAACCTGATCGGGATGGACTGGGACAGCTCGGGCTCCACTACGGTCACCACGGCTGTGCTCAGGGAGGTTCTCTCCAGCAGGGAGCTCGGCGTGAGGGCGGCGGGGGGCAAGGGCGCCAGGAGCCTGAGGACCCCGGAGGAGCTGCGCGCCATAGCCGAGGCCTACGGCCTCGACGCGGGGAGGCTTGCCGAGACCTCCTACCTCGTCGCGAAGGTGGACACGGCCGCCCTGCAGAGCGGGTACCAGCTCTACCACCACACCTTCTTCGTGGACTCGGAGGGGCGCTGGGCTGTGGTGCAGCAGGGCGCGAAGCCCTCTGAGAGGCTCGCCAGGCGCTACCACTGGTTCTCCGAGACCGCGGGGGACCTCGTCTCCAACCCCCACTCGGGCGTGGCCGGCAGGAGGGAGGAGTACGCGCTCAACACCGTGGATAGGGTGGCGGAGGGCTTCCGGAGGCTCGCGGTGGACCTGGCGGCCGAGGGGCCCGAGAAGCTGGAGAGCCTGGTGAGGCAGGCCCTCGCCCTCGCGGAGGGCTACAAGCCCCTCGTGTCCTACGCGCCGTACGACCCGGCGAGAGCCAGGGAGACTGTCAGGAGGTTGCGCAGCCTGGGGGGCCTGAGGGCGGACAGGGAGGGCCTGCTAGCCGCCAGGGAGCTGGGGGTGGGGAGCTACAGGGAGCTCCTCTCCGTCAGGGGGGTGGGTCCCTCCACGATCCGCGCCCTAGCCCTGGTGGCAGAGCTCGTCTACGAGACCCCGCCCTCCTGGAGGGACCCCGTCTCCCACCCCGTGGACCCCTTTAAGTTCGCCTACGCGGTCGGCGGCAAGGACGGCGTGCCCTTCCCAGTGGACAGGAGGACCTACGACGAGCTCCTCTCAATCCTCAGCCAGCTGATCAGCAGGAAGGATCTGCCCGCGGGGACCCTCAGGAGGCTCGCCCAGCTGACGAAGAACTGGACACCGCCGCCCGAGGACAAGGTGCCAACGTAACGCGCGTCAACGGTTCTTCCCTCGCAGGCCTGCGAGCACGCCCTCACTTCCTCTCGGCTCGGACGTGGTACTCGCAGCAGGGGTCTCCCTTGGCGATGCACTTCACCTCCCTCGCCAGGATCTCCCTCTCCTCGCTGACGCCCCACCTCTCCGCTAGCCAGCCCGCGATCAGGCCCCTGACGAAGCTGCCCCTGATCTCGCCAGCGCCCCTGAACAGCTCGCACTCGAAGCTATCGCGCACTCCGGCCACAACCTCCCTCCGCTCGTCATCCACTCTAACGGGCTCGAGGACCCCGTAGCCGAGCATCTGGAAGAGCGCCTGGGCGAGCGCGAGCTGCGCCGATGGATCCTCCGTCAGCCGCGCGTGATCCCTGTAGGCGAGGCGGCCAGCCTCGAAGCCCGCCAGGTAGAGGAGGATCGCCCCCGCGGAGCCGAACTGCCTCCAGACGCCCTTGATGAAGCCCTCGTACACGGGCTGCCGGAGGATCACCGCCTTCTGCCCCATCAGGGTTAGCGGGAAGCTCAGCGTGTCGACCGAGATACCATTGGTTATCGGGGCGACCACGTAGACCTTCTCGACGAGCTCCACCCTGGAGAGCTCCTTAGAGAGGCTCTCGGCAAGGTGCTCGCGCCCCTTAAGGTCTGCGATCACGATCGCTCCGCCCCTATCTCCTGTGGGAGCCGAGATCTTGAGCTGGAGAATGGGCACGCCCTTACCCCCGAATACTCTCACAATTTTCTCCAGGATGCCTGGGACGTGGGGAGCCCCGGCCCCCATGACGAGGTAGAATATGTAGGGCCGCGACCCAGGTACGTAAGCAAACCTGCCCACCTCATATGGTAGCAAGCCCGGCTGCTTCATGAGCATTTTCAGATCACACCTTTATACCTGTCGTGCTATATATAGCTATTCCTGGTTAGTTTTTCTAAAGCGAGCAGAGGAGAGGAGAGGAAAGGAATTCCTGATGGGGAGGTGGCTGTCGTTTTCCTAATTTTTCCCTTATCATATTTAGGATTTCGCAATTGCTGCTGGGCGTAAGGGTTATGAGGTTCTCGGCTTTTTCTCCGCTGTGCCCCGTAAGCTGGCTACGCCGCTGGGCTCGGTGGAGCTGTCGGGTTTTGCGGGTGTGGTGCTGGACTTCAGGTGCTGCACGGTCTGCGTTGACGTGGTTGAGCCTCGTGGGTGCGACTTCCGCTTTTACACGCACGGCCACCCGCGCCACGCGCCTCAGGAGGGCTTGCCGGGGGGTGCTTACGCCCCTTTCCTGGGCAACGTGAGGGCGGGTGATGTGCTGAGGCTGGGCGGGCTCACTGTCAGGGTGGTTGAGGCGTACAACCCGGGCGCTGGTGCGCCGCACCCCAGGGGCTTCGGAGTGGGCTACGTCTTCGAGCTGGAAGGCCTGGCGGTGTACGTGGCCGGCGACACGAGCTTTGTGGAAGAGGTGCTAGCCGCGGAGGGCGCGGACGTCGCGGTGCTGCCGGTTGGTGGGGGTGGGGTGATGTCGCCCGAGGAGGCTGCGGAGGCCGTCAGGTCCCTCAGGCCGGTGGTCACGGTGCCCGTGCACTTCGAGGACCCCGCTCTCTACTGGAAGTTCAAGGTGCTCGCGCAGCCCTACACGCAGGTGGTGAGGCTGGGTTGAGCTCCAGGGTTGTGCCGCCGAGCACGAGGTTCAAGGCGGTCACGCTGAGGGAGTACTGGGGGGTGTACGAGTCCAGCGTCAGGGGCCTCGAGGCGTTCTGGGCAGGGGAGGCTGGCAGGCTGCTCTGGAGGAAGCCCTGGGAGGTCGTGAGGGTGGGGAAGGGGCCGGGCTCCAGT
>Ga0080008_144472_pt1 | contig 15633 bp, 13 predicted proteins | sample ConCONMetagenome_FD_69211 | JGI IMG/M metagenome (GOLD analysis project Ga0080008, IMG submission 69211) | Hot spring microbial streamer communities from Conch Spring, Yellowstone National Park, USA - CON_C (SPADES assembly) (version 2) | ecosystem: Environmental > Aquatic > Thermal springs > Hot...
CACGTGTTTTAAGCGATATACTAGCGGGAATCATGGTTGAAATAGAGCTCTCCACTCTAAGGGGTAGAGCAATATATTATGGCGTACTAGTAGCCCTCAGACAGGGGTTAAGGGAGGCGCTAGGGGACTTTAAAAGGCTCATAACACTGGGAATAGGCTACTTGAACCTACCATCAATGTGGAGGATTCTCGGGTAGAGCGGATTACAAGAGGTAAGGGAGGCTACAGGCCTCTAAGTGTTAGAGTATGAAGAGAGTTAAACTACCATTCACACCAGGGCTTGAAGCAGAGCTTATGGGTAGGGCAGGGGTAATTTACTGCTATGCCTGATCTACTGGCGCACTTTGCTTCAAGCTTGCTAGTGGCTAGGGTGAGGGTGGATACTAGGGTTGCGCTGCTGGTTGGGCTAGTTGGCTTAATACCAGACGTGGATGCATTGTTGAGGATTCACAGGTGGATTACGCATAGCTTAGTGCTGGTGGCCTTGTTTGCTACACCATTATTGATACTAGTGTATTGGCGTGGGAGGAGGTGCTTTGGCTTAGCCTTGGCAACATCATTAATCTACACACTACACCTACTACTAGACGTATTCACAGGCCCAACACCAGTACTATACCCACTAGCAGACTCAATATGGGTTAAGATACAAGTGAATGGAGCATTAACAGCCGCGGGCATAACGGTAAACCCCAGCATCACAGTAGCCACGGTGAAGCCGGACTTCACGCAGAGGGAAATAGTGGAGGGCCCACTAGTAACGGAGACAGGTGCAGTACTAGCAGTAGTGACAGCAGTTATCCTACTACTAGAGTACTTCTTTAGAGCCAGAAATCATCACTAATCGGGAGCAAGGAAGCTGGCGACAACCATGCCCATAGTCCACGTGTACATGTGGAGTGAGGTATCAAGAGAGACTAAGGAGAAAATAATCAAGGGCATAACAAAGGTATTCGAAGAGCTGGGGATACCTGGACAAGCAGTAGAAGTAGTGATACACGAAGTACCCAGGGAAAACTGGGGAGTAGGGGGAGAGCAAGCAAGCGCGAAATTCAAGGAGACGAGGCCATTGTAACATTTCGCGGATTTCTAAAGAGACGTGTCTTATTATGAAGGCTTGAAATGAAGGTATTGATTGTTGGTAGGGAGTATCCTCCATTTTCTGTTGGTGGTATTGCTACACATACGTATAGCTTGGTTAAGCATTTGAGAAAACTAGGTGTCGAGGTAATCGTGGTAGCTTTTGGAGATCCACGTGCATCAACAGATAGTGAGGTGTTTTTATCTCCCGCAAGTTCTCTAATGGAGACAGGTGCGACTAATTTATATAAGGATTTATTATTGACATGGGATATAGCAAGACTAACTAGTTTCACCAGAAAAGTACTACATGGGAAACACTTCGATATAGTTCATGTTCAAGAACCATACGTTGGCGGACTCGTAGCCTATGATGACAGAAAGGTAACTACTATGCATACTACGGGAATAGGTGAAGTTGAGTCGATATTAAAAACGGCTGAGTCTTCAAATCCACAGGTCTTTAAGAAAACTGTTTTCTACGTCTCGCTTGGTTATTTTATGGAATATGCAAGCATATTTACAAGCAAGATCATTATAGCACCATCTTATGTATGTAAACAAGAGCTCGTAAATTCGTACAAAGTGCATCCCAGTAAGATCGTTGTGATCCACAATGGTATTGAGGCTCGTCTGAACATCCCTAGCAAAGAAGAAGCACGTAAAATACTGGGGTTACCAAAAGATAAAGTTCTAGTGCTCACTGTGGGAAGGCATGTCACCCGAAAAAGAATTGATCTGCTAATTGAGGCCGTGTACAGACTAGATAAGAGTGTACGAGATAACATTTTTGTGGGAATCATAGGAAAAGGTTATGAAACACCGTTTTTGATTCATCTAACCGAGAAACGCTGTTTAGGTGATGTAGTAATGTTTCTGGGTTCCGTGCCGGACGAAAAATTGTGGCTATACTATAGTGCAAGCGACATATTTGCATTAACCTCTGACATGGAGTCCGCACCAATGGTATTACTCGAAGCGGCAAGCATGGGTAATGCCATAATTACGAGTCGCACTGGTGACTACGCGTTAATGATGAAAAATGGAGTTGATGGATTGGTGTTTGAACCTGGCGATGTAAACACGCTTACTAGGCTCCTCGAGGAGTTAATAATAGACAAAAATCTTAGACATGTTCTTTCAAGGAATGCCAGGCTGTTTGCATCGAGGTTTGCGGCTGATAAAATGGCTCGTAAGACCCTTAAAGTATACGAGAAGCTGATCACCAGTAAATAGGTATATGGGAAGATGTCTAGCGTTCTTCACATAGTTCAAACCCCACTAGATCACCTTGGTGGACCCGCTACATATGTTCGAGAACTATCCAAGGTACTGGTTAAAAGAGGCTTAAAAGTAGGCATTGCAGTACCCAAATCCAAGAATTCTAAGGAGATCAGGAAACTCCGAGAACTAGGCATCGAGATTTACCCAGTTAATAATAACCCATTGCCCGCTTCGTTTCTCAGAGCCCCCTGGACTTTTAGTATCAAGGCTCATAGGACGATCAGAAACGCTCTAAGCGAGTACGATGTAGTAAACATACATATAGAAAGCACGCTTCTCCAGATTGTGATGGGCGATTTCAAAGACAAAAAGCTCGTGACGACAATACATGGATTCCCATTATATGAGGATTTAGAATCCTTGAAATCTAGTTTTAACATCTACAAGATTCTTCATCTCGCGCTGATCACACCACAACACATGTTAACTTTATCAAAGCTCATTAATGAGAGCGATTTAATAATCCCTCTTTCAAATCAATTGAAGAATACTTTGATCGAGTTATTTGGTATCGACAACAAGAAATTAGTTACAATACCTAACGGGGTTGACACTGGCTTTTTCAGACCAATAAACCCCGATATAGCACGCTCCATAGTTCAAAAATTAGTCTCTCGAAGATGCGGCGTGGATATCGGAAACGATTTGATCTTACTATATCTCGCCCGTGTAGAACCCCGTAAAGGAACCAATGTTTTAGTGAGAGCTTTATCCCGGCTCAGTAGAAGAGACTGGTTTTTATTAATAGTGGGCTCGATAGAACAGCTAGAATATGCTCGCCATGTAAGCGATCTAGCAGAAAAACTGGGAGTACGCGGCAAAATCTGCATAACCGGTAGCTTACCACGGACTATGCTACCAGCTCTGTACTCTGCTTCATACGTATATATCCTGCCTTCCCTGTTTGAGGGTCTACCAGCCACTATACTAGAGGCCATGTCCTGCAGAACCCCCGTAATAGCATCAAAAGTAGGCGGGGTTCCAGAGGTCGTAATAAACGGGTATAATGGCATATTATTTAGTCCCGGCTCCATTGAAGAGCTCAGCGAAGCCGTTAATTATTTATTAGACTCGCCTAGAATTAGAGAAACCCTAGCTGCGAAGGCTTATTTAGCTTCACAATTACACTCATGGGAACGCATAGCCGAAAAATACAGTGCCATAGTATCCTCAATTACGAGCTAAGCCAAAAATGGAATTTATAAAGAGATTCATAAGTAGTTTGGTAGAAATCCCATGTCCAAAACGCATGTAAAGATTCATGTTCTGTCTTTTTCAGGGCCCGATGGACCGGAAAACTACTTGCGCGAATATTTTATCAAGATGTATAATAGTGTTAATTAAGACTGTCATAATACTATCGGTTATATGAGGTCTTTGTGCTTTGAGCAATATTGACGTACTATTCATCTGTAATTATTTAGGCGAATTTGAGGCAGGTTATAGAAGAGTCAAGTATTTCTTTGAATATCTTCGATCAAAGGGCTTGAGAACTAGGTGCATTGGGGTTATTCATCTAACTAGTTATGGAATCATAAGGCCTTCGAAAGAATGTTATGAAGTCCCCCTAAGTGTTTCATCATCTAACTTAGCGTTTCTCCCCATAAACTTTATCAATTATGTATTGTCTTTCTCAATTATTCCATTGATTTTAATTCTAAAGCCTAGAGTAGTGGTTGTCAGTATTCCAGACTCACACATTCTCTTAGCATCTTATATTGGTAGCTTAATGGTGGGATCGAGAATTATTGTGGATATTAGGGATCCTCAGGAGAAACTTATATTGATTTCATATAAAAAAGGTCTCTCAAAATTTGTTGCTAAGGCGTATAAATTAATCAACCATAGCCTTTATAAAAGAGCGAGCTCTATTACAGTAACAACTAGGACACTTGTTGAGTGGATGACTAAGGATATAGGTAAACAAGTAAATTTGATCCCTAACGGAGCGGATTTACGTATCTTTAAAGCAATCGATAAGAGAGAGGCTAGGACAAAGCTTGGATTGAATCAAGGCTCTCTATTAATCGCTTATATAGGTCTTTTATCCTCTCGCGGATACTACAATATTCTCCCATTATTAATGGCGACCCGAAAAATCAGGAGAAAACTAGGCGTTGACGTCAAGCTTGTAGTAGCAGGTCCTATCTACGATGGTGTTGTTAAGCGTATTATCGATTACTTTAAAGAGGAAGTGACTTACATGGGGGTTTTAGATGTGAAAGGTGTTATCACACTGTTGTCAGCTAGTGATATCGGTGTTATTCCGAGAGTAGGGGATGCCGTTTATGACTATGCTATTCCAGCCAAGTTCTACGAATATGTCGCTACAGGGTTGCCCATGATTGTTCTAGCGAGGAAGCGTAGTGAACTAGGCGAGGTTATTGAGAAGAATAAGTTAGGCTTTTTATGTGAGCCCCGGGACCATATCTGTTTGGAAAAGGTGATTGAAACATTAGCGTTGAATAGGGGTTTATTAGATGAATTGAGAAAAAACGTTCTCGAATTTAAAAAATACGTTGATCGAAGAATTGGAGCCGAGAGATTGCTTAAGCTTATAATATGGTTAATACAGGATGATAAGTTTGACGCTCGGGGTTAGAAAGGGTCTCTTTGTTTTGTCAATAACTATCGTCCTCGGATTATACTTGGTATTTTTGACCTGGAGCTCCAGCCCATTTATAGGCGTATGGCCCCTGAAAGGAATTTTCTGGGAGACTGTTGCTGTAATTGTTGCAATTAGTTTGCTTTCATATTTACCATTTTCTAGTAGGGCTTCGATAATCATTCCCTTGATCACTCAGGCGTTCCTAGCAGTAGTCCTGCCTGTTTTAAAACACCCTAATATACTCAACATTACAGGTCCCTGGGATAGTACAGCTCATTATTCGTTTGCTAAGTGGATTATTACCAATGGTCGTGTGGAAACAACAGGAATCCTATTTTATTCTGACCTGTATGGCTATCATCCCGGCAACGGTATTATACCAACGTCGCTGAGCTTACTGTCTTCAATCCCCCTTGGGTGGAGTATGAACATAGCGCTTATAGCGATATACACTGGATATATTCTGTTCATTTTAGTAACGTTGAGAAATATTAGATGGCTAGAGTCGGAAAGTATAGATATACGTAGAAGCCTGTGGCTATTAGCGATCCTTACATTATCAATATCGTTGCTGGTTTATTACGGTGGCGTAGAAATCGGCTACATATATGTTGGGGGGATTCTATATGCTCTTATAAGATTAATGAAACGAAAAGACCGAATATTGAATAGTATAGCATTAATGCTTGCGATATTTGGGGGCTTGCTCGTTACTCACTTCTCCACAGCTGTAATAATACTTGCCTATATGTTGATCATCGTCTCCATGTCGATTACCGCAAAATTATTCAATATCAATAAAATAGGCATTGCAGGGATCGCTCCGAAAGTAGCGATATCTACATTCCTAATGTTATCCGGTTTCGTGATATATGAATTTTACACGGACGTATCCTTGTTTCAAAATGTTACTCGAGAAGCGATCCGCATTTTGTTCTCACTGTATATAAGGGAGATTCAATTAGCGAAAACAGCTGTGGAAGCTAAAGGTCTGACTTTTTTTGATCTCGTACAATACCTAGCGAGTTCTTATGCGAAGACTATTATTGTTCTCATCTTGATCTTTGTTCATATAATCGGACTATCGATAAGATGGCGTTCTTTAAAGCATGATGAAAAAATGCTCGCGTTGCTTCTATTCGCTTCCTATTCGACTTGGATAATAGGCTGGGCTGGAGTTGGATCCTTCCTATCTGGAGCCAGGGCCTTTAGCCTTATTTGTTTCTTGCTTTCAGTGAGCCTCGTCATGAGGTATGAAAAACTATATGCATTCCTAACTAAAAGTAGTGGCTTCGTTTTTTCCCTGCTTCTGATTGCTTTAGGTTTCGTAGCAAACTTCGGGCTTCCATTCATGCCAGTTATAAGAACTGACAGTGACACTTATACTTACACGACATTTTCTCAGGGTGGATTTAGTGACTATGTTTTACACCCGATTATATATGTGTCTTCATATAACGGTGCTTCATCGTTTCTTTGTCTATCACCATATATTGCTTTTGGGCTCTGCGATATAATGTGGCAAACACCAAAATTACCAAAACACGGTTCTATATCACCTTCTGTGCTCAATCCCGAGGGCATTATGGATATTGTAAGAAATTATCTGGGCAAACAAGCCATAATTCCACAGCCTCTAAGGGATAGTATTATACCGCCTTTCATCGGATATAATAGCTTATATAAAAAACCATTCTACTTCTTACTAGGAAGCGGGAAAAGCTTGATTTACAATAATGGCGTCTATACACTATTTCTAGTGTAGGTGGTGTTTGCATGTATATTAAAGCTTTGTATAGTACTATACTTTCCTTTCTTATCTCCCACTATATCAGTGGCTGGAGACTTTTTACCAAAACTAATCACCTTATAATATTCCTGTTAACAGATTCTGGTCTCATTGGCGTAGGAGAGGGTACACCATATAGCACGAGTATTGTGGATGATTATGTTAAAGCTCTGTCGTTAGCTAGGGAGATTTGTGGATTATCTCTTAAGGATGCATTGAATACTCTGAGGTCCAGTGAGTACGGCGAGTTTGGAAGGGGAGAGCGAGTGAATTATGGGTCTTATCTTGCACTTGAGTCCGCTGTAGTACATGCTCTTGCGCAGTCCAGAAAAGCAGGGTATGAGGCTGAAGTACTGGGAGGCGTGTATAGGACGGAAATACCAATAGCCTACACTATATTCCTAGGTCACCCCGTTATCATGTCGCGTAGACTAGAGGAGGCCATTAAGTCAGGCTACAAGCACGTCAAGTTCAAGATATCATGTAACCTCGAGGAGCTTGGAAGACTATTGGAGGCTCTACACTTCGTGAGAAAACAATATGGTGGGGAAGAAATCGTTTTAAGAGCAGACGCTAACGAGTGTTTTTCCACGCTTGAGAAGGCTGAAAAAGCGCTCTCGTTCATGGAAAAGTATGGTGTTAACATAGTTGAGCAACCCTTACCACGAGACAGACTCAGAGATATCGCTGAGCTAAGGAAAAGATTCTACCCAGCCATTGAGATAATGCTTGATGAAAGCCTGCGAAAACCCTCAGACATAGAATTATTTGCCCACACGGAGGTTGCGGATATAGTTAACTTTCACCCGTCTAAACTAGGTTGTTTAACGGTTACACGCGAAGCAATACTGAAAACACAAAAGCTGGGCTTAAAAGCCAATGTAGGGTCGTCACTGATGACCGAGATCGGGCTATTCCACTACTTGAATCTAGCTGCGTCTATACCACGATTAGACTATCCGCTAGAAGAACCGGGCCTCTGCAATCTATATGGTTATGGAGTAACGCGAAATCCATTAGAAATACATAGTGGAATACTACGTCTCCAAAATACTTCCCTGTTAATCTCGAACTTGGATTTTGATCTCATGGCAAAATTCGTTATTAAAAAACATGCTTTCTTAATTAATCAAATACAAGCACTTATAGGAAGAAGTCTTAGAATGATAAGGCCTCGCCGAGCGAGAACCCGATAGGCGTTGGTGTATGGAAAAGGATAAAGTTAGGATATTGTTTATTGGCCCGATACCTCCAGAAGTGGGAGGACGCTTTTACGGGGGAGTGGCAATACATCTATGGGAACTGGCGACGCAGGCGAGCATGAGAGGATACGATGTCTACGTATTAGCCGAAGATGCGGTTTTTTCTTCGAGTGAACTCGTGATTGAAAACATTGATAATGTGAAAGTAATAATTCCTCCTCGCAGATCCGTAAAAGCGCTTAGGGCGGTGAGGTTCTGGTTAACTTCTAAACGGCTTAAACTAAATACAAAGTTCTTGGATTTCCTCGACCTTAAAGAGAAGCTACTTATATTATACTTAGCAGACGTTTTAAGAGAAATCATGGATCTTATAAAGCCAGATCTAATACATGTTCACTCACTTCTCCATCCTTCTAATCTAGCACTGAGGATTATCGATCCACCTATTCCAAAAATCATAACAGATCATGGAGCGTACTGGGGAGTCAAAAAGCAGAGAGCTGGTTTACTAAAGCTAGGGCTAGCATTAAGCATCACTGAATTACGCCGCGTTATATGCATCTCAAGCCATGTCAGAGAGAAACTGTTGAGTTTCTACTCGATCTTGTCTGAACACTTCTCTACACTAATCAACCCCGACAACATCATCGTTGTTCATAACCCTATAGACACAGCCAAATTTTCCATATTGGACCCGGAGAGATTGAAGGAACTAAAGGAAAAAATAGGAGGAAACAAGAAGACTGTGCTTTTCTGTGCCGTCACAGACCCTATTCGAAGAAAACGCTTGAATCTCCTATTAAAGGCCTTTATGGTAAATGACTACCTAAGAAAAAACTGTAGGCTCATAGTCGTAACCAATGAGGAGGGGCTCTCCTATGTGGAGAAATTTATTTTACAGAATAGACTAGACTTGATCGTACGAAGCAGAGTTCCATGGAGAGAGCTCGTAGAGTATTATTCAGTGGCAGATGTTTTCGTAATGCCATCTTATGCTGAGCCGTTTGGATTGGTGTATATTGAGGCCTTAGCCCTGGGTACACCAGTAGTTGGGAGCTATGAAAGCGTGAAGGAACTAGAAGAGCTGCTAGGTATTTACATAGGTGAGAGATTTGATCCTCGGTATGAAGGGGAGGAAGAACTAGCAGAAAAAATAGTAAAAGTCTTGAATTCGAATATTGATAGAGAGCTCATAAAGAACAGAGTACGTGAGAAGTTGTCTTGGGAAGTGAGGTTTAAAGAATATGATTCTCTATACAGAAAGATCGTAGAAGATGGAGAGGGTTTCAATGCTTTGCCCAAATAACTTTGTAATAATGGGCGTGAGCGGGGGTTTTTGAGTCTTGTTGATAGGGTATTATCTAAGCTTACGGGATTAAAAGTCCGAGATGTAGAGTTATCCTTGGCCAGAGCCGTGGTAGCAGCAAGCGACGAGAATTGCACATTAGAAAAAGAAGGCCGTCTCATCGCACTTTACGGTGTCTTTCTAGGAGAAAACCCTCACTCTTTATTCGGTAAACTCAATAATTTCGAATTTTTTCTAGGGAATACAGGCAACAAGGAGTAGTTGCGTTATTTGATATTGGGGAGAAAACCATCAGGATAATAGGAGACCCTGCTGGCACTAGGTCAGTGTTCTACTTTGTAACTCCAGATGCTTTCCTATTATCGACCGATATGAAGTTATTGAAGGATGTTGCACAAGCTCTAGGTATTCAGTTTAGATATAATGTCTTAGCCTTATATGAAATCATGGTATTTGGTTACATCATCTCTAGAAGAACTATATTCGAGAATGTTCATAGAATGCTTCCAGGCGAAATCCTCACCATGCAAGTAAGCGGAGGCCTCTTCGAACATCATATAAGCAAGTATTGGGACTTAGTACCCGCAAATAAGCTACAGGTGGAAAGAAAACTTGTGGCAAAACTAATAGGGAGTTTGGTTAGTCACCCGGATGATTACTTTGAGGAGACATCTGGATCAGAAATAGCAGTGCCGGTCTCGGGAGGAATAGATTCATCACTATTGTTGCTACTGGCCTCGAAGGCTGAGAAATGCAGACAAATTCGTGCCATACACGTGAACCTAGAAAACCCAGTGGAATTCTTACTCTCGAAGCTTATCATAGCTAAGACTAAAACTACGTATCACGTGCGGGTTTTTCCAATAGAACAACTAAGAAAGAGCTACATTCGATTACTCAGTAATTTACTAGAGGTTGTTGGCTACCCCAGGGAAGGAGACGTTGCACTACCCTACCTGGTACTAGCCCAGATTGAAAGAGATAAGGAAATAAGGTTCTCTATTGGAGGGGACGAAGCCGATTCTATATATGGAGGACATGACTACTACAAATTCTTTGCTACACAGTTGTTGTTGAAGAAGAGAATACCTGATTTATTAAGGCTCATAAAGATTCTTGGAAAATACAATTACAATCGTGAGAAGCAATATTTTATAATACTTCGAATCCTCCTACAGTTTGCTATGAGATTTCATCCAATAAGATACCAATACATCAAGTTGCGTTTACACAGGTGCTCTTCAATACAAAATAAGAGACTAAATAAATTAATCGCTCAATACCTTGCCGAATTAAGCAATATGGTGTATGATGCTTCAGCACATGATTACTACCATGAAATACTAGGAAGAATGCTTACTCTTAAGGCATCGCATCTTGTCTATACTCGTGTGAAAGCAGAGGAATCATGTGGAATAACAGTCTTCTTGCCTTACGCGCTAAGAGAGACCATGGAATTGATCATGCAGATTCCTCTCGAATACTTCTTTCTTCCCATAGGGTCAAGGAGTTTCCCTAGGTTGATTCTTAAGTATTTAGGAGTGCCTTTTGCTCTTTATTTGTAGTTCAAGAGCGGGTTCAGCACTACTGACCACATTCTGAGAGATCCCGAGATCTTATCATACATGAAGAATTTCGTAAACAAGTGCTGGGCATCAATGTATGTTAAAATAGATAAGTTAACACCATTTGAAATACATAATCTTTTTAATGTTTGTCTAGTAACTAGTCCCTAGCTACGTGTTATTTTTATGTTGTTTACCCATTATTTTTAACTATCATGGAAGAATGGAGAGGTGGTGTAATGGAGGCTTGGAGAATATCCGTGATTGGATTAGGCTATGTTGGTCTTCCAACGGCTGTTGTTTTTGCTAGTGGGGGTTTTAGTGTTGTAGGTGTTGACGTTGATGCTGGCAGGGTTGAGGCTGTGAATAGTGGTAGGTGTTATCTCAGGGAGCCTGGCTTAGATGTCTTGCTCAGGGATGCTGTTTCCAAGGGGTTTTTGAGGGCTACTACTGAGGCTGCCAGGGCTGTTAGGGAATCTGATGCCGTGGTTATAGCTGTCCCCACTCCTGTAAGGGATGGGGTCGCAGATCTCTCTTATCTCAGGGAGGCATTGCTGGCTGTCCGGGAGGGGTTGCATAAGGGTTTACTCATCGTTATCGAGTCTACCATTCTGCCGGGCACTACGGTTGGCTTCGCTAAGCCGTTGCTTGAGGAGTCTGGGTTAAGGGTTGAGGAGGACTTCTACCTTGCGCATGTCCCGGAGAGGATTGCGCCTGGCAGGGCGATTGAGGAGTTGTTGAATATGCCCCGCGTCGTTGGGGGTGTTGGGCCTAGATCCACTGAGAAAGCGCTTGAACTATATAGCAGAGTAAACGCTAAGCCACTGCCGACGGATGCAACCACGGCTGAGTTTGTGAAGCTCATTGAGAACACATATAGAGACCTGAACATCGCGTACGCCAATTTACTGGCATTAGTGGCTGAGAGGCTCGGGATAGACGTGTACGAGGCTATAAGACTAGCGAATACACACCACCGTGTAAACATACACATGCCTGGGGCTGGCGTTGGAGGCCCCTGTCTAACCAAGGATCCATACATGCTCGCATCAATCCTCCCCGGCTTCTGGGGAACGGAGCTAGTCAGGCTCGCTAGGAGGATAAACGAGTATATGCCCAGGCACACCGTTGAAATAATCGAGAAAGCCCTGGGAGACATGAGAGTAAGCATTGAGGACGCTAGAATAGCAGTACTGGGCGTTGCATACAAGGGCGGTGTTGACGACACCCGTGAAAGCCCAGCTAAATACGTAGTCAGAGAACTGCTCGAGAAGGGGGCTAGTGTGATCGTATACGACCCCTACACCGTGGAGTCCTTTGGAGCTGAGAGAGCAGGGTTCCTCGAGGAAGCGATTAGAGGAGCTGATGCAATAGTGATAACCACCGATCACCCTGAATTCAAAAACATAGATTTAGATAAAGCCTCAAAGCTGTTGAGACACAGGATAATAATTGATGGTAAGAGAGTGATAGAGCCGCATCAGGCTGTTAAGCACGGCTTCAAGTACTATGGGGTTGGATACGGCAGGGCGTTCAAGCTATGAGTATAGCTGTAGTCGTGGGTACTAGGCCGGAGATCATTAAAATGGCCCCTGTTGTCAAGGAGCTCGAGAAGCGTGGAGTAGAATTCGTCTTCATTCACTCGGGCCAGCACCACGAATACGAGATGAGTCAGGTATTCATGGAGGAGCTTGAGTTGCCGAGGCTCCATGAGAGCTTCAAGCTGGAGAATAGTAATCCAGCCTCCCAAATGGGGGAAATGATGATCAAGCTTGAAAAAGTCCTTGAGAAATACAGGAGACCCAGGATTATGCTGATACAGGGAGACACTAATACAATGTTCGCAACCGGACTCACAGCGTTGAAACTGAAGATTAGGGTCGGACATGTGGAGGCTGGACTAAGAAGTTTCGACTGGAGAATGCCCGAAGAGCATAATAGGAGGATGATCGATCACGTCTCACACTACCTCTTCGCTCCAACCGAGATAGCGAGGAAGAACCTACTAGAGGAACACGTCTGGGGAGAAATATTCGTGACAGGAAACACTGTCATAGACGCCGTAGACATGTACTTCGACAAGATAAGAGAAGTAGAAGACGAAGTACTCAGCCAGGTGAAGTTCAAGGAGTATGTGCTAGTCACATTCCACAGAGCTGAAAACGTAGACGACCCACACGTCCTACGAGACTTCGTAAGGATACTCGAGAAGAGCCCGCTACCAATAGTCTACCCAATACACCCGAGGACAAGGAAGAGATTACAGGAATACGGTTTGTGGAGCCAGGTCGAGGAGATACCACACCTTCAAATACTCCCACCACAAGGATACTTTGAATTCCTAGCACTTATGAAAAACTGTAGAGTTATAATGACGGACTCTGGAGGGTTGCAGGAGGAGGCTACACACCCAAAGATACGAAAACCGGTACTGGTTTTAAGAACGTCGACGGAGAGGCCTGAAGCGGTAATGTATGGTTTTGCACGGGTAGTGGGAATAAACCCGGTTGTGGTATTAGCAGAGCTTGAGAAAATACTTTATGAAAGCCTTAAGCTTCCGGAGCAATCACCATTTGGAGATGGAAAAGCATCAGTAAGAATAGTGGATATAGCTTTGTCAAGACTAGAAACATGAAAAACTCAACGTTTAAGTATACTGCTCTATCCTCTCCCTTTTAAGCTCGAATACAACTGTTCCTCCACAAGTATAGGGTCTCCCAGGGTCTGGACATTGAACATAGCCGACGTCGTCCCGCTCACCTATGCCGAGATCTTTTGCCGATACCCCTTTGAGGAGTGGCGATAGTAGTGTTAGCATTGAGCTTAGGGCGTGTATACATATACCCCTCCCTGCGTCAGAAACGTAGAACCTCTCCACGGTGAAGCAGTCGCCTGATTTATAGTCCATGGCGCAGCTCCCTTTAACCTCCTTAACACATACTCTAACCCTGTACGAGGGACTCATATACAACCCCTATACAATAACTCTCTAAACTCGCTTATTTTTCCCATGTTGCATCAGGGATTTAGAGCAGTGGATCCCTCCTCTACTAGGCCCTACCCTTACTTGAAGCATATTTCTGCTACCCGTTTTTCCTGGGGCTTCTAGCCTCGCTCGCAGATTGGCTTGCACCCTGCGAGCCTGGCTTCTAGGTCATGTTAAGGCCCCGCTTCACGGACGGCTTGATGATGGATTCTGCACGCCCAGCATTGCGTAGACCGCTTAGATGGGTTTCCACGTGTGTAGCATGGTGAAACCGGAAAAGGGGTTTGTGTACGGCCTGGTCGAGTCTCTCGACCCGGTAATGCATATTAAAGCCTGGTCTGTGGTGGAGAGCTGGTTTCCAGGTGTTTTGCCGTGAAAAGAGGGAGTGTTGATCAGACGAGTGGAGTGATCGATTTGCCACTTTTCACGACCTGTTTCAGGGCTTGTCTTAGAGCTACTAGATGAGGAAAATCATGTCGTTTGGAGCACGCAACTGGGGCTCGGCACGGGTGAAGCAGTTTCACGTCCATCTTCCCCCAGAGCCTTCAATAGGTAGTAGAGCCTGTGGTGGGTGAGCATTGTGGCATTGTAGTTTATATCTACACCAATGCGGTTTCTACTAAGCAATAATGCCTCAATACAAGCAGTGCCGGAGCCGCTCACCGGGTCTATAACAATTGCTCCGGGCTCTGCGTGCTTAAGGATTAGTGCATATGGTATTTATTAGCCCAATGGCTCAAGCTGGATCACTTGATCCTCCACTACAGTGCTTTTGCTCCTAGAAGCAAAGCCTGGGTACTCCTCTACAGGAACCTCCCTTATATCATTTCACCTAAACCTCACAATCCCTTAAGCTCAAAGAGCTGAAAAGCATGTTTAAGAAGAGCGTACTGGGCTAAGCCCTTTTCAACACCCATATATTCTAGTCCACTTAAGTCTAACCCTGCTCCACGCCTTAAAAGCCGGGGCTTTCAATTATAAGTAACCGTCCCCTCTGCAGTCTTATGGGCATTGTATTCCCTTGAAGTTTTAAAGCCGAGATTGCGAGCACTAAGGCGGATAAGGCTGTGCCGGCTAAACTGGTGTTAGGATGTTTTCTGAGAACGAATTATTGATCAGTAAAGACGAATTTAACTAGTCGTGTGCACGATATTGATTTATGGGTCTAGAGAGATATTGAGTCCAGGGTGACCACTAGTTGTGCAGGTTGTTCGGATTATACGCTAATATGCCCGTGGACGTTGAGTTCAGCTTCTACCACGCTAGGAACAGTATGGTTCGGCTCTCCCGCTTCAATTACAACGGCTGGGGTATTGCGTGGTTTAATGGAGTGGGGTGGGAGCTGGTCAAGGAGCCTTTTGCGCTCTACGAGTCGAAGAGGGCTCGTTCAACCGCTAGGATGGTAAGAGGCCTGATCATAATCTCGCATGTAAGACTGGCCACCATGGGAGGAAATACGCTGGGGAATACCCACCCATGGCTGTACAGGGGCTTCGTCTTCGCCCACAATGGCACAGTGGATCGATGGGGCCTGCTCAGACTGGTTAGACGGGAATACGGGGACTTCGAGGGCGAGACAGACTCCGAGGTCCTGTTCCACCTCATAGTTCAAGAAGCACTGGATGCGGGAAGCTTCCCGGAGGGGGTTAGAAGAGCGCTGGAGAAGATCAGCAAGAAGGGGGTTGGATACAACTCTCTCAACTTCCTAGCCAGCGATGGGCAACAGCTCTACGCGCTACGGTACGCAAACCAGAGCCTAGATTACTACACACTATACTACCTCAAAAGGCCCCAGGGCCCACTATCCCTGAAC